>Ga0187827_10000262_pt1 | contig 84067 bp, 88 predicted proteins | sample ETNtaG_39_FD_167969 | JGI IMG/M metagenome (GOLD analysis project Ga0187827, IMG submission 167969) | Marine microbial and viral communities from oxygen minimum zone, Eastern Pacific Ocean - ETNP2014_SV_150_PacBio MetaG (Illumina Assembly) | ecosystem: Environmental > Aquatic > Marine > Hypoxic... | reverse complement strand
CTTGCATAGTATACGCCTCCACCTCCTCTTCAATCCAAGACGTACGCCTTGTTCCTTCAGGCCGAAAATAGCCCACCTCGCTCGCAGGCTCACCAAGAACCACGGAATGTAACCTTCGTGTAGGACAGGGAATTTGTCCGCCCAGGTGCGGCGGACAAAACATCAGATCATCCCACCTTACTTCAAGCCTGTGCACGGCATCCTCTCCTGCAACCACCAGTAACGTGTCCCCTTCATTATACAAAAAATACGCAGGTCCGCGCATTAAATCATTAGCTTGTTGCCACATGACAAGGATCAATTTCGCATAGCATATAACTCCTTCGGACATACCTTTATTAAGCCCTATTCGTGGACGTACCACATGTTCGAAGAAACCCTGCTGAAATTGGTAAAAAAGATATCAAAGCAGGCAGAGCTCCGCCAGCCACCCGATCCCAGCTTTGGAGACTTTAGCATGCCCTGCTTTCCGCTAGCAAAAGAAAGAAAGCAAAATCCTGTCCAGATAGCAGAAGAGCTAGCCAAAGAAGTGAAAGCACCAGACTTTGTCGCAAAAGTAGAAGCAAAAGGCGGCTATCTCAACTTCTTCCTCAAAGAAGGAGCCCTAGCAGAGTCTGTGATTACAAAAATACTCAAAGAGAAAGAAAAGCACGGCACCTCTCAAGAAGGTAAAGGGAAAACAGTCGTCATGGACTATTCCCATCCTAACGTTGCCAAACCTTTTGGAATAGGACACTTACGATCAACAGTCATAGGACAGTGCTTGGTCAACCTCTTCCAGAACCAAGGGTACAAAGTAGTACGACTGAACTACCTAGGAGACTGGGGAACACCCTTTGGGAAGTATATAGAAGGGTACAGGAGATGGGGGGATGCAAAAAAGCTAGCAAAAGAACCCATCAAGCACTTGTACGAGATCTATGTAAGGTACAACAAGGAAGCAGAAGATGATGAAGAGTTGCAACAACAAGCAAGAGACTGGTTCAAGAAATTGGAAGAAGGAGACAAGGAAGCATTACAACTCTACCACAAGTTCAGAGATCTTTCTCTCAAAGAATTCAAAAGAATCTATACGATATTAGGAGTGGAGTTTGACAGCTTTGACGGAGAGTTCAGCATCCTACCCAAAGTGGAAGCAACGTTAGCGTTGTTGAAAAAGAAAGGGTTAAGCAAGATCGACCAGAACGCGTTAGTGGTGCCTATGGAACCCGTACCATTAATGTTGAAGAAGAGTGACGAAGCCACCACGTATGGTGCGAGAGACCTAGCAAGCATCGAGTATAGAGTCAAACACTACAAAGCAGACCATATGCTATACGTTGTGGGGAATGAACAAACACTCTACTTCACTCAGGTGTTTAGCGTAGCCAAAAAACTCGGCTACAAAGGCACCGAACACATCAAGTTCGGAATGTACCTCGCAGAAGGCGGGAAAAAGATGGCCACCAGAAAAGGAACCTTAGTGTTGCTAGACAAAGTCTTAGAAGAAACCATCCAGCTAGCACTCAACCTGATCAAAGAAAAAAATCCCAAACTAGCCAACAAAGAGAAAGTAGCACAGCAAGTAGGAGTAGGGGCAGTCATCTTCGGAGATTTGGTGAACGATCGTGTCCGCGACATAATGTTTGACTGGGAAAAGATTGTACAATTTGAAGGAGACACCGGACCCTATCTTATGTACAGCAACGCCAGAGCCAACAGCATACTCACCAACGTAAAAGTAGGCAAGCCCGACTTCACCCAGCTGAAACACGCTGCAGAGGTAAAGTTAGTAACCGTCTTAGGTAATTATACAATGATGGTGCAGAACGCGCTCAGAGAAAGAAAACCCCACACCCTTGCACAATACTTGTTAGAAGTTTCACACAGATTCAACGAGTTCTACCACGCGTGTCCGGTGTTGAAAGCAGATGACAAAGAGAAAGCCGCAAGATTAAGCTTGGTGAAAGCGACCACCACCGTCCTAGAAAACGGATTAGCCCTTCTCGGCATCGCCGCACCGAAAACAATGTAAAAAGTATGGGCACAAGGTTTATATACTTCTCACCTTCCTAGTATTTTATGGCGTATGATGGCAACAATCTGAGTTTAACGAAGAAGTTGCTAGTCGCCACTATTTGTGCTGAGTGACCAACTTGCCTCTGGCAAGTTAGGTTCACTCACATTAATCTTACTTGCCTGCGGTGTTTTGTAGCTCGCACAGGAGGCAAAAGAAATGAACAGGGAACGTGAGTGGTATTGGCGGGTCAGCAACATAGACCGGTCAGTGATGGATGAAGATGAGGCAATCACCGTGAAGGTTGCCGTAAAGAAGCATAGAATACACGGAGCAACCATTCTAGCCAACATGGACTCCAGCCAAGTGTACGTGCGCATCACGGATGGCAGAGGCCAGCAACGCATGCGGTACTGGGCAGGCGCTCAAAACAGAACAACACCATATGATTTTGAGAAGGCAAGCCCAAATGGCACCTGTCTCCATCCCGTAACAGGGGATGGTTGGGCAACCACGTACAGATGGGAGAACGGAGACTAAACCTTTTTATCTTTTAACTTTCTTTTTTTGTTATGAGAGTGTACTCTATCCCCTTTTCTGGGGGAAGCATGGGAAAGAACCAAGGATGCGAGCTAGGACCTGCAGCCATCCTGAGCCAGGCAAGCGAGGTTAGCCATCTTGGAAAGCCGTTAAGCATACAAAACCAAACGGTGAACGTGTTTTCTAGTGATTTTCCTGCAACACAATTAAGCATTCTAAACACAGTACAATTTCCTAGCGTTTGTTTGGGCGGAGACCATTCCATAACGTTTTCCACCTTCAAAGCGTTCGCCACACAACACCCAGAAGCGGCATTAATCGTTTTTGACGCCCATCCAGACCTAATGCAAGAGTTTGACATCCCTACGCATGAGAACTATCTGCGGATGCTTATTGCTGATGGTTGCTTGCTTCCTGAACGATTAGTACTTATTGGAACGCGAGCTTGGGATCCAGAAGAGTTGCGTTTTGTGAAAGAAAAAGGAATAAAAGCGTACAATGCAGATGATGTTTTGGCCAACAGAGACAAAATCATCCATGAAGTGCTTCATTACGTCCAAAACGCTCCAGCCCTGTTTTTGAGCGTGGATATTGATAACCTTGACCCTTCTCTTGCGCCTGCAACAGGCTACCCAGAAGAAGGCGGACTAAAAAACGCAGACCTCTTTGCCTTTTTGGAGAAGCTTTGTGCACTAGAAAACTACCAAGGCGCAGATATTGTAGAAGTCAACCCGCAATTGGACAGTCAGGGTAAGACAGCAAAATTGGCAGCCAAGATAGTAGGTGAACTGGCCTTTACCGAGTAGCGAAAACTTATAAGCCGTGGGGGACTTTACACCAGTATGTGGCGAGATTTATACAGTACAGCAATCGCGTTGGTAGTGACGGCACTAGTCGGCTGCAAGGGGCCTAGCACACTAGAAACATCTGTGACGCCGCCAAAGCCAAACACTCCCGCAACGTTGGCGCAAAGTGTGTTGGACTTTAAGGGTCCAAAGAACGTAGAGACCTTTCCTAACCGTACAGAACACACCATACCTGAATCACCAGATGCAAAGTTCACCTTTACTGCCATGCATACGCAGGGCGGCCCTATTACCTACAAAGATATGACTCCTGAGGGTTGGAGTCCTGGAGACAGCATAAGGTATTCGGCGCATCATGTTCTCGGTCGTGGAGATACTTCTCGTTTTATGAAGTATATGGACGAGTGTCGAGCCGACGGAACCACTCGCACAAAGGCCAGCGATCCCAATTATGGAATGTGGTTTAGCCTCAGTGTCCGCGCCGATGATGGCGAGCTAAAGTTTCCGCACGTGGTACAACACGGCAGGGATGCCAGAGCGTTCAATCAAGCAATACTTGACCAACCTCTTGTGCAACAGTAAGGGGCGGATTGTTTACACTCTGTAAGACGCTAACACTTATAATTCATGAATTTCCAGCACGTGGCGTGACAGATACGTTAGAAGCAAAATCGTTGTGGTATAAGTACAAAACGCAAGTTTGGTCTGCGGAATGCGAACAAACATACGCAGTACACAACATCGTACGAACATTTAGAGCCCTGCACGGTATGAAAGAGTTTGCGTATCTCAGCGTCCCCATAACCTCAGGGATAGAACTGTATGCCTGTCTGGAACGCGCGTATGACATAAACGACCCTCTTAGAGAATTTCTTACCAGACCTGCCTCCAGTCATGATAAACGAGATGCCAGCCCAGAATATGACGACATCATGGCTAGTACCATTGACTACAACTACAGAAAAGGCTACGAATTCCTAAAGGAACTACAAAAAAGGACGGATTCCCCGATTTTGCACCCTGCAGATCTCGTGCCCAGAGGACACAAGTGGGAACAAGCCCATTTTCAAGCCTTATGGTTGACCTTGATAGCCGAAAACAGCACTTCGTTGCACATGTCCCCACAGTGGGAGTTCAGCACCGGAGCGGTGGAAGAGTTCACCCACGTCTACCAACTACGACTAGGCCTGCCAGAAGGAGAGCCAGGAGGCTCCCCCTTCTACAACACCCAACAAAGCTATCAAGATGCCAGAGAAAGAATGAGGTCTATTGACGTGTTGGACCCTGAAGGAAACCCGCTGTCAATAGAGGCAGGGATAGAACAGATCACTTCAGCCATCTCCTGGGTGGAAAACAACCGTTTCAACACGGACAGACTAACCTCCGCAGTAGAGCTGCTCGAATGGACCCAGCAAAGGATTGCCGAAGGATTCTATCAATAGGCCCATTTTGGCCCAAAAAACGCCATTTTTAGTCTAAACCAACCGAAAGGTTTATATACTCAAACCACTACCTTTAAGTAGTTACTTTTGAGGGGGACACATGGACGAACAAGCACATTCTGGAGAAGATTTCGACGAATCAACAGACTTTGACATAACAGATTGGGATATCTCAACAAGAACTGAAAGTGCAGTACAAGAAGAAGCTCCTCAAATTGCGCTTGACACCATACCATTCATGTGGTATCAGCGCGCTCAACAATTCCTAGAACAGAACAACGCTGTTGGTGCAGCTATCGCCTTAGCAAGACTTGAATATGCAGCAGATGCAGGCCTAGATCTAGTAGCGCACTATGCATCCTTAGATTTCGAATTGGGCGTAGACTCTGCCCTTGAGGCACTCCGACAGACTCATCGAGACATCACTGTTGCCAGCAAACCTCTGCACGACTCCTTGCTAGAACTCACTGCAAAACAACAACCAATGGGACTGACCGAAAGACAAGAATTTTGGTACCACCAAACTCTTAAAAATCTACGAGAAGGCAGCGCATCTACCGCCGACAAGAGTCTAGAAACACTTGAAGCATCATTAGACGGAAGGGACGCGTCCAAGATTCTTGACCCCCTTTACGACTCCCTTGCGATGGCACACGCAGAACAAGCAGGCATCGCGGAAGGAGACGCATACCACCATTTCGCCCGCTTGCCCCAAGAGGAGTGGAAACCTGTTTGTGTGGTAAAAAACACGAAAGACGAGGTGTACGTAGACGAACATGGCGTAGCATACGCCCTTGATGATTTGTCAGAACCTGCATACCTCATAAAGGAAGCAGCGGAATCACTACCCCCAGAAGCGTTCACACATCACGCAGTGGAAGAAAATACAAATAATGGAGCGAAATTGGCACAACTTCCAGGTCGTGAAGATTATCTTGTTGATCAACTAGGACAAGTGTACAAGATAGTTGGTCAAGATGAACTTTATGGAAACATTGTGGAGCACGTAAGTTCTCCTAGTTTTTTCAACAGCGACTTCTCTCACTTTGATCGCTCAGCTCTAGAAGGCGAAGCGAGAAGCCGAGCAATGATCGGCTACGACGTAGGCAAGATAAAACAACAAGAACACCACCTAAAAAGAGCCATTGCGCTAGGCATGGAAGGACTAGAGTCTGAACTTGAGGCCTGCCAGAATGTTTTGCAAATGGCAGAGAACACCATGTTCCCATTAACTATAGCAACTCTAAAAGCCGGCGAAGTAGATCCTGCAGTACACGAGAGGCAACTGAAATACCTCGTGGAAGGCAGTACCCTGGCACAAAACTTCATCGGACAACTCTACGAGGGTCAAAATAACCCTGAACAAGCAAGGGCATGGTACGAGAAAGCAATACAGACCGATCCGTCAGATGCATACTCACACATACACCTCATGCGGATGACGGATAAGAACAAATTGGATGAGTCTATGAAAGCTTTCCAGGAAGCTACAAACGGCCAATTCCCTGCGGACAAACTCCAGGATATGCTTTCCTCCCCCGAGTTTGTCACCGGCGTGCTATCCGTATTCCATCGCAGTCAATCGGCCTAAACCTTTTTAAAGGGCCAGTCTTCTTTAGAGAGTATGGGAAGAATCAAGACAAGGTTGATTAAGAGACTAGCACACCAGCTAGTCAAAATTCACAAACCTAAATTGAGCACTGACTTCACCGAAAACAACAAAGTGATCAGCAGCTACTTCTCCATGGACGCTTCTAAGAAGTTAAGAAACTGCATCTCCGGGTATGTTACTCGGTTGATGAAGATTAAGGAATAATCATTCTAGCACGGTTTCTAGTACAGGAAGATCACAAAAATCTGTCGTAAAATTGTATGCTCCCGCATTCAGGAATGTTAGCACATCTCCCTTTTTGGGATTATCAAGATACACGCGATACCTAAACAAGTCCATGCTGCAAGGCGTCAAACCTTTGATGATGAAAGCTTGACCCTCGCCCTTCTCCAACTCACCCTCTACTAACAACTTTGCAGGTACCACAAACGCGTCTGTATCCCCTTGGTACACGGAAGCGTCAACAACTACTGTGGAACCGTGCACTTGTAATATGTTCGTCACCAAAGTGCATGCAGGAGCAGAAATAAATCTTCCCGGTTCCAACATAAGCAAACAATTATGTTCATTAAGATACTCTTTCATGTTACCAATCTTTCCTAGTACCCCTTGGATGACGTCCTTGTTCGTGTTAGCATAATGAGAGGGCAATCCTCCACCAATATTCACCACATCTATCTTGCTCATGACACTTTCGTCAAACATTCTTTGGAATTCGTACGCCAAACTCCATTCTGCCATGTTTTGGGTCTTCCGGTGAGAATGGATGCCTAACTTTTCTATCTTTGGATGGTCGCGTAGTTCGTGCACTAACTCTGCAACCCTTTCTGAGGACATGCCAAACACGTAGTAACGTTCTGTTTTTAATGTTCTTTCTTTCAAACGCACTCTGAGTAAGAGGTTTATCTTTACATCGTTCTTGTCCAAATGATTGAGTAACGTTTTCAAGTCCTCTGCATTGTCCACTGCCACCCATCTGACCCCTTGGCTGATGAGCTGTGCTACATCTTCCTCTGACCATGCTTGGGCAAAGTACAACACTCGTGACTTATCTTGTACGCGTCCAAGCTCTGCCTTGAAGTGTATGGAAAACATGCTATCTGAATGCTTTTCTAGCGAAGGCGTTATGGCAGGGTTTGTTTTGGAGCTGTAGGCAATAAGGTCCGCATACGGTTTTAGTGTGTTGTACTGTTTGAGTGCGGTTTTTGTGGAGAGTACAAATTTAGCCATCTAACAATCCCTCCTCTGATAGTTCTTCCAGAGCACGAATCATTACTAAGGGGAAGGTTATCGTGACGTCTCCTATCACTGTAGCAATGTCTGAGTCATCCTTGACCTTTCCCCAGGACTTTGCTTCGTTGGTTGTTGCCCCACTCATACTTCCGCTTGTCTTGTGCGCTGTCGTAAGGTAGACTGCATACTCTGCTCCGCCGTTCAACAACGTACAGAGGATTGCGTGATGCTTGCTAATGCTTCCACCTAGAGCAATAACGCCTTTCTTCTCGTCCATGTTTGTACTTAAGAGTATGTTTCCAAAATCCTTCACCACGTCTACTTGGAAGTCTTTATGGTCTTGCTGGAATAGGTACAAGTGGAAGCCGAACGCTCCGTCTGTGATTGCAGGACAGAATATAGGAACATTATTTTTTGCTGCTTGGTACAGTATGCTGTTCTCATCGTCCAAAGAGAGCCCTATCTCGCGTAGTAGTTCAGAAACAGGCCAGACTTTCTTCTTCTTGTACGCTTTGTCCAAGAATTGCATCATTTTGTCTTCAAACATCATGTAGCTTTCATTTTTTACAAACAAGTTACCGATACGATTGATGCCTTGCTCGTGCAATTCTACGTCATCACTGTCAAACTTGCCTATGGAGAACTTTTCCCCATATGCCTTCATGATATCCTCTTCAATGCCTCCTACGGTGGTGACGATGACGTCTGCCATGTGTAACTTGACTAATTGTGCGAAGAACCCTCGTAATCCGGAGGTCACCATGTTGCTGGTGAAGGTGAGAAACATCTTTGCGCTGTTTTTCTTCATTTTCACAATAACATCTGCAGCGTTGTGTAGTTCAATGCTTTGGTAGCCAAGATGCTGAAATTGGTCTACCAAACTCTTGACCGTAATGTTCTTTTTCCACGTAAAGTCTTCTACAAAGGACATAGTTTAGAAAATAAAGCGCTCTAGCTGCCAGAATGACGAATACTATCAAACATAGCTGCTGGCTTGTTCATGGGAGTATCTAGTTGCATAAGGTTTAAGAATGTATGCCTCACATACGTAAAATGCCAAGATTGTTTAAGGACGAACCCCCCAACTTAGCACCCATTGTTGGCGCTCTATCAGGATTTACCACAGGACTTGATCCTGCAGGTGCTGCAAGATACATTTTTACCGGGAATGAAGACACCCCTGGAGGGTGGGGAGCGAGCATGCTATCAGATATCCTAACTTGTCCTTCCGGACTAATCACATATGTTCCCGTGGCGTTGTGCGTTCTTGGGGCGCAATACACATTTTACGGAATCCCTGCGATAGGGATGGGCGTTTACTGCCTTTGGAAATGCGTAAGTTCTCCCACAGATAAGGAAACTAATAATACCGCATAACGAACTCACCATCACGAATGGTTTTGATAACGTATTCCTTTTCCGGACCCCATAATATTTCGTTGAATGCGTATTGTCCTAGCGCTCCATCATACTCCATCGTGCGCATCTGTTCAGCAGCACAATCTCCATCCGTGCTCCCACAATCTTCAAACGCTTGTTTGAGCATGAACAACGCATCATAAGAACTTGCGCTGTGTGCAGTAGGTATCTGATCGTATTTGGTTTTGAAGTCTTCTGCAAACCAGGAGGCAGAGGTCACCTTAGGGAAGGTATACACAAGTCCTTCAGCGTACTCGCCAGCAACAGGAATGACTGTTGGATTCTCCACACCCCATTGGCTGATGATCCTGGCTTTGATACCTAGCTCGCCAGCTTGCTTGAAAATGTCTCCTGCGACAGAATACACCACAAAAATAACGTCGGCATCTTTGAGCTTGAGTAAGGATGGCTTGAAATCTTTAGTAGCAAAGTTGAAGCTTTCCTCCTCCAGTACGATTCCTCCTAGCGCCTCAAAATGTTGCTTGAACCCTTGCCGATGCAATTCACCAAACATGTTCTCAAAGTAGAGTATGCCTGCGGTTGTACCTATGCGTTCAAAAGCATGTCTTGCGAGAACCTTGTCTTCGGTTTCAACAGCTCCTGCAGTGCTAAAGTAGTGATCACTAAACTTTCCGTAGTTGTTGTTGGGCGTGATACCTACGATATGGTGTTGGCCGCTAAAGGTTGCGGTAATCTCTACAGGCGTTCCACAAAAAGGTCCGATGAATGCCTGTACGTTGTGTAGTTCCTTTAAAGCGTGAAGAGAGGTGAGGGTTTGGGTGCTATCACACTTTGAGTCTTCGTAAACAAGTTCTACTGGCCTTCCAAGGATACCCCCTTGGGCGTTGATGTCCTCTAGGGCCATAGAGAGCCCCCTTTCGTAGCGTTGACCAAACAAGGCTAACGGACCGCTTAAAGGGGCTACAACACCGATCTTGAGCTCGTTGTCCACACCCGGAACCGCGCTTTCTGGCGAACAGGCAAATAAGAGCAATAATCCTAGCATGAGTAATCGGTTCATACGCAATAGTATGGAAAACGACCATATAAACATGATTCCTCCCCCAGGGGTGAACAAACGATATGCTTTTATACTATATATCGATTTATCCATGTATGCAGACAGCATTGTTAGAGAACATCGGCTTTACCAAAGGCGAGATCAAAGTATACCTAGCCTTACTAGAGTTGGGCAACACAACGACCGGACCATTAATACTGAAAAGTCATGTTGCACGTTCCAAAGTGTATGAAATACTAGAAAGACTGAAAGAGAAAGGATTAGTAACCGACGTCACCAAAGAAAACGCAAGATACTTTGAAGCAACCTCGCCAGCACGCATAGAGGACTACATAAACCAAAAAAGCAAAGCTTTGCAGCAACAAAAGCAAGGCTTCCAAAAAATTCTTCCTGAATTGTTAGCAAAGCAAAAAATGCAAGAGTCCAAGCAAGAGGTCAAAGCGTACGTCGGCATGGAAGGTCTGCATGCCGCATTCTATGGGTTGATGGAAAACCAGAAAAAGAACGCAGAATACCTTGCTATAAGTTTCTATGGCGACGTGGACGAACCAGAAAAATACATACGATTTTTCGAAAAGTACAACAAAGCAAGAAAAGAGAAAAAGATAGCTGCAAGAATTCTCGTTCACCACGCCGATCCGTTGCTGAAAGAAAAAGAAAGAGTGAGCCGAGGGCTGTATCCCGTACGCGTTACTTCCAACGCCGTGCCTACCGGAGTGGCCGTTCTTGGCGACACCGTCATCACGCTCAACCTTGGCGAGATTCCAAGAGCGTTCGCCATCGTGTGCAAAGAAAACGCTGATCGATACCGAAATTTCTTTAACGGTCTCTGGAAAAAGTCCAAGCCGGCAGCTTTTTAGTCTTTCCTGCTCCACATTTTCCAAAAATCTTGCCTGTGCTGATAAGCATTCAGGCTATCAATGGTAACCGCATCTTCTGTTCCTTCTAATGCCCCCCATCTAATCAACTGGGCTGCGTTCTTGGGCTTAATTCTGTAAATCTTGCTCGCGAGGCTGAACCTAATGGCTTCCCCTTCGTATGCAGGCGAGATATAGCCAGGTTTCTCTTTGGAATACGCAACCGCAATGCCAAAACAGGTGCTTGTTATTTTCCTGTAAAAAACCTCCCCTCTCCTTTTCCTCACAGGTTTTAGATGTTGGGAAATAAATTTGGCCCGTGCCTCCGAAGTGCGATGGAGATTAATGGAACGGTCACGGTTTAGGATTCTGAAGGAATTCACCCAATCCGTATCGCGCTCCAACCTGTTTGGCTTGGGAAATCTTAGTTTCACATCAGGGCTTTTAGGATAATCCGAACTTCACCAGCGATATTCTTCCCTAGCAATCCAATCAGGCATGTGCAATGATAACTCTTCTTTATTTAAAAACCTGAGGAATGCAATCGCTTGTTACTTTTGACATTTTCCAATGCCTTTTTATACCTAGAATTCGTCAACCTACTTGGGCGGATAGTTTAGTCTGGATAGAATACAAGGCTTCGGACCTTGGGACCAGGGTTCGAATCCCTGTCCGCCCGCTTTACTCTTAGGTTATGTCGGGGGCGGAATGAAAACAAAGAACAGGATTAATTTGTCGTTAGGAAATATTAATCGGATACAACATTTTAGAACCGGGCCAATAAATTTATATAGGATGCAAATCTAAGTTAAGATGTGTCTCAAAAGAAATATTATCAGAAACATTGGAATATTGATAAAGTTGAAAAAAAGGTAAAAAATGAGCCCTTTAGAAAACAAGAACCGGATGTTGAAGTTGTTAAATTCTTAAAATTTTTGAAAAAGAAAAAGGTCAGGGGGAATCTGTTGGATGTTGGTTGCGGAGGAGGTAGGCATTGTTTATTATTTTCTAAAAACGGTTTTGAGACAACGGGATTTGACTTTTCAAGCAATGCAATCAAGATCGCAAAACAATTATCTAAAAAATCAAAATTTAAAGTTGCTAGCGTATTAAAATACAAAGACAATAACAATTATGATGTTGTTTTGGATTACGGCTGTTTACATCATATTCCGAAATCTAAGTGGGCTGCATACAAAAAAACCATATTAAATGCTTCAAAAAAAGGCACTTATTTTTTTCTATTTGGATATTCAAAAAATTCTGAATATTTGAGAGACTATAAATTATCCAGTTTTAATAAAACTAAAAGATTTCTACGGTTAGAAGGAGATTACTTCCGTTTTTTTAGCATCAGCGAAATAAAAAAACTATTTCCAGAATTTGAGATCGTGTTCAAAAGCGAGAAGAAAACCTTGGGTAAAAATACCTCTTTTTATACTTTTTATTTGAAGAGAAAATAAGGTTCTAAAAATTATTTCATTTAATAACTATTAAACGTACTGATATTACCTGTCTTCTGAAGTCCCTGTCCACTCGCACCTAAACCTTTATATAACATTTAGTTATAATATATAACAAATTGTAACAAAAATGGCTCAAGCATTAATAAAACTGGGAGAAAGAGAGGATCGCGTTTTGACTATTGTGAAAGGTAAGTTTGGATTCAAGAACAAATCAGACGCGGTTAATTTTGTGATAGAAAAATTTGAGGAAGAACTGTTAGAACCTGAGCTTAGGCCTGAGTACGCGAAGAAAATCAAAGGAATAATGAAAGAGAAGGGCAAACGATATCGCAGCATAGACGAGTTGAGGAAAGAGATCGAGCATGCGTGAGTTTGAAATAAAGCCTAAACTACGAAAGATTCTTGATAAGCTGCATAAGAAAGATAGAAAGACATACAACGCAGTTATGCAAAAAATAGAGGAAGTGCTACGGTCGGAAGGCATTGAGCATTACAAGAACCTTAGACATGATATAAAACAGTTCAGCCGCGTTCACATCGGTAGTTTCGTCCTGGTCTTTTCCTACAACAAGCAAAGTGATTTTGTCATCTTCATTGACTACGACCATCACGACAACATTTACAAAACGGGAAGCTAACAGATCCCTGCCCGTTTATAATTCTTCGTACTTTTCTACGATTTGCCCGATGTTTTCAAGTTTGGTGATGCGTTCGTGTTCCACCGCCTTCCCACCATCTTCGTACACCCAGGACGCCGCAGGAATGTAAACAACGCGAAAGCCTGCACTGACCGCAGGCATCACATCACTGTGCAAGGAGTTGCCAACCATCCTAACATTTGCAGGTTCTCGATCGTTCAACACGTGCTGGTACATAGGAACGTGCTTGTGGGGAACGATGAGCACTCTAGCATCAGGTACAGGCGTGGTAATATCAGGGACAAACCCGCATTCGTCGCCAAACCATCTTTCAAGATTAAGAGCGCGTACCTTTTCGGTTTGCACATCCTCATCTCCTTTTGTGAGAATAAGGAGCTCGTCTCCCTTTTCATGGAGGAAGTCTAGCGTGGATGTTGATCCAGGAACGAGTCCTCTCGCCTTCCATGTTTTAACATCATACGTGCTAAGACCTAGGCCGTACACTGGCTCAGAATGGGTCTTTGGGACACCCATCTCATCGCAAAGTTCGCCGTAGACCTGCTGGAGAGCAAGAGGAAATCGGCAACTTCGAAACCCGTGCTGCTTTACAAGCTCAACATTTCGTTTTTCTACGCGTTCGGCCACGCTAAGTAACGATGGAGCCCGTTCATGGCGCATGTACAAAAAACGTAAGAACTCTGCCTTGACCCGGTTGTAGTCCACCGCAGTGTCCAAAAGCGTGTCATCCAGGTCAAACATCCATGTTCTCATAGACCATTAACCTAAAAGACGTATAAAAAGTTTCACCATTAGTCGAACAAGTCGAGCTTCGTTGCAGGCTTTCTGACGTCTGCGTTGGTGACGTACCAGGCCCCACCGCTAATGTCCGCACGGTTGGAACAATCCAAGCTACATTGAGTGTTACAAAAGTCTATCTTGTTTTCGTTGCAATACTGGTTGCCCAGCACCCATAGTAGGTCATCGAGCAGCGCAGGGTCTAACCCATGGCGCGCGGTTACTCTTTGGATTTCTAGGCGTATTACTTTTTCGAGGTTTTCTCGACGGTAGACTCCGGGAGGTTCTGTAACGATAGCACCATACCCATGGAATATGCGAGTTGCGTGCCTATCCACCTTTATAGGGAGGGCATGTGGGTTGTCAACATCAATCCAACCTAGCTTGACATAGTTTTTCACGAGCAGGGCTGCCTTGCCCCAAGAATAACCATCAAGGCCCCTCGCAACATCAATAATTTCGTTCGGTTTTGTTGTAGTGAATAGTTCTCTTGGATCGCCCACCTCACGTAACTGTTCAATGTTCCGCCATAACATCGCGATAGGGCGCCCTATGCCTTCTCTACCCATGTATGTTTCTAGCAACTCCCAAAATGCCTTCTTGTCCTTTCCAAATACGTCCGTAGCAGTGTGCTCTTGGAACAAGGAGCGCATGCCTGCATACACCACACTACTTGGTCTGCCGCCATCGTACTGTACTGCAAAAAAGATGTGCAGGGCGCGTTCTAATGAATTCTCTCCAACTCCTTTGGGAGGGATGACTTCTGGGATGTCCAGATGCTCAAACGGCGGCTTTGCCTGATCATGCCAGTCCAGCAGCAAGCGACAGAGTTTCAACGTTCTTCCCCTGACCACTCTGATGCCTGATGCAGGGAGAACGCTTTTTTCTAGTTCTCTATCCCTAGGTTTTCTTGCAGGTTTTTCCACCTGTAGGCTAGGCAGCATTTCAAACAAGTGGCCCGTCATGGTCAAGGATGGCAGTCTTGGCTTTTATGCTTGCGGTTATCAAGAGCAAAGCCTTTAAAAGCAACCTACCATCCGTATTCTTAGAGGGGCTATAGTGTAGCTTGGCTATCACGCATGGTTTGGGACCACGTAACCCCGGTTCGAATCCGGGTAGCCCCGTTTACCTAACCTATTTAACCTCTCCACGGCTATCTAAAGCATGAGAAGAACTCGTCTTGGCATCGGTACAGAATGGATTGACCATCATGCAGATTCCTTTCTAGAGGCGGTTAATTCAACAGGTTGTGACTTCTTGTTTTACACCCAACTACCCGGCGTGGGGATAGTTGGATTTGTGGATGGCAAGGGAAATGTCCAGTCTCACCAGGCGCCAGACTGTTCTGAACTCGTGCAAAGAATCCACAAAGCAGGCATACCTACATATATAGGAAGAATCCAGCCAAACACAGACGATCCAAGTCAGTGCACTAAGCTGTTCGAGCTTTTCGCACGCCCCGTTATCAACCAACCTCAAGAAATGATCAAAGCCGTGGACGACTGGCGTGAGTTAGTTCTGACCTTGCCAGAATCACGAAACTTCTACTGGGGATCTGGAAGCTTTTTTGGGTTTTACACGGAACAAGCTAGGAAGGACACCCCTCCACGAAGATTCCTATGCTCAGGGCATACAGACTATCGTTCGCTCTCAGACGCAATGGCAGATGTTCCCAATCTTAGCGTTGCACCCGTTGATGCGGAGTGGTATAGAGATGCCTCAACAATGCTCGGCATGCCTATACACCCCCATCCTAGCTCACGTTTATAACTGCCTAGGGACTATATAAAGGATGAGTGATGGATATTTTGGTAATGTAGAGCTGGCACTACAAGTGGCACATGTCGCTCCAGAAAACCGCCTTGTTGACCCCGATTTCGGACAGGGCGTTGGTCCCGTACCCAATCTTGATGCGTACCCCAAAGACTTCCAAAGACTCATTCGTGGACGATACTCCCACCTTGTAGAACCAGAGGAGGGCCAGATCAAGGTGCTGTACAAGATGGAACGCCTTCCCCGACTGACTGATGGAGAACTTTCTGTGTTGGTGCCCAGCACAGAACTTCATGCAGGGAAAAGGTCACTCACGATCCCAGAAACCGAGGTACAAGTCTCCCACAAAAGAGAATACCACCCCGCGATTGACCCAGAATTCGATGACGTTGAAGAAGACCCAGACCATCCAGGAGTTGTCAAAAGAATAGGAAATTTTGAGATTCTCAACAGGTATCTCTCCACAACGTTTAGCACCTTCACCTTCAATATTGCAGAACCCGATAATTGGAATGAGCTCAATGAACGCATAGGAGAATTGAAGGAAGGCAGTCTTGCGGAGTACATCACCACGCGTGCAGAAGCAGTCCATCGTTTTAGGAATTCGCCCAAACTTGCAGAACGCATAGACAAACTTGATGGAGAGTTCGACCAAACACACCAGGAACTCATACAATCCTGGAATCTTGCCACGAGAAGCTACCACGTCATCAGAGACAGCACGCTCATCCGCATCCTTTGCGAGTACCAAAAGGCCATCGGCAAGGGAGTATATGTCCATCGCTATGAACAAGCACCCTTGATCGCCATAGACGCCTCTGGCAGAATGCTCAACTCCAACCACCCGAACCCGGACAGGCAGATCATGAAGAGCGACATAGACGACGCCCCCCTTTCACAACATGAAAGGCTCCCGTTTAACCAATCCTTTCAAGATGCAGTGCAAGCGGGGTTATGGGAGATTCCCGAAAGACGACCGGATTATCTCGTCGAATCATGGAACAAGCTTATCCGAGCGGGACGGCTGGCCAACGACGGATCGAACAATGAAACAATAACTGCCTGCCAGACATCCTTAGAAATCATGCTACGAGGAACATTAGCAAGATACGGAGATATGAGTCATGAAGAAGTTCAAAAGAAAGGATACAAACTCCAAACCTTGATGCGAAGATGTGAGAGCGTTCTTGCAAGTACGAAGAAAAGGAAGGGTGCAGCCCTCGCAGCTCCCATCTTTACCAAGCTCATTAACATCACGAAAAAGGACGCAGTCAGCTTGGTAGACTACAGAAACGCGACCGTTCACGGCAACAGTTGGGGAGATCTGCCAAACTTTCTTGCGAGATACGCAGTCCAGGCGTGCGGTGAGGCAATATGCTACTTGGAAGAAGAGGCCTGGAAGCACGACGAACCCTTAACACTAGCAAGCGACCTGTACCTATGGCTCTATCCAACGATCCAAAGCACGTTCGGACTCAAAAGCGACATTGACGCAATGAACGGACGGATGGCCGCCAAACTATTGGGCTACATGGGCACTGAAGCACTTATCCAACTTCCCGACTCCATGCCTAAGGGATCCTTGTCCCGAGGTCTCGTGACCGAATTCTTACAGTCCTAAGCAACGCTTAAATACTTGAATTCTCGACGTAACCCATGTTCCGCGTTAAAGACGTGCCCAACTATTTTGAAAGACTCACCGCGCGTATGAGCCAGATACACACACTCATAGGCCAACTATCCCGAAGTATGGAGAACGATGAGTTGTGTAGGGATCTGAGGAGAGGGCAGGCACGTCTTAATCTTGCCAAAAACATGCTCAACATCATCACACACACCAAAGGAAGAACCACGGAGAAGACCTTACGGGAAATAGTACAAGGAGTGGAGGACGGGAGAAAGATTCTACAAGCAAGCAATCCAGTCAACCAACCTGCAGTTTTTGAGCAACTCGACCCCATAGACAAAGAGCTTCTGGTAACGCTGGCAGAAGTAACTAGCGATCTTCCTGGTCTTCGAACACAAAAACGTAAAGAAACAGACCACGAGTTGCAACGGCAAGTCCGAGAGAACATCATCAACCAGTTCAAAGTATACACTGAAGGGAAAGAAGACCTGCCCAACGTCCCGAAAATCATGGAAACTATGGCGTCAGGTCAAGAACTCTTAGAACAAGCCTTCAACGAAGATCCCATCGATGTGGAGACACTCGACGCAAGTATCGATCTCCTCTCCGGTGCACAGAAGGAACTCCCCACCGTACTCGTAGCAGCACTAGAGAAGGCTAGAGGTACAGATGCCGAGAAAACCATAGCAAAGTTGATAGCATTTGAACTCACAATGCCTCTGGAGGCACTGAAGGCATTTTCTAAAGAAGCCAAAGCTACATAGTGACCTTGCTTACCGTCCTGAGCAACCTTTATATATACTGATTCTTCGATTGAGAACATGAGCGAAAAGGTAGGCATCACCGCAAAGAAGGAAGGCGACTTTAGCGAGTGGTACACACAAGTGCTACAAAAGGCTGAAATGATCGACTACAGTCCTGTGAGCGGCTGCTACATCCTACGACCCAACTCGATGTTTATCTGGGAGCAAGTCCAGAAATGGTTTGACAAAGAAATCCAAAAGATCGGCGTAAAAAATGCTTACTTCCCCTTGTTCATCCCCGAAAGCTTGCTAAAAAAAGAAGAAAAACATGTTGAGGGCTTTGCACCCGAAGTGGCATGGGTCACCCAAGGAGGAGACACAAAACTTCCCGAAAGATTAGCTATAAGACCCACAAGCGAGACCATCATGTGCCACACCTTCTCCAAATGGGTACAATCACACAAAGAACTACCCTTAAAGATCAACCAATGGTGCAATGTGGTGAGATGGGAGTTCAAACATCCTACCCCCTTCCTACGAAGCAGGGAGTTCTTGTGGCAAGAAGGCCACACCGTACACGCTACCAAAGAGAGCGCTGACGAAGAAGTATACCACATCCTAGACTTGTACGAGCAAGTGTTGAAAGATTTGTTCGCCCTACCTTGCTTGAAAGGAAGAAAGTCAGAGGACGAAAAGTTCGCAGGAGCATTGTACAGCACGAGTTGTGAGGTCTACCTGCCCAATGGCAAGGCAGTCCAAGGCTGCACATCCCACGCGCTAGGACAAAACTTTTCCAAACCCTTCAACATCCAATTCTTAGACGAAAACGGAGACAATGCTTACGCTTGGCAAAACAGCTGGGGAATCAGCACCAGAACCATAGGCATGATGATCATGATGCACGGAGACGATAAAGGGTTGATCATCCCACCAAGAGTGGCGGCAACGCAAGCAGTCATCGTACCCATCCTGTTTGATGACACCAGAGAAGCAGTAATGAAGGAAGCAAAAAAACTAGAAGCAGACCTCAACATACGCGTTCACCTGGACGAGAGAGAAGATCACTCCCCTGGATGGAAGTTCAATGAATGGGAGATGAAAGGAGTACCTATCAGGATAGAAATCGGACCAAAAGACGTGGAGCACAAGCAATGCGTACTAGTAAGAAGAGATTCTGGAGAAAAACAAAATGTTCCTTTAGATCAAGTCTCTGCAAAAGTAACCCAAGTCCTAGAAAGCATCCAGAATGACATGTACACCAAAGCAGCACACTTCATGAAAGAAGCAACTGTCGAAGTGGAAAGCCTGAAGCAATTCCCAGAAAGCAAACTAGCACACGCGCTATGGTGTGAGGAAGCAGCATGCCATGAACAAATTAAAGAAAAGTTCAACGCCAAATGCCTCACCATGGAAGAAGGTACAGGAAAATGTTTCATGTGCGGCAAGCCCGCAAAAGGTAAAGCGTACTTCGCTAAAAGCTATTAACGCTTGAACATCTTTGGATCTTTCAACACTATCTCCGTGTGTGGGTAGGCGAAACTAACGTTCTTGCTCTTTCCCACCAGCGCGTAAATCTCCTTCGTGATTACGGTCTCGACATGTTGGATGTTGCGAGCGGGCACCCAATACCGAACGTGCACGCTGATACCACTAGGGCGGAACTTACACTCCACCTTGGGCTCTTCGTTTACTGCCTCGCTAAACGCCTTCGCATGTTTCTTTGCTGCAGTAAGAGCAAGCTTCATGGCTTGGTCCAGATCACTCTCATACGTGGTATCAAAGGCAACCTCATCACGAACGAACTCATCCTGCAACGTATAGTTGATGATGTTCTGTTCAAACATGATAGAGTTGGGAATCAAGATGATTCTTCCGGAGTTTTCCTCACCAGGAACAATACCCCCCACTTCTTTAAGATACAAGTGAGTCAGCGTAATGTCGGCAACATCTCCACGAACCTCGCCAACGATGATACGGTCACCAATCTCAAACGGACGCTTCACCACCAACATGATCCAGGCAGCAATACCCGTGATGGGCTTTTGTAGCGCCCAACCTAGCGCAGCAGACAGTAAACCTAAGCTTAGTCCGATACCTGTGAAACTTCCCGTGTAAGAAAATATACCGAACAGGGCCAACACCACCAAGAGCACATACTTCAACAATCGAGAAAAGATCTCCACGTTGGACTTCTGCTTTTTGGTAGTAGCACGCTTCAACAACTCTCGTTCTGCAAAGCGCAAAAGCTTGTCCAGACCCCACCATACCAAGATGATGATGATCAAAGTTCTCAGTATCGGTAGAGACCCTTTGATTTGATCCAGAAATGCATACATCTCCATACGCTTCCCTCAGTCGTGCCTATATAAATACGTTTTGGCTACACCACGTCCATAACGTTTTTATAGGCAAAATTGAGAAAAACATCAATGGTTAGTGTTAAGGAGAAATTATCGAAACTAGAGCCAGTTATTGTAATCGGAGATCTCATGCTTGACCAGTATCATGGGGGAACGATGCAACCCTGCCCAGAAGGCGGGGAAAAGTTCATGGTAGAAAAGACCCATAACGTTCTAGGCGGAGCAGGCAACGTAGCCCGGAATCTTCGCTCCCTAGGCGTGCCCGTACACGTTATTGGAGCGCTAGGCAAAGAAGATTTGGATGATACCGGCATCACACTATTACGCCTACTGGACGAGATCGGCTGCACTCACACCATCATTAAAAGTGCGCACCCTACCACGGTAAAATCAAGATTGTACGATCATGCTGGCGACCGCTCCGGTCCAAGAGTGGACAAGGACATGATGTTTGAGAAAAAGCAAGCCCTACTCCACCAAGTAAAACACGATCTCGCAAACCGGAGAAACGCTTCGGTGATTGTTAGCGATTACGGAAAGGGCGTGGTGAGCAACGAACTCATGGAACTACTCTTCACCATGCAGATCAAGACCTTTGTAGATCCCAAGCCAGCAAGCAACGTCAACTACACATTCAAAGACTTCCCCTACATCTTACGACCTAACAAACAAGAAGCCAAAGAACTCGCAGCCAGACACAAGAAAGATCTCGGCACCATACCTGAAGTGGCACAAACCTTACAAGAAAAAGGAGCCAAGAACGTCATCATCACCCTAAGCGAACAAGGAATGTATATTCTGGACAAGCAAGGATATAGCATGCCTACCCTAGCAAAAGAGTGCGTCGACGTGACAGGAGCAGGAGACACCGTGATGGCCACTTTGGTAGCTTTTGAGGCGCTAGGATTGCCCCTACGACAATGCTGTGAGCTCGCCTCTGCAGCAGCCGCGGTCGTGGTAGGCAAGAAAGGCACAGCCACAACAACCGTCGACGAGGTCCTTAAAAGGGCCCCAAAACCCTTAGATTTCCAATCCGAAAAGTTTATATAGAACGCTCCAGTAACTATCTTTTAGTTCTACTGGGGAATTTTAATGGAAGAACATAAAATCGTTAAGACCGGAACAACAACGGTCGGTATCGTTTGTAAAGACGGTATTGTACTCGCTGGAGACAGAAGGGCCACTGCAGGCTATGTCGTTATGAAAAACGCAAAGAAAGTAGTACCCATCAATCATAACATGGCAGTCACCACGGCTGGCAACGTCTCCGACATCCAACTCTTGGTAAAACTTGCCAAAGCAGAGATGGTCCTAAAGGACCTCCAAAGCAAGAGAAAGAGCACAGTGAAGGAAATCGCCAACCTGTTTGGCGGAATGTTATACTCCAACATCAGAAAACCAAGCATGATTCCAGGCATCGCAGCCTTCTTGCTTGGAGGAAGCGACATCAAAGGAACACACCTGTTTTCCTTAGACCCTGACGGTTCAGTCATTGAAATTGATGAGTACGTTACCGACGGCAGCGGAAGTGTCTTTGCCATAGGCGTCATGGAAGCACAATACAAAAAAGGACTATCCCTTCAAGAAGGAGTCAAACTCGCAGTAACCGCGATCAACGCATCCATCCAAAGAGATACCGCAAGTGGCAATGGCATTGATGTCTTGACCATCACGGACAAAGGTATGGAGTTCGTTATAGAACAAAAAATAGAAACAAACCTAGCATAAACAGTTTCTTATCATAACATGGCAGAAATCATAAAAGAAATTTTGAAGAAATTGCCGGAAGATAAAATAAGCGCTGCCGGCTTCGAAGGCGCGAACATCGTGTTATACACGAAGGACGAAGAGTTCTTTACTACCAATAGCGGAGAGATCCGAAAGGTTGTGCAAGAATTCAAGAAACGCATAGAGCTCAGGCCGGACCCCAGCATCACCATGAAACAGGAAGATGCTGAGAAGGCCATCAAAGAACTCATGCCTGAAGACGCTGGCGTGGCCAACGTTATCTTTGATCCGGAAAGAAGTATAGTATACATAGAAGCTGAGAAGCCAGGCATTGCCATCGGCAAGCAAGGTTCACTATTACGAGATCTACGAGCTAAAATCTTATGGGTGCCAGTCGTACAAAGATTGCCCCCCATCAAGAGCTCGCACATCGACAACATCCGACAAGTACTCTACCAAAACTCCGACTATCGCAGAAAGTTCCTAGACAAAGTAGGACATCGCATCTACGACGGCTGGGTACGCGAGAAAAAGCAAGAATGGGTACGCGTCACACTGTTAGGGGCAGGAAGAAGCGTGGGCAGAAGCTGCATGCTCTTCCAGACACCCGAAAGTAACGTGATCATGGACTGTGGCATAGACGTTGCAGCCACAGAACCCGCACAAGCCTATCCAATGTTGGACGCTCCAGAATTTGATATTGGAAAACTAGACGCAGTCATTGTTACGCACGCACACGTAGACCACTCAGGATTTGTTCCTTGGTTGTTCAAAATGGGTTATCGAGGACCCGTATACTGCAGTCCCCCAACAAGAGACGTCATGATATTGCTACAATTAGACATGATCAAAATCTGGAAAGGAGAGAACAAGGAAGAGTTGTATACTGTAGACGATGTTAAAGAAATGGTCAAGCATTCCATAACACTCAACTACGAAGAAGTTTCAGACATCACCCCTGACATTCGTCTAACCTTCTACAATTCCGGCCACATCATTGGTGGAAGCATGGCCCACCTCCATGTAGGCAACGGACTGCACAACTTCATGTACACAGCAGACCTAAAATTCGGACGATCATTACTACTAGAACCAGCTACCTCACGCTTCCCACGATTAGAAACGCTAACCATCGAAGGAACGTATGGTGGAAAGACAAACACCATGCCCAGCCAGGAAGACCAAGATGAACTGCTGGCAAACATAATCAAGACCACCATCAAGAGAGGTGGAAAGGTGTTAATGCCCGTGTTAGGCGTGGGTAGAAGTCAGGACATCATGGTCATGATCGAAAAAATGGTCCAAAATGGAGATCTCGACCCCACCCCTGTCTACCTAGAAGGTATGCTTTGGGACGTCACAGGTATCCACACGGCGTATCCAGAATATCTTAACCGAAGCATTCGCAAGCGCATCTTCCACAAAGACCAAAACCCGTTCTTGAACAAGATTTTCAAGAGAGTGGGAAGTGCTAAGGAAAGAAAGCAAGTGGTTGAGGATACCGGACCGTGTGTGATATTGGCAACCTCTGGCATGTTGCAAGGTGGACCCTCAGTGGAATACCTCAAAGCCCTAGCCGACAATCCAAAGAACACCTTAATCTTCAGCTGCTACCAAGGAGAAGGAAGTCTGGGTCGTAGAGTCCAAGGTGGCGAAAGAGAGATCGCATTCAAGACAGGCAAGACACAAAACATGGTCCAGATCAAGATGGAAGTCCAAAAGCTAGAAATTTCTGACCACTCAGACAGAAAACAATTGATGAACTTTGTCTTCAAGTGCAACCCAAGACCAAAGAAAGTTATAGTACAGCACGGCGAAGCAAGCAGATGTATAGATCTTGCAAGCAGCATCCACAAACAAGGCAGAATCGAAACCGTCGCTCCAAGAATTCTAGAAAGTGTACGATTGAAGTAGACTAAACACCATCTCTGCCCGAATCGTATGTGATCCTGACGAGGGAACCATCCACAAGCTTGAAGATCCGCGTCCTTAAACCGCCCTCATCACCATCCTCAAAACTTTCGTGCAGGTCCAACCCACCATACCTTGCCCTGTGAGCCTGAGGCGTAACAAGGTGACGTCGGTTCATATACCATATCTTGTCTGTCACCTCGACCAAACCTTCAGAAATTGTGTCGAGGGTAACCACACGGCTAGTATCCACGTTGGGACCGAGTCCCGACTGCTGGAGAAATGCTTCCTGAGCCTCCGTTACTTTGGAGTAATCCTTCTTGCCAAACCGCTTTTCTAGTGCCTTGCTCATAGACTGTTAGGGAACGCATCCCTTAAAAACCTACACAAACCCGTACGGGACATCCCACTCGGTCATTTTTTGTCCTCTTTCTTTGCACACGTGGCAAAAACGTCTTGAATTGCTTGAGGTGGTAGCCATAGCACAATTTTTGTCTATGTTACCTCCCCCCCCATGCTGCGGTATCGCGCTGATCATTGTTGTGATGGCGCATGTTCAGGAGACAATGACCGAGTTCGTGTTGGGTAACTTGTGGGATTGAGTAGTCCTCGCAGGCTAACACTTTATCTAGGCTTATGAGTATCGGAGCGTGCGATTCCCTGGAGGTCTGTCCCACCGTTTCCTGTTGGTCTCCGCGGGCCACAACGATAAGACGGTAGTCTTTGTTTTCCGTTATCTTCCTCAAGTCTCTCAAAGCTGGAGAAAAGTGAAGGGATCCGCCCACCACATACCCATTTACGACATCAAGATATGATCTTCCGTCCTTTTCTAGATCACAAAAATGAGTTTCAGGAATTTGCAAACCCAAGTTCTTGTAAAAATCTCGCACCCCCTTACGTACGAGATCTTCAACAATCTTTGGAGCCCAGCTCACCGAAGACACCACACCAAAACGAGTCCTACGAAGGAATTTTAGCCTTTCCTTTTGGTAGTGGCGACCCATCTCTCTGGATTCATTTGCAAATATCAAGGGTTGTGTTCGTACTACCATCAAACTAACCCATACCTACGGTCCTCTTCTTCGATGACTCTTGCTCGTTTCTTGCACAAGTCACAAAAGGTCTTCCCTTTGCCGTACGTGCTTGCTAGCACGCAATCGCTCACCATGCCAGCTTCGAAAACCTCGACATCCTCTTCGGCATGATGACCTCGACCTAACAACACGTGCGTTTCTTCGTGAGTGACCACTTCAATAAGGGACATTCGGGGGGCGCTCCGGACTTGATCAATGCTGACCACCATGGCACCCATTTGCAGATTGGAACTCTCCCCTAAATCACACCCGGTAAATCCAGGAACCACCGCGAGTATACGATGAGCAGGGTTTGCGTACTTGTCATCTAGGGCTTCTCTAAATCCAGACAGATCCAAGTTCTCACCATCATAGAATTGTGCATGAACGTCCGCGTATTCCTTCAGCTCTCTCCTTGAGGGGATCACGATATTCAATCGCGGAAGAGTAAGTCCTAATCCCTCAAAGGTTTTCGATATGCCTTCTAACACCTGTTCTCGTAAATCTACATTCTTCTCGAAGCAGACAAGCTCAAATGATCCTCGGTCCACGTATTGCTGGTTCCATAGTTGGGCAGCGGATTCTCGTGCAGGAGGACGTGGAATGCCTGAGGCCTCTCTTCTCTTCTTAAGCCGTGGCTTGAAATTTTGAGAGGTTCTTGCGGGGGCCTCCTCCTCATACATGGATGAGCCACCATGCGAGCCATGCGGTTCCGGATCTCGATCAGGAGGTGGCAAGGGCGGCATAGGCGGATCAAACATTCACGAACAAAGATAAGATCCATTTTTAAGTCTTATTCTGGCAAAATTATAAATACGAGTAGTTGGCCCTTCGACATAAGGGGGAAGCATTATGAAAGCAGAACATGGACCATTAATTTTGAGAGTATTTCTGGGTGTTGCATTTATTGTTGCAGGCTTAGATAAATTGTTGAGCTACGGCATGGCGCAAGGTATGTTTACCAGTATGTTTGGTGGTGCAGGCACCGCAGTTTTGGTGGTGGCCATCATCATAGAGATCGCTGGCGGACTAGCTTTGCTGACAGGATATCACACAAAGAAGGCAGCTTCCATTTTGGCAGTTATTATCTTGGTGGCATTCTTGAAGACCTTTGGAGTTGGTCAAAGCGCACACTTCATCGGAACCTTGCGTGAAGTGATGGTGATGAACACGAGCGGTGCTAACACTGCAGTGAACTTTGCCTACTTTGCAGGATTGCTCAGCCTTGCAGCAACAGGCTCCAAGTTTAAAGCGGTCAAAGCCGATTAATTTTTTTCTTTTTTTTGATAATGTTTAAATACTAGTAAAGCCGCAATACCGCAATGAACACGTTGCAATACATTCTTGTTTCTGTCTTAATCGTGAGTTTGATCTCCCTTCTGGGCGTGTTCACTCTCTCTTTGAAGAAGAAAAAGCTCCATAGTGCCCTGGGTGCGCTTGTTGCGTTCGCTGCAGGAGGCATGTTGGGGGCTGCTTTCTTTGATTTATTTCCAGAAAGTGTCGCGCAAGTGGGTTCAGAACAAACCTTTACTTGGGCACTGATAGGTATGGTTGCGTTTTTTGTGATAGAAAAATTCTTTTACTGGTATCACTGCCATGGTGGCAGGTGTACCCATCATGGATTACACGGTCATAAACGTATAGAACCGTATGCGTATCTTAATTTGATTGGGGATGGCATCCACAACTTTATTGATGGAGCCGTCATCGCTGTTGCGTATCTTAATTCCATCCCCTTAGGCATTGTGGCATCTATAGCGGTTGTGTTCCACGAGATCCCTCAAGAGATTGGAGATTTTGCAGTGATGGTGCAGGGAGGCATGGGACGTCATCGTGCGCTTGCTCTCAACTTTTTAACAGCCCTAGCAGCATTCTTAGGGGCACTCCTTACGTTTTACTTTGCAGGAACCATTGAAGGGTTGACCGGATACTTGCTTCCGTTTGCAGCGGGCAACTTCTTGTACATTGCCACTGCAGACTTGATTCCAGAATTGCACAAGGAAGAGACATCTGAGAAGAACCTCCAGCAACTAGCGTTGTTTATTGGTGGCATTCTTATTATTCTTGTGGTAAAGAGCATGTTTGGTCACCTACACTAGGCAAGCCAACTTTTGAGATCTTCTTCAGGAACAAAACCACTTCTTCGGTCTACTTCTTTGCCATCTTCTAGCTTGACTATGGTGGGAATGCTCGTGACGCTGAATTTACCTGCAAGCTCTTGAGCCTCGTCCACGTTTACTTTTGCAAACGTAACACCTTCTACCTTCTTAGAAACATCTTCAAACACAGGACCCATCATCTTGCAGGGCCCGCACCAAGGTGCCCAGAAGTCTACCACTGCTTTGCCCTTCCCTATTTTTTCCTCAAAATTACTTTCGTTTAGATTTTCCATTTTTCTTCATTAAGTATTTGCTTGATTCCTTGTCTAAATCGATAAATTGATCGCATACTTCTTTAACTTGAGCATTGGCGCTAGGTCCAAAGGCCATCACCTCTACTCTGCAACCCAAGCCTCTTTGTAGGTGTTCCACTGCGGGCACGAAGTCTCCGTCTCCTGAAACTAGAACCATGGTGTCTAGCTTTGGGGCTTGTTCGATCATGTCTACTGCGATGCCGACATCCCAGTCTCCCTTTTTGGATCCGTCAGCGAAGACTTGTAAATCCTTACTCTTAATCTCATACCCCATGTTTCCTAGGGCTTTGAAAAATTCTTCTTTTTTCATGTCGTCAGATCTGACGACATAGGCTACCGCTCTTACAAGTACTCTTCCTCTGACTGCTTGTTTGAGTAGGGCCTCGAAATTGACTAATGCCTGGTAGAGGTGTCTAGCACTGTAGTAGATGTTTTGTGTGTCCACAAATACGCCAACACGTTGTGCAACAATATCTTTCATGCTTGTACCGCGGGAAACTAAGTATAAAAGGGTTGTGTTTTAGGCTCTATTCTTGATTTCCTCATTGATCGCTTTCGCAAAAATATGTAGTGCTTGACTTTCTGACTTCCCATCTCGTAATCTCACACTTACACTTTCATCAGTTTTTTCTTTCTCTCCAACGATGAGTATATACTTTACTTTGGAGGTTTCTGCCTCAAGAATTTTCTTTTGTAAACGTTCGTTTCTGTCATCGATGCTTGCACGTACTCCTGGCAAACTGTCTGCAACGTGCTTTGCGTAGTCGTTGAACTTGTCAGAGATGGGTAACACTTTCACCTGTTGGGGCGCTAGCCAAGTAGGTAGCCTTCCTGCAAAGTGTTCTAATAGTATGCCTAAGAATCGTTCTGGGCTCCCTATCAATGCTCGATGAATCATGATGGGTGTTTGTTCTTCACCTTTTTCATCTACATACTTTAGTCCGAAGCGTCCGGGCATGTTAAAGTCTAGTTGTATTGTGCTGATTTGCCATTCTCTTCCTAAAGCATCTACTGCGATGACGTCCATCTTGGGTCCGTAGAATGCTGCTTCCCCATCCTCTGTTTCGTAATCAATCTTGCACTCATCTAGCAAATCCTTGAGTAATGCTTGGCTTTCTTCCCAAACGCTCTCATCCCCGAGATACTTTTCTTTTGCCTTAGGATCCCAGAAGGATAATCTTACCTTGTATTCCATCTTGTACACTTCTAATGCCTTTTGCACTACACCAAGAACGTTTTTGAATTCTTGTTTTATCTGATCTTTAGTACAGAAGGCATGTCCGTCATCTTGGCTAAAGCATCTTAATCTGGTTAGTCCTTGTAGTTCCCCTGGCTTTTCGTCTCGGTACAAGTTTGCAAAATCGCTTATGCGTATAGGCAGATCTTTGTAAGTTCTGAACTGGCTTGCATAAATCTGCGTGTGGTGTGGGCAGTTCATAGGCTTCAGGAAGTATTCTTCTTTGGAATAGTTGCTTTTCACGCTTAACATGTCTGCTTTGAACTTGTCATAATGTCCACTTGTTTTGAAGAGTTCTGCTTTGGTGATGTTGGGCGTGTGGACTTCTTCAAACCCAATACTCGTGTTCAACTCTCTACTGAACTGTACGATCTCATTCCTTAGTATAGTGCCGTGTGGTGTGTACAAAGGCAGTCCTGGTCCGACCATCTCAGAAAAGACGAGTAACCCCATTTCCTTTGCTAGCTTTCGATGATCGTTTTGTTTTGCTTTCTCGATCATTTCTAAGTATTCTTTCAAGAGCTTTTCTTTGGGGAAGGCTATTCCGTAGATTCTGGTGAGTTGTTGTTTCTCTGCATCCCCTTTCCAGTATGCTCCTGCAATGTTGAGTAGCTTGAATGATTTCAGAACGCTCGTGCTAGGTACGTGTGGTCCGCGGCATAAGTCTGTGAAGTCATCGCCCATCTTGTAGATGGTTAGGCCTGCTTCTTCGTGCTCGTCTGCAATCTCTGTTTTGTACGGGTTGTCAGGGAAGAGTTTTTTTACGCTTTCCTTAGGTATCGTACTTTTTGTGTAGGATAAGCTTTTGCCGGCGATCTCTTTCATCTTGACTTCTATTCGTTCTAGATCCTTTTCAGTTAGCTTGTAGTCTCCAAAGTCAAAATCGTAGTAGAAGCCGTTCTCTATGGCAGGACCTATCGTGTTTTTTGCTTTGGGAAATATTTGTTGTACTGCATATGCTAGAACGTGTGCGGCACTGTGCCAGTACACTTCTTTTCCTTCCTTATCTCCCCATCTTACGAGTTTGAAGGTTGCGTCTTTGCTGAGCTCGTAGAACGTGTCTACTGCGTTGCCATCCACAACGCCTGCTAGGACATCTCTCAACCCTAGCTTGTCTGCTACCTGTTGGACAGTGGTTCCTTTAGGATAATCCTTCACTGAACCGTCTGGCAAGGTGAGCTTGACCATGGGTGCACTCCTCCTTGCAGAGCTTATATACTTTACCCCGTTTAGAAGTACTCCTTTTAAGAGACAACAAAAACGATACATTTATAAAGGTAAAATCCCCTTTATAGTATGTATTCTAGGGGAATAAAGTGAAAAAACAACGATTATTTGCAGGCCTTTTCTTGGGCTCTAGCCTACTAGCGCTAGCAGCTACAAAGATGTTGGAGTTCCGCACAGAAGCACCAAGGCCCGTAGCAGTGGCAGCACAACAACTTACTTTTCTTCCTGCAGCAGAAGCTGCACCCGCAATACACAAGGAAAGTTCTTCACCACCTGAAGCAACACCTGTTCCACCACCCCAAACACTGCCTACCTACAAACATCCCAAACTCGGAGACTTTACCCCAGACACCTTCCAGCAACACGACGCATACATCATCGAACGCACAGAATTTTGGAACAACCACCTACGAACTCGAATTAAAGGATACACAGACCTACAGCCAGAGCTTATCAAAAAGATGATGCTAGCAGAAAGCGGCGGAAGCCCTTCCATGTTCCGAACAGACCCGCTAAGCGTGGCCCATGATGGCGATACAGCACTAGAAGACTTAGTCAAGGGCGACATCCGTTTGGTAGGAACAGAAGTGCTGAGCGAGATGCAAAAAAATTACAAGAACATAACACCCATACCGTTCACTCGCGTCAAGAACAAGAAAGGAAAAGTCGTGCGTGCCTATTGGGATCTGGCCAAAGCAAAAAGGACCGCGAAAGCAAAGAATAAGCAAGTTATAACCGCACGAGAAAGCATAGATTTAGGAATTCTGTACCTAGCATGCAAAAAACGCCCCATTTTTGGCGTCAATAAAGGACCCAACGGCGAATGGCTTGACTGGTTCGTGAAATCGTACCGCACACCAATGCAGGGCGCGGTAAAGTACAACGGTGGCGGAGATAGCAAGTATCAAGCCAAATTAGAAGCTTTTGTCGCGCAATAACCTATCTACTAACAAATCCGTTAGCTTGCAATTCTTCAAGAATCTCCATAGGAAGCGAATCCATGAGATCCCCATGCTGCTCACGAGGCGTTTGGCCCAGTTGGGTCAGTGCTTGTTGCGCTTGAGGACTCATGCGTGCCGCACGTTGTTTCATTTTCGCGCTCTGTTCTGGAGAAGGCTGCCGAGGCCCTGCAGGCTGTTGAGCTGGAGCAGGAGTACGCGGTGTAGGAGCAGGAGCACTAGGTGTTGGAGCAGTAGTGGAACCACTAGAGGTAGTCTTCTCCCCTTTCACTAAGAAGATAATAACGCCCACCATGATGATGGCTAGTAGTGCAGACATCACGAAAGGTGCGGTGACGAAGTTCAACAACCTTCCGGGCTTGAAAATGGTACTAAGAACAACAGCAAGGATGACGCCGATAACCGCCACCAAAATAACGTGCCAGTACCATTTTTTCTTGTCAATCTTGATACCTGATACACCAAAGATCATCACCACAAACAACAACACTATGACAACGATGCTCATCCACGCCACGATGGTGTTCAACTGCTCTACCAACTGTAAACTAGCAACGACAAACATGCCAATCACGAAGGCCACCATGGCATTCAAGTTTTTACGATCAGAAAGCACCTTGGTCTGGTGCAGTATACCATATACAATAGCGAAAACTAGCACAAAAGGTAATAACACCGTGACAAAACCTATTCTTTCCAGGATTACTGCCAGGCTCGTAAACATCGCCATAGTCAGTTGAGAATGCTACCCCCTATATTAATTGTGATGCCAAAACACACAAATATTAAATACACTAATCCTCTCAAAGGAGCATGCTTCAAACAGTTCGTTTCAGATCCCCGGAAAAGGGATTCTTAGAAACAGAAGTAGATTTAGACGAAAACAGCACCCCATCTACTGTGTCTAGACTGTTTAAAACCGCACAAGACAGGAGTGAAGGAGTATATCCCTCAGTGACCCACGAGGGCACAACGTTATACACTGGCAGCCCTACCTGGGGAAGAAAATCATGTGCGAATCCTTTTGTTTGGGCAACACGCATGTACCACAACTTAAGAAAACACACCCTACGAATACAAAACGGGAAAGTCTTTTGTCCAGGAGTAGAAATCCCAAGCTCTGCCATTTCCCAATCGCAGATCGACCACGCAAAACCACTACCTTTGTCTTTGAGTTGGCGAGCCCTTTTGCAGATAGGAATACTGTGCACCAACACAGCGAAAAGAGCGGTTGGACAGAAGGAGATTGTCAATTTCGCCGATCCAGAAGGAACGTTCTTCGGGTCTATATACCGACGTGGACAAGGCCACTATGCGACCATTCACGGCAGCGGAGAAAATGGCGTCCTTCTAGGCTGCCAAGTCGTCAGCCACATCACACAAGTATGACATTTTGGTCACACCATCTTTATAAGGGAACTTTCACTGTATAGAGTATATGACTTTACGGTCACAGAGGTGTAACCATGGCAAAAGAAGAAATATCAAAAGAAGAACAAGTAGGATTTCATAAAGGAAGTTTGAGCACGTTAGCTAAAGAAAGACAAGAATTAGCAAGATTATTGCAAATAGTAGAGACATTAATGACCAGCCACATAAAAGCACTAAAAGATCTAGGCATCGACCTAGAAGCAGAGGCAAAAAAGGCTGAGAAGAAGCCAAAAGCCAAGTTGGAGGACCAACTTTGAGTTATCAAGGCGGCTGTGGATACAGTCAGCCCAGTATGAGCTACATGTCAGCAGCTCCGCAAGGAGCCATGTACTCATCTAGCTATCAGCCTAGTGCTGACAGCACGTACATGACCAACTTGACCATGGAAGAGCCAAGCGTCCTGTACTTCTCCCCTGCGGAGTTTTTAGACCCTACACGACCGCCTGTAGAAAACATAACTGAGGAAAACAAGGGCGCAGTCATGAGCATTATTAGGGAAACCTTCCAACACAGAACAGGAGAAGACTTCCCAGAAAACAAGATCATCATCAGTATCGGAAGTAAAGAAACACTGAAAGAATGGCACAACGTAGCCGGAGGAGCATGGAGCGAAGGCATCCAAGGATTTGCGTTGAACAGCAACAACAACCAACCTCACAGAATATTCGTGAAGGAAGGACCTAAAGATCAGATGTTGCTCACGTTAGGGCACGAGATCGGCCACGTCATGACACCCACGCTAGAAAACGAACACGACGAGGAAGCAAAAGCCTTCGCATTCAGCATAGCATGGATGCAAACCATCATAGAACACGACATAGCAGGCTTAAGTTCGTTCTTGAACCCACAACCCGCCATGAACGGCCTACACAATGTAGCGTATGGATTCGTGCAAACATTGATACAAAACGGTAAGACAGCGATGCAAGCGTTCGTCGACATCGTCAACAAGACAGCATCTTGCAAACAACAACCCGAGGTAATCACAATATGAAAGAACAACCTATGCCAGGCCCAATGCCTGGACCCATGCCTGGCCCAATGCCAGCCGGCCCGCAACCTATGCGAATGCCACCAGAAGTACAAGAAAAATTCAAAAAGCTACAAAAAAGACTGGACAAGTTCAAAGACGTTCTAGTTAAGAAGTTCGGAGACTTAGTAATAGGATTAGCATTACTACCGCCTCCCAAACCCCAACCAGGAAGAGAGATTCCTCCTGAACAAAAAGACAAACACCACGTTTTAGTGCTGTTGGACGAAACAAAATCAAAGATAGACCCAAGAGACTTCCAAGTCAAAGTGTTTGACGCCATCGACAAGGTAGCCAAAGACACCGATGATGAATTGTTACCACAATCATTGCTCTTACGAGAGTTGTGGCAGAACTGTTACGACGGAAAGACAGAATTACTAGAATTGATCGCTATGGGCGCGCCCATCTACGATAAAGGAATGTTGAACGCAATCCGCATCGCAGAAGTGCACAAACGCATGGCACTAGAAAAGTTCGAACGCTACATCGTAGCCTACGTACTAGCCGGATCGTTAGTCCAAGGCAAAGCAACACCTGCGTCTGACATCGATGTCTTCATCGTCGTAGACGATACTGACGTCAAGAAAATGACGCGATGGGAGTTACGTGACAAACTACGCAACATAATCATAACCATGGGAATGCAAGCTGCAGAAATGACAGGAGTGAAGAACAAGCTCAACGTCCAAGTCTACATCTTGACAGACTTCTGGGAAAGCATCAAAGAAGCAAACCCCGTCATCTTCACCTTCTTACGAGATGGCGTACCCTTCTTTGACAGAGGCATCTTCATGCCATGGAAGTTGCTATTGAAAATGGGAAGGGTCAAACCCTCCCCAGAAGCGATAGACACGTACATGAGCAGCGGAGAACAATCCTTAGACAGAGTCAGGACACGATTGAAAGAGATCGGTATCGAAGATTTCTTCTGGAGCATCCTCACACCAAGTCAGGCAAGCCTGATGTTGTACGGTTTGCCACCACCAACACCAAAGGACACGCCCACTCTAATGAGAGAGATCTTCGTCGACAAAGAAAAGATTCTTTCTGACAAAGACGTCCAAACACTAGAAATGGTCATCAAGACCAGAAAAGATCTAGAACACGGCGAAAAGAAAGAAGTGACGGGAACAGAGATTGACACCATGCTCACTAACTGCCGTTCGTACCTAGAAAAGATACGAGGATTGTTTGGCAGCATTGAAAAGCTCAAAGAAAAGGAAAGTATCGGCACGATACATGACGATGTTATAACAACAGTGAGAGACATCCTCAAGCAACAAGGTCAAGATCGCGTCAAAGAAGATGAGATCGTGGAATGCTTTGAACACCACTTAATCAACACAGGAAAGATTCCTGTCAACCAGTTCAGAAGCCTCCAAGAATTGATCAAGGCTAACAAGAACTACGAAGGCATGAACCAAGTCCAAGTGACGAAAGTCAGGAAAACAAGCTTTGATCTCCACCGACACCTGGTAGAGTTCTTGCAACGAGGACGAGGAGAAGAGTTAGAACGCGCCACCGTAATGGTAAAGCACGGCTCTAAGTACGCCAAAGTGATACTCTTAGGTAGCACCGCGTACATCTTCCACGACATCGACAACCAAGAAGGCGAGTTCAGCAAGGCCAGCATCAAGAACGATGGCGGTCTTGGCACCACAGAAAAGGCAGGGCTAGAAGAATACGAAAAGAGTTTGGCAAAAGTAGCCATCCCAGAAAAGGTATTCCTCAAAGCACCCCTATTCGAAGGTTTGGAACGCATCTTTGGCAAGGACATCGAAGTCCAAGTGAAGAGCTAATTCTTTTTTTACTTTTAAATAGTCATGACTGCGGTAGAGTAACTACCCATTATATATCTGAATTTTTGCTTCCATCCGTATAGAGGACACTGTAAAGGATGGGACAACTAGAGGACTACGTAAAGGAACAGCTCAAGGCTGGCTACACTAAAGAGCAGATCCAGAGCTTGCTAGCCGCCTACTACCCTCCTGAAGCGATCAATAAGGCGTTGAAAACGTCTCACACCGGCTTGTTCATAGCCCTGCCGCTCATCATCATGCTGATCATCGGCATGGGCGTCACCACACTTATCTTTGTAAAAACTCCAGACGCAGCATCCTTTCCTTTGACTGTTTCAGCAAGTGTTGAGCCGCGAAGTGTCGTACAAAATGGCGATTTCGTGGCCTCCATAACTGTAGAGGACGGGATTACCACGAAACACCCAATTAACCTCCTCATCAAGGTAGTAGATGAAACAGGAAAGATCATTTTCGAACAAAAAGACTTCATCGTTGCAGCAGGCAAGGGCAGTCGTCAAAAGCCTGCCAAAGCGTTCATGCCTCCTGGAAGGTATTCCGTGCTTGTAGAGGCATCCAACAAAGAAGAAACAGCATCCATCACGACAAGCTTTGTGGTAACCGGAGCAAAAGCCGCACCTCGCCCGCCTCCAACAGCTTTGCCACCAAGACCGCGACCAAAAGAACCAGAAAAGCAAGCAAGCGGCGTGACGGTCAGCGCACCAAAAGCCTGCACTTCAGACTCCTGCATTAGTCAGCTAGCAGCAGTACAAGATGACACAACGGTTTGCGACCAGATCACGAGTTCGGACGGTAAGGACTCCTGCCTTTCCTACTTCTTCCTGCATGGAGACTTCAGCGTATGCGCAGTATTGAAGAATCCAGAGATTCAACAATCTTGCATGGCGCTCAAGCAGTTCGCAGATCCTGACGAGGTGGACGTGATCGTGGACGATCTTGTGGAGGAAGTGATCAAGGACGTATCCATCTTGGACGACGGCTTCGCCCCTGACCCGGTAGAGATAGTTGCTCCCACCACAGTGATCTGGACAAACGATGCAGAATCCGACCAAGATGTTGTAGGGGATGACTTCCAATCACAAACATTAGAGCCAGGAGATCCATTCAGCTTTGTCTTCACAGACCCTGGAGAGTACACCTACGAATCAACATTCGGAGAATTTACAGGCACAGTGTCAGTCAGCTAGTTGGGGTTCTATGAATTCTCCCAATCGTATGCTATGTTCTTCTACCTCTCCAATCATGGTAAGATCTTCAATAGTCTGGAACTCGTCAAACAAGAAAGCGTACAAAATGATGGGCTTATCACTTAGTAGCATCTCATCCGAAACGGTGAACGAGGTGGCACCCTTAAGATTCACCCCACCCATTATGCTGTCCTCGTAAGGTGCAGCAGGTGCAATACCAATCGTTCGCAAGTTCAGCTTCTTGTTAAGTATGACTTGCAACCGAGACTCGTACGGTCCGAAGATGAGCTGGACCTCGTTGAGTCCGTCCCCAGTTTGCTGGATGCCGCTTGCAGGTACGGGTTGTTCATTAGGTTGTAGGGCCCTGTTGAGGGTGCCTGCAACTTGGACGTTGTCTGGAATGACAAATGCAGAGGATCGTTGGATAGCTGCCGCGTTAGGAGTTATTTCAGGAGGCGTTAGTAGGTTAGCGTTCTTCCTGCGAAGAATCATGTCACTTAGAATGGCTTTGGATGTTGTATCATCCAACACGCCCGTAAGGAGATCAAGGTCTGGAATGATGGTTTCAAAGCGGTCTATCAATGGTTGCAAGGTTAAGGATTCTGCCACCCCCTGGAAGATCAGCGTGTCCTGTCTTACTACTTCTTGATTCATGGCGTTATAGTGCTTCACCGGCTTGTGTCGGGAAATCATGGCACGAAGTTGGATCTCTATGACATCCATCTCACCCAGCAGACTTGCCCATTGATCACGCGTAATAGTTCCACCTACAGGACCTGTAGGGGTGAGTTCAGGAGCAGAAGCATTGATGATACGCTCCACCACCCCCAAGAAGGTCAGCAGCTGGTTCGCGTTAGTCACCATGATGTCTTTGGTGTGGAAAAGATTAGCTAAAGGAATGAGGCGAATCTGTATCTGCCGGTCAATGATAGGTTCCAACAAGAATGTAGGAGTTTGTGGCTCTTTCGGCTTGGTGCTTCGTAGGTTGATGATTTTTGGCTGGAAGCCGTCTGCCTGGGCTAAAGCGTAGGCAGTTCCCAAACAGAAAGGAACAGGTGAGTTCAGAATGCCACTAGAGTCTGTGCCGCCCAACGTGCATTCCTTGTATTTTCCGCACCCCACACTGATGCTTGCGTCTTTTATGGGGTTGCGAACATCCTCTGTTTTTCGAAGACGATCCTTAACCACAAAGTCAAAGGGTTCAGATATTCTTTGGTCCTCATCGCAAAAGCGTACCTTGAGATCGTTGGTGTTTATGGGTTCCTCACTAATGTCTTCCACGCATGCTTGGGTGCAGTCAATCTCAAGATTAAACAATTGGTTGTCCAGCGGGCACCTGAATTGTGCGCCATCAGCAACACAAGGAACTCTTTGTTTCTCCTGGATCGATCCGTCGACATTGAGCGCACCATCAGGGAACGCACCAATGGTCCCGCCTCCCCTATGGAAGTCCAAGAAGTTTTTGTTGTCCTTGATGTTTCCTTCCAGAGCAAACTGGAAGAGGAATCCCTTACCATCAAAACTCTTCGTGTCCTCAACACGCACCACTACCGGGAAGGAGAAGGTGTAGTAGAACTCGTAAAAGTTGTACTTTGTGGTTGGAACAAGATTCAAGAAGTATTTTTGGGTGTGCGTGCTAGGTTTGAGCAACAACCCTTCAGTAGGACGCACGTCAAAGTGGATATCCCACTGCGGGTCGTAGAAGAATGTGACCTCTTGATTTTTGTAGGCAATGTTTGAGACTTCCCTAGAGAATACCGTATCTTCGGTCTTGGGAACCCCCTTCGTGCGCTGGATCTCCAACAAGGGAACGTTCCGTCCTAGCAAAAACTTTCTGATGCGTTCCTCCACGGTTTGTTTGGTCCACGTCTTCGAACCAAACCCTTCCTCAAAGAACGCAATAGGAGGAATACGTGCGCTGTCAGGAACACCAGAATACGCGCTAATCAAATGTAAGGCAGCGTTTTCTAAATAATAATTCTGGAATTGGTATGCGGTCAGCTGCGTTGCCAAAAGATAGGGCGCCATCACATTTGCAGGAATGGTGACGATGAACTCCCTTGCCGTTTTGGACTCCACCCCTCGTTCAAGCTTTACAGGAAAGTCCAGCTTCATGATGACCGTGTTGTCTGCGATCGTTGCGCGAGAATCCTTTGCACCAGTGGTTACTAAGAAACCTTCCTCTTTGAACGGTTCTAGGTTCTGTGTGCACCCGTCAAGACGGGTCTCAAGGTATAATTCTAGCTGGACCTCCATCTCCGACAGCGTAGGTTGGTTGCCGCTCAGCACACAAGTAGTGCAAGGTTCGCTCTCTCCTTGGAAGAGCCAGAAAGGTACTGCCGTCTTACCAACGCGCACCAACTCTCCATCTGTCACTGGAAGGGTCTCCACAAGATCCACCCCCGACAGAGCAAAGTCTGTGGGATCAATGTAGCCACCGTGCTGGCCCAGCCTACGAACGCCTTCAGCAGTTAGTTCACGCATGCAATGTTCGATAAAACCTGTGATGTCCCCAGTATCCGCAGGTGGAGGTCCTGCATCCTCTGTGGTACGAACCATGGTGAAGGTGATGCCTACTGCTAAAAGAATCATAGCCCCAAGGATGATGAATATGGTTATTTGCGCTTTCATGTGAATTGGAGTTGGATTAGGGAAACGTAGGTAAGCCAGACGGCAATCATGACCGGATACGGGAGCCAGAGAGCGAGAATACCGAGAAGCAAGGAAGCAGAGGTCAAGAACAAGGCGACGATGAGTCCAACAACGGTAAGGCAAGCAATCTTTGCCGTGATTGGCTTCCCACTGATCGCCTTACTACCCCAAAGACAGAGCGCGATGACTAAGGGAGGCCAAATATAGTTCATATCCAAAATGAACTCGTAACAAAGGTAAAATATGCCTATCCAGCCAAGCGTGCGATAGCCAGTGATGCGCAACACTTCTAGGAATCGCTTCTTAGTAAACTTCTTCTTTTGTATCTTCCCCCACATCCAGGCACGGTGGACGGTTGTGAAAGACAGAAGGCAAGCTAGCGCAAAAACCCAGTACACAGCACTAGAAAGCGCCCAGGAAACGAACACGCGTTGGGCGAAATCCACCTGCGCCTCCACCAAGTCAACATTGTCCCCTGTAAGCGCGATCTCTTTGCTGAAAAACTTCACCAGATAGTCAACACTGTCTGGCTGGACGATCAAGGACGTGTTGATCAACCCCCAACCGAATAGCAAGAGTCCGAGGAGAACCACCACCCCGACAGCATATGCCAGGTTGCCTAGCCAGAACGTAGTAAACTTGTTCATTGGGACACCAAGGGTACGCTGACCCTCTCCCCTTGATAAGCTATAACGATGCTATGGAATGCGGAAGGGCTGCTAAAGTTGAACGTTTCAAATGTTCGGTTGCTTATCTGCCTGTTGAAGAGAAAATTGACTGGCGAGGGAGCATCTGCAGGTTCTTCTCCTATCTCTATGAAGAAAGAAACAGTGATAGGTGTGACCGGCTCCACAAAGTACTCGAATTCATAGAAGATGGACCCGTTTTCTTGCCGACGGATGCCTTGTAGCGTTGCTGTTGTTTCTGTTGGTAACTCTAGAGTTTGTGCCGTGCCTCCTAGTTCCACCTCTGGCTCTTCATCTACTGGCTCGTCTCTTCCTCCAAACACTCTGCATACATTCACCTCATCATCCCCAACACCATACCATCCCGGAATTCTTGGATCGAAATCTAAGGGCAAGGCTACGGCAGTGGTTGCCAAAAGCAGGAACAAAATAATCCATCTCATGTGTTTATCACCAGCCCGTTGGCAGGGATGAAGAATCCGCCTACTTCTCCCAGAACAACATCTTGACTCTCGCAAAAGTCTTGGTCACCTAAAGCATCAGGCTCGTACTGACCAAAGCCAAACTGGCTTTTCGCACTGTTCACTAATTCTAAGGTTAGAAGTAGTGCTCCTACCGCTCCACATTTTGCAGAGGGTGCGGTCATGCCGACGCTTACGGGAGCCTCAGCACAGTTTATTTCCATTGTCTGTGAACAGGTAACCTGCCAGATCTCTCCCGCGATGTACACGACATAGGCTTTAAGTATGCCTAGGCCAACCTTTTGTAACAAGTTCTTGACCTTGTACCCTGTCTGCTTGAACTGGGCGCTTTCCACGTACAAACAATGCCTTTCTTTGAAAGCAACGTCACAGCCTGCAAAACTTCCGCCTGTTTTTTCCTGTGCCTTCATACAATTTCGGTATAAGCACTTTATTTGTTTGTCCTTTTTGAGATTGAACAGGACGGCAGGAATACACATGGTTACACTTGCGTAGTGTATACTCTTGTAAGGATTGAAAAACAAGTTGTTTCCTTTGATGATGTCCATCATGGTAGGCTCGCCTACTAGTTGTGGGGGATCCTTAGGGATAAAGGGCAAGCCTTTCTCCTTTTTCTTCTTGTTATCAAAGAATGTTCCTTTAGCGCCGGTAAGACTTCGCAATCTTGCGGGCTTATCTGCTCGAGGACCATCAGATCCACCAGGAGCTCCGGTTATGGTGGGGGATCCTCCTTTGGCTACGCCGATCTTGCCTCCTCCAAAAGGTATTTTCTGTTTAATCTTTGTGGCAATCTTGCTGTTGAACGCTTCTACCTTGTCAATGGTGTTAATTCCTTGGACTGCGATGGTTGACAGCTGATCAACATTCGCTAACAAGCAGTCAAAGAAGATGCTGCACCCCCACTTGTTAATGATGCCAACAAGATTGAGCCCTCCGCCAAAGAAACCTACCGGCCAGATGAATGTGTTGACGATTCTGTGGAAGGTAGATGTGGCCGTGCACACCGTAGACCAAGGAACACGAATCAGCGGCACCACGGTTGGTGAGCAGAAAATGCTGGCCAGACATGCTCCCTCAGCCCCTAGGAAAAGCGCGAACAACACCGTTTTTAGATTCTGGATCATAGTGTTGACACGGGCCAACAATTTGGAGATCGTACACCACAATCCAAAGATGTCTACCAACTTTTGGAGCTTGTCAATCCTATCTTGCACTTCGTTAATGCGTCGGGTGACTTCGTTAATCTTCAAGGACTGGGCTTGGACTACTTCCCCCAAAGGATTGTTGTTGACGTCTATCTTTTTTTCTATACTAAAGTTTTGTGCTCGTACTTGATCTTTGATGACTGCAAAAAATGTGCACTTGACGTTCAATTCTCTTACTGGCTTACTCTTGAACTGGACAGTAGGGGTTAAGGAGGTGTCATCGAACATTACTGGTACGCCAATGATGTTCCTCATCTCTGGACACTTGAACACCCCCTTGACGTACTCTTCCTCTTGTGGTTGGACTGCAAACTGTAAGGTTACGATGAAGTTTTTCTCAGCAACTTTAGTGTCTATAACATCAGGAATAGTTCTTACGAGTTGGACGTTGACTGCCGTACTAACAGGTATAGTTATGAGTAAAACTATCGCAAACAGTGCAAATCCCCTCATGGGCGAGAACCACGAATACTACTATATAAAAGGGGATGGTGAAACAGGCGTAGTATTCAAAGGAGTAGAGTCGTAGATCTGCTAACTCATAAGGCACAAAAGTTATAACTCGTTCCAACGTTCATCTGCCTTATTGTCCCACTCTTTTCTAAGAACTTCCTGAGAAAGGAGCATAGTTATGACACTTTCTTCATCAAACCGTTTGAGATGTTGCCTTTTATTCATTTTGATAACCATTATTCAACGTTGTTTAATTAATTTTCCAAAATCGAGAAAACCTTTATAAGACTTCCTGCTTCCCCTCTCTTGCCGCAGTGGCAGAGTCTGGCCAAATGCGCAGGACTTAAGATCCTGTCTCCTAGCGAGTTCGCCGGTTCGAATCCGGCCTGCGGCAGCATTACTACTTCTAAGTGATCGTGGTAGAAAGTTTTATATACCTCGAAGGCATACCAGTTTTAGCCGTAAAGGCAGGAGAACAAAAAAATGAAAGAAATCAAACAAATTGGAAGCATTAAGTTAGAAGTTTCTCTTGCCAATAATAATTGCTAGTTCTACGCATCGTTTGAAAGTCATCGAATAGTACTTGATGGAGGTATGCATCATGAAAAGATCACTAGTATCAAAACTACAGATAGGGGAATCAGCAAAAATAATGGGGTGGGTGCAAAGCATCCGCTCGTTAGGAGGCATAACATTTGTACTTGTTAGAGAAAGAACAGGATTTGTTCAATGTGTCTTCAAAGGCAGTCCAAGAATTTCACGCGAAAGCGTGGTGGAAATAGTCGGCAGAGTGCATCAAGAACCTAGAGCGCCAGGACAGGTTGAGATTAAGGGAGAAAAAATAAGGATTGTTAGCGAAGCAGCACAACCTTTATCTGTTGAAACAGGAAAGTCCGCAAAGCTGAGTCTTCCCCAACTTATTGAAAGCAGACCGCTTAGCCTTAGGCAAGAAAAGCAACAAGCAATCTTCAAAATAAAGGCAGAACTTGTTTGGGCATTTAGGGAGTTCATGAGAAGCCAAGGCTTTGTAGAAATACACAGCACCAAGCTTACTTCAGGAGGACTAGAAGGAGGAAGCGAGGTATTCCCTGTAAAGTATTTTGGCAAAACAGCATGGCTTGCGCAAAGCCCTCAGTTCTACAAGCAAATGATGGTAGGAGTGTATGAACGCGTTTTTGAGGTAGGAAAGGTATACAGAGCAGAACCTCATGCAACAACCCGCCATCTAGCCGAGTATGTTGGTTTGGACTATGAAATAGGATTCATAGAATCTGTAGAAGAAGTAATGGAAATGGAAGAGAAAATGCTAAAATTCGTGTTTGGGCATTTGAAAACCCACTGTCCAGAACTAAAGCTGTTTGAAGCAAAAGTTCCTGAAATAGAAACCATACCCAGAATCACTTTCGCGAAAGCCAAAGAGATGATTAGGGGCAAGTGTCCAGTGAAGGAAAGTGGACTAACACCAGAAATGGAAAGGGCTATTTGCCAGGAAGTGGAAAAAGAATACGGGTCGGAGCTAGTCTTCATTACCAAATACCCGCTGGGAGAAAGACCTTTCTACACCATGCCCTCAAAGGAAGAAGGCTGTAGTGAAAGCTTTGAACTTCTGTACAAAGGGTTAGAAATTACCACAGGAAGCCAGAGAATTCACCAGTACGAAGAATTGAAGAAAGCCATAGTAGAGGCAGGAATGAAACTAGAGGGCTTCAAGGGTTATCTCATGTGCTTCAAATACGGCATGCCACCCCATGGAGGCGTTGGCATTGGGACTGAAAGGATCATTAAAGAGCTCCTGGGCCTAGGTTCAGTTGAGGAGGCAAGCTTGATACCACGTACCAAACAAAGATTCCATCATTGATGCGGCATCCGAAACCTTTATAAATAAGCTCGACTTAGTTGGACTTAGTATGGTAAATGCGCTGATAAAGCTGAATGATGAAACAAACAAGGTCTTGAACATAGTAAAGGCTCAGAACGGATTAAAGGACAAGGGAGAGGCTGTAGAGTTCGTGGTTCATCGCTATCTTGAAGAACCCGAGCTGAAAACTGAATTTGTCCAAAAAATCAAGAAAATTGAGAAGCAAAAGAGCATCCGAGTCAAGGATTTTGAGCAGAGGTACGACATTTAATGTACAACCTGGATGTAAAGCCTGAAGCAGATAGGATATTCCATAAGTTAGCAAAAAAGAATCCTAAACAACTGAAAATAATTTCAAATAAAATCAAAGAAATCCGAAAGAATCCAGACCATAACTACAAATTCTTGAGAAAGCCCCTCCAAAAGTACAATAGGGTTCACATTGACAAACACTTTGTTCTCATCTTTAAGATCAACCATCAAGATCAAATCGTAGATATCTATTACTTCGATCACCACGATTTAGTGTACCAATGGCGACCTAAGAACTAATCCGGCCTGCGGCATGTGCCCCACACAGACATGCGTGATTATGTGGATTGTTGCGTACGCACAAGGAGTGGCGGAGCAACTGACCTCCTACTCGAGACTAGAAAAGCTTTTATAGCATATGCCTGCCAAAAAGAGCTATGGACAATGCGATAGTGGAGCAGTCAAAAATTGCAGGGATGAAGGAAGCAACCGCGGTTTGGGACTCGTTCTCGGTGACATTTCAAGAATCTGTTAAGAAAAAGTATTCTGATGCGAGAGTGGAAACCCAAATTGACGCAACAGGAACAGGATACGTCACCCTCGTGCTTACCAAAGGGTGGAGAGCGTTTCTCCATGTTGAGGGCAAAGGAAAAAGTGCCACCGTAACATTGGAGAGAGCGGAAGGTTTCAACGACACCAAGGAGTTGCTTCTCGCCGAGCTATCCTACGCAGAGCTGAATCAAACTAATGCTGTTGAACAAGGAAAAACCATTGCCGAGGCATTCATAGCCAAGATCGAGAGTTCTAAAGAATAACAGGAAGGATCGCTTAGCCATCTACAGGAAACCATTCCTCAAAACCAAACAACGATTCCGTCACTAGCGCGGCTTCGATTTTTAGTGAACGTTCGGCCTGCGGCATTTACGAAATTGATATAAACCTCTCTGGATCTCCCCCTCGTCATGAAAAAGAGGGTGAAAGCATTGTGGAACATGTACGTGGCCAGCTTTTTTGTTGGCTTCACGTTTGTTACCCCTATCTGGATCTTGTTCTTCCAGTTACGCGGCCTCAGTCTTGCAGAGATAGGATTCACGGCAACTGGCACTTATCTAGTGAACTTCCTTTTGGAGTATCCCGCAGGGATCTATGCAGATCGTTATGGAAGAAAGAAAGCGTGCATTGTAGGCACGACCTTGATGATGCTCTCTTTCATCGTTGAGGCAACAGCGCACTCACTCACCCAGTTTGTCATTGGTGCTGCCCTTGTGGGCGCAGGATGGGCTTTTATCTCTGGAGCACGAGAGGCCTTAGTGTACGACACGCTCAAACAACACAAGCTACAACGTTTCAACAGCATCGTTCTAGGCAGAATGGACTCGCTTTCTTCACTAGGGGGCATGCTTTCTGCGTTCTCAGGAAGCGTTCTGTACGCCATGCATTCCACGATTCCGTACTGGCTTAGCGCGATCGCGTACTGTGTCGCTGTGGCAGCGCTAGTACCTATGAAGGAACACAAGTTTGCACAGAAACTACGGCCGCACAAACAGTTCCTCCAGGGTCTTTCGCTTGTTTTCAAGAGCCCCACAATACGTTCGTTGTTATTATTGTACATTCCTGTTTTCTTTTTTGAGGAGGCGTGGTACAACGCGTCCCAACCAATATTGCTAGGGTTAGGCCTGCCGTTGGTCTTCTTAGGAGCGTATCAAGGGATGAAAACGGGCTTGTTTGGCATTGGAGGCTGGGTGCTTCCAAAGCTAGTCAAAACGTACAAGCACAGAACTCTGCTTCTCGGGGTTGTGATATTGGAAGCGCTGTTGTGGGTCCTACTAGGAAGCAACAGCCTTGTGTTTGTTATTGCTTCCTCTTACGTGCTCATCATGATCCACCAGTTTTGGAATTATCTGGATGCAGACATCGTCCACAAACACATTCCTTCTAGCATTCGCGCCACAACGTTATCTGCGAGGCAAATGCTCACGAGCAGCATCTGGATTCTCAACCCGTGGGCCATGGGCTATTTGGTCAAGACGTTCAGCAGAACCTGGCTTTTCCCACTCTTTGGAGTAGCCATTTTACTGTTTGCAGGGATAGTATTTGCTTTTAACAAAAAGCACTTTTAGCTAGAACAGCACTTTTCAGCGTATATATGCTGGCCTGCGACAGTTAAAGTAAGAGCAAAATAGGAATTATTGAGTTTCTTCCTTGCTCTTTAACTATTTCCGTTATCTTTTCCCTTCTGTCTTTGTTCAGAAAATACTTCCATCCATGCGCCTTCTTCTTCCTTACACAAATCTTTTGCTTTGTAAGCGCCTCGAGCACAACCTTCGCAATGTCCTTATCGGGCAAACCCTTGACAACATTATCCAAGTACATAGAACCTGTCCCGTAGCAACCACTAACGTGCAATTTTCTAACCAAGAATCTACTGTATCGTACGTAATCGCTCTTCCTCACTTTCATGACTTTGCTGACGCTTTTCTTGTTAATATGCTTTGCGATTTACAGGCTAAAATATTAGCCCACATAGTAAAAAAGCGACACCTTTAAATATTCTAAAGACATTCAAGCAAGCATGGAATCAATATTCCTAAAGAAAGAAGGAGCATCATTGAAGAACAAAGTACTCAACTTTCTAATAATAGCACAGGACTTCGACTACTCTCTCAAAGACATCGCAGATAATTCAGAGATCAGCTATGCCTCTATGAAATCATTGAAAAAACTGTTGATTCGGGAAGAGTGGATTGTGCACACAAGGAATGTTGGCAGGGCAGAAATGTACAAATTAAACATAGAAAGCAAGAAAATTCAAAAATTTGTTGACTTCTTCTGGTCAGTTGTGAACGAAGAGGTCGGGAGCGAACTCAATCGCCCTGTTCCGATCTCAAGTTCAGGAATACTCAATGATGAAGGCTTTGCAAGAAAATCTAGGGAGAAAGGAGTAGTTCGAACTAGGTTTTTGACACAAGAATAGCTTTCTCATAGTCAGAAGTTCCAGAACTGGATGTTGTTTTGATGCATGCATGAATAATACTATACCTAACGCTAAAGTATTACTCTCTGACGCAGCTGACAAAGTTTCACTTGCAGAAATGCACCTTTCTAACCATGTTCCTGCAAGAAATGAAGCAGACGTAGGCAGATTGCACTTGGCCAAAGGACTTTTGGAACAAGCGCAGAGTAAGTACGCCCTGGTTGAGTCAAGAGCCAGGATTAAAGGAAAACAATCAGGCCCGCTAAGAAAGATTGAGAGTTTAGACGGACGCGCAGATCGAGACATTATTCGATACAAAAGTGAAGGACCCTACGTTCCCTTTGCTGGAATGCTTTAACAATTTAATTCTTCCGAGTCGCAGTTATCAATATTATACGCGTGACTCACCCATGTGCGTAACCTTATCACAAGGAGGGCAGATGCGGAAAAACTGTTCGTATCGCACGGCTTGATGACCGTCGTCGTCTAACCAACGGTACATTCCCTCATTATTATCTCTTGGTTCTACGCGCATCACAAAACGCTTGAATTCTTTGAGACCTGGAGTCTTGCATTTCGGACAGCCAACACTTCTTTTTCTTTTCCATTCCTGAATTTTGTACACAGTACGTCGGATAATATTCTTAAATGAAGGACGTACCTCGAGAGATTCCACGGGTGCGTTTTCTTGTGAGTAAGAGGCCTCAACAAGTTTTTGTGTTTCACGAACAAGATCTCTAACACCATACACGTTTAGTTGGGAATCGCGAACCCTGCCACCATACGCCCCCATCAGTGACCAGGCGAGTTGTACGCGTGAGAGCAGACTTTCTTCCAATTTGGAAGGATCGATAACGGTTAGATTGCTAACGTCTTGTGCTTGCCTTTGAGCATGATCTGCTGCCCCGATAGCCGCCATAGTTAAAAATCCTAAACCTTTCGAAATCGTGCCCATAAGGAGGGGTTACACACAAAGCACTAATAAATATTTCGTGTCCAGTCAAAAATAAGAAAAAAAAATTAAAATTGTGGGAAGTCAGGGACTTCGTTTACTGGGTTTTCCACGAACGTAGGGGAGAACCTGTATTGGAAGTAGCCAATGAACGGTAATCCTAACACGTCTTCATCAGCGAATTCGCCTTCTTCTAGCAATTCTGTGTAGCTAGCGTCTTCCCAAGAATCTCTTCTTGCTTCGTACACAAAGATCCGGTCGTTCTTCAACACACTATGACCCTCGTCAATAGCCAAGTTAAAGTGTCCGTCTTTGTAGTCTCGACTCATGAATGGAGTTATTACGTAGAAGTTCCATCCAGCTTCAAAAGAGAACTGCACAACTTCTAGCGCTGCACGAATTTCTTCTAAGTCTACCTTCATGTACGCGGTTTTGTCTTCTGAAAGGTGCAACCAGACAGCGGTAAACCCTCGCTCACGTAGGATGCTTTCCAAAATGTGTTCTTGATGTTTCAAGCGTGCCATCAATTCGAGATCAGGATTTGCCGCTACAGCTTGGCAAGCACGAGCGTATGATGTGGGAGCTCCAGACGCACCAACATTCTCTAGCAAGTCCTGAACTGCTTCTTCAGCTTGATTCACCAATGCAGCAGCTGCTCGATGGTACTCACGTTGTTCAGCATTTAACATAGGAATAAGAGTAAAGCTGGCTTTTTAAAGACTACCAAGGATATTTCTTTCCGAACCAGTCTTTCACTTTGAGCTTCTTTCTAAATGGTGGGTAGATCGCCGCTAGTATTATACCTAGGGAGAACAGGCACCAGATGGCAGGCCATTCATTCACGTTCGTGGTGAGCAAGTACGCAAATCCAGGTCCAGTGATGGCATGGAAGAGTATCATCCTCCACGAACCGTACAGTACAGGCAAGACGAAGGACATGAACGTGTAGCCTATGGTTCCTAAATGATCAATACCGTTAAGAGGGATGTACCAGGCAAGGTGCCATTCTCCTGCTTTGGAACAGAAGTTCTCTCCACAGAATGCTGTCTCTCCAGGAATGCAGCTTCCTGCCCATGGGAAGGGCACCAATTTCAGGATGAGCATCCAAGCTCCAATGAAACATAACGCGTACACGTACCCTTGTATCTTCTTCCTTGTCTTTGCAGGGATAAAGTACATGGCAAACATGTTGATGAATAATGGTTGGAATGCCACATGCATGTATCCCAGAACAGTAAGCACTTGATTTGCAGGAACATTACATTGTCCTAGAACACCATACGTGAGGGCTTGGATAAGCTCCATAACCCCAAAATATGCCAAAGGAATCCACAACGCCTTGTCTTCCTTCTTTGTGTAGAGATAATAAGCTATGACAAATCCAAGCAAGGCAAATACGCCACTAGCACCAAAGCTCCAACACATAGAAACAAAAGTCGGGTTTGCCTTTAAAAGCCTTCCGGCAAATTAGCCTCCCGAAACCTTTTTAGGTACTTCTGTAGTTATACTGTCATGCACGAGTGGACGAAGATGAGTAAGGGGGAGCGCGCAAGACAATGGGATGAAAGGTTTGACCGCATGTCTCACCATTATCGCGAAGCCAAAGCAGCTTTAGTAGATGCTAGGGATACCCATCCAGAGACGATAGTAAAAACGGTCGAAGCATGGGCTGACACCTGTGCTGCCGCATCAAGCATAGCACCTCATCGAGGTGCAGACCCAAGAGAACGGACCTGGTACCAGAACCCTAACTTTGAGCACAACTATGGCCTTCACTTCAGACCAAAACTCTCCCAGGCGATCTCCCCCATGGCAGACCAACCCTACAGGGATTTACCAGTGTCCTGACTAGTCTTCGAGACGTTATGACCCGAGATTTTCGAGAAAGACCGCGTTGGGCCAGGATAGAACCCCTGATGATCATGGCAGACATCTTGTCCCGGACTGTTGGGGAACAAAAAGAATTTTTGTACCAAGAAAATAGGAAACTTGTGGATGACCTCACCGGACCCCATCTTAACAGTATTGTTAGCCTCGTGGGTAGCAGTACGCCAAGATGAACGTGCTAGCTTGGCTACGACCAAACCCATTTTACCGAAAAACTAGAGGAATGGTTGCAGAAGCACCTGCCAGAAGTAAGCGTTGTAAGACTGGAGCCGTTTCACCCAGATAAGTACAAGACGAGCAAAAGATATATAAACAAGTAGCGCGCGCAATACTGCTATGGACGAAAGGAGACTCATCGTTATTGGTATAGCCGCAGTGATTGCCATTGCTGCCATCACCATCGTGGGTACCCAAGGCATGTTCGAGTCTTCAATCACAGGCAACGTGGTTGCCTCACAAGACTACAACGGCCAGTTCGGCATCTACCAACCAGGCTTCCGATCTAGGGTAATCCAAAGACCTGGCGATTTGAGCTATCAACAGCGTACCGACTTATTGGCAAGACAGGCAACCTCTGCTTCTAGAAGATTGAATACTGGAGCAAGATCCCGCTACGGCGCATACGTTCCATCAGGTCCTCAGTACGGAGGAGTCGTTGTCATAGAACCCACAGAGGTTGAGCCAACGAGAGAAAGATACGGGTACAGTCCTTACTTGGATCGTGCAACAAGGTATGATGGATACTATGTTCAGAACGAGTTTTCATAAGCTTTCTTAACAGCTTCTGCCACTTTAGGAACAACATTCTTGTTTATGGCAGCAGGAATGATCATCTCTGCAGAAGGATTCTCCACCAAACCTGCTAATGCTTTTGCTGCGGCCATCTTCATCTCTTCAGTAATTTTTGTGGCCCTTGCCTCTAGTGCACCTTTGAAAATGCCCGGAAAGCCCAAAACATTGTTCACTTGGTTGGGAAAGTCACTTCTTCCTGTGGCTACCACTTTTGCACCAGCATCTAGCGCATCTTGAGGGAGTATCTCTGGATCGGGGTTGGCCATGGCGATGATGACTGCGTCATTCATACTCTTGACCATGTCTTTGCTTACTGCGTCCTTTACTGAGACGCCAACAAACACGTCAGCCCCCTTGAGCGCATCAGCAAGACTTCCTTGTATCTTTTCTTTGTTCGTCAACAAAGACATCTCTTTCTTTGTTTTTGATCCAACATCCTCTCTCCCTTCATAGATAATGCCTTTACTGTCACACATGATGACGTTTTCAATACCATACTTGAGTAAGAGCTTGGTGACGGCGACGCCTGCTGCGCCTGCACCATTCACCACGACTTTGGCAGAGGTATCCTTTCCCACCACTTTTAGGGCGTTGATCAATGCTGCAAGTAATACTACTGCAGTACCGTGCTGGTCGTCATGCATGACCGGAATGCCCAAATCTTGGAGTGCTGCCTCTATCTCAAAGCATTCTGGTGCTTTGATGTCTTCTAGGTTGATGCCACCAAAGCCAGGAGCAATATTTCTTACCGTGTCTATCGTTTTTTGTACGTCTTGTGTTGCCACACAGATGGGAAAGGCGTCAATGCCTGCGAACTCTTTGAACAATAATGCTTTACCTTCCATGACTGGCAAGGCTGCTTCTGGACCGATGTTGCCCAAGCCCAAGACTGCGCTGCCATCTGTGACAACCGCTACCGTGTTGCCTTTGAAGGTGTACTTGTAGACTGCTTCTTTGTCTTTTGAGATAACTCTGCAAGGTTCTGCCACTCCAGGAGTGTATGCTAGACTGAGATCCATCGCTGTTTTGACAGGAATCTTGCTGACAACTTCTATCTTTCCTTTGAGCTTTTCGTGCAACTCTAGTGCCCTTTTTTGGATGTCCATAAACAAATGGATACCTTGCTGTATAAAAACGTGCGGTTTAAGCAGATTTATAAACAAAGGACGGCCTTCTTACCTCATGCCTCCGTAGCATAGTAGCCATTGCGCTACCTTGGTAAGGTAGAGGTCGCGAGTGCAACTCTCGCCGGAGGCTCCTTGTTACCTTCTAGTCGAGACAAGGTTTAAATAGTTCGATCGTTTTTTGTCCTGCATGAGTGTACAGCTTCCCAGCGATCTTAGCACCGTAGCAGTAGAGCTTGAGGAAGAGTTTACATGTACCCTTTCCCCAACGAGCTAGATAGATAACTTTGATGTTGTGCGAGATAACGACATGGGTCGCCACCAAATTCTTGGCGTCTCACACTTCGGACCCTTAGAGGTTTTTGATCCCAATGGTACGATGACTCGGTCAGTACAGCTCAATCGCGGCGAGCTCATCATGCCTGCCACTGATGGAGACCTCTTGTACCTTAGCCTAGACATGGGCGCCCTACGAAGAAATCGAGATATCACCCTACGAGGAGAGGACAGAGTGACCGGCCTCGTATGTTGTGAGGGGACAAGCCCACACAAGGTGCTTGTTGATGACGTCCTGCCAAGGGAGATGCCCGGGCAGTTCCTGTTCGAGCGCCATGAAGGATTATCTTTTGACGAAATGGACGTCAATCCTAAACACGTTCCTCTAGATAGATTTGGCGGCATGATCGTGGCGTTGCCACGAGAAAAGTATGCCAATACCGTGATCACAGACGTGCTTTCCGCAGGCACGAGATATCTTGTGCATACTTCCTTACACCCTACCACACTCAGATCACGACAGATAGAAGGACTCGTCAGACTAGACACCTACAGTAACAGAGACGTCCCGATGCATAGCGCTTATTTGCGCAGTGGCGAAGTGTTGCCCCAGGAGGAGGTCAAAGAGCTTGCGATAGAAGCGCTAGACGCACTTCCGATTCCACCTGGCATCTGGATAGAGGGCCGTGGAGAACATTTTTTTGCTACTTACAGTCCACACGGACCTGAAGACCCCATCCGCTTGAGAACTGCGTTTGACAAGCCACATCGAGTGCCTAAGGATGTGTGTGCTAAGCTAACCCATGGAGAGCACGCGTATTTCTTGTCGAGAACCCAGACACAAGATAAGGATGGCGTGGTGCGCATTCAAACACCTGGCCGTTTCTCTGCATACACGATCAAAATGCACTCTCTAAGTCCTCTTATAGATATGAGTTAAGACGCTCCACGGTTTTCAACTATTTGTAAAAAAAATTATTTAGCTGCTAGATAGATTTCATATAGAGCAGACAGGCCAACGAGAACGTATACGACCTTTTCTACTGTGGGAACGGTTCCCAAAATCTTTGTAATCAGGTTGAAATCAAACAACCCGACTAAGCCCCAGTTAAGAGCTCCTACCAACACCAAAATTTGGGTTATTAACCCTACTCCTTTTCTTGCCATAATAATATACCTCCTAACAGTCGATTAGGCCCACTCGTATATAAAATGTGCAGGTATCTTGTTATCACTCTTCCACATACCTTTTTATATCATATTCATTTATTCCCCTCATGAAGAAGGAAAGGAAAGAGGCATTGATCAGAATTCCTATATGCATAGTCTCAGGTCTCATCCTAGGTGTGTGGTGGACTCTGGTTAAGGTGCTCATCATCTTACAATGGTTGATCGTGATCTTCTCCAGCAAGCGCAACAGAGGCTTGGCAAAATTTTGTCAGATCTTCAACACGCAAGCATACAACTTCATTCGCTACATGACCTTCCACACGAACGCAAGACCTTTTCCGTTCAGTGATTTAGCTAAGGACTTTGACAAGTACGAAAGATAGATATCAAATAATTCCTAACGTTTCAAGATATTTATACAACTTCGTAGCGTATTTGGCATGGATTCCTGTCTTCCCTCCATAGCCTTCCCAACGCGCCTGGACTGTTTGACCGCCCACATACATCGAGTTGCCAAACGTTATACGTAATTTTTTGTCAACGAGCTGCATGATAATCGGCCCTACGGAGTCAATAACAAAAGGAGGGCAACTGCGGTTAGCCAGACTCTTTACTGTTGCGTCTACATTCATGGTGTCTGGCAGCGTTGTGGGAGGATACAGCTCTTTAATCATCTCCAGAAAGGTCCGCACAAACAATGCAGCTTTAATTATCCTCTTTTGTTCGCCAGTATCAACAACAGGATGTGTGGCGCCGAACAACCCTGTAATAAAGGTCATAGCATCGTGGAACAAAGTCATACCCTCCCCAAAAAAAAATACAACCTTAAATAAGTTGTTATCTAGAATAAAACAACACAACAAACGTTTATAAGACACGACAATAATCGTATTCTATGTGGTTGTTGAAGACTAAAATGTCAGGAAGTGCCTTCCCTCTTGCAGCGGTTGCCATGAAATTCCAGATTGACTTCACCGGCTATCCGCTCTCTTTCTATAACGACGGGAAAAAGATAGCAGTACTAGTCGCCGGCTTTATGATCGGCCCTGACAAGACAAAAGATGCAGCTATCAAGTTCCTCAAGCACAGGAAAGACATGGTCAACATGGAACGACACGGAGACTTTGTGATGGCCCTGGCCCACCAACCAGGAGAGCTTCGCCACATCTACGATCCAAGAATCATCCGAATAAGCCCATCACTGCTTTCCAAAGATGGCTACGTCATCTGGGACATGGCGGCATGGGACAAACAAGCCCTGCTCAAAGTGTACAATTACGCAAAAAAGCACCACGATGCAAAACTACTACACCTAAAACAAGGAAAGATAACCAACATCCAAGTTGCAGGCATCCATCCACAGATTACTGAAAAACAAAAGCAAGCCTTAGTGTTAGCCATTGACCACGGCTACTACGACTATCCCAAAAAGATAGGGTTAGTGGCACTTGCAAGGAAAATGAAGCTTTCTTACTCTACCTTCCAGGCACATCTTAAGAAAGCAGAAGGAAAACTGTTAATTAATACTTACAAAACTTTGTAGACACGACAATTGTCGCCACTAAGTATATATGGGTGTGCAACCTTCTAATCGCATGGTAAGCCTTACCGGCATCGACATAGCATTTATCATTGTCTACCTTGTCGCAGTCATTGCTATAGCCAGCTGGCGATCCAAGAACGCCCAAGATGAAGATTTTCTTATTGCAAACAGAAAGATGGGGGTGCTTGGCGCTCTCTCTTCCATCAACGCCACTAAAACAGGAAGCATCCTGCTGATCTACGTGGCGTTGTTGTACTTATACGGATTTAGCGCCATCTGGTATTTCTTGGGCGTTGCAGCAGGGTATTTGATCTTTATTCCGTTTGGTATGAAGCTGCACCGCAACCATGCCGGCTCTCACTACACCATGGCAGAGTATTTCTTCCATGGCTACGGAAAAAGTGCAGGGTACTGCACCAGTCTCTTGAATATTTTCTTGGTTGTCGCCTTCTTAGTCTTGAATCTTATCGCAAGTTCCAAAGTAGTGTCCTTTTTCACAGGCATAAGCTTTGAGCTCTCCACCGTCATCGTTCTAGGAGTTGTGCTCGCTTACTTGCTTATTGGAGGTTTCAAAGCTGTTGTGACAACAGACATCCTACAATACTTTGCCATCATATTCGTGTTGGTTGTGTTTGCAATATTCCTGTTAGGCAACACCACCATCCCTGCGGCTGACTGGAACCTTACCAAAGCAGGCATCGCCAACGTCGTTGGGTTCTTTCTACTAGGAATCTTACTACCCTTTGCAGACCCTTCCTTGTGGCAAAGAGTGTACGCATCAAAGACAGAAAAAACTCTAAAACAAGGCATCTTCTATTCTGTGATCATCTATGTAATTTTTGCCTTCGTACTTTCATTAATAGGGTTAGCAATCAAAGCGAGCCTTCCTGCCATTGATCCAGATATAGCTCTAGTACAAGGCTTTGCAACGTTGTTACCTGCAGGGTTGATGGGACTTTCCATTGTGGTGTTCTTTGCAGCGTTCATGTCAAGCATTGACACCTACGTGTTTACCGCTGCAAGTTCGTTTGTACATGACTTTTTCAAAAACGATAGCAAACGTCAAGCAGTAAAAAGAATCCAGATAGCTGCCATCGGCATCACCATCATTGGTGGGTTAGTAGCCATCCTCATCAAGGATTTAGTACTAGGAGCATACATCTTCGCCAGCTTTGGCGTCTTGATGGCCATCCCGATACTGCTTACGTGGATGCGACCTTCTGTGAAGGGGGTTACGATTAGCGTAGGCATCGTGCTAAGCACCGTTCTTTTGTGCGTGCTAACAGCATACTACGCCCTAGGACCTGGCTTTGAAGCAACCATCGTGCTAAAAGCGATCGGCATTAGCTTAGTAAGCTTGGTTATCGGTGGCGTTGCTAGCACAGTTACTCGGTAGGCACAGGTCCGCTTCGCCGATCACCGTACACCAATTGCATTTGGGACTCTCTTTTGCCTTCTTCCACTTGAAATAGTCTGATCCCTTTCTCGGATTCTTTAAGTTTAACAAGTAACGAGCCACCCACGGTTACGGGGACTGGGTCGCCTATAGGTTTAGAATACTCATCTGGTACTTCATCAGGCATGTCTGCCCAATATTCCTTCACATAGGCGCCATAGTCTTCCTCAGAAAAATGTAGCGAACACCCGTCAGGTCTAAAACCCCAACCCCTCTCTGACTCTATCCAGCTCACAGATATTGCTTGCTTGTAGTTGTACTCCCTATACACTCCGATAGTTGACTCTATCCTTTCAGCAAGATCCGTGTTGAGACGTTTGGCCACGTCTTGATAGTAGGTGTCCCAGACGTGCAGCATGTTTTTTGTTGCCTTTTCCTTCTTTGCAGGGTCCACAATCTCTCCCAAGGTTTCTGAGTTGTGCAAAACATCACACATCTTGACTATTTGCACCTTGAAGTCCGCGTCCATGACTATTCTGTTGGCGTACTTGTCATTGCTCTCGTTGGGCTTTCTTTGGGTGAGACAGTCCACGTACCACTCTACGTTCATTCCAAATCGCTCTTTGATATCTGCTAATGTTGCATCGGTATCCTCCACAACATCATGCAGCCATGCTGCAGCGAGCACGTCGCTATCATCCACACCATACTGTTCAGCGTATTCTGCTACTGTCGCCGGATGGACAACATATGGCGTCGTATCATCTTTTCGCGTCTGTCCACGATGGCATAGTTCTGCGTACACTTTTGCGTTGGCTTCCACGATCATTCCTTCTAGGTCTTCGGGCGTCATAACCAAAAGCAATCAAGACAGCAGCAAGAATCTAGGTTGCAAACAAAGCAGGTGTTGTACAACAGCATACAACAAGGCTTTTATATCACGCATCGCTCAACAGAGTATGGAAAAGAAACTCACCGCGCTAGGACCTTCCAACAGGAAGAGCTACAACATCACGTTACCTATCGATTGGGTGCGTGAGCGAGGCATGGATAAAACCAAAAGAGCAGATTTGAGCATCGTTGGCGACACCATCGTTGTGAGACCGTTCAAAAAAGAGCCCAAGAGGAAAGTTATAGACGTAAGGGAGCTTAAGATCGCCCATGATCGTGCGATATCCATGCTGTACAAACAAGGCGTTGACGAGATAAGGGTAGTTCATGCCTCCCCTAAAGCAATTAACAATCTTGCCGAGTTTATCGAGAAGAGATGCATCGGTTTTGAAATGTTTGATCAAACCAAAGACAGCTGCCTTATCAAGGATGTCGCCCAGCCAGCAGAGGACTTCCACGTGTTGCTCAGACGAATGTTCCTCATCAACTCACAACTAGGCCGAGAAAAGGACCCTCAGAGCATCGACAACCTAGACAAGAGCATGAACAAGTTAGCCGCGTTCTGTCATAGACTGCTGGTAAAACAAGGCCATCATGAGTACGATAAGGTTCTCAAGTACGCACAATTATGCGCAGAGCTAGAGCACCTAGGGGATGAGATAATGCGCTCTAAGAAGGAAAAGTCCAAGATTGGCAACGCGTGCATGGACATGTTTGACGATGCGTACAAGCTGTACTACAAGTTTACTCCTGTACAGTATGATAAGGTGCAAGAGAAGATGCGAGACCTAACCGCCAAACACCACCACGCAACAAGCATGCTAAAGAGGATCAACAGCATCTTAGGAATGGTCTACGCCTTACGAGCTTAGAACTGGCTCTCTTTTGCAAATATCGACATAAAAACCTACGCCTTCGCTATTTTCCAGAGTTCGTTGAAAACGTTTGTTGCCGTGATGGACACGCCGTTCATCTACCTGTCGTACCGGCTCATAAAGCACTAATTAGCAAGGATCTCTTCCTCTACCCTGCTGGCGATGTGGTTGATCCCATACCAGACATCGCTACCCTCGAACTTGTATAATGGTTGGACGATGGACCCACCCATGGCAGTCACGATTCTTATCTTAACAACTTTTGTATCATGCATGCGTTCAAAGGATCTCAAGGTAGTCTCGTTATCCTTGTTCATCCTATAGACCTGTTGGGCTTGTTCGTACGTGAGTGACATACGACCATAATACATGCAGAAGTTAAAAACTAGTTGGATTTGGAGAGCCTATCTAGTATTCTCACCAAATCATCTCGCGTTCTGGTTAAGGGACTGCAAGGAAAAACGTATCCATTAACCCAGGTCCCTCTCACGCGAATAAGACGGTAGCTAGGAAGCGCAGTATGCACAGCCACGCAATACCGTTCTATGACAGGAAGATCCTTCGATAATAACGCGTCACTTTGTTCTTTTTTTATTTTCAGCATCTTTTCATACCATTTCATCAGTTGTACTCCGCGCTGCCAGCAAATGTGTCAAAGAAACTGCGCGTGTCAAGTTCGAGTGCGACTATGGAATAGCCTCCAAAATTGTCAGAAAAAAAGTACAGATTTTCTTCATCCTCAGGATCATCCGTACAATCGGTTTTCACGAGGTCTTGTTTTTTGAGCCAGGCGTACACCTCTACCACGGCTTTGTCAAGACCTGCTTGTTCTTCTACCTGCACAAAGCGTTCTGCCTCTAGTTCAGGTTCCCAAGCTTCGCACATGTGGAGCAGCCAGTCTTCAAAACTCATCACTTATGTACGACCACAGCATTTTTAAATGCGTTCCGTTTTTCGCATGTAATGAAGGCGGAAATCGATCAAGTACTCATGCTCGTGGTCATTTTGGTCTGTTTTATCGCATTATTAGCCTTATTAGCGCTCACCAATTAGAGGGTGGGGCATACACAACTTCTTAAACTGTTCACTAGTGACTCGTGCATGCCAAAGTGTATGAAGTGCAACAAGAACATAAGGTCTTATTCTGTCATGCGCAAATGGTGCGTAGAATGTAGAAAATCCGTAGCCGTAGAGCAAGCTAGAGAAAGAAGAGCTAAAAAAAGATAAAGTTTACTGTTGCAGGTACTGCGGTTCCTGTTTCGGTTGTTCTTTCTGCGATTGAGGAAGTACAGTTATCCTCCCTTCACGCATGTACAACATGCCCGTTAGACAGTTGTTACCCATCCAGGTAGCTGGTCGGAAGTTTGCTTCTGCAATCCAAACACCGTTCTCGGTAAGATAGGCGTCTGCGAACTCAAAGAAATCTGCCCTCTTGGCGCTGTGGATTCCTTTTATGTGTACAACTCTGTCCTCGCGTTCTGTCTTGAACTGCACTCGCTTTTTGTCCATCCCGAACAACGTTACCTTGCCTGCAGGGAAAAGTTGCTTTTCCTCAACATTAACCAATCCTTCGATCGGCCCTATAGTTATGCGTTTTAGTGGCGCATATGTCTTTTGCATTTCCATATCCTTCAAATACACCCTCGCCACTAAAAGAGAACCCATATGTTACCAATGGGTGGTAACGTGCAAGCAAGTACCCCTACACCCCTTTATAACTCCAGCGTCTCAGAATAATCTATGAAAATAGCAGTCAAGAGTTATGGTTGCAGCGAGAACCACGCCGAAGGAGAGATCATGAGCGGCGTCCTAGCCACCAAAGAAGAGGTTGTTGACCCAAAAGAAGCAGACGTAGTAGTCCTAAACATTTGCACAGTAAAGGGGAACCAAACAGCACTAACCGAGGTCAGAAAGACCAAAGAAAGATACCCTGACAAGAAGCTAGTCATCACCGGCTGCGTACCAGATGATATTGTAGCACCCATAAGAGAAATGGCACCCGAAGCAGTTTTCTTAGGCACCCACCACATCCAAGACATCCACAAAGCCGTAACAAGTGAAAAACCCTACCAGCAACTCAGCATAGAAAAAAAGGTAAAGTTAAACGAACCCCGCATACGAAAGAACCCGTTAGTAGGCATCATACCCATCTCACAAGGATGCTTAGATGCCTGTGCCTTCTGCAGCACAAGACTCATGAAAGGGATACTCTACTCATACCCAGAAGAAAACATCCTGGAAGAGGTCAAACAAGCAGTGGCAGACGGCTGCAAAGAAATATGGCTCACCGGACAAGACACCGCCTGCTGGGGCTTTGACAGAAAAAGCAATCTCGCAAAACTCCTCACAAAAATATGCTTAGTAGAAGGAGACTTCAAAATTCGCGTAGGCATGGGCAATCCAAGACACGTACCACGCTACCAAGAAGAGCTCCTACAAGCGTACGAGCATGACAAAGTCTACAAGTTCATCCACCTACCCTTGCAAAGCGGCAATGATGAAGTGCTGAAAAGAATGAAACGAGGCCACAACGTACAAACAGTAGTTGATCTTGCTAAAGCCTTCAGAAAAAGGTTTCCCAAAATGACGATAAGCACAGACGTCATTGTTGGCTTTCCAGAAGAGACCGAAGCAGAATTCAATGACACCATAGAAAAACTGAAAGAACTACAGTTCGACACGGTCAACATAGCAAGATACGCACCAAGACAAGGAACCAAAGCGTACGATATGGAGGACATGTCTGGGAATGATAAAAAAGATCGCAGCAGACAAGCAACCCTCGTACAAAAAGAGGTTGCTGCAACATTCAACCAGCAATGGATAGGCTGGGAAGGGGAGGCGTTGGTGGACAAAAAAGGAGCATACGGAGGCGTGGTGGCAAGAAACTTTTCCTACAAGCCCATCGTGATAAAGAAAGATCTACCCCTAGGCAAAACCGTAAACGTAAAGATAACTAGCGTCACACATCAATCGCTTTATGGTGTCGTGTCAGTCACGTCCGATCGCAATCATTCGCTCTAGCGCAGTCATTGCTTTGAGGCGAACATCCTCAACCACCTCAATCTCATGAGTGCCCTGTTCTAGCGACCTTCGTACCTTACCTAGCGTGATTGCTTTCATGTACGGACACACACAGCTCTCGTCGCAACTCTTATGATTGTAGACCTGGTAGAATTCTTTGTCAGGGAACGTTCTCTCCAAGAGTTGTACCAACCCTAACTCGGTCCCAATAATGAATTCCTTTTCAGGCGAATTCCCCACATACTCAACCATTCCTGACGTGCTCAGCACGGTGTCTGCTAGCTCAGTAACTTCTGGGTTGCATTCTGGATGGACCACCACTAAAGCAGCAGGATGTTCGGCCATTACATACTCAACCATATCTCCAGTTACAGCCTTGTGCACAGGACAGTAGCCCTCCCAAGGGATGAGTTCTTTGTTTGTTTTGTCAGCAAAACTATAGTACAAGTTCTTGTCTGGAGCGCGCACACCTTGTGGCCGTAGACAAGAATAAGCTCATCATGTTAGAAGGGCCTCGCCAGGTTCTAGGCAAGGGAGAGAGTGTCAACATCATGCATCCTTCTCTGAAGATCAAAGGTAACCTTACAGATTTAGACAAACAGTATGTTGAGGCAGCACAAAAAGTAGGACTCAACCAATACATGCTCTCCTTTGTGGAAGGGCCTGAAGATGGAGCCGCACTCAGAAAATATCATGCAGATGCAGTCATCGCTGAGAAGATCGAGTCAGTCAAGGGGGGAAAGTACGTCAGCGAACAGTATGATAGCACCAATCGATTGATGTTTGCGCGTGGCGACTACTTTGTCGAAGTCAACCGACCCCACCATATCTTGATGGCAGGGGAGGACATCATCCAGAAAGATCCGCAAGCGATTGCTGCGTCCCGCATACTAGGTTCGTTGGCATACGGAGCAGAACCTAGCTGCCAGGACATAACCGACGTTGCCTATCTTTGGAACATTGGCTACCGAACATTCATGTTGGGAGACGAGATCTGTCAGCAAAGAGATTCCGTTATCGGAGCGTTGAACTTGTTAGAAGCTATCGTGAAGACTCGTTAGCGAACCTCAACACCATTCTTGTACACTGCCAACGCATACTTCATCTTGTCCTTGCTCATGGCGTAGATGGTGAGTAAAGGCTGGCCTTTAGTGATTTTATCTCCTCTATGAACGTGCAGGTCTACGCCGCTGCACGCGTCTAGCGGTGCGCCGGCTATCTTAGCAATACGTGCGATGACTTGGTTATCTATACTTCTCACGCTGCCACTTCTTGTTGCTTTGATGGTTTGCTTGTTGTCACACAAGAAGATCGTTCGAGGAAGCTTGCCTCCTTGTGCCCTTACCATTTGATCAAACTTCTTGAGTGCTCTTCCCGAAGTGAGTATCTCTTCTGCAAGACAGGTTCCTTCTCCTTTTTTGGCTTTGCCAAGCATCTCTAGTAAGTGCCCTGCCATGACTAGGCTTTTGTCTCGTAAGTCTTTTGGCGCGTTATCCTGATTGCGCAACACGCGAAGGATGTCTCTCATTTCTAGCCTACACCCTATTCCGTTGCCTATGGGTTGGGAGCCATCCGTCACCGCGACTTTGAGTTGGATACCAAGATGTTTGGCCAACGTTCCAAAGTGTTGTTGCAGGTGTGTTGCCTCGTGTCTTGAGGCTTTTGCTCCTTTGCCTACAGGAATTTCTAACAGTAAGTGTGTCGCACCTACGCTTGCTTTCTTTGCCATGATAGACGCGAGCATCTGTCCCTCAGCGTCGATGTTCAAAGGATTCTCTATACGTATGATTCTGTCATCGGCAGGTGCTAGTTGGACTGCGCCGCCCCACACCAGGCACCCTTTTGTTTTACGAACCACCTTTTGTAGTTGCTCAAAGGAGAGGTCTACCTTGCACACGACCTCCATGGTGTCTGCAGTCCCTGCTGGGCTCGTGATGGCTCGACTGCTGGTTTTCGGGAACCAAACGCCGGTTGCTGCGACAATAGATACCACGATGGGTGTTGTTCGGTTACCCGGCACTCCCCCTATTGAATGGAAGTCTGCTACCTTGCCTGGGAGTCTGAGTCTATGACCTGTCTCGATCATAGCTTTCGTAAGTTCCAAAACTTCTCTTTCGCTTAGGCCTGCAGTATAATTAGCTAGAACGAATGTGGTTAGTTCTATCAGGCTTAACCGATTATCCACGATGTCTTTTATGATTTCTTTGAATTCATGAAAGCTGAGGGCCTGCCCTTCTAATTTTTTCATGATGAACGCAACGCTTTTGGGCTTTTCTGCTAGTTGCACATCCACTTTATCTTTGGCGCGTAGTTCCTCTGCTACCTCTTCGAACAATCCCACATATCCTGGCCTTACCGTGCTGGGACCTTCTGCGATGTCTAGGATGGCTATGGCTTTCTTACTCCCGCTGGAAAGTTCGATTCTGTCCATGGCATGCGCGCCTATGCATTCTGCGTCTTGCTTGTGCATGACCACGACTAATCCTCCGCCTGCTCTCAAGTGCAGGTTTTTGGTGGAAAACTTCATATTCTGTGTACCTCGTGTTCTTTGCGGTAGATGTCAAAGAAGGTTTTGAACATGCTGAGGACGATGGGGCCAAGAACAAAGCCAATAGGTCCGAAGACCATGACTCCTCCTACGACACCTAATACGACGAGTAGCGTGGGTATCTTTGCGGTGCTCCCTACTAACAAGGGCCTTAGAACGTTCTCCACGCCGCTAATTACCACAATACCATAAATGAATAGTCCTAATCCTTGCCACATGAGTGGGCTGCTGGTTAATAACTGTCCTCGGAGTATGAGTATGCTGCTGGCTGGCAACCAGACAATCCACGACCCGATAAAGGGAATGAAGGCAAAGAAGGCTAGCACGATGCTCCAGAATACCGGGTTGGGTACGCCAAAGATCCAGAATCCTATCAACGCTAGTAATGCTTGGGCGAGAGCGATGGCTAACGTTCCATATACAACGGCCATCAGCGTATTTTGTAGTTGGGAAGCTATGAGTTCTTGGTGATGCTTTTCGATAGGAAGTGCGTGCTTGAGTTGCCGCACCAGGATGTGCCCATCTCGTAGCAGGTAGAACATGCTAAACACCATCACGAACCAGAACACGATCAGTTTTGGCAGCGCAAACACCAACCCTTGCAGGGTTCCGGTGATCTTTCCCACCAACTCGCGCAACAAGGATCCTAGGCTGGCCTTGACTTCTGGGTTGGCTAATAACTTATTGAACGCGCCTACTGGCTTGCATGCAGGATTGTCTACACACCCTACGAGGAAGATGTCTTCTTCGATGATGGCTTGTTTGGCGTGGCCATACAGATCTCCAATCTCTCCTAGCAAAGAGTTTGCAAAGAAAAACATAGGCATCATGAGTGCGAACACGACGAGAAAACTGCACACAAACGCGGAAAAGTTTTCACGTTTCGTCTTTTCTCTAACCCTTCTGAACAAAGGATACACAACGTAGGCTGCCACACCTCCCATGATCAATGCGTTCAGTACAGGTCTAACAATGATCAAGCTGAAGTATAAGAGAACGACCAGCACGATGAGAAAAAACCATCGGGCTCGTGTGAGGAAAGGATCAGACTTAGAAACGCTTGTTTTGTGTTTACGGACCACGCCTGGCCCTCCTTACCACCCCTGGATGCCATCCTGCTGAAAGTAATTGTTGTTGTAGTATTTCATGGTCTTCTGCTCGCATGAACAAGGATCGTAAGTACGGCACATATTGTTGTTGTGTTGCCGCCGCAGGAGGAATGTCATCATTTTGTGGGGTGTCTTGGAAGCGTCTGCTGATGCTGTAGAAAGACATCACACCTATCAACCCTAATGTGCTGAAGAAGAGGAAGAACGCGTAGGCTGCTGTCTCTTCTTGGTCGATGGGGGTGTCAGGAATAACCTCGACCGCTTGGATGGTTAACCCTTGGATCTTGCTCTCTCGAGTCACCAATTCGGTTCTTGCTTTTTTTACCTGGTCTAATTCTTGTCTCATATCCTCAAGCATGGACTCGTAGCTTTGCTGCATGGCTTGCACTGCTTGTGCGCTGCAATCGTCAGGACAGGTGGTCACGCTTTCGAACTCGTCACACTTGCCGTTTCTGTTACACACCTCTATACAATTACCTATTCTTTCGCAACTGTACTCATCCTGCCAAGAAGGACCTCTCACCCACCCAAACGGACACTTGATGTCTGGGTCGATAAAGCAGTTGTTTCCCATGATGCTACAATCGTAAGGACACGTTAAGGGCGTCTCGCCATACTCGCACCAGTGATTGAAGCATTTGGGTTGGGGTTGGCAATCTTTTGTGCACAATTCTTCTCTTTCACCCTCGTCACAAAAGCCGTTGTTGTTGCACACCACGTCAGGAACATGATAGATACCGCCTTCAATGCCAGGAACGTCTCCTCCCATCTTGGTACCCCAACCGTAGGGAGTTAGGGCCATTGCTGCAGTGGCTACCACGAGAAATACTAGTAAGTAGCTTAATCGCCTCATGCAGAAATCGCGCACGTATTGCTATTTAAATGTACCGTTAGACTTCAATAAGGTCGGTTAGCTCTTTTTGCATCCACTCAGGAGGAGCCATGGTGACGCTGCTCACCCAACCTTGCACTTCTGCCGCAATGCTTCTTGCACACGCGTCTGTGAGGGCTTCTATCCTCGGCTGGAGTGGGCGCATCAACGCAGAAGTGAGTTTCTCATGGGAGGAGTTTGCTGGAAGAAAGTAACTAAAAAAGTTGTACAGGACCACCCAAGATACATTGTTGTCGTCCACAACTGCACGCTTGAGTCCCCTCCTATACGCAACGTTTACCTCTCCCTTTATCGCCAGCTGCCAAGGGCCCAGATCGTCAAAGGAATCCCGTTCTAATGGTTCTAAGACCATGGTTCCCTGGTACGTACCCACTTTCCTAACTTGGGGTTTCGATTCATCTGACGGAAATCTGTCCTGCAATACCCTCTCTTATACCTAGCTCACTACCATAAAAATGTTACCACCAGTTTTATAAAGCTGCTTTCATCTATGAATACTTACGGGCCCGTGGTCTAGTGGCATGACGCATCCTTGACTTGGATGAGGTCGCCAGTTCGAATCTGGTCGGGCCCACTCACTCTTTCGCATAGTTTATTATATTACTTCAACTTACTCCCCGTCATGGAAATTGACACAGAAGGTCATTATGCCACAGAAGTAAGAACCTTCATCAACCAATTAAACAAAGGAATATCCTTAGTAAAATCAATGAAGCCAGGAAGCAAAGCCATAGCTACTGCGCACAAACAAGCCATCGACGCACAACTGGCAAGAGTCAAAACGGCGGTGGATGGCGTTCTCAAAGCACAACAGGCGCTGCTTAATGATAACAGAAAGATGGTTAACGAAGAGTTTCCCGACAAGTAAGCACACACAGAACTTTCTCAAACCAAAAGTTATTTAAATAAGGTAATGTGACAAACAAAAAAAGAGGTGTAGCATGAAAAAAGGAGCACTAGAACTGTCAATAACTGCCATCGTTGTTCTTATTATCGCCATAACCGTTCTCGGATTTTCCATATTCTTCATCAAGAGCTTGTTCGGAACAGGACAAGAGATTCTCGAGGGAGAGATTACAAAAGTTAAAGACAAACTCAAAGACGACTTCGCCTCTGAAGGAAAAAGTGTCGGCATCAATGTTGGCACAGACATCAGATTAGCAAGTGGTAAACCCAAACAAGTTTTCATCGGTATCAAAAATTCTGAAGCAAAAAGAGTGTGTTATGGCATACGGCTGCAATGTTTAGGCAGCACTGGTGAGACGACCAGCTGTCAGACGGAGATTCCACCACCAAGCAACGTTGTAGGTGGCTTATTGCCAGACGAAGTCTGGTTCCAGAAGTTGTTCGCCTCCATCGCCTTAGAGCCAAACGACGTGGCAGTGCTACCAACAAACATCCAAATACCTACAAAATACGGCAAGGAAACCTTCAACATGCGACTAGAAGTGGCAAAAGAGGTTACCGGTCCTGACGACCCACCAGGCGGCACACAAAACGCCTTGGATGGACTATGCCAAGACTTAGAAAGCGACTATCTTGACGCTCTCGACGGAAGCACAGACGGCATCGCAGAGGTACACGCTACCTTACCATTCTTCATAACGGTAGAATAAATGGCAAAAAAACTACGTAAGCGGGTGCTCACAGAGCACGAAGAGTTCAAAGTGATGGGTATGGTTCTAGACAAGTTCCTATGGATAGGAGCAGCCTTCATGGGCTGGGGACTATACGTAAGCATCAGCAGCAACTTCAATGACGCCATTCAGTTCTTGGTAGCAGGTACTGCAATACTTGCCATCTTCTCTTGGATAGTGTTGAAAGAGTTCGAACACCTACGATAAGCTTAAATACGAGTTAGTCCGCGCTTGAAACTATGAGAAAAGGTGTAGAAATAAGCATTACCTTTGCTGTTATTCTCATCATGACCATTCTCGTTCTAGGACTGAGCTTGATCTTCTTACGCAACGTCTTTACTGGTGCGAACGAAATCCAACAAGGACTTGAACGACAGACAGAGGCAGAGATCGAAAAGCTCATCGAGGAGGAAGGAGCACTCGTCGCTATTCCCTTCTCTTCCGCAACCTTAGAGTTTGGGGAAAGAAAGTTGTTCGGCATAGGGATTAGGAACGTATTACCCCAAAAGCAACACTTCCAAGTCACTGTGCAGTATGATACTGCTCTGATTAATGGGGAACTACGCACAGGAGACGCCCAAGAACTACAAGAACGATGGGTTGGCGCCTTAGCCAGACAGGTTGTTGAGGTGGACAAGCGAGATCATGTAGCCACCAAGGTATACCTCAAAGCACCGTCAGGAATCAGTCGAGGACTTTACTACTTCAACGTCTGCGTAACCTTAGTACCCGACAGCGACGTCGACGAAGGATTTGACTGTTCCTTAATAGTAGACAGCTTACCAGACGGTTTGTACTCTGACAAGATGTACCAAGTAGAAGCTAAGATTTGAGCAACATGTTTTTAAGGCTGTGTGATATCTCACTAACATGACCGTAGATATTCCTGCACTGAAAAGAATACCTTCTTTGAGCGACGAGAATGTTTACCTTGTGTATGGGAACAACCCCGATGGCTCCTTTAGAGTGGCTGTATACGTGGAGCGTAGCCAGTTTCAGATCGTTCCCGACCTACACGTTGAAGAGGGAGATCTTGAAAAGCTAGCCGATGATAAGTTTGCTGAGATGCTTGAAGAGATCGGGTCCGAATATCATATTGTCCCCATTGTTTTCAGGTTGCATTACGCAAAGCATTTAGTCTTACGGTAAGTGGATTCTTTTCAAGATAGTTACTTTGCAAACCCTTGCGCAAGCTTTTCTAACATTTTTTCTTGGCTGCCTAAGACTACTGCGCTAGCCACTAGTATCCCTTGGGCACCCAAAGAAAGAGCAATTTCGACGTCTTTCCTATAACTAATACCTGCACCACACAATACTGGAAGAGGTAAACTAACGCTATTCGTGATCACGCTAGGCTTTGCCTTAGAGACGCTCACCCCTGTACCTATCAACGCTGGAGGCTCTACTGCGATGGCAGAAGGTTTTAGGGTGGCTAATTTCTTTGCTGCAGACGGTGTAGCAGCGCATAGCACAACAGGCAGCTTCATTTTCTTGCACACCCTGATGGTTTCCTTAAGTTTAGCAAAAGGTAGTTGGCGTTCTGCATGGTTGAGCAAGGTTCCTTTAGCTCCCGACGCAATAACGCTCTCGATCTCGATATTTCCTGTATGCGCTCCTGGTTCTACGTCAACATGCTGGGCAAACACCGGCAAAGAGGTATTGTCAGCAACATGCGCTATGTCTGCAGCCTGCACACACAAAATAATCTTCACTCCTGTGCGCTTTGCAACACGCTCAGCCCTCTTAGCAAAACGCACCGCATTCTTACCAACTGCTTGCGGATAGGCCTTGCAGTTCACCAAAAATGCCGGAAAGCGCATACCTGCTTGCCACCATCAAAGTTATAAAAAACCTCTGGTGCAACCAAAGAAAACAAAATATAAATTATCCAAACTAAACATTTTTATACAGGAACACTCTGACACCACCTATGAGGGGAATCATCATAGTTTTGTTGGTGCTGACCATGGCTGCAGCAGCCGCAGCAAGCCACAGAAGCATTGAGATAGAACGCATTAGCTTCCTTGGAGGCCCGACGGACGACATCCAACCCGTCTTTCTTGGCGTAAACGATGGAAACCACCTCACCGCTTGGGTTTCTATACCTGAGCTAGGCATCAAAGGTCCTGAAAGAGACATTGTTAAGGGTAACGCCATCACGTTCCTGCCCGTCAGTGACGTAGCACCCGGCGAGTACGTAGTGATGATCAAAGTGAAGGACAAAAGAAGCGGCAAGCAACGCAGAAAGTTTCGGTTTATAACCCTGGGCTAATGTCGCTATCGTTCGGGGACAGCGATAACTATTTAAGTTAACCCCTTACATCGATTTTTAAACCTTTCGCCCAAAAAAATGCATTATATCAAAAAATGCCCGGAATGCAACAGCATTAACATGTTTTCTAACCGTGAGAAAGGCGAAGTCATCTGCAAAGATTGTGGTCTTGTCGTCGAGGATCGTATGGTAGACACGACGCAAGAATGGCGAGAGTTCGAATCTGACGGAGCAGGCGCTCCAAGCGGAAGAAGAACCGGTGCACCCATGACCTACACCCAATACGATCAAGGTCTTGGTACCGAAGTCGGACAAAAAGCAGACTTATTCAAACTATCAAGCAAAGAACGCAACACCATATTCAGATTACGCAAATGGCAATACAGAATCAGCACTGCGATCGAGAGAAATCTAAAACTAGCACTATCAGAATTGAAGCGAGTCAGCTCCTTCCTCAAACTACCCAAGTCGGTGGAAGAGGAAGCAGCCATGGTCTACACCCAAGCCGTCCAAAGAGGATTAGTAAGAGGACGAAGCATGGAAAGTGTTGTTGCAGGAGCATTGTACGCAGCATGCAGAAGACATGAGGTGCCAAGAACTCTCGACGAGCTTTCCGAGGCTAGCGGAATTGAAAAGAAGGAGATAGGTAGAACATACCGCTTCATAACAAGAGAACTAGGCATCAGCATCATGCCTTCTAATCCTGCAGACTACATCGCACGCTTTGCCAGTTCCTTAAAGTTAGGACCTGAGACACAAAGTAAGGCTGTAGAAATTTTGGAAGCAGCACAAAATGCTGAACTAACATCTGGAAGAGGTCCTACAGGCATCGCAGCCGCAGCATTGTACGTTGCAGCACTGACGCGCGGTGAAAAGAAAACCCAAAGAGAGGTTGCGGATGTTGCCGGCATCACAGAAGTCACCATCAGAAATAGATACAAAGAACTCTTAGAAAAATTAAAGTTAGGCAAGCAAATTAAGAAACCAAAAAAGAAAAAATAGTTGTCACTTTTTCTCAAATATGTGCGTTACCACCACAAGTTTGTACCGTCCTTATTCCGTAACAACTTGAAAACGCTATTCTCGTCGAAACGCTTATAAACACGAACGTCGAAATTCCACTGTTTTGCGAGGGGTACATTGAAGAAGGGGGTTACTGTAGTAGCCATACTACTGATCGGACTACTTGCGAGTACGTTTTTGATCGGTGGGGAAGGCATAACAGGCTTCATACCTGCAGTTTGGTTAGATGAATCTTTCTACACCACGACGGTAGGTGAGTCAGTACTGGTGAACATCAGTGACGCTCTTCAGGATGGGGAAAACGCATCCATTAAAGTAGATGTACCGCTCGAAATCAACTATCTCCTCGACGGAGAAAACCTTATTCTCACACCAACTCATTCTGGGAACTTTGCTGTACGCCTCGCAAAAGCAAACAGCACGGTCACCTTGACGCTCGTCGTCGAGGAGGGCCTCCCAGATCTTTCTTTACTTCCCGACCTAACAGAAACAGCAGAGCTAGAGCTCATTGACGAGCCAGTCAACCAAACCCTTAATGAGTCCGTGAACGAAACGATACTCAACACTACGGTGAACGAATCCCCACCTATCGTCTTAGACTTCCCCAACCTAAGTCTTATTCCAGACTTAACCGAAAACGTAACCGAAGGTCCGGAGGTTGTGCTCAACATCTCTAACACGACTATCGCTCCTTCTCCAGTCCCTACCAACGTTACCGGAAGCTCAGATGATGAGATCTTCAACTACAATTTCTTACTCATCCCTAAAAGCATGCAAGTACGAGACAACCGCATCACAGGAGACGTGGGAAGTCTACGATTCAGAGAACGACAGAACTACACCAACATCCACGCTTGTTTGATCGCAGAATCCCAAATTATAGGACTAGACAGCGAGCTCTGCCCGCAGATGAACACCTCGGCAGAAATAACGCTATTAGACGTTCCTGGCCCCACCATCCACTACTCCCACAACGGCAAGGACTTCCTCCTCTGCTCAGGCCTCTCAGATCCCGCATGTACAGACATACGCTATGACGGTCAGAACGTCACATTCAACGTCTCCCACTTCACCATCTTCACCGTTCTTAAAGAACCACCTGCTCTAGGAGCAAGCGCGAGCTCGTGCACCGGAACCCCTGACACCCCCACGTGCAATGGCTTCGGAGATGAGGAAAGCTGTAACGCACAATGTGGTTGTACCTACAACGCAGGGTACTACATGTGTAACGCAGATGTGGACTGTAGTGCGTGTGATAATGACGAGACAGGTTGCGACTTCTGGGAACAGATGGTAATGTGCGAATGGGATCCAGGATCTCCAGCACCTGGCTCCACAGCCAACGCCATCCCCACCGCGTCAAAGCCTGTTCTCAACTCTAGCAATATTGGGAATAACAACACCAACCAGAACCTAACGTTCTACACCACCATAACCGATGATGACACAGGAGACATCCACACCAACATCTCAGTATGGTACATGAATGGCAGTCCAACCGTCCTGTATTACCTGCCCTTTGAGGGCTGGAACCAATCTAAAGAAAACTTCTCCTTTGAGTACGCGTACGAGAACCACGCCAACGTCACCAATACAAACTGGCAAAACATCACTGACTCCAAAGTAGGAAGATCGTACTCCATCAACTCTACGGACAACGGAAATTCACATATTGCCATGAACAACACCCACACTTCGTTGGCCAATTTCACGGTAGAGCTGTGGGTGAAGCCAGAACTCTTTAAGGCCACAATGTTTACCTCAGCATGCGGAGATATAAACTCAGGATGTCAAATAGTAAGCATAAGCAACAATTTTGTCCTTGGCATTGGCTGGGGAATTCCCTTCTGTCAAACCAGTGGTGGGTCGTACAACATCTTTGCTAATGGATCCTCCAACATTATCGATGGAGGCTGGACACACCTTGCGTGCGTCAACAGGCAAGACCGTCTAGAACTGTATGTGAACGGCACATTGGTAGACTCCACACCCCATCGTATTGGAGACACCGAAACCATAGACACTTCAGGCAGCGCGGTGATGATCGGAGCAGACAGAACTGGAGGCGCAAACCTCTACAACGGAACCGTAGACGAGTTCAGAGTCTGGAATAGGAGTCTTAGTGCCGACATGATCAGTCTCATCTACACCAAGACCAAAGATGGTGACAACCTCCACACCATGCACGCCTCGGAAACCCGACCTGGAGAGAACTGGAGCGTCAATCTCACGGTGAACGACTGGAGAATGGACTCTGCATCAAACATGTCCAACAACGTACAAATCCAAGGAGACAACAACGTAACCAACACCATAGAGGCCTTTGAGATATTTGTTCTCAACAGTAGTGAGGTCACTCTCAACGGAACTGATGAGAACCTTTCCATAATCGTGAACAGCACCAAGAACGACAGCGGAGACCACAGCACCAACATCACAGTATGGTACCTTAACGGATCTCCCATACTCCTACACTACCTACCATTTGAGGCCTACAACGAAAGGCAGAGCTTCAAAACGAGAGAGTACGTACGAGGCAGCGAAGCAAACGTCACCAACGCAACCTTCCTCAACGGATCCGGCAGAGTAGGCAGCGCGTACGCATTCAACACCTCCGACCGTCCCGACCTTCCCAACAACATCTACACCTCCTACATAGCCCTGAACAACACTGCACCCGAATTCAGCAACTTCACCATAGACATGTGGGTGAGCAAGCCACAGCCAGACAGTGCAGGCATTGGTGAGACCACCTGCGACGCGACACGAAGCGACCCAGACACTGACCCGGTGAAGTACTGCACCATGCTAAGCATTGGAAGCAACATCGAAATGCGAGTCTCCGAAGGATTTGCACAGTGCAGCTGGTTTACCCAAAACACGCTAAACAGTTCCACATCCATCTCAGGGAAAGACTGGACCCACGTGGCTTGCGTCTACAACCAACTAGGCATGGCCATCTACGTGAACGGCACAGAAGAAGGCAGCATGAACAGGTCATGTGGAGGCACGGTGACCATCTGCGAGGGCATCGGAGATGAAGAAGGGTGTGACGCCCAGGACGGCTGCACATGGAACGAAGCAATATGCGAAGGCGCGGCAACACAATGTGACCAGATGTCTCTAAGCGCTTGTCCCAACCAGCAAGGATGCGCCCAGAACATTTTCGAATCCTGGACAGCAGAAACCAACAAGAGCCCCATCATCATAGGGGCAGACACTAGCAAGACCAAAGGGTTTAACGGATCCCTAGACCAAGTAAGAATCTGGAACCGATCATTATCTGTAGACCAGATCTCCCAGATATGGACCGAAGAAAAAGAAGGCAACAGTTTCTACACGCTACGTGCGAACGAAACACAAACCTTAGACATATGGACAGCCAACGTAACCCCAAACGATGGCGTTCAAGACGGACCAAGCGTGATGCTCAACAGCATCACGATAAACCAGACAGGAGGAGAAGGAGGCGGACCCCCACCACATGTAGATGAAAAATTACCCCCAAACGTGAGCTATCTCAACGTCAGCATGCCCGACGGCGGCGCACAGCTCAATGTCTTGAACATAACTGTAAACATAACCAGCGAGCACTCCACCAACATCAACGTCAGCGTAGTCCTATTCCAAATAACTCCTCCAAACGGAACCGCAAGCACATACAACGTAACGGTAGACAACGGCACAGCAACGCACACGTATAACCTGACGTTCAACGTGCCCAACTTCTGGCAGGACGGCCAATACAACGTTAGCGTGTTTGCCAACGATACCGCAGATCTGATCAACAACAGCATCTACACAGAGTTCAATATTAACAGCGTGCCAAACGTGAGCTTCCTCACCGTAGGCCAGCCAGACGGTACCGCACAAGGAAACTTTGTGAACGTAACCGTGAATGTGACCGACAACAACCTACCCTCAAACCTCCAGGTTGACCAAGTACTGATCAACATCACACCACCTAATGGTTCTGCATACACCATCAAAGTGGATAACGGAAGCTTTGGAGGAGATGCTTACAACTTAAGCTTCCTAACAACCATCCAAGACGAGCACGGCACCTGGACAGCTCACGCGATAGCTAACGACACCAACAACAATAGAAACACCACGATAACGCAAACATTCAGCATCACAGACACCACCGCACCTAACGTCACCACGCTAAGCGTATCCCAGCCAAACGGAACAGGACACAGCGGGTTAGTCAACATCACCGTAAACATCTCGGACAACATTGCAGCAGCAGAAAGAGTAGACAAAGTGTTTGCAACCATCACACCACCTAACGGTTCAGCAAGCGCTTACAACCTCACCATGAGCAACGGCAGCAACGGAGGGATGACCTTTAACACCACCTTCATCATCCCACCTGTTGATGCAGACGGCAACTACACCATCACCGTCTATGCTAATGACACCAGCGATAACGTAAACGACACCATAAGCCTACAATTCCTGGTTGCCACAGTTCCCAACGTCACCACACCAAGCGTTGTACAACCTAATGGAACTGTATTCAATGGACTCGTGAACATCACCGTCAACGTCTCAGACCAAGCACTCGAAACCAACAACCACGTCGATGTTGTCTTAGCACAAATAACACCACCAAACGGCACAGCAAGCAGCTACAACCTCACCATGACCAACGGCAGCAACGGCGGCATAACCTATAACGTGACCTTCGTCGTACCTTCAGTAGAGGCTGACGGCAACTACACCATCACCTTCCTAGCAAACGACACCGGCGGTAACTTGAACGATAGCATCAGCTTCCAGTACCAGCTAGCAATCGTTCCAAACGTCAGCTTCCACAGCATAGTGCAGCCCAACGGCACCGCACACAAAGGACTGATCAATCTCACTGTGAACGTGTCGGACAACAACCTACCCACGAATAGACACGTAGACCAAGTGCTAGCAAACATCACACCACCAAATGGAAGTGCAAGCGCGTACACTCTAGGCATGAGTAATGGAAGCAACGGAGGCACCACATACAACCTAACCTTCATCCTCACCGGAATCGAGGAAGACGGAAACTACACCGTAACCTTCCTAGCCAACGACACAGGAAACTTCCTCAACAACAGCGAACAGATACAGTTCAGGATAGACACCGTGCCTAACGTCACAGAAGCAAACGTCACCCAGCCAAGCGGAACAACCGGAGGCAACATGGTCAACGTCACGATAAACGTGACAGATAATCAGCTACCCACCAACCACCACATAGGAGAAGTTCTCGCGAACATCACACCACCCAACGGAGCCGTCAACGCATACACCCGAATCATGACCAACGGAAGTAGCGGTGGCATCACCTACAACTACACCTTTGACACAGAAAGCTTTGCCACTGTAGGAACATGGGAAGTGCAGTTCATAGCTAACGACACCGGCGCCAACGTGAACAGCAGCAACAAAACAAGCTTCCAAGTAACGGCCGCTGCAGACTCAACACCGGTTAACGTGAGCACGCTGAATGTGACACAACCAGCAGGACCCGTACAAAACAACATAATAAACATCACAGTCAACGTAACAAGCAGTTCCAGCAGCAACGACGACGTAGCAGAAGTCATCGCCAACATCACCTACCCCAACGGAAGTAGCTACGAAACCTACATCGACAACGGAACCAACGGAGGAGTACAATACAACTACACCTTCCTCACCACCACCCAAGACGAACACGGAGCATGGACCGTAAACATCATAGGAAACGACACAGCAGGAAACGCCAACACCACACTAAGCACCACATTCAACGTAACCGACACGCAAGTACCCAATGTAACAACACTAAGCGTAGTCCAACCAAACGGCACAGGACACAACATACTAGTAAACCTCACCGTAAACGTATCCGACAACATAGCAAGCGCAGAAAGAGTAGACAAAGTATTCGCACAAATCACACCACCAAACGGAAGCGCAAGCTCCTACAATCTCACCATGAGCAACGGCAGCGACGGCGGAGACACGTTCAACGTAACCTTCTTTGTAGATGACATCCAAGCAAGCGGAAACTACACCGTCACCGTCTACACAAACGACACCTCAGGAAACGTCAACGACACCATAAGCGCACAGTTCAGGGTAGAACTAGTACCTAACGTCACCGAACCAGCAATAACGCAACCTAACGGAACCGCACATAATGGATTCATCAACATCACGGTAAACGTGACAGACAACCAACTACCCACGAATAGACACGTTAACGAAGTACTCGCACAGATCACACCACCAAACGGCTCAGCCAGCAGCTACAATTTGAGCATGGCCAACGACAGTCTAGGGGGAAACACCTACAACTTAACGTTCGTCATCCCTGACATTGACGCAAGCGGAAACTACACCGTACTCTTCATCGCCGACGACACAGGAGACAGCGTCAACAACACCATCAGCCTACAATTCCAAGTGGCTACCATCCCTAACGTGACTGAAAAACTCGTCACGCAACCTAACGGAACCGCACATGGAGGATTCATCAACATCACGGTAAACGTGACAGACAACCAACTACCAACAAATAGACATGTTGACCAAGTACTCGCCAGCATCACACCACCTAATGGAAGCGCAAGCCAGTACAACCTCAGCATGAGCAACGGCAGCAATGGAGGAATAACCTACAACCTCACCTTCGTCATACCACCAACGGACGCAGACGGAAACTACACCGTAACCTTTGTTGTGAACGACACAGGAGGATTCTACAACAACAGCATAACTACAAGCTTCCGCTTAGACATCGCACCTAACGTAACAACACCTGCAGTGACGCAACCAGACACAGTAGTCAGAGGAAGCACCATCAACATCACAGTAAACATCAGCGACCAAGGACTCGAAACAAACAACCACATAGACGTCGTACTAGCACAAATAACACCACCAAACGGAAGCGCTAGCAGCTACAACCTCACCATGACCAACGGCAGTAGTGGCGGAATAACCTACAACCTAACCTTCGACCTCCCGCCAGAAGATGAGGATGGAAACTACACCGTAACCTTCCTAGCCAACGATACTGGTGGAAATCTCAACAACACCATCAGCCTACAGTTCAAAAGATCAATAGTGCCAAACGTAAGCTTCCACAGCATAGTACAACCAAACGGAAGCTTGACTAACGGCCTCATCAACATCACCGTCAACGTTACAGACAATGCACTACCTACAAACAACCACATAGATGTAGTACTCGCTAACATCACACCACCAAACGGAAGCGCCAGCGCATACACCTTATCCATGACCAACGGAAGTGATGGCGGCATTACGTACAACCTCACCCTGATCCTTCCAGACCTTTCTGAGGACGGAAACTACACAATCACCTTCCTAGCCAACGACACAGACAACAATCTAAACAATTCGGAAGGATTGCAATTCAAGAAAGCAGTAGTGCCTAACGCGAGCTTTGCAAACGTTGTCCAGCCAAACGGAACCGCACATAACGGAATAATTAACATCACCGTCAACATAACAGACAACAACCTGCCCACGAATAGACACGTAGACCAAGTGCTTGCTAACATCACACCACCAAACGGATCTGCAAGCGCCTACACCCTAAGAATGTCTAACGGCAGCGAAGGCGGCAATACGTACAACCTCAGCTTCAGCATCTCCGACATCAGCGAAGACGGAAACTACACCGTAACCTTCCTAGCCAACGACACCGGCGGAAACCTCAACAACAGCATCACCACCAGCTTCCGAGTAGACACCGTGCCAAACGTCACCCAACTCAGCGTCTTGCAGCCTGACGGAACAGGCCAAGGAACCATGGTTAACATCACCGTCAACATAACAGACAACCAGCTCGAAACAAACAGGCACGTAGACACCGTACTAGTAAACATCACACCACCAAACGGAAGCGCCAGCGCATACACACTATCCACGACCAACGGCAGTAGTGGAGGAATAACCTACAACCTCACCTTTGACGTAGACACTGTAGCAGAACCCGGAACCTACGACATCACCATACTCGCCAATGATACTGGCGGCAACCTCAACAACACCATAACCTCAACCTTCGAAGTTACCGTCGTAGACACCACACCACCAAACGTCAGCTTCCTAGCCATCGTACAACCTAATGGCACCGCACACAACGGATTGGTAAACGTAACTGTCAACGTAACCTCCGAATGGAGTTCTAACGAAAACATCACCAACGTCTTTGCACAAGTCGTTCCACCCAACGGAAGCGCAAGCAGCTACAACCTCACCATGACCAACGGAAGTAATGGTGGAATAACCTACAACGTTAGCTTCATCATACCCCTTGTTGACGAAAGCGGCAACTACACAATCACCATCTACGCCAACGACACCGGCGACGTTGTCAACGATACAATAAGTTCAAACTTCAACGTGGAACTCACACCCAACGTTACCACCCCCACCATCATCCAACCTAACGGCACCGCACACAACGGATTCATCAACATCACCGTAAACGTAACAGACAACCAACTACCTACGAACAACTTTGTTGATGTTGTACTCGCTCAGATCACACCACCCAACGGAAGCGCAAGCAGCTACAACCTCACCATGAACAATGACAGCCTAAGAGGAAACACCTACAACGTAACGTTCTTCGTGGATGACGTTGCAGCGTCTGGAAACTACACCGTACTCTTCCTAGCTAACGACACGTCAGGAAATCTCAACAACACCATCAGCCTACAATTCCAAGTGGCTACCATCCCTAACGTGACTGAAAAACTCGTCACCCAACCAAACGGCACAGCACATGGAGGATTCATCAACATCACGGTAAACGTGACAGACAACCAACTACCCACCAACAGACACGTAGACCAAGTACTCGCCAACATCACACCACCCAACGGAAGCGAAAGCGCCTACACACTCAGTATGAACAACGACAGTCTTGGCGGCAACACCTACAACCTAACCTTCATCATCCCCGCAACTGACGCAGACGGAAACTACACAGTAACCTTCCTAGCCAACGATAGTGGAAACTTCCTCAACAACACCATCACCACAAGCTTCCGAGTAGACATCGCACCTAATGTGACAACACCAGCAGTCACACAACCAGACACAGTAGTCAGAGGAAGCACCATCAACATCACAGTAAACATCAGCGACCAAGGACTCGAAACAAACAACCACATAGACGTCGTACTAGCACAAATAACACCACCAAACGGCACCGCAAGCAGCTACAACTACACCATGACCAACGGAAGCAGCGGAGGCATCACCTACAACCTCACCTTCGACCTCCCACCAGAAGACCAAGACGGCAACTACACCATCACCTTCCTAGCCAACGACACCGGCGGAAACCTCAACAACACCATCAGCCTACAATTCAAAAGATCAATAGTGCCAAACGTAAGCTTCCACAGCATAACACAACCAAACGGAAGCATAGCAGGCGGCTTGGTCAACATAACCGTAAACATAACAGACAACACACTACCCACCAACCAACACATAGACGTCGTACTCGCCAACATCACAGCACCAAACGGAACCGCCAGCGCATACACACTAACAATGACTAACGACAGCAACGGCGGCACAACCTACAACGTAACACTCATAATTCCAAGCATATACGAAGACGGAAACTACACCATAACCTTCCTAGCCAACGACACAGACAACAACCTCAACAACATCGAAGGATTGCAATTCCAAATCGCAACCGTTCCAAACGTCAGCTCCCACTCCGTGGTCCAGCCAAATGGTACTGGCCACAACGGCCTCATTAACCTCACAGTTAACGTAACAGACAACAGTCTTCCCACCAACAGATATGTTGACGTCGTACTAGCAAACATCACACCACCCAATGGTTCTTCTAGTGCCTACACACGCATCATGACCAACGGAAGCGACGGTGGAGACGTCTACAACCTCACCCTTATCATCCCACCAACAGACGCAGACGGAAACTACACCATAACCTTCCTAGCCAACGACACCGGCGGAAACCTCAACAACAGCGAACAGATACAATTCAAGTTATCCATAATTCCTAACGTTAGCTTCATCAACATCACACAGCCAGACGGGTCCGAACGAGGCAGGCCAGTCAACATCACGGTAAATGTCACAGACAACAGCCTTCCCACCAACAGGCACGTTGACACAGTACTAGCACAAATCACACCACCAAACGGAACCGCAAGCAGCTACAACCTCACCATGACCAACGGAAGCAACGGAGGCATCACATACAACGTTAGCTTCATCATACCAACCTTCCACGAAGAAGGAAGCTACACCGTAGTCATCATAGCCAACGACACAGATGACAACATCAACAGCAGCGAGTCAGACAGCTTCACCATCACAAAGAGACCACCCAGCGTCAACTTCACAAACCCAACACTCGCCAACAACACCGATATCGGTGTGAACTATACACAAATCAATGTTAGCATAGTAGAACCCTCCATAGCCAATATCACACTCACCTGGAACGATACCGAGTACACACTGTACAACGACAGCCTCCTGTTCATGTTTAACTTCAACAATAAGTCTGCGTTGAACGAAAACGGGACCAAAATAGCAGATATCAGCTACAACGGTCTCAACGCCACCATGGGCGCGGGCAGCGAGTTCATTAACGAAACAGGAGGAAAGTTTGCAGGTGCATTGCAATTAGACGATGGAAAACACTTTGCCAACGTAACAGGACTGAAAAATGCTAACCTCAGCCCCGACATAACAGTAACTGCATGGGTCAAGCCTAACACTTGCCAACGCAACGGCACCACCCCAAGAGGCATCGTCACAAAATGGGACAACGTACTCAAAAACAGAACATTCATGCTAGGAATGGGCAGCGGACAGCACATTTGCAACTTCATATTCTCAGTGTCAGACGACGGGACATGGACAAGCAGTGCGGCAAACGCGGTTGTCTCCGTAAATAACATAAGCGTAGGAGAATGGGCATTTGTGGCCGGAACCCACGACGGAAATGGAGTGACCAGAGTCTATCTTAACGGCATACTGGAAAACTCAACAACCCTCACAAAGAAAGGACTCTATTCTGGAACCGCAGACGTTCTCGTGGGCGCAATAGCAAAATGGTCTAGCAGCACTCGCTACTTCGACGGCGCCATAGACCAAGTAAGCGTATGGAACCGCACCATGAGCCAGGAAGAGATTCTCGTAATGTACCACACCACGGTAGAAAAGAACAACAACACCGACTGGACCGTTTGGGCAAACCGAACCGACCTCCTACCTGCGACGTACAACTACACCGTCACAGCAGAGGATACGTTCGGCAACAGCAACAACACTGGCAAGCGCCTAATAACTTTCATCGCAGCCGCTGTCGACACCATCCCCCCTAACGTGAGCACCCTGAGCATTGTCCAACCTAACGGAACCGGACACAACGGCCTCATCAACATCACAGTCAACATCACCAGCGAATCCAGCACTAACATCAACATCAGCATAGTGAGAGCTCAGATTACCCCACCAAACGGAAGCGCCTCTGCCTACAACCTAACCATGAACAACGACAGCATGGGCGGCCTCACGTACAACGTCACGCTCACCATACCCGACATAGACGCTAGCGGAAACTACACCGTCACGATCTACACCAACGATACGAGCGATAACACCAACGACACCGTAAGCGCACAATTCCAAGTAGTCACAGCACCCAACGTGAGCTTCTTTGACATAACACAACCAAACGGAACCGCACATGGCGGGTTGATCAACATCACAGTAAACGTCACGGACAATAGTTTGCCAACGAACAACCACATCGACGTAGTGCAAGCAAGCATCACACCACCCAACGGAAGTGCAAGCCAGTACAACCTCAGCATGACCAACGGAAGCAACGGAGGCACCACCTACAACCTAACACTCATAATCCCACCAACAGACGCAGACGGAAACTACACCATAACCTTCCTAGCCAACGACACAGGAGGATTCTGGAACAACACAATAACCACAAGCTTCCGAGTAGACATCGCACCTAATGTGACAACACCAGCAGTCACACAACCAGCAGGAGAAGTACGAGGCAGCACCATCAACATCACAGTCAACATCAGCGACCAAGGACTCGAAACCAACAACCACATAGACGTCGTACTAGCACAAATCACACCACCAAACGGAACCGCAAGCAGCTACAACTACACCATGACCAACGGCAGCAACGGAGGCATCACCTACAACCTCACCTTCGACCTCCCACCAGAAGATGAGGATGGAAACTACACCGTCACGTTCTTGGCAAACGACACCGGAGGAAACCTCAACAACACCATCGGACTACAATTCAAACGAAGCATCGTACCAAACGCAAGCTTCGCCAACATCATCCAACCCAACGGAACAGCACACACCGGACTCATCAACATCACCGTCAACATAACAGACAACACACTACCCACCAACCAACACATAGACACCGTACTAGCACAAATCACACCACCAAACGGAACCGCAAGCAGCTACAACTACACCATGACCAACGGCAGCGATGGAGGAATTACGTACAACCTAACACTCATCCTACCACTCATCAACGAAGACGGAAACTACACCATCACCTTCCTAGCCAACGACACAGACAACAACCTCAACAACACCCACACCACAAGCTTTAGACTCGACATCGTACCCAACGCCACCCAACTCAGCGTCGTCCAACCAAACGGAACAGGACAAGGAGGCATCATCAACATCACAGTCAACATAACAGACAACCAACTAGAAACAAACAGACACGTAGACGTCGTACTCGCCAACATCACACAACCCAACGGCACAAGCTACACACGAGAGATGTCCAACGGCAGCGATGGAGGCACCACGTATAACGTCAGCTTCCCCACACAAACATTCCACGACCCAGGAACCTGGACCATAGGCATCATCGCCAACGACACAGGAGGCAACACCAACACCACAACCACCACAACCATCACCATCACCGACGCAGAAACCACACCACCAAACGTAACCACACTCACCCTCACACAACCCAACGGCACAGCACACGATGGCCTGGTAAACATCACAGTCAACATAACAACAGAACAAGACAGCAACGAAAACGCCACCCAAGTCATAGCACAAATCACACCACCAAACGGAACCGCAAGCAGCTACAACCTCACCATGACCAACGACAGCAATGGTGGCCAAATCTACAACATCACATTCATAATCAACAGCACAGCAGAAAGCGGAAACTACACAGTACTCATCATAGCCAACGACACACTCAACAACATCAACAACACCATCAGCGCACAATTCCAAGTAGCCACCCTCCCCAACGTGACTGAAAAACTAGTAACACAACCAAACGGCACAGCACACGGCGGACTGATCAACATCACAGTAAACGTGACAGACAACCAACAACCAACAAACTACTACATCGACCAAGTACTAGCAAACATCACCCCTCCAAACGGATCAGTAAACGCCTACACGTTAAGCATGACCAACGACAGCAACGGCGGAAACATCTACAACGTCACGTTCGTCATACCACCCGTAGACGCTGACGGAAACTACACCGTAACGTTCTTGGCAAACGACACCGGAAACTTCCTCAACAACACCATCACCACAAGCTTCCGAGTAGACATCGCACCTAATGTGACAACACCAGCAGTCACACAACCAGACACAGTAGTCAGAGGAAGCACCATCAACATCACAGTAAACA
>Ga0187827_10000261_pt1 | contig 84168 bp, 54 predicted proteins | sample ETNtaG_39_FD_167969 | JGI IMG/M metagenome (GOLD analysis project Ga0187827, IMG submission 167969) | Marine microbial and viral communities from oxygen minimum zone, Eastern Pacific Ocean - ETNP2014_SV_150_PacBio MetaG (Illumina Assembly) | ecosystem: Environmental > Aquatic > Marine > Hypoxic... | reverse complement strand
ACGGAAAAGTTGGACTTTCGATACGTCGGCCCTCCGCGGCGGGGAGAAATCTGGGGCCTGCGAGCGATACGTAGCGGAAGGAAGGAAAAAGATAAGAAACGGAAGCGATCTATCTGGACGCATAATGCTTACAACTCCTGGCACATTCCATGGCCTGCAGGACTTCTGGTATTTGGTGATCGCAATGCACTCGTCAACGGAAAGCTCAATGAAGTCAAGGCCGGCGCACCGGCCGGCTGGGAGATTGACGAGCTGTCTGAGGATGTGGATTTCAAGTTCAAAAGGGCCTCGACAGAGAACTCTGCGGACCTCACCGTTGAGGCACCCAAAGACACCGGCGGAATCCGGCTTACGCAGTCGTTCGGTGTCCTGCCCGGCAATGACTACCGGCTTACCGCGCGCGTCCGCAAGAACACGCGTTCAGGCAAATTCCTGATAAGGATAGACGCGCCGGAATCGCATACTGAGGCCAAACAGGTGGGAGAATGGGAGGAACTGTCGATGCGATTCCGTGCAGCAGCAGCCCAGCGGAGCGCGACTGTTACCATTTCCATCCTTGGCAAAGACACCGCGGTGACCATTAGCGAAATACGCGTCGACCAACTCGTCGTTCCCCCCAAGTAGAGTCAAGGTTCAAGCAGCCCTCGCCTGGGCGCGCCGGCACCCTGCCGGCAGAAGAGCACGGAACCGCTCGCGCGGAGTGCTGCGCACTCCCAAGATGCCGGCAAGGTGCCGGCGCGCCCAGGCGAGAAACTCGACGGTTTGAGGCGAAGCTTCGCTGGCTTTCCAAATCCGGCGCTGAATTGCGTTTATCCCTTCAGCTATTCACTGACCGCTTCTTCGCAGGGCTCACTCCGCTCGCTTTCGGTCAGATATTCATCAATGGTTATGGTTCGGTATTTTGCGAAGATGCTCTGTTCGGCTTCTCTGACCTCCTTCGCTTTGTCATAAACCTGGTCAGCAGCATCGGGCGGAATGACCAGAGTTCCGTTCACATCCGCGTGAATAAAGTCACCAGGATTTACCGTCATGCCATCGATGACAACAGGCGAATTCACATCCAGCCAGCGGATCTTTCCATGCATGGGTGAGACTCCCGCTGCCCAACAGGCAAGGGGTACTTCTCGAACTCCCTCCAGATCTCGAATCGATCCGTTGGTGACGAAACCTGCGGCCCCAGCCATCCGCATGATGGTTCCCATGCCATCCCCAATGGTGACCGTGTGACGCGGCCGCGGACCTACAGATTCAATCACCGCAAACACGGGAACATTGCCAGCACCATCAGAGTGAGCCGCATCCCTCATCGCTTTCACCCATTCAAGCCAGCGAGGAGCCGGGTCATCCATGCCGGCGGTGGTGGTGTCCATCCGAGCGGTAACAGCGATGCCCACCTTCGGACCCATCTCCGGCATCAGGCACCTGATATCGGGACCGGTGTAGCCGATCGTCGGATCGCGAAGCTCCAGCCTGTCAAGACCATTGGCCACTGTAGGTGTGTCGAACTCGACCAGATTACGAATATTTTGAAAGTTCATAGATTCAGCTCCTGCAATGGGTCAAAGTTGTTCTGCGTTTCGAGTTCAGCCAAATTAACGAGACCATGCATCAATAAGAAATGAAAACCCCAGGATTACCGCATCGTCACAACTGACATTTTCCTGGTCATCATCAGGATGATCGGCCTTTGCGGCGGCCCTGCTTTGGCTTCAGCTTCGCGTTCCATGGCTGAATTATTTCCACTCGCTTCCCAAGGGCTTGGATGCAATCCGGAAGGTCAAACTTCTTCAACGCTCCCGGCAGCAGGCAGGAGAGTGGCCATTCCTGATGCTCTGTCTCGGCGAGCTCCGCGTAGGATGTCAGCGCGTTCAGCAGTGTCAGTTTCTTGACTCGGCTGTCCAGCACTGCAGCAAACAGGGCAGGCACGCTGCCCCAACCTTTACCGACAAGATGGATGTGGAGATAGCCGCTGTCTTCAAGGAAGTCCAGCACCGAAAGGACATCGTGAGTTCGCTGTCCGACGAGAGGCCTCGACAGGAGGATTCCGTATGCCCCATAGAGGTATTCAATCCGGTTTAGGTCTGCATTGACTCTGAAGGCACATGTGTTGGGGCGCGTATCTCCTATCCCGCGTGCATCGAGGGCGAAGAACGGTTTAGCCTGCCCCACGAGCGTTCTCACCAGAGGCTCAGATCGGAGCTCGGAATCCGCGCTCTGATGGGAAACGTAGAGAGTTGCCCGTTTGCCGGCGCGAGGAGGGCGCGAAAAGTACGGCTCATCCGCAGGCATCAATACTGGAATCAGAATACCTGCCTCCGTTTCGACACCATAGCTTGCTGCAAACTTCCTGGGATATTTCCTGTCTGTCGGCGTTGGAAGAATCCGATAATCAGGAACGGGCCGCCGGACCGGCACATTGAGCATCCGACGCAGGCAACGCTGCAAATCCTCACACCGCAAGGGTGAACGGCGTTCGGCGAGTGCCTGGCTCGTCTCCTTCGTAAAGCTGAAGACGGTTTTCGGTTTCCGTTCACTTACCTGGCCTGTCGATGTCACCTGAACGGATTCGTCCGGCTCGACCGTGACGCGTGGTTCTCGACCGGATGCGTCCTTTCCACAGGCCCGATTGAAAAAGGCATACATCGCTTCCCTGAGTGGCTTGCCATACCCGTGGCCGTCAGGGCCGGTCATCATGGCGACGTTTTCTTCCGCGCCTAAAAGTGAATAGACGTGCTTGAGTCGTGCGAAACACTCCTGCGCGCCTCTCTGATCGAAATAGTCCTTCTCCTGGGTCAATAGGATGAGCGGCTTGGGCGCGTGCATGGCGAGCATATCGTCCTCATCCATACCGAACGCCAGCAGACCGGGAGGTATCTGTTCCGAATCGGTGGGCAGCTCGTTCTCCACATTCCTTCGAATCGTAGTGACGTAGCAACCCGGCGCCGCCATCGTGAACCGATTGTCCATGGCCACCAGAAGAGTCGTCATCGTCCCGCCCCCGGAATTGCCGGTCATGCCCACATGATTGGGATCGACTTCCGTTCGCGTGAGCAGATAGTCCAGAGCTCGAATACCGTCCCAGGCCCGCCAGGTTCCGAAGTACTCGCCGATAAGGCTCTGCTGATTACCGATCCGAATGTGCTCTCTGACGCCCGGCGTGTAAATGGGTTTTGCGTTACGCACGTACTGCAGGCGCTCGCCCTGGCCGATGGGATCGTAGATGAGGACTAGGTAGCCTTTTTTGACGAGGCCCTGGCAGAATGACTGGTAATACGGCTCGGCTTTCCCGTTGTTGCTGTGCCCGCACGCTGCCAGGACTGCCGGCAGCGGAAAATCAGACAGCTTGGGAATGAAAAGGTTGGCGGTAACCGGAAAGTTTGGGCGACTCTCGAAAATGATTTTTTCAAGGAAGTAGTCTTTGCGGTCGCAACGGTCGACAACCATCGCGTTCAGCGGGGTCCGTTTCGGCAACTTGCCGAAGACCTTGCGAAGCTTCCGCCGCGTCTCGGCCTGGTAGGCGAGGGCGTCCGCCTTTGTTCGCAGTTGTGCCTTCCGTTCGTTGCCGACGGCCTCGGCTCTCCGCACCTGATCCACCATGTAATCGTGAAGCATCCTGGGAAATCGATTCAGTGGCTCCAAGGTTGTCTCCTATGGATGAAATGGTTTGGGCCCGCTTTACGTTGCGTCAGGATTCACAGAATTCAATGTGATGCTGAGCCCCAGGGGCGGTCGAATGATTGTGGTACGGGTTCCATTGCCGTCAACAACGAGCCGCACTGGCACCATGAGTACCGCGGAATAACAGGCCGAGCTGTTGAGCACGAGTTGATGGTGAAGGTCACATACCTGCGGCGATTAATGATATGATGCCCGGGCAGACGTCAGACCTGAAATCCTCAGCCGCGCCGGCAGCCACAATCACAATGAGTCGACCGACATTCTGTATTGCTTTCGTGGCTTTCGTGTGGCTTAGCCTTACGGATGTTGTCTTCACTGAAGCCACCGATCCTGCCGGCGATTTCGATTTGGATATAGAGTTGGCGGACGAGGTTGAGGGCCAGGGACTGGAAAGTCTTCGGGTGAGCCACTTGTCTGAAATCTTTAAATGGCCAGGGGTAACAGAGAAGGGAAAGGGCGATGCGCAGGAGACGGACTGGCAGACAGATGAGGTCAAGAGGTATCCGGGCCGCATCCTGGTTCGGCCCGGCGAGAAGCCGATCAGTACCCCAATCAGAATACCGGAGGACGGAGCGTATCGAATCTGGCTCGGTTACCTCACCGCAGTGGGCGAAAAACATCCGGTACAGTTAGCCCTCACCGGCAAGAACAGCTCGAAACATATATTCGGCGCGGTTGCCTTGTCAGCTACTTCTGCAGAGAGCATCGAAGAGGAATTGCCTCTGCGATTCGATGGCGGCAGCGAGAAGAATACGTTTCTTGTCGATCCGGTTGTTGTCTGGGAATACCAGGATGTCGAGCTGAAGGGGGGCCTGACGGAGTTAAAGCTGGCATCGAGAGATCGGCGCGCCCGGCTGGATGCCCTGTTCATCTCCCGCTGCAGATCCGTGAATCCCGGCGGGTCTCGCGTGGTCGGACAGACAGGAACTTTCAATCGCATCTTCTACCGTTTTCGAGTTCATGCGGGCGGCGGGAAGAAGGCACTGCACACCATCAGAGGCAACGCCAAGTATATCATCGCGCCTGCCTCCACGGGACCATACGGTTCACCGCTCGAAAGAGTCGTATCTGCTGAAGGCGTTTCCGAAATTCCTGCGGAGGAATGGAGCGGTTGGCTCGACGCCACAAAAGCGACAACGACCAGGGGCAGTTACGTCAATGTGATGCTCGACATCCGCGGGAAAGCGAAGTCACCACCGGTTGAGGGCCATCTCGAAATCGAATGCGCCTGGTTTCCCCATCCCGGTGCGGTCACGGGTCGCACCAAAGTGCCCATCGAAAACGGGGAGTGCAGTTTTCTTGGTCCAGCCCTGTGGGAGCGACTTCCCTCCCCTCCGTGTCCGCCGGCAGGTGCAGGCAACGGAACGGCCTTCGGCGTACGTGCCTTCAATGACATGCAGAAGCTCCGCACTCACCGCGAAGAACTCGAACGGCAGATCGCGCAGATACCTGAGAATTCACTAAGGCCTGGCGTCCTGCCGCGGCGCCTGAAGCTGATGACCATGGCCAGGCTGTCACCTGCGGAGTACGACCTCGCGATTCCGCTGCTGAAGCGTACTGGATTCAACTTTATCTACGGGATCAGAAGCGAGGCGAAAGAGGAATACGGCCTTCACCGGGAGGATTTTAAACCCACCGGTACCGAACTGTATTACCTCTTCGTCAAGCTGATGAAGAAATACGGCCCCCTGCTTGAGGACTTTCACGTCGGCCAGACCCACGATGGGGACATCGATGCTCTGATTCACAAGATTGATAAGGAGAAGCCGGGCTACCGCACGCTTGCCCACTGGCATCCCATGGGCGATGAGATCGGCCCAGTGGTAACGCTGGACAGCGTTAACTCGGTGCCCAGCCAACGCAAGGTGTTCCACGAGTATCTTCGTCGCGTTTCAAAGGGTAAGTCGGAGTTTTTCGGCGCTTCGAGTTTCGACCATCTACCTTACCTGCCAGAGCCCGATAAGAACATGGGTCGATTCCGGCGGCGACTGGCATACCACTGCGCCCGTTTCAAGTGGCACGTGACGGCCGACTTTTACGCGAAGAAAACAGCCATCCTCCGAACGGTCTATCCCAACACCCGGACCATGGCGAACTATTCGCCCTACAGAGTTTTCTACTACGGCGCCGGCATGAACCGTTCCCAGAATTCGTTCGCCCTGCCTCGCGCCAACGCGTGCACGGGACACTTCGGCGAGGACTGGCTGTCTCCGAACTTGGCGCCAAGTCTTGCCGGTGTTCAGACCGAGAGCTTTTTCGCATCCGTCCTCCAATGCGGAGTGAGAAAGCACGGGCAGCCTCTCGGCATGTATCTCATCTGGAAACTCGGCGAGCTCGATCGCAAGCTGCCTCTACTCGTCTCACACGGATTAAAGACCATTAATCTCTACCACTGGGGGCCGCGCTATCTCGGTGGAGGCTCGCCGGAATCCAGCAGCCACCGAGTGGATACTTACGCCGAGCTGAATCGCGCGGCCAGAGCGCTTGGCCCCGCAGATGAGATCATTGCCGAAGGAAGACGAGAATCAGCGCGGGCCGCCATCCTCTACAACCGCACGGACGAAATCTGGAACAATGGCAGCCCCTGGGTGCGCACCGATCGTATCTACGCCTTCCTGGCATTAAGGCATGCACACATCCCCGTGGATCTAATACTCGAAGAAGATCTCAACAAAGACTCTCTAAAGCAGTACTCCTTCCTCTACCTGAACGGTTCCAACATTCGTCGTGTCACGATTCCCGAGCTGGCCGGATGGGTCAAAGCAGGAGGCCTGCTCTATGCCAGCAGCGGAACAGCCCTCCGCGACGAATACGATGATCCGCTCAGCAGCGCGTCCGATCTGTTCGGCGCCACTCAGCGGCACGCAGGCGTTTCGGCAGGCAGTCAGGAAGTCTACCAGGGATGGCTGACTCAACTTCAGTCAATCGATACGATCAGCATTCGCGAGAGTCCGGTAACACCAGAGATCAAAGTTCCGGTAGTCGCTGTCAAAACTGCAATCGAACCCGGAGCTGCAAAGCCTGTCGCTCGTTTTTCTGATGGAACATGTGCGGGTGTGACTCGTAATCTCGGCAAAGGGAAGGTCGTGCTTCTCGGAGTCATGCCCGGCTACCTCTACGCGCACAACGCCCCACGCGACGCCTATAATCATCCGGTCAACTACAAAGCTGACCGCCGCTCGATCCTCACCAGGGCCGCCCTCAGCGTCTGCCAGCCCACCGCCACCTATTCCAACCCACTTGTGGAGATATCAAGATTCGACCACGAAACAGGCATCGCCGTTATCGTCACCGATCTCTCCTACAAACCCGGCACCCCTGGAAGGCTCACCATCACAACCGACCGCAGAATTAAAGAGGTCATTGCCTCACTCTCCGGAAAACTGGAGTGGGAACGCAAAGGCAAAAACATCATCGTCGAACTACCCGTTCCCTCGCCGGTGGATGTGGTGATTCTTCGCTGATCCAGCTACGACGGTTTGGCTTTGAAGTTCATTCAGGCTACAGCGACAGCTTCAGCTCAGCCAGCTTGCCCGGTTCGATGGTAAAGGCTGAGCTCACTTGCTGGCCGACTTTGACTCTGAATGTGCCGCCGTCTGGCAATATGACCGGCTTGCCGCGGCCAAGGGTACCGATGGGATAGATTCTGCCTTTTGTGATTACAGCGTCCTCTTCATTCAGAATCTCGTACGTGCCGCGGACGGGTTTTCCCTTCGATGTGAGTGTTGCCCTCAGGTATGCCGGATTCGGCAGGGCCACTGCAGAGAGCTCCCACTTGTTGAGGTGGTCGCCATCAACTTCTGCGAGCAGGCAGATGGTCTCGGAATGGCTCGTCGCCTTCAGGTCGAACGAAAACTGAGACGGCTTTCCGGGCGTGACTTTGACCGCCTGCTTCGCAGGCTCGACGTTGGCGTTAACCGCGTGAATGGTCATCTCATGCGTCGAGGATCCAGTTCCGAGGGCGATTGCCTCCAATTCCACCTTGTAGGTTTCGTTTACCTTCACCTGAATCTGACGCCCATCGAAGGGAAGCTCGACGTCGTAGTCAGGCACGTGATACCAGCCCGGCTTACCCCCAGTAGAACGGACATCTTTGCCGCTCAGGAAGACGAGCTTTGAGACTTTGCCGGTCAGACGTCGCCCTCGAATCTTGATTTCTGTCGCGGTATCGAACGAAACGGAGTAATGCGCTGCAGCGATAGCCACGAACGATTTCGAGACTTCGCCGGCCTGGAGTGTGTATCGGCCACCTCCACTGAGCTTGAGTGGGCCATACGAACCGTCCGCTCCAGGAGTGAACTCCCTCTCGATGCGGCCGCTCGGCGTCTTAATGAAGACCTTTCCTTTATATGGGGCTCCATTGGTGGTGATTTTTCCCATCACATGGCACGGAGCATTGAGTGCAGCAAAGCTGGCCGCGGCAGCGGATTGCAGCCGGCCCCAGATTTCGTGAGCGTCCGTGCGGCTGTGGTTATAGAGGCGCAGGTAGCGAGGCATCATCCCACGGGTGAGCGGATACAGTGCGTACACGTGCGAAGTGTGTTCCTCGCCGAAACCGTGGATGAAGGAGAAGTTGTATGGATTCCAACCGCTCATCTGTCCCGCGCAGCGTTGGGCGATGGCCTCGATCTCAGGATCGGCCAGCGCAGCCGCGATCTCGACCAGAGGCATGGCAGACCGAACGGCCAGTTCCGTCTGAGGGCCTTCGTAATCAACGAAATAGGGACGAGCATCGAGGAAGCCTATGAACTTCCCACGTCCGCTTTCGATGGCTACATCACCGGGCATGCCATAAGGCCCGATCTTCCGGGTAACCGGTTTCAGGAAGAAGTCACTGTAACGTCGAAGCGCGAAGTAGATCTCATAGTAATGATCTGGAAAGACCTTCATCGCTTCGGCGAGCGCGGCGATGTTGCGACCGTAGAAGATGTCCTGGGGGTATGAATTGAATGAAGTCCGATCGGCGTTCAATGCAATCATCCCCGAAATGGGAGGAACTGATTTTTCCAGGACTCGATTCTCCTGGTAGGAGAGCAGGCGAGGTATCTGTCTTTCTGCGGCTCGCCTGAATTCTTCGTCACCAGTGGTTTCGTAGAGCGCAAGATTGCTGCGCAGATCGTTCTTCATGAACCGGTCGTGAATGGAGTGAGCGATCTTCATTGCCCTGTCCGCCAGGCCTGGGTTCTTTGTCCGATAAGCTGCGGCCATTCGCGGCAGGCCGGGGCTGAACCAGGATGAAAAGTTGCCTTTGCGGGCCTTGTTGACGACGTAGTCATCCGCCGTACCGATCTTGTTGTCAGTGTACCAGTTTCCGTCCCGATTCCCGTTCATGCGCGCGACAACAGCCATATAACCGAAGGCCTTGAAGCTCTTCTCCAGCATGAGAAACGACCATCGGGCTTCGTCGAGCAATGCCGGCCGTAAAGGATCGTCTGCAGGAAGGAGACGTCTCGTGTCCATCGCGAATTGGGCCACTGCCATGGAACTGTGCGAATAAAGTCTGAGGTCACCGGCATCGTAATGGCCTCCCGCGAGGTCGATATGCTTGCCGATTTCCGGATCCCAAACCGCATCGAGATGCGAAGCCTCGTGCAGGTGAGTCGCCGTGCCCGAACGCATCCCGGCTACGATATGCTGAAGAGCCGCGCTGACTTCCGAATAGGGCTGGTCGTCGATTACGAAGTTGTGAGATCGCAACGATCCGGCCTGCACGTAATACCGGCCCGGCGAATCGACTGCAGTGAATTCGCCTTCGAGGAAATCGCCCATCGCGGTACGTGAAGGCTTGAACCCGCCTCGAAAGACAACCTTATGGCTTCCTGACTCGCGAACGATGAACGTATCAGCTGCTGACGACGCTGGCAGCAGGGCCACCTTCTCCGACAGCGGCTTATAGCCGAGTTGGTTCACTGTGACCACGGCCGGATCGGCGCCCCAGCCAAAGGACTTTCGGGGGTTGGCAACGTGTTCAAGCCTGGCGTCGTCGTACAGGAAGTGAATCTCGTCATGGTTATCGGACGGCTGAACGCCATGCCAGAAGTTGGCGAGGATGATGTAGCGGATGCGCTTACGGAACTCGATGCTCATGTGTGAAAAATCGAGCCAGACCTTGTTCCACTGTCCGCCTGTGATCGGCATGCGGGTCACCGCGTGATAGTGTCGCCGGCCGACATGGTTGGTGCGGTCGTAGTATTCCAACATGTCGTCGTAATCGACCTCCACGCCGATGGGAACGCATGTAGATCTCATTCCCTGGAGATTTACCCAAATGGAAAACCGGTTGTACTCCGTGAGGTCCGCCGGAATCGGCAGCCTGGTATATATCTTTGACCAGATGTCATTCTTTGGAACCGCGTAAGGCTCATTCCGGAGCATCGGGCCCACTTTGTAGCGCACGTCCAGGCTGCTATCGCTGCCGTGCCCCAGTCCTTTCCGGATCGAAAATGAGAACCGGTCAGCATAGAAGTCCCACGGCTCCAGCTTGGCCTTCGGGTCTGTCTTCAGTTTCTTCTGCCGGACATACCAGGCGGCAAACTTGTCCTCAGCGGTCCAATTCTCTGGGTCTTTGATAAAGTCATTGAGTGAAAGTGTCCGGTCAATGACCTCCTGGTAAGGCTGCACAAGAGAAGGGCCTTCGGCATGGATGACGGTTCCAACGGCTGCTATCAGAGACAGAAGCGCGAGCAGACGAACTGTGGTGGCTGGATCGGGACGATCTTCGACAGGCATGAGATTTCTAAATAAGCTCTTCAGCAAGACACTTTCATTTCCAGTCTTTTATACTTTCCGCTGTAGAACAGGAAATGGGCTCTGGTACTGCACATCCCATGGTCGGTTTTCGGCGGCCCGCCAAAGCCCGGAGAAAAGTGGCGCATGAACTTCGCCCGCGAGCGCAAACCGGAAACGGAGCTCACGATCTCATCACCCCACAACCGCGGCTTCGGCGCCCCCCGCGCAGTTCGGCGACATTCAGTTCCTGAAGTGAATAATGCCCCTCGAATGACCACTGATTTGCAGATGCTTCCCTGCCCACAGGTTCCGTAATGAGTAATGAGAAGAAGGAAATGGCAATGGAGTTTGGCGACACGAGTCGCGAGGTGCTGCCCGCGCCCGAAATGCTGACGGTGTTCTCCATGCCGGGGCTGGAGGTGTTCCAGATCACTACCCGAACGGACTGTCATGCCCACGGCTTCTACGACCCGGATCAGGCATTCGACCCCACCGGGCGTTACATGCTGCTGAATCGCGAGCATGCCGACCCGGCGCGTCGCATGCTCCTGCTCTGTGATTTCAACGACGATTTCAGCCTCACCGTGCTCAGTGATGGGCCGCAATACACCGACGCCGCATTCTCCCGGGATGGCCAGTGGATCTACTACTCCATCCCCGCGCCCGGCAGGATAACTGTCCGCAGAGTGAGCGCTCCTTACCTTAAATCGGAGACCGTCTGCGAGTTGGAAGGCCCTCTTCCCGATACGGGCATCCGCCTGAACGCAACCGAAGATATCCTGCGTGTCGGAGGCGGGGTAAGGCTATCGCACGACGGACGCCATCTGCTCGTCTCGTTTTTTACTGATCAGCATCCGTGCCGCTCGGTCGCTTTAGCCATTTTCGATACCCAGTCCTGGCAACTGCTGAACAGCTTCGAGTTGGGACCGCGATACTGGAATTCGAAGACTCGCTACGCGCCATGTTTCGGGCCAGATGGCGAATACCTGATCGCAGTTGGTGACTGCTTTTCCGAGAGCGGTTTCAACGAGGACGGGGCATGGTTCTGTAATCCGCTGGATGATGTTGGTGGGGCATTGTACCTGATCGACGAAAGCGGAACCGTGAAGATGGCTTATCCGGTTGGCCGCGACCGTCCCCGGCAGAACACATCCCACTGGGATTTCTTCGGCCGGACCCTGGCGGCGGTGTTCCACACCGACACCTTCGACACCGCGCCCCATTACCGCGGCTGCATCATGTACGCCGAACCGCTGCCCTGCAATCCCGAGACCCAACATCTGGGCCGCCACATGCCGGGCGGCCGCCAGATCGACATGACCCGTCACGTGGTCCGGCCAGACGTGTGTCACCTGCGTACCGACGGGGACGGTACTCACATGGTATGCGACACGATTGGCTACCACGACGGAATGGAAAGTTATGTTTACACCGGCACCATCAACCATGATGAAGAGGGTCCTTATCTTGTTCCAGCCTTCCTGGTTCACCCGAAGAGCTCGTGGAAGCCGTACTGGTGCGAGTGCATTCCAGCCTTCTCCCCTGATCGGCAATGGGTGGTCTTTAACTCAGACTACCCCGGCGTGCAGGGATACGGCGGAGAGCGACACGTTCCTCAGGTGTTCGCGGCACGCGGGTACACGTTTCCCGGACATGTGACTGAGTGAGTTTTCAACACAGAGTTCACGTTCCATCTCGGAGACCGAGCCATCGAGTTCACCAGCGACTAGCCTCTGCGCCTGACCTGGGACGCTCGCAGAAAACACTATCGAATCTCAAGCACTACTCCCGTCGACGACACACAAGGTCTCGACAAGGCATGGAAGATAAGAGTGAATGTAAAATGACGTTCCTCAGGGATCCCAAAGTTCTGATGGCTGTACGTTGACAACAGGACCATGGGGCTCAAAAGGTCCTGATAGAAAGACATTCCCCCATGAACCGCGACATCTGGAAAAACACACCCTTTGAAGAGGTAGTCGGCTGGCGCGATCCGAATCGCGTTCTGCTGGATTATCCGTCCGAAGATGAGATTCACTTTCGCGACGCTGTCGAGGGCTGGAAGGCTTCGGTTCAGGGTCGCAGAAGTGATTTCGAGGGCCCGGTTCTCTGGCCAGCCAACATCGAAGAACGGGTCAAGGCTAACATGACAAGCAGGCCGAGACTGGCAGGGGTAATGGAGAGCATCCTGGAAGAGGCTGAGCCCTTTGCAGATCGTCCGAAGGGGTTCTTTGAGTCCTTTGTTCCCAGGCGAACGCCCTGGACGACGATGGGTTTCACCTGCCCGAACTGTGTTGGACGACTTTCTTTCGAGGCCAATTCTTATGTGAAGACCTGGGACTGGCAGAATCCCGATGTTTTCCACTGTGCCAGATGCGGAGAAGAATTCCCGAATCTCGACAAGTATCCCGAAAGTGTCACGCTGAACCTGCCCCGGATGAAAGAGGAATTCGAGTTTTATATTCGCCCGGAAGAAGAGGAATCGGGCTACGATTTTCGTTCCGGGGAGCGGGCATGGCATTGGGCGAGGCAGCCCATCGCCATGTCATACAGCGGCATAGTGCGCGAGCATCAGGTCCTTTTCGCCTTGCGGTTGGTGTCCGTGATGAGCCAGGCCTATGCGCTGAGTCGGGACGCTCGCTATGCGGTGAGGGTTAAGTGGCTTCTTTCTGAACTGGCGCCAGCGTTTCGGCGATATGTCTATCGCACACAAGTTCACGAAATCGTGGATGCGGATCCATTGTATGCGGCATTCTGTTCTGGCGACTTTCCGTTGCCCATGAAACGGTGCCTCTATCGTCCCTGCTATAGCGAAACAGAACAGCGGGGCGGGCCGAATGCGAGAGTCACCGGGCTCTGGGGCGGCGGCCGATTCTGGGCCGGAGATGCGCAATGCTGCTCCCACCAGATGATCGAGGTCATCCGCGCTTACGACCTTCTATACGATGTCAAAGACGAAAACGGATCGCCCTTGCTTGAGGATTCGCTGAAGGAGACCATAGAACGTGATTTTCTGATGGAGTTCGTGCTTCAGGTTATCCAATTCTCACCTTACACCAACAAGAGCTGGCAGGTGACCGCGGTCGTTGCAGCAGCCGGCAGAGCCCTGGACATTCCGGAATGGATTCACTGGGGGCTGGAAGGCTCAAAAGGACATTCCGCTCTGGCTTATCATTACGATGGTGGCCCGCGGGAAACACCCATGTACTGCGCCAGCCATGAATCAGTACGGCATGTCCTCGACCTGGAGCCATTTTTCAAAGATTACACGGACCCGGATTCCTACGGCGAGGACGATTATCGCCAACTTGAATCGCTCAGGCGCAATCTGAATAACGAAGGCCAACTGATCTCTCTCGGCCAGCCTTACCGGAACTTGCGCCTTGCGGACGAAGCATGGTTTCGAGGTCTGCTCGGCGGATACGACCTGCTGGTGTGGCCCGACTTTACCTGGCCGACCATGGGCGATGGAGAACCGAAGGGCATGGCCACTCCGGGCATGGTCTCCCATGCCCGGGCCCTGCTCGGAAAATCTTCCCATTCACTCCGCCATCAGCCAAGCACTGGAGCCGGCCTCGATCTGTTTCGTGATTCTCCTGCACAGACGGAAGACGGGGCGGAACGAGACCTGCCGTCCGTTACCTTCCCTGACTGGGGAGCGACGTTCTTGCGTTTCAATGGAGGGCTTGGCGAAGGAGCTCAGATCGTAGCTCTCAATGCCTTGCGCGGTGGCGGACATCGCCATCACGACAGTCTGAATCTCATGCTCTGGGCGAACGGCAAAGAGCTTGTCCACGACCTGGGCTACCTTTGCGACCTGCCGCAGAACCGGTGGATCGCCTCCGCCTACGCTCACAATCGCGTGGTCATCGACGAGTCCCATACAGACGATCGCGAAAAGGGTGGCGATATCTCCCTGTATCACGAATCCCCTCTGTTCCAGGCGGTAGAAGCATCTTCGCGCCCCTGCGAGGCGGCCGAGGCGTACCGACGGACCATTGTCGCCATCCCCGTGGACGGCAGCATCTGTGTCGTCGATGTGTTTCATGCACGTGGCGGTTCGACTCACGACTATGTTTTTCATGCCCAGGACGACTGCCAGGAGGGCGAGACGATGAATTATCAGCCGCACGTCGATTGGGGCAAAGACGAAACTTCACTTGCTGAAGATCTGTCGAATGGATTCTTCTCAGCGGACCACGAATGTGCCCCGGCTCCCGCAGTCCCTGCCGAGGTGACATGGGATTGTCAGGGCCCCAGCCTGCGGCTGACCCGGCTTTCCAAAGCTAAAACCGTGCACCGTTTCACCGGCCTCGGCGGGCGGGAAAGAAACGAGTTTGACCGGCGCATCAAGGTCTTTGTCGAGAGGCGAAACGGCAAGAATCTTTCCAGTACGTTTGTCCACGTCATAGAGCCGGGGAGCCCGTTTCCAACTCAGTCGTCAAAGCTCATCTACCAGGGAGAGAATGGCGAAGCAATGGTTGAGGTAACGACGGAGAATTCCAGCTTTGTCGTGTGGGTCGCGCCGGATGCCCAGCCTCGTGAGACGGGTCATGGGGTCTTCGCCGCCCGGCTCGCCGTTATTGCGCACCATCACGATGGACGCGTCCAGGCGGAGATGGTTGGCGGCCGGAAGCTGTCATTTCGCGGATTGACTTTGGGGAGCCCGTCAGCGTTCATCGAAGGGAGAATTCTGGAATGGGATTCGTCAGGCTTTACGACCGATGTCGACCTCTCGCCCTTGAGCAAAACCGTAAGTTCGGTTCAAGTTCATCAGGAACTGATCCCGGCCGCTTCAATTCTCGATGAGAACGGCCAGCCGGCTTTGGATCCAGGAGGTCTCGCCGTTCAAGGGGAACCTTCCTGGGGAAGCTATCAGATCGATAAGATCGAGGGGAACAGAATTAATGTCAGACTTCTGCCGTTTGCAGGCGGAAGCAAATTCCGCATCGAAAATGTCGTGAAATGTGAGGAACAGCAGTGAGGCGTCATGACCATTGAAAACGACCAATACCTGCTTCAGCTCGATCCGGCGACCGGCTCCGTCTGCCGGATTTACGACGAGGCCGGACAGTTGGAACTGATAGCGGAGCCCGCGCTGGCGGAAAGCTTCCGCCTGCTTCTGCCGCTGCCCGGGCTCGAAGCCAATTACATCCTCGGAGGCCAGCAGAGCGTTCCATCGATAGAGCCCAACGGAACCGGTGCTGTGCTGAAATGGGAAGGCCCGCTCTCTAATGAGAATGGCGAGTTTGATATCACCGTTACCGTGCGTATCGAGCTCATTCAGAGCTCAGTCCAATTCCACATTGCGGTCGAGAACCGAACAGAACTGAAACTGGCTGAAGTCTGGCACGCATTTGTGGGCGGGATGATGGGGCTCGGGGAACGTCTCGCCACGGAGACTCTCTTTCCCACCAGTGGCTGGGCCAGGACCGACAGCCTGTTTCGAACTTTCCCGGAAGCCATGGGTGTGGGCGGCGGGGGCGGGATGCGATTCCCGGAGTATTACCTGTCCTATCCGAACAATCTCTCGATGCCGTGGATGTCCATCTACAACTCGGACCTGGATCGAGGCGTCTATTACGCATGCCACGACACTGACCCGCGAATGAGCACCATCCGTTTTGAGATGCATCCTGGGCTCGCCCGAAACCGGCAGGGCGGCAACTGGCCAACCCGCGAGGAGATCGAGCCCATGCGCGACAAATACCCGCCGGGACTGGTCATGAACTGGACTCATTTCCCGTACACCAGACCGGGGGATGTTTTCGAGAGTCCACCCATCGTGCTCCAGACTCATGACGGCGACTGGCATGAAGCGGCGAAGCTCTACCGGGGCTGGTTTGCCTCGCAGTTTCCGATTCGCTCACAACACGAGGGATGGCTGCGCAGCCAGCAGGCCGTGCAGGACACGATGTTCCTGCTCCCCGAAGGGAACGTCATGATGGCTTTTAAAGACATTCCGAAATGGGCGAGCGAAGCCAGAGAGTACGGCGTCCGCGCGGTCATGGTCAGCGGCTGGAATGTGGGCGGCCACGACAACCAGTACCCCAATTACAGTCCCGACCCGCGTCTTGGGACGTGGGATGACCTCGAGGAAGCCATCCGCGCCTGCCATGGCCTGGGAGTCAAAGTCTTCTTCTTTGCCAACGTTCAGCCAGCGGACAGCTCGACGGACTGGTATCAGAAGGAGCTTCACAAGTATCGAGTCATGAACACCAGGGGACAGACAAACTCCTTCGGATTTGGCATGGGCACGTTGGGAGCCAGAATGGGAATGACCTGCCCGCCGCTCGTCCTCTGCGACGCAAAGTTTCCCGAATATCGCACCATCATTGTGGAACAGATGCTGAAGCTGGCGCAGATCGGCGCCGACGGCATTCATCTCGACAAACTGTGCGGCACCGCGATGAACTTCAATCCCGATCTCGAGACCGGACCGGATCAGGCCCTCTACCTGGGTCTCATAGAATGCATTGAGGAAATGCTGGCCGCCTGCCGGGAGATCAACCCGGGCTTCTGCCTCGGCGTTGAATCGTCCTGGGACAGGACACTGAGCTATGCCGACGCCTGGTGGAACTGGCACGACATGACCGACCACGTCGCCGTGATGAAATACACGTTCCCCGAGTATCTCCCCACGCTGGCCGTGGTTCAGCCCTGGGACTATACCAACGTCAACAACGCGGTCCGCTACGGCTATCAGATTCTCGCCGGCCCAGCCCGTTACAGCGTCTCCATGGGAGACGAGCAAAGCCGCCCCATCGCTGAGTACCTAAGGGAAGTAATTCGCATTCGCGAGGACCTGAAAGACACCCTGTTCTTCGGAGAGTTCCTGGACACACGCGAGGCATCGGTCGAAGCCAGCGATCCGATCAGACACAGCGTCCACCGCAACACAGAAACCGGCCGCCGCGCCTGTGTGCTCGCGAATCTGGGCACCGACCCATCAGAGGCAATAGTTGTTTTTCAAGGAAACGACAGCGGCAAAGTCGCTATCCACGAGCCATTCAAATCAACCCGGCACGAGACGCTGCCCCTGAAGCTGACAGTGCCCGGCGAACGGCTGGCCATTGTAGTTGAAGCGTAAAACCAAACAGATCGGGATCACCGAATCGACGCAGAGGAGACAAAGGAAGACCTAACTAAATAATAACTAATACAGCGAACGTATCGCCCTGATGAGCTGCCTCATGAATCATCATTCTGCCCAAGTGGCGAATTCGCTTGAACCTCAGGCGTCTTGGCGACATGCAAGGCAGATTGGGAGACTTCAACGCCTGTGTGCAGCAGTATATTAAAGATGGAAGGGCACCCAAGGCGGCTATGAACTACGCCGAGTCCCTGGTCAGCTTCTTCAACTGGTGCGTTGATATGGAATACCTCCACACCAATCCGCTCGCCAGATTCAAGCGAATGGTCACAACGCCAGTGACGAAGAGACGGGCGATGACTCCGTCTGAAGTCAAGAGGATTTTGAACGTGGCGCCAGCCTATCGCAGGATCTTGTATGAGGTCGCTTTTACGACCGGACTTCGGGCCAGGGAATTGCGCACGCTCACCATGGACGATCTCGATTTGGAGCGTTGCGGGCTGATTATCAAAGCAGATCGGGCGAAGAGCAGGAAGGGAGCTTTCCATCAGATTCCCCAGCGATTGGCAGAGGATCTCTACCGATTCGCTCTCAGCGGAGAGCCAAGGGATCAGACCTCGGCGAGGTGCCCGAAAATCCCTTGCTCCACGTAAGCACTCAACCGGCAAGGCCGATTCACACCGACCGAGAGAAGGCTGGCCTCAAGAAGGAGACGGCTGAGGGCAAAGTCGATTTCCACGCGTGCAGAACTGCATACATTAACCTCATTCAAGACGTTGGCGCGAATGCCAAGGAAATGCAGGAGGGCGCAAGGCACAGTGACATGCTGGTAACGATGAAGCATTAAGCAAAGGTCGGGAATGGCCGGCAGGCAGAGCTTGCGGAAATGGTCGCAGGTGAAATCGGAGAGGCGAGTTGCCGGACTTTCGCTTTCATTGACTTTGATTTCACTCTTTTGCCATCCTGTGCGCCCCTCTCTGTCTCTGTAACCTAATTCCGAATCGAGTGCTCTGATTCGTTTCATTCCCTTGCCCCAGTTTCCCTTGCCATTGCGTCCTGTCCTCTGTCTCTGCATCGTTGCCTTTGGTTTCCAGCAGACCCGAGCTGAAGACCCTTACGATCTGCCACCCATCAATTACTCGGCATCCACGCCCAACAACCCCATCACGCGCCTTCAACAGAACATCGACTCTGGCCGGGTTCGGCTGAAATCCACGCCTAGTCACGGCTATCTGCCTTCTGTGCTGAAAGCTCTGAAGATCCCGCAGAGCTCTCAGTGTCTGGTGTTCTCGAAGACCAGTTTGCAGCTCCGCCGAATCTCCCCCCAGTATCCGCGATCTATCTACTTCAATGACGAATCTTATATTGGATGGACTCAGTACGGCGTAGTCGTGGAGGTGAGCGTGGCTGATCCGGTTCTGGGCACTGTCTTTTACTCGCTTGCGCAGAAGGAGACGGAAAAGCCTCAATTCGTGCGACGGACGCACGACTGTCTTTCCTGCCATGGGTCGACGATGACGCGCAACATGCCCGGCCATCTCGTTCGCTCGGTTTTTCCGGACGCCCGGGGTCATCCGATTCTCAAGGCGGGCTCTTTGATTACCACCCAGAACAGCCGTTTCAACGAGCGTTGGGGCGGTTGGTATGTCTCCGGAACTCACGGCCGGGCGCGGCACATGGGCAACGCCATCGCACGGCCGACCGAACAAGGCGCGGTGATCGATTCGACCTCCGGCAACAATGTCACCGACCTCAGTATTATCTTCGACACATCGCCGTACCTGACTCCCCACAGCGATATCGTGGCCCTGCTCCTGCTCCAACACCAGACCGAGATGCACAATCTGATAACGAGTGCAAACATCGAGGTACGAAGGGCCCTGTACCGGCAGGAAAATCTGAACGCCGCTCTCGGCCGTCCCAGGGAGCGCAGGACACCGCATACCCAGAAGATCATCGACTCTCACGGAGAACGACTGCTCCGCTACATGCTCTTCGCAGACGAACAGGAGCTATTGGCACCGGTCAGAGGCACGTCGAGATTCGCTGACGAATTCCGTCAGAGGGGGCCGAGGGACAGTCTCGGCCGTTCTTTGCGAGACTTCGATTTAAAGGAACGAATCTTCAAGTTCCCCTGTAGCTATCTGATCTATTCGGATTCTTTCGATCAGCTTCCTGAGTTGGTCAGGGATTACGTTTACCGCCGGCTGCACGATATCCTGACCCTGGCCATCGTAGATAAGTTCGATGACCTGACACGAGCTCAACGTAAAGCCATCTACCAGATTCTTCTCGATACAAAGAAAGGCCTGCCGGCCTACTGGAAGAAGAATTAGTCAAATTGCTGTACGCCGAGTTTGGCAGCCGCTCCCAGCGTATAGCCGGCAAGCGCTCCGGCATAGGTCGGCAGATTAGGATCGGACCCACTTACATGCTGGAGAATGCAACGGGGCAGGATGGTTCGCGTGGATTGGCCATCGCACCGTGCGCAGATGGTGCACGGGATCACATCGGCAGACGCAGTCTAACTGGCGACCCGTTCTTCGGTCACCGGGGCATTCGGTCGTCCGGCGGTGGGCACCGCTATTTCCTCAGGGCATGTCAGGCCGCCAGTAGCTGCCGTTACAGAGCGTAGTCTGGCGAAAGCCATACGGACCTCGTCGACTGTTTGCCGACATTGACTGCGAAGAGCTTTGATGGATGCATCGAGTTCATCGTCCCTGTCACGAAATCGATTTCCGGCTTCAAACTCGTCTGCCCCCTTAATCGCGGCGCTCAGCGTGGTTTCCAGATAACCTGTCAGTCTCTCGAATGCGATACCGAGAGACGATATGCGTTCAGTGTCGAACTGAAGGCGTCGCGCCATATTCGGTGCTGTGGCTGAAGCACTCATGATTCGGTTCTGCTGGTAAGAGGAATGAAAAACAACGGCGTCAGGATTCATCGTCAGCGAGACGGTACTTTGTGCTCTTGCCTGTTTTCAGTAAGGCGACTTTGCCTTCGCAGGACAGCCAGCCGATGGCCTGATTAACATGAGATGGAGATTCACCAATGGCCTTGCCTATCTGGCCAGAACTGGCTTCATCATTGCTGTTCAGGTATTCCCATACTTTGCCGGCGTTGGTGCCGATGACGGCTCTTGCGTCGAGTGCTTCCTGTGCATTTCCATCCATAAGGCATCTCCTTGAATCTGCGGAATGAAGGGCCCATTATCGAGTCGCTGAACCAGGCTCACATGTTGTGTTCGGGTACGGGCGCCGCACCCGAATCGCCTGGAAAACTGCAAGGACCTGCAGACCGCTCCGGAGGGCTCCATCCGCTTCAGTGCAGATTCTGCGGATTTCCTGCAGCTTGCGGTCCGGCATCAACTTCCATGCCGAGAGAGTTATAGCTGCGGCTCTGTCCGGCGACCCCAACCAGGTGAGCCTTGGAGCCTCTGCTTTCGCGGCCTGTGCAGTGAAAATCGAGTCCAGACATTGTTGCTGCAGTTGCCAATGCCAAGTCGCTTCAGGTATCTTGCATCTGCAAGCCACACAAAGGAGAACCGATGAAACTAGATACGGAAAACAGGATTGTTGAAGAGATCGAATCCGGCAGCGAGGCATGGGAAAACCTGCTGGTTCTCGCTGATGACATCGGCATTCGCGTGGCTGGCAGTTCCGGGGAAATGGCCGCACGTGACTTTCTACTGGACAAACTGAACGGATACGGGCTCGACGATGTGCACTCCGAATCCTTTCCACATCGAGCCTGGCGCCCCGTGCGAGAGGAACTTCATCTGGTCGCCCCGTACGAACGAGCCATCGCATGCCGGTGCGGGGGGCTCTCTCCTTCGACGCCGGACGAAGGTATAGAAGGAGAGGTCGTGCTCCTTGAACGCTGCGACCGGGAGGAACTTGAATCGAGGCAGGAGGAGGTGCGCGGCCGGTTCGTCGTAGCGCCCTATTACCCGTTTGCCCGCCAGTTGAAGACGCCGCTCGCTGCGAGATATGGTGCTATCGGGCTACTGGAGCACCGCAACTACGCGGGCGGCCTGCAACCGGCACGGACCTGCGTGTTCGCCAGGACAGGAGACATTCCTGTGGCATCCATCAGTCTGGAGGATGCGGAATTTCTTCGGCGTCTGCAGCAGAGGAAAAGTCCGGTCCGGCTCCGGCTGAGTCTCGACAGCCGCATCGAGCGGAAAGATTCATGGAATGTTGTCGGGCAGCTCACCGGCAGCGAACGGCCCGACGAATTCATCGTGACGGGCGGCCATTACGATAGCTGGCACGTCGGGCCGGGCGCCAATGACAATGCCGCAGGAGTGGTTGCCGTTGTCGAGGCGGCCCGGGCCCTGGCAAAGTTCCGGAAGCATCTGCCGTGCACGGTACGCTTCGTTCTCTTTGGCGTTGAAGAATCGGGGCTCGTCGGTTCCTGGGCATATACCCGGGAACACCAGGCAGAGCTCGATGATGTCCTTCTGATGATCAACAACGACGTGGGCGGGCGCCCCAGGGGGATAGGAATCTCAGGCTTTGATGACCTGCTGCCCGCGCTCCAGGAAGTGGCCGCCCGCGTAAAAGTGGAAGGGCTGGAGGAAGACAAGCCCTTCCACGCGTCCGCCGGTGGTTTTGGTTGGGGCTCGGACCATTTTCCTTTCGTGGCGCAGGGCGTGCCTACCATCGGTATCGGCACGTCTTCGGTGATACCCGAAGATCGATTGTATGGTCACAGCCGAGCGGATACCGCTGAGAAAGTTTACCCACGCGGCCTGAGCGAGTGCGCGGCCATCAATGCTCAGATAATTCATCACGTCGCCAACCTTGAGCAGCGGCCCGCTCGCCGAAAGAGCCGGGACGAAGTCGAGAAAATGATCCACAGCCTCGAATTCATGGAGACACTGGAACTCCTTGACGTCTGGCCACCCGAACATGTGTTCGAGCGATATTTTTCATTTGGGTCTTGAGTAACCGCAACCGGCGGACAGGCTGGCAGCCCGTCGCCACGAAGCATTGTCAGAGTGCGGGCAGATCGGCTTACCCCACCACCACGTTGATGATCTTTCCAGGCACGACGATTACCTTGCGCACCGTCTTCCCCTCGATGGCATCGGCGACGGACTCCGTTGCGATGGCCTCCAGTTCCTCTTTGGTAGCTTCCGCTGGCACTGAGATTCGGTTGCGGACCTTACCGTTGATCTGGATGGGCACCTCGATGGTGTCTTCGACCAGCAGAGCGTCATCGAATGTCGGCCAGCTTTCGTACGCCAGAGTTTCCGTGCCACCCAGCCGTTGCCACAGTTCCTCGGCCAGGTGAGGGGCGTAGGGTGCCAGCATCAGCACGAACCGCCTGGCTTGGCACGCGGTCAGTCTGTCTGCGGCCGGAGTGGCTGCATTCACGAAAACCATCATCTCGGAGATGGCTGTGTTATAGGCGATCGCTTCGGTGTCCTCCGTCACCTTCTTGATGCACTTGTGCAGAACCTTTTCCAGATTGGAATCCTGCGGTGTGCTTTCGTCCTCCAGATTCGGCCGGATATTCTGACCGTCTTCCTCGCGTTCCTTTTCGCCTACGATCAGACGATAGCAACGATTCAGAAAGCGGTGGACACCTCCGATGTCTTTGGGATTCCACGGCTTTGAAGCCTCCAGCGGGCCCAAAAACATCTCATACAAGCGCAGAGCGTCTGCGCCGTATTCTTCAATCACTTCGTCCGGGTTGACCACGTTCTTCAACGATTTCGACATCTTGGCCACGATGCGATCTACCTCTTCGCCGTCAGATGTGCGGAAGAATCGTTCATCACGCTCTTCTACCTGGTCGGTCGGGATCAGGACTTTTGTATTCCTTTCCTGATAGGCGAACGCCAGGATCAAGCCTTGATGAAACAGCCTCTTAAACGGCTCGCAGGTGGATACACAGCCGTGGTCGAAAAGCACTTTGTGCCAGAAGCGGGCATACAGCAGATGCAGGACAGCGTGCTCACGTCCGCCGACATACAGATCGACAGGCATCCAGTAATTCTCTTTCTCTGAATCCCATCCAGCCTGCGCGTTCTGTGGATCCAGGTAGCGCAGGAAATACCAGCAGGAGCCTGCCCAGTTGGGCATCGTGTTGGTCTCGCGCTGAGCGGGGCGCCCCTGGGCGTCGGTTGTATTCACCCATTCTGTGGCCTTGGCCAACGGTGGCTCAGGTTTGCCGGTCGGGCTGAAATCATCCATTGGAGGCAATTCCAGCGGCAGCTCGCCTTCGTCGATCGCGATGGTGCCATCTTCTGTGTGCAGCACGGGGAACGGTTCTCCCCAGTAGCGCTGCCGTGAAAAAATCCAGTCACGCAGGCGGAACGTGATTTTAAAGTCGCCCAGGTCCTTCTCACGCAGATCGTCTGTGATCTTCTTCTTCGCTTCGGTTGTTTCCAGCCCGTCAATCCATGGTGAATTGATCGAAGTGCCCACGCCGACGAAACAGGTCAGCTTCTGACCATCCCGTTCTGTCTCACGGACCAGGCCGGCCTTTTCCTTTTCCTCATCCGAGCCCTGGATGGGGCTTGCCGGTTGTACGACGTCAATAATCGGGATGCCGTATTGGATGGCGAAATCGAAGTCACGCTCGTCATGCGCAGGCACAGCCATGATGGCGCCGGTGCCGTAGGTGACCAAAACGTAATCCGCGATCCAGATCGGCACGCGTTCGTTGTTGACTGGATTGATGGCGTACGCTCCGGTGAAGACGCCGGACTTTTCATCGGACAGCGCGGTGCGATCCAGATCGCTCTTCGACGCCGCTTTGGCCTGGTAGGCCACGACCGCTTCTTTATTTTCTTCCTTGGTCAAGACCGGAACCAATGGATGTTCGGGCGACAGCACCATGTAGGTCGCGCCGAACAGGGTGTCCGGCCGTGTGGTGAAAATCTTGAAATCAAAACTGGATGATCCTGGCAGCGGCGAACTGGTCTCGCGTACCCACTCATCATCGACCAACTCGCGGATGGCATCGCCAGCATTGTCATCTGCAATGCCAAACCAGACTTCCGCTCCTTCGCTGCGGCCGATCCACTCGGTCTGTTGCTTCTTGGTCTCTTCGGGCCATTCGACCTCATCCAGATCATTCAGCAGGCGTTGCGCGTAGGCAGTTATACGCAGCATCCATTGCTTCATGGGCAATCGGACACACTGGTGCTGACCGCGTTCTGACAGACCATCGATGACCTCTTCGTTCGACAAGACTGTGCCCAGCTTTGCGCACCACCACACGGCGACTTCGTCGAGATATGCCAGCCGTTTCGAATCGACGAACTTCTTTGTCTTGGCTGCGTCGCCCTGCACATCGTCGGGGATGGGCAGTTCATCGATTTGCCGGCCGCGCTCCTGTTCTTCGTCGTACCAGGTGTTGTACAACAGGCGGAAGATCCATTGCGTCCATCTGTAGTAATCCGGCCGGCTGGTATTGATCTCACGATCCCAGTCGTGCGCCAGTCCCAGAGACTGGATCTGCTTTCGAAAGATTTTCGCGTTGCGCGCGGTGGTGATGGACGGATGAGTGCCGGTCTCGATGGCGTACTGCTCCGCAGGCAATCCGAACGCGTCCCACCCCATTGGATGCAAAACGTTGAAGCCATTCATGCGCTTGAAGCGGCCGAGGATGTCCGTGCCCGTGTAATTCTCCACGTGCCCGGCATGCAGGCCGTCGCCGCTCGGATAGGGAAACATGTCCAGCAGGTAGAACTTGGGCTTGCTTGCGTCAAAGCCTTCGTCGCCGGGCCCAGGCGCTCTGAAGGTCTTGTTCGCCTCCCAGTACTCTTGCCACTTGGGTTCAATCGTTGCCGGGTGATAGCCTCGTGCAGCCATGATTCGTTTTGAGTGATAAGTAATGAGTAATAGCGGCGAATGCGGCGTGTCGGATTAGCGGCTTAAGTGGGACTTGGCCGTATCGATTGCCATGCAGACCGCCTGAAGAAGGCGTCGCTGCAACACGCTGCCGCACCTGGAAATCGAAGTGGCGGATTCTACTTCTGGGTCGCGACGGTTCAACAGATGGTCTTTTCACCCGGCTGCACAAGGTCCAGGATCGCCAGGACTAAGAGGGACAGATCGATTGCTCAGTTCCCTCAGTCAATTCAACAATTTGTAACCGTCCTTCTGAATCGCGGGCAAATTGAGATGATCCGGCCTTCGAAGACTGCGGGCTTTTCAGTAACCTCGGCTACGGCTATTTCCGACACAGGAGAACTCCATGAAAATCATATCAACAGTCGACGCGATGCTGAGGGATCGGGACGCGCTCTACGATGAGCTGGCAAAGGGCGAAGGGCTCGGCCAACTGAGCGGCAAGCTGGTTCTGATCTTTGTTTTCAGCACGGCCATCTATGGATTCGCCATGGGAAGTTTCCGCTGGCTCCATCCTGAGTTTTATCTAAGCGATTTCGAGCTGAAGACAGCGGACGGGCAGACCTTCGAAGGGAAGGTGGCCGGCATGTCCGCCAGTCAGCGGCTCGTCTACACAACTTTTGTCAGCCTGCCTGTCGGCACTGTTGGCACTACGATTCGATTCAATGTCTCCGCGCCTACAGATGCTTATGAGGTCTCAAAGATCGACGAAGAAAAAGGCTATACCCGGATCGAACTGGCCGATACGGTTCTCTTGAGCGAGTCTGAGCCCTGGAGAATTCCCATGATGTCCGCGGCGAAGGCGCCGATGCTGTTCCTGCTGACCCTGACCGCATGTTCGCTCGCGCTGTACGTGCTGAATCTTGCCTTTGGTCTTCGCCTCTACTTCAGACCTACGATGACTCTGATTCTCTTCGCACTATCGGCCACGGGCACCATGCTGGCGGTTTTTGTGCCTATCGTATGGCTCTTCAGCGCGGTCACTGACAGCTACCATTTTGTCAAGAACATGCACGTCCTGGTATTCGGCATCGCCGGCCTGTTCGGACTGAAAGTGCTATGGGAAGGGCTCAGTAAACTCGCACCGCAGGGCTCATCCAAGATCAAGGGACTGCTCGTCTCCTGGCTTCTACTTTATTGCATGGTCGGCGGACAGGTGGCATGGACACTCAAGCCCTGGCTCGGCACGCCATACGTACCAAACACCCCTCCCTTCAGAGTCAGCAAGGGGAATATCTACGTGAGCTTTTTCGAGTCGGCCGGGCAGATGATGGATCATTAGCCCACACTTCTGACAATGTTCAGCGTTAAGGAACTCGTGGCGACGGGCTGGCACCATCGCAAAAAGTCCATTGGTGTTTTGTAGTGCGCTTTAGCGTGTTCTGTCGGCGCCGGAAACCCGCTAAGCGTGCACTCAAACAGCTTTGCGAAACGTGAGGATTCCTGCCAGTGGGACCTCTAAACCTCAATTCGCTTCCTTCGGGCTGAAATCCAGTGCCTCAGCCGCGTCGCCTTTCCATTTGAATCTCAGACGATTACTCCATACCAGGCGTTTCCGTTTGTAGCCGCCAGAAATGAAGGCCAGACGTAGAGAAAATATTGTTGTAGACGATGACAGAAACTCATTATCAAAAAGCTCTTTGGCGATGTAGACGGAAAAGCTCTCGCCATTGCCAAACGAATAGGACTGACCCGGCCCCAAATTAAGGTATCGTCCGGAGCCCGATCCGGAGAACGTGCCTCCGACGTTGTCGCCATAAGCTTGGCGAAGTGCTGGCATGTGATAGATGAAGTTTTCCCCATAGGACCGCGGGCAGATCCAAAACGCGAGAGCTCTATCTGACGCGTTCAGCAATTGTGCTGAGATCCTTATTGACCTCTGGTGCATCTTTCCAGAAGGCTTAATCCTCAGTTCCAGACAGGAATCTTCAGAAAAGGACTCGATCCATGCAGTGACACGAGGTTCCTTCCAAGGAATCGATGTGGGTTGAGTTGTTGTGGTTACCGATCCCCGCTTGTCACGTTTTGCCAATTTCGAGGGATGTACTGAGGTGGAGGCAACCGTGCTTACAATCGTCGTAGATGTGGTCGGTCTGTAGAACTCTTCGCAAGGCACCACTTCAACGGCCCGGATAGGAAAGCTCTCTTCTTCTGCTGAGCCCTTCATCCGGATAGGAAAGCTCTCTTCTTCTGCTGAGCCCTTCATGTTGGTGCCTCGATGCCAAAGCCACAGTAGGCCGGCTAAGACCAGCGGAAAGGCAAGTAATCGATACCTGTATGCGGACATGTCCGTATGACGCACTGTTAATGCCCGCGGTTCTCAAAATGATCTCGATCCTGCATTTCGGTCGCAACGCGAAGTATCTCAAGCAGACGATCCAGTTCTTTTTCCGCTTCGCAGAGCGCGAGCGCGTGCAGGAACAACTCGCGAGAAGTAAGCCGATGTCTGTTTGTTTCAATCTTCCGCCAGGTCGACTGGCTCGCGTTGAAAGCATGCTCAATGAGTGCCGCACGGCCGGCTGGTTCCGATGACAGAGGATGTGCCAGGATCTGAATGAGAAGAAGGGCATTCATCTGTCTTACTCAATAATCTTTGGCCGCACGGCAGTGACGCGCTGCATTTCCCAGAGCTTGGCGAATTTGAGGAACATGTAATAGCTCGAAATAACGGCAATCACGAATCCGGCCATGCCGTCCAGGATACCGAGCTTCCAGATGTAGGTTTCGAAGAACTTGACCGGTGGCTTGAAGGTAAGCTTGAGCAGCGAAGCTCTCTTCCCTTTCTCATGCATCACGCGCGCGGACACGGAAGAGAACCGGTCGACCGTGGCCAGATGATCGGAGATGTTCTTGTAGTTGAAGTGCACCAGGTCGTTATCCAAGTGACCGACATCGCCAACGACCTCGACGCGATCGTGCGGATCATCCCCGACAAATCTTCCTTTGGATTTCTGAAACAGCCGGATAGCACTGTCGGGATACCAGCCGCCGTGCCTGATCCACCTGCCGAGATAGAACGTGCGCCGGGGAAACGAATAGCCCGCAGCGAACTCATTGCCCGAAGACAGAAGTTCGCAGATCTCGTCACGGAGTTCCGGCGTGACCACCTCATCGGCATCCACGCTCAGCACCCAGTCATGTTCGGCCTGTTCGACGGCAAAGTTCTTTTGCTCCACGAAGCCGGGCCAGGGACGCTCGATCACGCGTTCAGTGAATTCGCCTGCAATCTCGGCTGTGCTGTCCGTGCTTTCGGAATCGACGACTACCAGGTCATCCACCCATGCGAGGCTGGCGAGGCATTCCCGGATGTTCTCCTCTTCGTTGAAGCAGATGACCACCGCCGAGATTGATGCCCGCGTGTCAGCCATCTTCCTTTTCCTCGATCTGCCGGCAATCAGGCTTGAAGAGTCTTGAGCGAAAGAGCCCCAGTTTTCTGAACCAGTATTTGGCCACCGTCCAGAGCGTCAGAATTCCGTATTTCGAGGATGGCCAGAATCTGATGGATGAAGCTTCATCGAAATACCGGACGGGGACGGGGACATCGCCGATACGGAAACCATAGTGCACGGCCTGCACCAGCAATTGGGTGTCGAAAACAAACTCGTCGGAGTTGTTCATGAACGGAACGGTCTCGAGGACCTTCCTGGTGTAGCCGCGGTAGCCAGAATGGAAGTCGCCGAGATTCTGGCCCAGGCCGACGTTTTCAATCAGAGTGAGGATGCGGTTGGCAATGTACTTATAGGTTGGCATCCCTTCGACCAGGGCTTCCTTGCGGCAGCGAATTCGAGAGCCCATGACCACATCGCAGATGCCGAGCTGCATGACGCCAAGGAAGTGCGGGAGCATGCGGCTGTCGTATTGATAATCGGGATGCACCATGACGACATAGTCTGCGCCGCGTTTGAGGGCCTCCTGATAGCAGGTCTTCTGATTGGCGCCGTAACCGCCGTTGGTTTCGTGTTCGATGACGACCAGGCCGAGCTCTCGACCGATTTCGGCGGTGTTGTCGCTGCTGCAATCGTCCACCAGGATGATCTCGTCCACGTAGCCTTCCGGGATGTCTTCGATCGTGGCCTCCAGCGTTCGGGCCGCGTTGTAGGCGGGCAGGACCACAATGGTCTTGCCCTCGACCGGCCTGGGCGAAAGCGCTTGTATCTGGTCTTCAGTAAGTTTGTCCTCGACTTCCGTGCTCACGAGATACTTTTAGTCGTGTCGTGACAGAGAGAATAAAGAAGCAGCCCGATGGGCAAATGCCCACCGGGCCGCAAGCGATGTCAGAATAATACCGGCGTCAGAAAAGCGGGTAAATGAAGGGCGCAAGGGCCGGCGCAGATTGACCGAAAATCAGCAGCACTCCCACAAGGAGGAGCACGACAAGCATCGGTGCCATCCACCAGATTTTTTCCTCCCTCAGGAAGAGGAAGAACTCCGCAAAAATGTTCGGGGCTTCGAGATCTTCAAGTTCGCTGGAGAGGTCCCTCGCCGATTCGTCAGTGGGTTCCTCAGCCTCGGTGGATTCTTTCTGCTCCGTTTCTTCAGAAGAATCGGGCATCTGTTCTTCCGCGGCCGATTCTGTAGCTTCCTGTTCTTTTACTTCGCTTTCGCTCATGATGAACCTCATATCTGAAGGTCAGGACGTCAAAAACCAGCGTAAATGAAGGGCGCAAGCGCCGGCACTGTTTGACCAAAAACAATCAACACACCCGCGAGTAAGAGCACGACCAGCATCGGCGCCATCCACCAGACTTTTTCCTCTTTCAAAAAAAGAAAAAACTCCGCAAAAATGTTCGGAGCTTCGAGGTCGCCAAATTCGTCAGCAGATGCAGACTCCTGCTCTTCTGCGGATGCTTCCGCAATCTCCAGTTCTCTTACTTTGCTTTCGTTCATGATGGAACTCGTGTTTCTATTTTGTCGCTCAGGTTTTGCGGATTATAGAAATGGCACCGGTGCCGTGCAATGACGGTCACTTCCGTTTGAACTCAGCGCACCGGGTCGCATTCGGGCGCTCCGGCCTGGTGCAGACACTGCCGTAGTTCCACTTGCAGTCATCGCAGAGGAACTCGTTACTGCCGGTGAGGACGCGCATCGGATTGGTGACGCCCTCCCTTTTTTTGCGAAAGAATTCGGCCCCCAGGATGAGTGCCACTCCGACTGCCAGGACTGGAAACAGCAGAAGGATTGGCGGAAATGAAAACTTCAGGATGTAACCAAGGAACAACAGGGCCATCGCACCGGCCACGAACTTTTTGAAAGGGGAGAGTTCCATAAGTCGCTCAGACCGCGAGCGCGGCTCGCCTCATCTCGCAGTACAGGAAGTCTTCCATCTTCTTCCGGCTGATCACAGAGAGCCAAAGCACAAAGACACCAAACGCGATAGTCAGAGTTACCGGCTTGAGCTTGCCATACGCCCCTGCTACACCAACGGTGAACAACCAGAGCAGTCCGGCCGGATCACCATGCCACCAGCATATCCACTTTACGAATGTGAATGCGAGGAAGATGTTGATGGTTTTCAGCGCGGTCATAGTGCGGCAGAAGATAACAGCTTTACCTCCATTCGCAGGATCGTTGGTGAGGCAGAGACCTCCCTCAGTTCAAAGAGATTGACCCGTGTGGACACTTGCAGTGCAGGCTCCTTCTTGTTGGACACCACCTGTCATGAAGATGGCGTCTTCGATGAGTCTGTGAAATATAGATCGATGTTCAATCGAGTGACCCGTAATCCAATGAAATTCATTCTCCTCCTGTCTCTCTGTTCATCTTTTGCCGAGGACACCTTCCGCGCTCGTCTCGATCTCAACGGTGTATGGCAGGCAGCCACGACTCAGGCCCAGGTACTGAATGCTCCTGCCAATGACTGGAAACCGGTTCAGCTCCCGGGTGTCCTCCGGGGCACTTCAAGCAATGGCAGCGAATTCACCTGGTATCGTCGTTCCATCACGATTCCTCGGGAATGGGCTGGCATGCGTTATTTCCTGCACCTCGGAGGGGCACGATTTCATCCGCATGTTTTCCTGAATGGCAAACTGGTCGCCGAAAGCCTCGAAGGTTGGACACCATTCGAAGTCGAACTGTCTCTCGTACCTGACAAGGAACACACGCTCGCGGTCCGATGCCAGGACTGGAGCGCCACGTTCTCGTCGCTCGCCAAGATTTCAGAAGGAGATCAGTCAACCATGCGGGCTGCGCCCAAGGGGAAGATCATTGCGCCGATTGGGGGGCGCTTCTTCGATTACGGAATCTGGGATGATGCCTGGATCGAGGCGCGTCCCAAGGTATTTCTTGACGATTTGAGCATCATCACCTCAGTCAGAGAGAAAGAGATCGAGCTGGCCGGCAAAATCGTTGGCGGAAATGGCCTGGGCCTCCTGGCTGAGATTTACGAGGAAGACAAGCTCGTCTTCAGAATTGAGAACAGAGCCACGGGCACGCAATGGAAGATGAAGAAGGGCTATGGCCAGGTGCGCCATTGGTCGCCGGAAGATCCTCATCTGTATCGGCTGCACCTTTCGCTGCTCGATGCAAATGGCAAGGCCCTCGATTTCATTCAGCAGAAGTTCGGTTTCCGTGAGCTTTGGGCCGCGGGGCCGGATTTCTACTTCAATGGCGTCAAACGCCACCTGCTGGCATCGAGCTGCTGGCCCTCGCCCGTGCCAAGAACGCATGCGGACATCCGAACCGCGCTGCTCAAAATGAAGGAGGGCAACATCATCGCCTTTCGCCTTCACACGCAGCCGTGGCGCGAAGCGTGGCTGGAGGTCGCCGACGAAGTTGGAATGATGATCATCGAGGAAGGCGCGCTCTGGTGTGACGGTGCAGGCGCGTACGCGTACAAAGATGAACGGCTCTGGGATAACATCAGAGACCATCTGGCCGGTATGGTACGGCGTGATCGCAATCACCCGAGCCTGGTGATGTGGAGCCTGGAGAACGAGCTCCTGCATTGCGGCGCCTCTCGTCACGATCCGGAGGCAGAGAGAAAGCTCGGTGAGCTCGGGGAATTCGTGAAAGCACTCGACCCTTCGCATCTGATCACCTACGAGGCCGATCACGATCCCGCAGGCAAGGCCGATGTCATCGGACTGCATTACCCGCACGAGCTGCCCCAGCACTACGCCTACCCAAACACGGCCGACTGGCTCGGCAAGACGGTCAAGACCGGCACGGGCGGGGAACTCCTCGGCAGCAGGAACAAGGCATTCACCTGGTCGCGCCGAAAGCCCCTGTACATTGGCGAGTATCTGTGGGTGCCCTTCAGGGATTTTTCCGCAGGATCCGTTTTCTATGGCGACGAAGCGTACCTTGATCGTGGAGGATACAAGAAGAAGGCTATGGCTCAGGCCTGGCGATACCAGACCATCGCCTACCGCCGTGCAGGTGTATCGGGTTTGTGTCCGTGGACACCAGTAAGAGTGACTGGAGAACTTGATTTCGATCAAGACCTGCTGTTCAAAGCGCAAAAGGCTGCTTACAGGCCGGTGGCCGCGTACGTTCGCGAACAGCATACGCGGGCCTTCGGCGGGCAGAAGCTCACCCGCACTTTTGATGTTTTCAACGATTCCACCGGGAAGAAAGAACTGACGTTACGGTGGGCCCTGCATCACGATGAGCGTAAGCCGGTCATCAACGAAGGGGATGAAGTAATCACGCTCGGGCCTGCAGGGTACGGCACGGTCAAGGTCGGCCTCTCTCTCCCAAAGGTTGAGGCGCGGACCCGATACACGCTGAGATGGCGTCTCTATTCCGGCACGAATTGTCTCTCCAGCAGCGAACAGGCCATCGACGTTTTTCCGGACATGGCAATCGAATTACCGACCAGCCGCAGGGTCATCCTCTTCGACCCCAATTCCAATTTCGATGCCGGAGTTGAAGTTCCCCGGATCTCAGAGCTCGGGCAGCTTCAGGCGATGGAAGTCGGGCGGACGCTCCTGATCGTGGGCCCGAATGCATTCTCCAGCCAGCATTCTGATTATTCGGCCATTGGTGCCGAGCATGCCGGAGTGGGCCATCTGAGGCAGTTTCTGATCAAGGGAGGAACGGCTCTCATTCTCGAGCAGCAGACACTGCAAGGCCTGCCATTCGGACTCTCGCTCACCGAACACGCGTCGACCATGACCTTCCCGCTGCACAGCGGCCATCAGGTGATGAACGGCCTGAAGAGCGACGATTTCAAATTCTGGTCGGATGACCATTACGTGACTCATCGTGAGGTCGTACGGCCTTCCGCAAGGGGCGCTAAGGCGCTGCTGGTTTCGGGCGGCACGAACAGCCTGGCGCAATCCCCGCTGGTGGAGCTTCCGTTCGGCCAGGGGCGCGTCATCGTCTGCCAGGCCCTCGTCAGTGCGAAGCTCAAGACTGAGCCGGCCGCCCGACGCCTTCTTCAAAGTCTTCTCGACTATCTTGCAGTCACCGTGTCTTCACAATCCAAAACGGCTGTGTTTTCATCGAGTGAGGATTTCATTCAGCAATTGAAGCGGCTCGGGCTTCGGATGAGCCATGCCGCGGAGGCGCGCGGAGCGACCTCGCGATTGGTCGTTTTGCACGGTGGCGGCAACGTCATCCGCGGGGCAGTCCCTTACATCACGGAGCGCCTTCAGAAAGAAGGAACACACGTTTACTGGCACGCGCCGGACAAGACCACGTTCAAAGCATTACGAGACGAACTCGGCATCGGGCAGGTCAGCATCAACGGTACATCGGGGCCATTGAAGATCGAAGACGCTGACCATGAATTTCTGTCTTGCGTTGCCCGGGAAGACTTGACATTTGTCGGCAAACCGCAGGGCAGATCATGGATGCGCAATTATCAACCTGACCCCTCGATTGTGGATCGCGCTTTCTCACTCGCCGCGCCAGGCGTCGCAAAGAGAAGATTCGAAGCGGAGGCGATGGAACTGAAGGGTCACCTGGCGATGGTGCGGGAGAATGAAGCTCATTTCTACACCACCGGTTCCGCCGGGATGAAAGTGAAAAAGGACGAGGAAGGCCTCTACCCGCTCACGGTGCATGGCCGTGGCGCGCCCGCGGCAGATGTCTTCCCGATGCTTGAAGTCAAAGTGAATAATAGAGTGGCTACCATTCTGAATCTTGATTCGAAGACCACCGCGGAATTCAACACGCTCGTGAAGCTGCCCGCTGGTGAGGCATCGCTCACGCTCCACTTTTCAAACGACGAAGTCGTCAACGGTCAGGATAGAAACATGTTCCTCGATGCGATCGAGCTGGGCGAAAGACCTGTCACCGGCGCGCTGGAGACGCTCACGATTCCGACTGCGCTGGTGGTCGTTCCGTCCGGTAATGGCCAGATCATTCTTGATGGCATCCGCTGGGACAAGAATCCGCTCAACGAACTTCGCGGCCACCGCTATGCCTCAACCGTGCTGGCCAATCTCGGTGGCAACTTCGACCCGCCGCAATTGTCACCTGCCTGGATTCGGCCTCCGGCATTCGAGGTCGTCGAGGATGGCGGGTATTTCAGAAGAACCAAAAACGAGTTGGCCTGCGCGACCCGCATGGTGTTGAAGGCGAAGTTCAAATGTGCCCGAGGAGGCAACTTCAGAATCATCGTCAAAGGCCGTTCAACGACTGCAAAGGGCGTGCACGGGGCCGCGAAGATTTCCATCGATGGAAAGGAGGTCGGCCAGGTCTTTCTGAATTCACGTTACTCATCCGATTTCGAGTTGCCGCAGACTGCGATCGTTTCGAAAGGCGAGCACTCTGTGTCATTCGAGTTTTCGAATGACTTGTATGCCGACGGAGAGGATCGAAATCTCTATTTGAATGCGTTGGGGTTGAGGCGGGATGAGTAGAGCGGGCAGCAAGCGTGGTAGACCCGCATTGCGAAGACAGGTCAGAGGGGCTTAATAAACCAAAGGTGAGCCGCCTCAAATGAGGCTGGTAGACGATTGAATTCACTCACCTCCAACTAGAAAACCAACCATGAGAATTGCTTTCAGCCTCTTGGTGATTATCAGTTTCATCCCCGGCGCCTCCGCTCAACCTGCTGACAAGAAATACGGCTCGAAGTTGAGCAAGAGACCCAGAAACAGCGTGGAGATAACCATCGAAGGCGATTACCGATACGTCACCTCGAATGGAATCCCCAACCACCTGACAGGCCGATTCCCGAACAGAAACAATCCGAACAGCATTTCCGAACAGAAGCTCGAATTCCGCATGCTCGCCAAGCCTGTGGCCGCAAAGCAAATCACCATGATCGGCATGTACCCGTTCGGCGTCGCTTTGAATGGGGTGCCTTTCGAGCCGGCGGCCGCAGAATTCTGGAAGCGTGACTGGCGTTCAGGCTGGCAGTACGAAGCGCTCTCGGGAAAGATTAATCTGGGTCTGGACAGCAGCAATGCCCATGTTCAACCGACCGGCATGTATCACTACCATGGAATGCCCGAGGGCCTGATCTCCAAGCTTGGCCGCAGACGCAAAGCCATCCTGCTGGGGTATGCGGCGGATGGTTTCCAGATTTACAGCCAGTACTGCCTTACCGATCCGCTGGTAGCCAACAGCAAGATAAAGAAGATGGGCTCGAGCTGTCGGGTTAAGAGCGGGAAACGTTCTGATGGCAGCCCGGGCGGCAAGTTCGACGGCACCTTTCTGCAGGATTACGAGTTTGTTCAGGGCCTGGGAGACCTGGACCTCTGCAACGGCCATTTCGGAATCGTCCCGAACAGTCCTGCAGGAGTTTATCACTACCACATCACCGAAACTTACCCGTTTATTCCCCGTTTCTTTCTCGGCACTCCCGATTCCAGTTTTATGACGAGGCCGCAACAGACCACTGCGGCAGCGGGCAACACGGAGAGCGACCAGAAAGTGACGCCCGACATATCCCAACCCAGCCCGGGGACACGAAGACCGCCTTCCCTGGGGCGAGGGCCGGGCCGTTTCCCTCCTCGACCGCCGAGATAGAGGCTTCCATACTCGCCATTGAAATTTATGAAACTCCTCAAACTCCACTCGATTCTCATCTTTGCGTTCGGCCTGCATATGTCGAGCTCTGCTGAGCCTGTCTCACTCTTCAACGGCAAAGATCTCGAAGGCTGGTTTGGCGATCCCAAAGTCTGGTCAGTCAAAGATGGTGCAATCACCGGAGAGACCACACCGGAGAATAAGATCACCCAGAATACCTATCTGATCTGGCAAGCCGGCAAGGTCGACAACTTTGAGCTCCGCCTCAAATACCGAAACGTTAACGGCAACAGAGGCATTCAATATCGCAGCAGGATGCGCCACGCGGAGGGATGGGGCGTCCTCGGATACCAGGCCGACCTGGAGGCGGGCAACACATACAGCGGGATTCTCTATGAAGATGGCGGGCGCGGCGTTGTCGCCCAGCGGGGACAGAAGGTTGTGGCACGGCCCGATGGAAAAAAAGACGTCGTCGGGTCGACCGGTGATCCGGCAACGATTCAGGCGGAAATCAAGAAGGAAGACTGGAACGAATACATCATCATCGCCCGCGGGAATTACTTCCGTCACATGATCAACGGCCACATCACGATGGAGTTTGTCGACGAGCAGAAGGAGAAGAGGGCGGACAGCGGCATCCTTGCGTTTCAGGTGCATGCGGGGCCGCCGATGATGGTTCAATACAAAGACATCCAGCTTACGAAACTCACGGGCGAGGATGCCAAGCCGCTCGAAACTGCCGAATCGCTGGCGCGCTGGATCACCCAGAAACCGGTCATCATCACGGACGCCACGCAGGAAGGCGATGCTATCAAGCCGAATTTGCCGAAGGCCAAAAAACTCCCGGGACCCAGACCTTTCTGGATCTGGGCCCACAACAAACCGAAAAAGGGAGAACGGGTTCTGCTGCGGAAGGAGTTTGATAGTCCGGATTCAGCCAAGGCACTCGCCGTCGCCACCTGCGACAATTCCTTCAAGATCAAGATCAACGGCAAGCAGGCCCTCGCGGGCACAAACTGGGCCCAGAGCTATCGTAAAGATGTCCGGCCGCTTTTGAGAAAAGGGAAGAACGAAATCCTTGCCGAAGCAACGAACGAAGGCGGGCCGGCCGGATTCCTGTTCAAGCTGATACTCACGAAGGCCGACGGCTCGCAAAGCTTCATCGTCTCCGACAAATCGTGGGAGGTCTTCGACCCTAAAAAGATCACCCCCGGAAGTGTCGTGGAAGAGAAAGGCGAGGTGGATGAAATCCTTGGGGATGATGCCGAAGATCCTGCGATTACCCGGGCCCACGTCATCGGCAAACTCGGCAGCGGTCCCTGGGGCGACCCGCTCAATGCCCCTCAGCAGAGCAGCTCGGGCGGCTCGAATCCGCTGCGGCCCCTGAACCTGCTGCCGGGCTTCCAGGTGGAGCTCCTCTACACCGTCCCGAGAAACCTGCAGGGCTCGTGGGTGTGCATGACCTTCGATGATAAGGGCCGCATCATCGCGTCCGACCAGGGAGGCAGAGGCCTTTCAAGACTGACGCCCGCGCCCATCGGTTCAAACGAGATGACCAGGGCCGAATCGCTCGACGTGAAAATGACCGGCTCGCAGGGGATGCTCTACGCTTTCGGCAAACTCTACGTGAGCTGCAGTGCCGGCCCGGGCCCCGGTTTCTATATCATCGAAGACACGGATGCTGATGACACCTTTGACAAGGTCACGAAAGTGCGCGCGATCCGCGGAGGAGGCGAACACGGCCCCCACAGCCTTGTGCTTTCGCCGGACAAAAAATGGATCTACTTCATCGCCGGCAACTACACGAAACTGCCGGAACCGTTGACCGGATACCTGCCTCCAAAGAACTGGCAGGAAGATCTTCTGCTCCCGCGCCAGTGGGATGCAAATGGCCACGCCCGCGGACTGAAGGCCCCCGGAGGCTGGATCTGCCGCACCGATCCTGAAGGGAAAAAGTGGGAGGTCTTCTGCAACGGCTTCCGAAATCCATTCGACATGGCATTCAATGCGGACGGCGAGCTCTTCGCCTACGACGCGGATATGGAATGGGACATCGGAGCCCCCTGGTATCGGCCGACGCGTTTGGTCCACGCGGCCAGTGGCGCAGAATTCGGCTGGAGAAGCGGCACGGGCAAATGGCCGGCCTGGTATCCCGATAGCCTCCCGCCGGTGCTCGATATCGGGCCCGGGTCGCCGACCGGTGTAAGCTCGGGGCGCGGCACAAAATTTCCAGCGAAATATCAACGCGCGTTATTTCTGAATGATTGGACCTTTGGCACGATCTACGCCGTGCACCTCACCCCAGAAGGCGCCAGCTACAAAGGCGTAAAGGAAGAGTTCGTTTCCGGCATTCCCCTTCCCGTTACCGACTCCGGCATCGGGCCGGATGGTGCGTTCTATTTCGCTATCGGCGGCCGCAGCATTCAGTCGGCCCTTTATCGGGTGACCTATGTTGGAAAGGAATCCACCGCTCCTGTCGATGGGCGTGATACGAAATTCGCAAAGGAACGCGAACTGCGCAAATCGCTGGAAGCCTTCCATGGGAAGCAGGACCCAAAAGCAGTGGACGCGGCCCTGAGCCAGCTTGAACATGACGACAGGCACATTCGTTTTGCCGCGCGCATAGCGCTCGAGCACCAGCCTGTTGAGCAATGGCAGGACAAAGCGCTGAGCCTTAAACAACCGCGAGCTTTGATAACTGCTGTTATCGGCCTGGCGAGGCAGGGGAAACCGGGGCCTGAAGGCGGTACGTCCGCCCTTCAGCCCAGGCTGTTAAAGACACTTTCTGATCTTGACTTTGAGCATCTGAATGAGTCGCTCCAGATAGACTGGCTGCGCGCACTGGCACTGACCTTCATACGCCAGGGCAAGCCGGACGACGAGACTGCAGTGGCATTCGGCAAAAGGATCGCCCCGCTGTATCCGGCAAAAAGTGATGCGCTGAACCGCGAGCTCGTTCAACTGCTCGTTTACCTCAACGAGCCTTCGGTGATCGACAAAACCATTGCCCTGCTCCACCAGAAGCATGAGCAGTCTTTTGACATCAGTGATGAGCTACTCAAGCGTCACGGCGGCTATGGCGGCTCCATCCGCCGTATGCTCGACAACCAGCCGCAGATTCAGAATCTCCACTATGCGTTTGTCCTCCGTAATCTGCGCTATGGCTGGACCCTCGAGCAGCGTAAAGCCTATTACGATTTCCTCGACACCCAGTCCAAAGCGAGCGGCGGCAACAGCTACGGCAAGTTCCTGGTCAATATCCGCAAAGAGGCCATGGGCAACACACCCGAGCATGTGCAGGTCGCTCTGAAACTGAAGAAAGGCAAACTCGCTGCCCTGCCGGCCGAACTGCCGAAGCCAAAAGGCCCCGGCAAAGAATGGAAAACAGCCGACATCGAAAAGCTGACCGCGCAGGGATTGTCCGGCCGCAATTTTGAACACGGCAGAAAGATGTTCGCCGCGGCCAAATGCATCCAATGCCATCGATTCGACGGTTTCGGGGGAGCGACCGGACCCGACCTGACAGGCGCGGCCGGCCGATTCAGTTCCCGCGACCTTGCGGAGGCCATGACCGAGCCGAGCAAGGTAATCTCCGATCAGTATCAGGCAACGGTATTTCTCACAGAAGATGAAGAGGTCATTACCGGCCGAGTCATTGGCGATGAAGAAGGCAAGCTGGTCGTGATGACCGATCCTTTCGATGCGTCCAAAACGGCGACGATTGCCGAAAAGGAGATCAAGGAGAGAAAGCCTTCACCAGTGTCTCTCATGCCCGCCGGTCTGATGAATACACTGAATGCCGAAGAGGTCAAAGATCTTCTCGCTTACCTGATGTCGAGAGGCAATCCGCAAGACAGAATGTTCAAACAGCAGCAATGAGCACTTTCGCATTCATTTCTCTCTTCGTTCACGGCCTCATGCCTGCTTCATCCGAGCCTGCGCCCACTCAACAGAAGAAATGGTTCAAGGTCGATGGCCGTCCCGCCTTCACCATCATGCCGGCGAAGACGCCGGTCAAACCCATCCCGTGGGTCTTGTACGCGCCCACCCTCGGCAAAGGACTGCCCGGCGGAGCGGAGGACTGGATGTTCCGGCAGTTCCTGGCAACCGGCATCGCTGTCGCTGGCGTCGATGTCGGTGAATCGTACGGCAGCCCCAAAGGGCGTGAAACCTACAACGCCTTTTACAGACTATTGACCGAGGAGCGCGGATTCGCTGCACAGGCAAGCCTATTGGCCCGGAGTCGCGGAGGTCTGATGCTCTACTGCTGGGCTGCGGAGAATGCAGAAAAGGTGAAGTGCATCACCGGCATTTACCCGGTCTGCAGTATAGCCAGCTATCCGGGGCTCAAGCGCGCGTGCGGCGCGTACGAGATGACCGCCGACGGATTAAAGACGAAGTTGAAAGAACACAATCCCGTCGATCGGCTGGCGTCACTCGTCAAAGCAAAAGTGCCCATCTTTCACATCCATGGTGATGTCGATCGAGTTGTGCCGCTGGACGCCAACTCCGGTGCTGTGGCCAAACGCTACAAAGAACTCGGCGGCAACATGGTGCTGAAGATCGCGGAGAAGCAGGGCCACAATATGTGGATGGGCTTCTTTACCTGCCAGGAGCTGGTGGACTTTTTGATGAAGCATGCCATCGGGAAGTGAGCATCTGCTGAGCAGGCCGCCTGTCAGCACGGCAGCCTGCGTCACAGCACGATCTCTTTGAACTCTGCGAACGTATTGTTTCCATCTGGATTTCCGTCCTGATCAGTTAACTCTGCACAGTTTCCAGCATCCCTGATGCAGCGCTACCCAGTTCAACGCCCACTGGCGACTCGCGGCCGTCCTCTTCGGCTGCGCGACGCATTAGACTTGCGTCGTCTTGAGCCAAACGTGGAGCCGGAAGACGCAGACCGCGGTGGCCGCGAACTGCCTTGGGCGCGATGCCTGGGCGGACGCGGTTTGGCTCCTCGAGCAGCTTTCCTGTGGCTTGCCTTCTTCGTGTCCCTTTGACGCAATTTGGCTGCGGCTGCGCGCGAGCGCTGTTCGTCGGTCATGGCTGGCAACTTTTCCACAGTAACGACTTGTGCGGTCAGTTTTTCGATCGAGCGGAGTTGGGGCCGTTCATCTTTGCTGCAAAACGACACGGCCTGTCCGGAGGCTCCTGCCCGTGCTGTGCGACCAATGCGATGGACGTAAACTTCAGGCGTATCCGGCAGGTCGTAGTTGATGACATGCGATACGTCTGAGAAATCCAACCCTCGGGCCGCAAGGTCTGTGGCGACGAGGACCGGTGGATCCTCGGAACCGAATTCGAGGATTACGGCTTTTCGCCGGCCTTGGCTTTTGTCGCCATGAATCGACACGGCACTGATTCCATCACGCTGTAAATAGCGGGCGATCCTGTCGGCGCCCCGTTTGGTCCGTGAAAACACCAGTGTCTTTGAAGTGTCATTCCCTTCGAGAAACCGGGTGAGAGATGCTGCCTTATTATTTCGTTCCACGAAATAAACGGACTGTGAAACGAGATCGGGCGTCGATGCAACAGGCGCTACTTGCACCTCGAATGGCTTCTTTAACCACTCGGACGCCAACCTGCGGATCTCCTTCGGCATGGTTGCCGAGAACATCAGCGTTTGGCGGCGATTGGGTACCTGCGCCACGATCTTGCGCAGGTCGTGAATGAACCCCATGTCGAGCATCTGGTCAGCTTCGTCGAGAATCAGAATTTCTACGGAGGCGAGCTTGACGTGTCCTTGCCCGACCAGATCGAGTAACCGGCCTGGTGTAGCAACGAGGATGTCAACGCCGGCCTGTAAAGTCCGGACTTGCGGACCTTGTTTAACCCCGCCAAAAATGACTGAGTGGCGCAGTCCTGTAAATTTGCCGTAGGTACCGAAACTGTCGCCGATCTGTCCGGCCAGTTCGCGTGTGGGGGCCAGAATCAGAGAGCGGATGGCTCGCCGTCCGGATTGCTGACGCTGACGGCGTTTGCCCGCAGTTGCTGCGTCAGACGTCATCAACTGCTGCAACGTCGGCAGCGCGAAGGCTGCTGTCTTGCCTGTTCCCGTTTGAGCACAGCCGACCAGATCGCGCCCCTTAAGGACTTCTGGCATGGCTTTCTGCTGGATGGGAGTGGCTTCGTGGTATCCCGCAGCCCGTAGGCTACGGAGTAATGGCTTGCAGAGAGAGAGAGATTCAAATTTCATGATTGCTCACTTTCGAAAAAAGACGTGTGCCGAGTGGCACCGGTAAGCGGTGACTCGACGAAGGCTGTCAGCTCGCGGCTGTCAGACGCTGCAATTCGACTGACTTCGGCGCGATCATAGAACGAGTGTTACATACACCCGTATGCCGGCAGCAATGTGATTGAGGAGCAAGAGAATCAGTCGCGGTCGAAAGCAAAAATACCGGGACGCGCATTAAGTCATCTTGGCAGATGAGGGTCCGGGTGGCCGCATTCTCGAAGTTGAATGAACCCAACACAGTAAGCGTGTGGGTCTCGCACCTAAAATGTCATCAGTCGGGCTTTTTGTGAATGCCGCACTAATGCCATGCCCCGGATAGTAGCGTGTTATTGGGAGTTCGCCCGTCATTCAGAGACACGAATTTCTCGCGGGCTTTCGCAACGCCACTACCTGCCAATCTTATAGAGATTCTTTTCCGTCCGAATGAAGAGCGAATTTCCATCCACCGCAAAAGAGGCAAGGCTCCTCTCCTTCAGCTCATTTGTGGCAATTATTTTGTGGCTCTTGCCAAGCTGCATCACCACAGTCTTTCCGTCTTCGCTAAGGAAATAAGCTCGCCCGGCCGCGAAGATTGGCGAGGACGAATACTTCCCGCCCAGGCGCTCCTTCCAGATCTCTTCGCCTGTCTTTGCGTTGCGGCAGGTGGCGATACCGTTGTCTGACACCATGTAGATCTCTTCATCCACCAGAAGGAGCGAAGGTGTGTGCGGTACGCTTCTGTTGGTTTTCCAGACTACGTGGCTATCGGTCACGTCGCCGCTGCCGTCTGGCTTTATCGCAAACAGACTGGCCTGACCGAAGCCAGTGCAGACGTAAACCAATCCGTGACCGTATACCGGTCTCGGCACGACGGAGTAACCGTCGGGATAACGAACTTTCCAGATTTCTCTACCGCTGGCGGGCTCGTACGCGATCACCGCGTCGCTGCCGGGACTGACAATCTGCTGCTTGCCGTCCAATTCGATCACGAGTGGTGTGCAAAAGGAAAACTGCCGTTTGCCGTTCATGTTGCGCAGCTTCCGCCAGGCAACTTTACCAGTGCCGCGATTCAGCGCGATGACGAATGCATTGCGCGCACCATCGCAACTGAAAAAAAGTTTGTCACCTGCAATCACCGGCGAGCACGCGCCGCCGTGAACAGGTGGGTACTTGATGGTGTCATTTTTCCAGATGACATTGCCCTGCAGGTCGAGGCAGGCAGTACCGAGGTGCCCAAAGTGAACGTAAAGTTTGCCGGCATCGATGACCGGTGTGGGCGTGGCGTGGCTGTTCTTCTTGTTGATGGAAACCACATTCTCTTTGGAAACGTGGAACAACTTCTGTTTCCAGACACCTTTGCCTCTCGCAACATCAAGACAATAGACCTCGAGGGAAAGCGCACCACCTTTGAGCTCGACCGCAGTTGTTATATAGATCTTGCCGCTATGGATGATGGGCGAAGACCACCCGGAGCCAGGAATCGCCTGTCTCCATGCCACGTTCATGTTCTTGCTCCACCGGACCGGCAGCTTGGCGGATGTAGAGTGCCCCTGGCCGGCCGGGCCGCGAAACTGAGTCCAGTCTGCGGTGAGAGTAAGTGGGAAGAGTGCGAGTAATGCGAGGAGTTTCTTCATATCGGCAGCAATTGTGAATAAGTGAATCTGAATATGGGGACCGGTGACGCCCCAGTGCCATTGTCCAAAGAAAGGTAGCGTGCTACTTCCCTTTGGACACCAGAGACAGCGCCCTATTCGCCGCGTTTTGAACCTGGTGGATATCGCTCTGCGCGCATTTGATGAGGGCTTCGGAGAGGGCCTTGTCCTTGAGAGTAGTCTTGCCGGCGATAGCGGAAACTGCATTGGCTGCGTTGGTCTTCGCACGCCAGTTTCCGCTCTTCAGGATGCGGGTCAGCAACTCTATCGATGACGCATCGGCCAGGCTGGCCAGGACGTTGGCGCCGTACTCCCAGGACTGCTGGTCGCTGCCGATCTCCTTGATCAGAGATTCTTTCACCGCCTTCTTCGTCTCCTCGGCATCTTTCTGGCTGACCCAGGCGGAAAGGGAGCGAGCGGCGCCGTCCTGGACGTTCACGATGGAATGGCTCAGCAATTTCACCAGCGGCTCGATAGCTTGGTCCGATGGGAAGCCGGCCGACACACGGGCTGCGATCGCAGTCTTTCGCCAATCGTGCGGCTTTTCGATGAGGGGTAGGAGGATGGGCGATACTTTCGCTCGTTGTTCAGGAGTGCAGAGCTTATCGAGTTGTTCGAGCGCGTATCCTGCAGCCTGGCGAACATTCGAAATGTTGTCGTTGACGCACTTGGCAATAGTCTCGACCGATCCGGTATTGCCACTTTTGCCAAGTAATGTCAGGGCATGGGCACGAAGCGCCCACGCTGATCTGTCTTCCATAGCCTGCTCGAGCGCGGCTGCACTCACTTTGGCGATCCGAGAGGAATACTCGGTGGCAAAGTTTGGGCCCATCTCTGTCATGATGGCGGTTTTGAGCTTCGCATCAGTGGCGCTCTCGAGCTCTGTCAAGAGATGTGGGAAGAGGAAGGTCTTGGGATAGTGCTCGGTGTTGCGAAAGCGATTCAGGATATTCCTGGCCTCATTGGAGACATTTGAAACCGGATCGCCAAGCTGCCGGATGACCACGGGCAGCGCCTGGCGGATGGTCGGCTCCCACATTCGGTTCAGGCCGCGCAGCGCGTAGGTACGATTGCGCCAGGTGGAATCGGTCTTGCTTCCATCCCCCCTGGCCTCGGCCTGTGCCATCAGCACTCTTGTAGTTTCCTTGTTGCGAAGATTGGACAGGTAATGCATGGCCGCATCCGCGACGTTGGAGGTCTCGTGGCCGAGGAGCATGCCCATTCTGTCGTAGTCCTCCGTCTTGAGACGAGCCCCATTTCGAACGGCGCGTTCAAGGCCACGGACGGAGCTGGTCTGAATGCGCCAGTTGTCTGATTCAAGGCCCTTGATCAGGAACGGGGCATCCTCTGCCGCCACATAGGGCACCACCGCGTTGTAAGCGGCGATGCGTATGATCTCGGACGCGCCTTCCTGGCTTTGCTTGAGGAGGAGCTCCCGGGTCTTATCTCGGGGCAGGATGGACGCCAGGCCGTTCGCTGCATCGATGGCAACGTTGACGTCCTCGTCGTCCATCGCGGCCTTGAGCGCTTCGACCGCTTCAACTCTCTTCATCTTTCCAAGCGCGACAGCGCATTCGCGGCGCAGCATCCAGTTCTTTGCCGAATCGAGTTTTTCGCTGAGGGCCTCAATGACTTTGTCCGCGTCGGCCTGACGCCCTTTGCCCGGTGAAAAAATGATCCCCAGGGATCGCGCTGCGCTGATACTGAACCGGTAGTTGGATGATTTCAGATTCTGCAACAGCCGCGGCACGGGGTCGAAATCTACCGGCGCTTCTTCAGCGGAGAGTTGGAACAGGAGCAGGGACGAGAAGATCAGGGAGAGTGGCTGCATTTTGAGTTCTCCTGTGGATTGAGAAGGAGCTTTATTTGATCAGGGGCTGACCGAGCCTCCGTTCGCAGGTTAGAGACTCGCGCAACACCATCGAGTCTCCATTCGCAGGACAAAACCTGCGCCACACCGCCTACAATTCGGCATACTGTTCAAAACGTTTCTTATCGATTGATTTCATGTACGCATCTTCGCCGGTGACGATTCCCTCCTTGACTTTCTTCTCCAGCTCATCGTCCATCGCCTGCATACCTTCACTGCGTCCGGCTTGAATGACGGACATGATACGGTCGATCTTCCCTTCACGGATCATGTTCGCTACCGCGCTCGAACCGACAAGGATCTCATTCACTGCAACGCGGCCTCCGCCGACTTTTTTCAGCAGTTGCTGTGCGACGATGCCACGGAGAGACTCGCCCAGCATCGTCCGGATCTGTGCCTGCTGATCCGTGGGGAACACGTCGATGACGCGGTCGATGGTCTTGGGCGCATTGTTGGTGTGAAGTGTGCCATATACAAGGGTGCCCATCGAAGAAGCGCTCAAGGCAAGGCCCATGGTCTCCACATCTCGAAGTTCGCCGACGAGCACGACGTCTGCATCCTGGCGAGTGGAAGCGCGCAATGCGACCGCGAACGACTGGGTGTGGTTATGAACTTCGCGGTGAGAGATGATGCAGTTCTTATTGTGATGGACGAATTCGACCGGGTCTTCGATGGTGAGGATGTGTCTCCTATGCCCGTCGTTGATGAAGTCGATCATTGCGGCGAGGGTTGTCGATTTACCACTCCCGGTAGGGCCGGTGACGAGAACGAGGCCGTCTCGCAGCTTTGTAAACTTCGTCAGAATTTGCGGCAGATTCAGTTGCTCGAGTGTCATAATCGTATCCGGAATGATTCGCATGACCGAGCCGTAACCGGTGCGTTGGAAGAAGTAGTTCACCCGGAAGCGTGCTTCACCCGGAATGCCGTAAGCAAAATCGAAATCAAGATTATCGATGTAGGTCTGTTTCTGATCTTCCCTGATAATCTCAAAGAGGTACGCACCCATCGATTCCATTGTCAAGACCGGGTGTTCGGTAATATCAACCACCTCGCCATGGATGCTGTACTTTGGCCTCTGCCCCACATGCATAAAAAGATCGGAGGCATCGTTTTTTTTCATTTGCAGCAGGAGTTTGTCTATCTGTGCCATAGGTCAAGGGGGAGCGGTTGGGGCAGGTACGGAACAGTCGATTCAATCGAGTTGGTTCAAAAAGAAAGTCGGGTCTGCAACCCGGGTAAGGGCCTCCTCTTTTGTGATGCGGCCCTCATTTACCAGGTTTGCAAGTGATTCATCCATCATGATCATTCCAAGCTTCTTTCCGGTCTGCATGACGCTCTGAAGCTGGAAGGTGCGGTCCTCCCGAATCAGGTTTCCGGCAGCCGGCGTGTTGACCATGATTTCGAGCGCAAGCTCGAGCCGCTTGCCATCGGGCGATGGGACGAGCTGCTGCGACACAACCCCTCGCAGCGATTCTGAGATCATTGAACGGATCTGTCCTTGTTCTTTTGGCGGAAAGACGTCAAGAACACGCCCGATGGTACGTATCGCGTTCGGCGTGTGCATCGAGGCCAGTACCAGGTGGCCCGTCTCCGCCGCAGTGATAGAGAGTGATGTGGTCTCGAGGTCGCGCATTTCACCGACAATGATCACGTCCGGCGCTTCACGCAGTCCTGCACGCAGTGCATTGGCAAAGGATTTTGTGTGCGTACCGACCTCGCGCTGGCTGAGGAGGCAACCCTTGCTCGGCTGAACGAACTCAATCGGGTCTTCAACTGTGATGACATGCTCTTTGCGCTCCGTATTAATCTTGTCGACCATGGCTGCCAGGGTGGTGGTCTTGCCGCTGTTCTTGGGGCCCGTGATCAGCACGATGCCTTGAGCGTAATCGGTGAATCTCTTCACCTGGTCGGGCAGCCCCAGTTCTTCGAATGCGCTGACCTTGTTGGGAATGAGCCGGAAGATGCCATCCATTCCCCGCTGCTGCATAAGGAAGTTCGTGCGATAGCGGCCAAGCTCAGGCCCGGCGTCGTAAGCGAAATCGATGTCCTCCTTCTCGAGAAAAAACTCTTTCTGCTCCGGCGTCAACAGGGAAAGGAGCGACTGCTTGCAGACCTCCGGATCAATGGGAGATTTCAGGTCGTGCAGAACGCTGTTAATACGTACCACCGGGCAGGCGCCGGACTTAATGTGAAGATCGGACGCTCCCGCGTCGCGGGCCACTTTGAATAACCGGAACACGAGCTCACTACCCGCACCCTTGACCGCCGTCGCCGGAGCTGATTTCGGCGTGGCCGGTACGCCCGCCTGGGGGGCTGCTGCCGGGGCGGGAGCTGCCGCGGTGGCGGGCTGCTGCCCAGCCACCTGCGCCATCTGTTTCTTATAGATCCCCATCAGGTTGTCTTTAAGGCTCCCGCTGATCTTCCCCATCTGGACCATGGCTTCGGCGGCATTGATGGGGTCAGGATTTGCCTTGAGATAAGCCTGTAGCTCAGCCTCAGGCATCAGGTTGTTGTGGAGGATAATCCTGCTGAAAATCTCGTGTGATTGATTGGCCATTGCAGCAATGCTTGGATGTGGCTGAGACCTGTCGTCGCCCGTTTGCGTATGGCAGGTTTATACACACGGGGGGGGGAAACCGTCAAGTATCAGGGCCTCTGAGCGCTGATATTTCGAGTCAACTGCCCTCACATCAGCGGCGCCAGCCATCCGCCATCGACGGGCAGGGAAGTCCCGGTGATCCACTCGGCGTCGTCCGATGCAAAGAAGACGCAAGCCCTGCCGATATCCCGAGGCGTGCCGAAGCGCGGCAGCGGGGTCCGTTCCCGCACCTGTTCAATCACCTCCTCCGTAAGGTAGTCCTGAATGGCCGTTTCGATGTAGCCCGGACAGATGGTGTTGATGGTGATGTTGTCCGGGGCCACTTCGACTGCCGTGTCACGGGTCAGGTTTACCAGCCCCGCTTTGGCGGCCGGATAAGCTGGCCCGCCGCCGCCCCCATACGCGTGTACCGAAGCGATGTGGATGATGCGTCCGGCCGGTGAAGTCTTCAGGTGCGGCAAGGCGTACTTCGTGGTCAGGAATGCGGCCTTCAGACTGACGTTGACCATCCACTCCCAATCCGACAGCGAAAGCTCCTGGCTGTCCCCGGGTGTGTAAACTCCCGCGTTGTTCACCAGGATGTCCAGCCGGCCAAATTTCTCGACCGTTTGATCGATGAGCGCTTTGACTGACCCTTCCTCCGCGACATCAGTCTGGACGAAAAGCCCCTGCCTCCCGATCTTTTCAATTTCCTCCACCGTCGGTGTGCGCGTGTCCTGTTCGTGATACTTTCCGCGCTTCGGATCCTCACGGATGTCGGCGACCGCCACGTCCGCGCCCTCGGCTGCAAACTCCAGGCAAATCCCCCGGCCGATACCGGAACTGCCGCCAGTGACGATGGCCACTCGATCTTTCAATAACATTTCATGTCCTCAGGAATGGTGTTACTTCACAACAGAATAAGAAGCTACGCCTTCACTTTCCAGACTTCCAATGCTAAAAGGTCGCTTGATGGATCGATGTTTCACTTTCTTAAAAAGGTCTTCCCGCCATGCAGACTTGAAGATTTCCATTCGCGAATCCGGATGCTCCGAGACGACCCCAGCCCGCACCCACATCATGGATGCTGACGGAGAAGCATACTACGCCGAGGGCTGTCCCCGGTTCGAACGAGACCATCACTTCACGTCTGACGGCCGGTTTGAGGTAACTGTTCCGGCGGGAAGGCTGTCGCTCCTTGTCGAGAAAGGTAAGCAGTATCGCTCGGTAACCCGTGAGGTGGCCATTCAGGCTGGCGAGGATCTGGAACTCGATATCAAGATCGATCGATGGATTAACATGGCCGAGCGTGGTTGGTATTCCGGCGACCTCCACATTCATCGACCGCTCGAAGACATGCCTCAATTGCTCCTTGCGGAAGACCTCAATGTCGCGCCCGTCATCACGGCCTGGAATCAACGCAACGAATGGACGGGCAAAGAAATTCCAGCGGACAAAGTCGTAAACGTGGATGAGACTCATGCTTGCGGGATTCTAGCCCAGGAGGACGAGCGCGGCGGCGGCGCAGTAATGGTGATGAATCTTGACGCGCCCATCGACCTCGGCGAGGCCTCCCGCTGGTATCCGCCCGGCATGGCCTATTGCCGGGTCGCACACGAACAGGGCCGCCACGTGGATCAGGAGAAACCCTTCTGGTGGGAAGCGCCGGTGAACGTTGCCCTCGGCGGCGTGGATTCTATTGGCATCATCAACAACCATATGCAGCGGGTCACAGTCATGGACAGCGAAGCCTGGGGCCGTCCCAGAGATAGGGATCGCTATCCCGGTTTCGAAGGCTTCGTCGAAAACGTACTCGACCTCTATTACCGGTACCTTGACTTGGGTTTCAAGCTGCCCATCTCGGCCGGCTCAGCATCGGGCGTGTTGCGGTGCCCGGTCGGCTACAACCGCCTCTACGTTCGCATGGAAGACGGTTTTGACTACGAGGAATGGTTTGAAGGCATGAAGTCCGGTCGCGCCTTCGCCACGAACGGCCCAATGCTCTTCTTTGCATTCGAAGGCCATGGCCCTGGCACGACTCTGACATGCCCCGCCGGCGAGAAGCTCAACGGTACCGCATCCATCGAGTGCCTGTCCCAAACGCAGCTAGGCCGGGTGGAATTGATCTTCAACGGCGAAATCATTCACCGGTCCGATGCGAACGGCGAATCCGAGTGTTGTGAGGAAGTAGAGCTTTCCTTCGATACCAGTGGATGGCTGATTGCACGGGCTTTTGAAAAGAACAATGAGACCGTCCGCTTTGCCCACACTAATCCCGTGTACATTGAAGTGGGTGGGACAATGAAGCCGCGTCGGGAAGCCGCAGACTATTACCGGAACTGGTGCCAGGAGCTGCTGGCAAATTCGGCCGGAGATGAGGAACGATACGCGAGTGTCGCCGAGAGGGAAGCGGTTGAATCGCTCTATCGTGAGGCCGTCGAGTTTTATGAAGAGCTGGGCAACCAGTCGTAAAAGTGAAAATCACTCAGCAACCGTTGCTATACCGAACGCCGCAGGAATGAGCTGCGAACAACTCTTGTTGATCGAATTGGCTGGAGCTCTCAAAACATATTCACCGGGTCGACATCCAGAGCCACATCCACTCTACGTTTTTTGCCCAGTACAGGGTCGAGGGACTTTGCCAGATACCGGATCATTCCGACCTTTGGTGCAAAGCCCATCATGTGGTAGCGATACATATTGCGCACTTTGCTCAAGAGACAGGGCGCCGGGCCCAGGAAATGCACTTCGGCAGGCGCAATCTTGCGAAGATTCTCTCCGACTTTTTCGCTGAAGTCCTCCACCTCTTTTTCCTGTTTTCCACTGAAGAGGATTCGCATGCTTCTCGAAAACGGGGGGCACATGAGGGCTTCTCTATCTTCGCTTTCCCTCGCGGCGAATCTTTCGAAGTCATGCTCGGATGCCATGGTGATCGCGTGATGTTCGGGCGAAAAGGTCTGGACCACTACATCACCCGGCTTAGTGCCGCGGCCGGCTCTCCCGGCTACTTGGGCGACCAGTTGGAAGGTGCGCTCAAAGGCACGGAAATCGCCAAGATTGAGGGAAGTATCCGCAGAGATGACGCCGACGAGTGTGACGTTCGGCATGTCCAGCCCTTTGGAAATCATCTGCGTGCCCACGAGAATCCGTGTTTTTCCTTCCCTGAATTTCGCGAACTGCTTTTCATACGCGTCGTGGCCGCGCATCGTGTCGCTGTCCATCCGGGCCACGGGGAAATCCGGGAACTGTTTCTTGACTTCCTCTTCGATTTTTTCAGTGCCGATGCCAAGGTAGCGCATGCGGCCTACACCGCACGAGGGACAGAGCTCGGGCGGTACCATCTCCTGCCTGCAGTGAAGGCAAATCGCAAGATGTCGAACCTGATAATAAGTCATCAAGGTATCGCACTGATCGCATCCGAGCTGGTGCCGGCAGCGCGTGCACCTCACCTGTGTGGAGAAGCCCCGGCGATTGAGAAACAGGAGGACCTGTTCATCTTTTGCCAGAGTTTCCTTCATGCGTTCTCTCAGTGGACGCGACAGGAAGTTCCAGTATTTCGCCCCTTCAAGCTCGAGATTCATATCCACTATATGAACGGGGGGCATCGGCCGTTCGGCGACGCGTTTGGTCAGCAGTACCCGTTCGAATTTTCCGGCCCGGCAGTTGTTGAAACTTTCCAGAGAGGGGGTCGCCGAGCCGAGCAGGACGACCGCGCCCTCAATTTTTGCACGCATGATGGCAACGTCACGTCCGTTGTATCGGGGGGACGAATCCTGCTTAAAACTATTCTCATGTTCCTCATCCACGACAAGCAGCCCGAGGGAAGGTACGGGAGCAAACACAGCGGATCGAGGGCCAATGACCACTGACGCTTTGCCGTCTCGTATTCCTTTCCACTGTTCCCTCCGCTGCGCCTCTGTCTGCCGGCTGTGCAGGACGGCCACTCCATCAAAACGCGCTCGAAAACGCTGGACCATCTGTGGAGTCAATGAGATTTCAGGTACCATCACGATGGCCTGTTTGCCAAGGCGCACGACCTCCTCGATAGCCTGAAGATAAACTTCGGTTTTGCCGCTGCCGGTTACGCCTTGAAGGAGGGTGACGTTATAGGCTCCCGAGCGAATTCGCTGAAGAGTGTGCTCGAGCGCGACGCGCTGTTCTTCATTGAGGGCGAGGGTGGATTCTTTTTCCGCCGGCGATTCAAAGATATCGACTTCCACGGCTCGCTCTTCGTATGCGAGGCGGCCTTCGCTTCGAAGCTTGTCGATCACACCTCTGCTCACGGCGCAGATCGAGCCCAGTTCGAACGGCGTGATGTCTCCCTGAATCTCTTCTGCAAGCACACGGAGGACCCGTGCCTGTTTATCTCTTCTCTTGCCTCGATGCTCACTGACGAATACGGCCACCTCCTCCGCAGACATCAGGAGCCTGACCACTTTGATCGTCTTCTCGCTGACAGGCTTTCGGACCCCGCTCGGCAATGCGGCCTGGATGACTTCGCCCCAAGAACAACAGTAATGCTCGGAAACCTGCCTGGTAAGGGCCAGCATCATCGGACTGAGCAGCGGCTCCTTGTCCAGTATTCCCAGAATGTCTTTAATCTTCTCCGGCGGGAAGTTAACCGAATCCGCAAAACCCACGCAGTAGCCTTCCGCATCGTTTTTCCGACCAAATGAGACGAGTACCCTCTTGCCTGGGCAGAGCACCGGGCGCAGCCGTTCCGGGACCCGGTAATGGTAGCTCTGCCGCATGGGGCGGTTCAGGACGATTTCGGCGTATTCCAACGGGCCAATCCTTCCTTTAAGACTCTTGGAGGGAACACTTCCGCAACTCTACTCGACTTCGACTGAATCTGCTTTCGCATTTCTTTCAGGTGTCATTTTGCTGCCCCTTGGTCATGCCAGGCCCGAACCACCATATGTGGTAGTTGCAGGATGAATTCTTCCACATCTGCAGTCAGGTTCTGCAAAGAGGGTTCTGTCTCAGCGCAGATCCTGCTTGCGTAAGTCTGCTCTCATTTTTCGGAAACCCTTCGATTTCAAGAGCTTAAAGGAATCACCCTTTGCCCAGGCATCCCCTTAATCAGACGGAATCTGAGATTTATTCACTTTTTCGTATATTTAGTATTGATCTTGAAAGCAAGCCCAGTATATTGTGCCTCCGCTCTGGAGATGACCGCAGAAAAGCGGTGTGAATCTTCCGGCGCGACTGAAGTTTCGGCCCCAACCTGACCTCTCTTTTTCGACCCTTCCGGGAAGAAATGGTGAATCTCCCCCACCAATTGGAGAGGGCGCTTCAGTCGACATCACAGACAACCAGAAGACAGGGCCCTAGCTCCCTGATTTCAAGTGGTAAGCACCTCCACTCACCACGTTTGCTGACGTTCCGCCCCAATTTTTGAGCAGACTCAAATGCGCTGAAAGGAGACCCCGAATGATAACACCTGAACAAGAGATGGTAGTGAAGAAGAGAGATGGCCGAATGGTAACTTTTGATCGTTCGCTCATAGCGAAGGCGATGGAAAAAGCGTTCCGGGCGGAACTCGGTCTCGATTCTGAGACGCCACTCGAAGGAACCCTCCAGCGCGAAGTCGTCGATCTCACCAACACGATCGTAAACGAGATCGCCAATCAAGCGCTCAGCAGAGAAGGCGCAGACGTGGAACGCATTCAGGATGCCGTCGAAATGCAGCTCATGCGACGTGGTCATTATTCGGTCGCCAGACGATATATCGTTTACCGTGAAGAGCATTCCAAAATTCGTGCGCTCCATGCTGAGGATGATTTGGAGGCTGGAGAGCGGCATCGCTTTAGCGTCAGCCTGCCGGACGGCTCATCCGAGCCGCTCGATCCGAAACGCATCCGCCGAACAGTTTTTGATGCCGGACGTGGGCTCGAAGAGACATGCTCGGTGGAAGAACTCGAAAATGAAGTCCACCGTTCCATGTACGACGGCATCACTCCCAGCGATATCCACAAAGCCGTTCTGCTCGCCGCCCGCGCCCGCATCGAGCGTGATCCTTCCTATGGCAAGGTCGCATCCCGCCTTGCACTCTCTCTCATTTACAGGGAGGCGCTCGGGACGACTTCCGCGCCAGAGGATCTGCCGACCCTAACCGCAGAGAGTTTTGCGCCCTATGTCCAGGAAGGCGTCGAAGCAGGGAGGCTCTCTTCAGACCTGCTGGATTTCGACCTCGAAAAACTTGCCGCCGCGCTCGACAACGAACGTGATTCACTCTTCCCCTACCTCGGCCTTCAGACTATCTACGACCGCTACTTGCTTCACATCGAAGGCCGGCGTATCGAGACCCCGCAGTACTTTTGGATGCGCGTTGCCATGGGCCTTTCGATCCTCGAGGGGGAACACAAAAACGAACGGGCTATCGAGTTCTACAACATCCTCTCGACCTTTCGCTTTGTTTCGGCCACGCCGACGCTCTTCAACTCGGGAACATGCCACCCGCAATTGAGCTCGTGCTATCTGTCGACCGCGATGGATGACCTTGAGCACATCTTCAAAGTCATCGCGGATAATGCCTCCCTGTCAAAGTGGGCCGGCGGGCTCGGAAACGATTGGACGAACATCCGCGCCACCAACTCACACATCAAAGGCACGAACGGAAGAAGCCAGGGCATTATCCCCTTCCTCAAGGTCGTCAGCGATACGGCAGTCGCCGTCAACCAGGGCGGCAAACGCAAGGGCGCGGTCTGCTCTTACCTCGAGACCTGGCATCTCGATATTGAAGAGTTTCTCGACTTGCGCAAAAACACCGGAGACGACCGCCGGCGCACGCATGACATGCACACCGCCAACTGGATTCCAGACCTCTTCATGAAGAGGGTGCTCCGCGACGAACAGTGGACGCTCTTCAGCCCTGACGAGGTCAGTGACCTTCATGATTCATTTGGCAAGGACTTCGAGGCAAGATATGCCGCGTACGAAGCAAAGGCAGAGGCCGGCGAATTGCGGCTGCATCGCAAAGTCTCGGCAAAAGAGCTCTGGCGCAAGATGCTCACCCGCCTCTTCGAGACGGGCCATCCATGGATCACCTTCAAAGACCCTTCAAATATCCGTTCGACCCAGGATCATGCGGGGGTCGTCCACAGCAGCAACCTATGCACTGAGATCCTTCTTAACACCTCCAAAGAGGAAACCGCCGTCTGCAACCTCGGGTCGGTCAACCTCGCTGTGCACATAACCAAAGGTGCGCTCGACCTGGCGAAACTCGAAGAGACTGTACGCACAGCCGTCCGCATGCTCGATAACGTCATCGACATCAATTACTACCCGACCGCTGAAGCCAGGATCTCCAACCGCAAACACCGCCCGGTCGGTCTCGGACAGATGGGTTTCCAGGACGCGCTCTACGGGCAGGGCATCAGCTATGCCAGCCAGGAAGCCGTCGATTTCGCCGACCGAAGCATGGAAGCGATCTCTTACTTCGCGATCCTCGCCTCCACCGAGCTCGCCACAGAGCGAGGCACTTACTCCACCTATGAAGGCTCGAAGTGGAGCAAGGGACTGCTGCCGATGGATACCATAGAGCTGCTTCAGGAAGAGCGGGGAGAAAATGTTGAGATGGACAGCTCCGCAGCGCTCGATTGGGACGCCGTTCGAGAGGCGCTTGCCGACCATGGCATGCGCAACAGCAACGTCATGGCAATCGCACCTACCGCAACCATCTCCACCATCATTGGTGTTACCCAGTCCATTGAGCCGACCTACAGAAACCTGTTTGTGAAGAGCAACCTGTCGGGCGATTTCACCCAGGTAAACGAGCACCTGATCAACGATCTCAAACAGCTCGACCTGTGGGATGAAAACATGCTCGACGAAATCAAATACTACGACGGATCTCTGCTGGAAATCGAGCAAATTCCGGACGAAGTCAAGCAGCGTTACCTGTGTGCGTTCGAGGTCGACCCCAAGTGGATCATCGAGTGCGGCAGCCGCCGCCAGAAGTGGATCGACATGGGCATGTCCCTCAATCTCTATCTTGCCGAGCCGAGCGGAAAGAAACTGCACGACATGTACATGCTTGCCTGGAAAAGAGGGCTGAAGACGACCTACTACCTGCGCACTGTTGCCGCGACCCAGATCGAAAAGTCGACCGTCGACGTCAACAAGTTCGGCGTTCAACCTCGCTGGATGAAAAGCCGCAGCGCATCCAGCGACATCAAGATCGATCGCCAGCAGGAAGTGCCGGCCACACAAGTCGTCAATGCATGCAGCCTCGACGGCGATTGCGAAGCCTGCCAGTAATCGCGCATCACCATTCTCATCACTCACAACAAAAGGAAAAATCAATTATGGTCGCCGTAGAAGACAAGGTCCTGAAGGATGTTCTCGTTGGCGAAGAAGGCCGTTTTGACGCAAGCGAAAAACGACTCATCAATTGCTCACAAGTGGACGTAAATCAGCTCATGCCCATCAAGTATCAATGGGCCTGGGAACACTATCTCAACGGCAGCGCCAATCACTGGATGCCGACCGAAGTCCCGATGACCAAGGACATCGAAACGTGGCGTTCGAATACTCTTACCGATGACGAACGCAAGGTCGTCATGCGCAACCTGGGGTTCTTTTCGACCGCCGAGAGCCTGGTCGGCAACAACCTCGTTCTTGCCATTTTCAAATTCGTCACTAACCCCGAATGCCGCCAGTACCTGCTGCGCCAGGCGCTCGAAGAGGCCGTTCATACGCACACCTTCCTTTACGTTGTCGACAGCCTCGCTCTCGACGAGCGGGAGGTCTTCAACATGTACCGCGAGATTCCTTCCATTGCGAGAAAGGACTCCTTCGAGATGGAGCTGACCGAGGAGGTGCTCAGTGGTGATTTCGACACCAGCACTTTCGAAGGTATCCAGACCTTCCTGAAGAACCTCATCGGTTATTACATCATCATGGAAGGTATCTTCTTCTACACCGGCTTCGTGATGATGCTCTCATTCCACCGCCGCAACCTGATGACCGGAGTCGGTGAGCAGTTCCAATACATCCTTCGTGACGAGACCATCCACCTCAACTTCGGGCTCGACCTCATCAACGGTATCAAGAGTGAGAATCCCGAGGTCTGGACCGACGACTTCAAAGAATACGTCGTCAACCTCATCCGCACTTCGGTCGAGCTGGAGCTCGCATATGCAGAGGACGTTATGCCCCGGGGGATTCTCGGCCTCAACAGCGACCTCTTCCGCGATTACGTTCAACATATCGCAGACCGTCGTCTTGAGCGCATCGGCCTGAGCGCCATCTACGGTTCATCCAACCCATTCCCCTGGATGAGCGAAACCATCGACCTGGCCAAAGAAAAGAACTTCTTCGAGACCAGAGTCACCGAATACCAGGCCGCCTCGACGCTGAGCTGGGACTGAAGAGTTGGAGCGACTTCAAGCGGGGTGATCATTCACCTGCATAAAACTCCTGCCTGGTACATGGCACCCAGCCTCTGTAGTAGAGATGACGGGTGATGATGCCATGTTCGTTATATTCGGTTTCAGGGCCGTGCTTGACGTTGTTCTTGAATGTGGTCTCCCGGCGAAGTTGGCCATTGGGGTAGTAGATGCGCTGGGGACCGTTAGCTTTGCCGTCCCGGATCGTGCTCTCCGCGGCGAGGGTGCCCGTCTGAAACCAGGTCTTAACGATGCCATTGACTTCGCCGTCGATGCGAGGAATCTCGCGGAACAGTCTGTCACCCGTATCGCCGTGGTAGTGGCGTTCCCAGATTACTTCACCATCGGGTAGCTGCGGCACGTCAGACGCGGGCGTGCAACTGGTCTCTACGCGGACTTCGCAGACCTTAATGGCCTTGCAGTCGAGGCCGTCTTCGTTCTTTGTGCGGAAATGTGAATAGACGATGAAGAATCGGTCGGGGCCGGACGCGAGAAGGCGGGTGTATCCACAGGTATCGCCGCAAACATCGACCATAGTGACCGGTACCAAATCGATGGGCGCCGACCAGCTCTGTCCGTCGTCGGCGCTGACGCGCAACTGCACGCCGGGTCGGCCCGAAGCAAGGATGAGTGGGCCGCTGTCCAACTTGAGTAGGCGGGGGAGCACACCATTCGGAGCGAAGACTCTGGGGCGTGACCACGTTTTGCCCAGGTCTTTTGAGATGGCCGAATACGTGGGGCCGGGGCCGAAACCGTCCGTCGTCCGCATCACGCAAACGAGTGTCTCTTCGTTTATGAAAGCAAAGTCCGGCTCGGAGAATCCAATGCGCAGATCCCCGTAAGAATCAAAGGCATTGTCGGGCTGGTAGGGAATGATGCCCTGGAGATTCCAGGTGTTGCCGCCATCGGTAGAGAGGTAAGCGAAGCAGGCCCAGCGTTCGTCTAATGTGCCGCCGGTGCGCGTGTGGATGCCGTCCCAGATCGCAATGAGGTCGCGGCCGTTGGGCGAAAGGTGGACGTTGCCTTCGAGGAAGACTGGAATGACCGTGCCATTAGCGGTGGTGACCGCCCGGCCTACCTCATGGGGATTAACGATCTCTGCTTTCTGTTGGAGCCATTCGTGGGAGCCTGCGGGCAGCCGGAACAGATCCTGATAGCGAAGTTCGTCGGGAAGGTCTGCGGAGCGATACCCGTGACCCGGATCGCGCAACTGCTCGTAATCGCTGAAAAGAGTGCCGACCGGCTCTGGTAGATCCATGCCGTCTATGACTGGCGGATTGCGGCGGCTGATGCGGACGCGGTCTCCATTGGCGAGCCCGATGCCATTCAGTAGCTCGTCGGCTTTCCTCAGTTCGGGGGCGCGATCACGGTAGGGCCGCCATGACTTGCCATGGTCTTCAGAGAAATAGGAATCAGAGAGTTCTTTGTACTTTGGATCGCGGCCGCCATCGGGGAGCGTGTAGACTTCGTACGAATCCGGCTGCATGTGGTACGCGACATGAATCGCGCCATCGGCCAGTTGCCTGAGCGATGGGAATTGAAACCAGCCCCACCGCTTCTCTTCGGGCGGGGAGATGGCGACAGTGGTGGATTGGCCGAGGATGAGATCTGGGTGGTTCATTGTGGCTCCTGACCTTTCCCTCGATACTGATGCGGAGTGCCTGAATGGCCGCATTTCGATCAAGAGAAGGATTACGAAAGAGATTTACTGGTTCTGAGGTAGACCAATAGCGGCCTCGTCCCCGGCGCACTTCACCGTGATCTTTCCGCTGCCCTGCTGCGATTTCACGCAGGGGTCTTGGATGCGAAGGCGGCTGTAGTCGGGGACTGAGCCGTTTACCGTCGGTGAGCCGTCTTCCTTCCAGTAGAAAGCTATTTCGTCTCCTTCGAGTGTGACGTAGCGGATGCTTCTATCGTCAAAAGAGAGGCGTGTCGAGATGACCGCGTCCTGGAAATCCTGGAAATCCCCGGCCTCTTCCAACTCGGCGACCTGCATCAGAACAACGTCGTCCCAGATATCTGCAACGAAGACTTTGCCTGGAATCCAGTCGGATTGCTGCTCATTCAAGAATGCGCCTCGCACAGTGCGGATGGCGAAATAGACGCCGGCCTTTACACCAAAAATCCAGCCTTCTCTTTGCACACACTCGCCGATGCTCTCGGCGATGTAGAATCGCGTGTGCAGATCGGCGATGCGATCGGCTTTGCGGAGGATAGCTGCATCGACGCCGGGCGCCTCCGGGTAGCCTTCCTTCAGCCATTCGCCGTCGATATCGATCTGGTGGCCCCGCAACTGGCAGAAAAGCGTCGAGCGGTGCTGGAAGACGGTGCCGTCCCAGTCAGCCTTCCATTGGCCCCACATCATGTAGCCGCCATCGGTGTGGGCCATCTCTTCTTCAGAGCCGGTGAAGGAGGTGACAATGTCCGTGCTTTCGCCGGATGCGATCATCAGCGACCACGGTGAACAATGCATGTGCCAGTGGTGTCCGTAATCGCCCCATTCCTGGACAGAGCCAAGCCCGTAGCGCGGTGAAAGCCACGTATAGACAGCGCGTTTTCCATCGGTGATGTCACGGTCGCGGGTGCAGAGGCAGGGATTGTATGACCCGGGATTGAAGACACCTTCGCCCATACCCGAAGGATGGTACTTTGGGCCGATTGTCTCGATATTGGCGTAGCGATCCTGACGATCCATGAGACGGATGACAGCCTCAGGCGGGATGTAATCTCCTGCGATGATGCCGCAACTGATACTGTCAGTGGGAATCCAATCGTCATTGCGGATGGAGCCGCCCGGGGTATCGATCTCGAGATCGAGAGCGAAACGTGCGGTCCACAGGTAGCACTGGGATGCAAAGTTTGTGAGTGTGCAGCCGCCCTTCTTGTTGTAGACACGCGAGTGCGCGCCAGTCCACATGCCTTTGCGCATGGTCATGGTCATGGTGAGCCAAAGGTAATCGAGCATGGCTTTGGCCGCGTCCCGGGTGGGGCCGTCTGTCAGGTTGTAGACCATGAGGCAATCGTCCGCGATCACATGGCAGTAGATCGGCGAACGCCACTCGCGCATACCGTGGGTGATGCGGGCATCGACAAGCTGCCGGAAGGCATCTTCCCAGTACGGTCGATACTGCGCGGCCGTGCGGCCATCGGAATAAACGCGCTCGGGAAAGACAACCGCCTCAGCCAGGCGATTGGCGGTGTCATTGAAAAAATGATTCTCCGTAGGGCAGTAGCACAGCAGGTAATCCCAGGGATCGAATTCGCGATCCAGATCCACATATGGCGGCAATTCCCGGCCGTAAGACTGGTCGCAGATTTCGGTGAGGTGGGTGCGGGCTTCGTCGGAGAGACCCGAGCCTGGCAGGCCGAGAATCTGGTAGAGAATCTGGATGTCGAGCGAGCGGGAAGAGATTTTGCCTTTACGCCCGGCGAGGCATTCGTTGACGTCTTCGATGTGCTGGCCCTGCTTGAGCAGCACGTAGCATGCGCCGGGACTACTGTGTGCGTTGGCCTCGATGATGCGACGCGTGGCAACGGATTTACGGGATTGGAACTGAGATGTGAAATTCATGACAACTTCATCGGTTTGCGCCGTTTCGCGAAGTCTCTCACCACCGCCAATCATAGTCGGCCTTCTCGCCTCGCAGCATCTTCTTTATTTCTGTCTTGTGGATTTCGTAGACACGGCGGATGTCTTGCTCGCCGTCGGCGAGGCCGCCTGTGGGGTATTCATCCGTCAGCGGCGCGGACTGTGAGACAAGCGGTTCGTAGCTTTGGGGCCGGCGGAATTTGAGGTGCCTCTCTTTGTGATCGCGAATGCCCGAGTAGAGGTATTCGTAGAAGGCCTCTGGGGCGAGGGTGGCTGCAGAGATATCCACATCGGCGCAGACGAAGCCTCTCTTCTGGTCTTCGGCATTGGCCAGCACTGCGCCATTCGGGGCGGCGATCATGGAATGGGCGTAGGTCGATGTGATGAAGAACACCTGGCTGTCGAGGGCCCTGGTGCGGACGCGAAACTCGAAAGGGCTGGCGGCCGAAGGCATGCATACGATTTGGGCGCCATTGAGCGCAGTGGCCGCGGTCGATTCGGGCCACATCTGGTCGTAGCAGATGTTGATGCCGATCTTGCCAATGTCCGTCTCGAAAACAGGAAACTCGATGCCGGATTGGACAAGCCATGATTCGTAAAGCGGCAGATGGACTTTCCGGTATCTGCCGATGAGATCCCCATCGCGGCCGTAAAGAAATCCGAAGTTGTAGATGTCATCACCTTCCAGGTCGTAGAAGCAGGCGACAATGTGCATCGAGTGTCGCCTGGCTGCCGCGGAGAGCCGTTCGTGATAGACGGGGCAATATCTCTCAAGCATCGAACGGAACAGAGTTGGATCGTCGAGGAAGGTCATGAACGGTTCCATGCCCATCATGTCCTCCGCAGTGACCACAAGATCGCACTGGTCCGCGCCGGCAAGATCGATCTGCTCCTCGAAGACCTGCAGACGGGCCGTGCATGCTTCGTCCGCGGCGGCCGGGCTGAAATCATCAGAGAAAGGGTTGGCCTCCGGAGGCGTAACGGTATAAAGGTCTGCGATCTGGATGGTGGCGAGTCGGGTCATTGGGTCAGTTCCTTCTGATCGTTACCTTAGTCTTTCTCATGATCCTAATAAGCTGAAGATTAAGAGAGCGAATACAATACAGATTAAGTGTGGAGGCATCTACATCTCATGCGAATCGCAAAGCTCCTGCTCCCGATTTTTTACTTTTCTGTCCCCATCTCCGCCGAGGAGATCGCGCTGACTTTCAAGGATCGTGCGGGGCAGGGCTACGAGAATCAATTTGTGTGCTCCGGCTTTCCGCTGGCGCGGGGCATGGTAAAGGACGCGAGCTTTTCTCTGCGCGATGGTGCCGGAAAAGAAGTGCCTGCGTTTGTGCGTCCGCTCGTGCGTTGGGCGGATGGTTCGGTGAAGTGGATGCAGGTGCAGACGCAACTGTCGGTGTCCGCGGGCGGCTCTGGAAACTATGCACTCAGCCCGGGCAAACCGGCTGTGATCGAATCACCGTGGCAGGTACAGGACGATGCGGATGCGCTCTCGGTATCGAATGGACCGCTTGCTGTCGTATTCGCAAAGAGTGGCAACGAACTGCTGCGCTCGGTAAAGATGGGCGGCAAAGAGATCATGAAGTCCGATGGCAAGCCGCAGATGATCCTGGCCGTCGATCACACCGGGCCGGGCAACACCGACGAAGAAAACTGGCTGCGCGATGCGAAGGCGAATGCCCAGCTCGAAGAGGCGCACGGTGTCCTCGAAAACTTTCACATCGATGAGAAGACTCCGTTTCGTTTTATCGTGAGAGGAGAAGGCGGCATCGTCAGCAAGTCGGGCGAGCGCAAGTGTTCTTTTGTGATCCGGTATTTCCTCTTCCGCAACAGCCCGCGCATGAAGGTCGAGTGGACGCTGATCTGGGATTGCGATTCCAACAAGAATTTTCTGCGGATGTGCGCTCTGCGGTTTCCTGCGAAGCTGGCGGGCGGGACGGCGAAGTTCTCGGGCGGGGACGCGTCGTCTCTGAAAATAACGGGGGCAAACCACGCGAGCCTCGTGGCTACAAAGCCGGACGTGAAAGTGCACCAGATTCCGCTGGCGCAGGCGAAATCGGCGAGTGTCTCCATTCAGGCAGGCGCTCCCGGGGCGACGAAAAAAGTGGCCGATGGTACGGAGGTCTCCGGATGGGTGGACGTCTCTGCCGGCGGCACCAATTTCTGCGTGGCGGCCCAGAGGTTTGTCCAGCGATATCCGAAGGAGATCGCTGTGTCCGAAACGGACGTCGACTATTACCTCTGGCCAGAGAGCACGAATCAGTTGTTGGATTTCCGCAACTATCGCGTCGCTCATGTGAAAAAACCGAACGAAGGTAAACGCTGGGAAGGCGGGGTTGTCGGCCGCGCCGAAGGAACGGCCACGACAGAGCGGCTATGGTTGGATTTTTCGGGCGGGGCGAGCGGCGAAAAGCTCAAAGCCCAGATGGCAAAACGCCCGCTCCTGAAGGCCGCACCGCAGCACTATATCGGCAGTGGAGTGTTTGGGCCTGTCCATCCATTCGATCCTCAGAAATTCCCGGAATACGAAGGCGTCTATCAGGCCATGCTCTACTGGCTGGTGAAGTCACCAGACCATTTCAAGTGGCACGGGCTGCTCAACGACGGCGCGATGCTGATGGAATTCAACTGGGCCGCGGCAAGGAAGTGGGAGCAAATAAAGGACACCTGGATGTGCCGCGGTTACTCCGGCTGGGCCATGGACGACGGTGGCCAGAGCTGGAGTATTCTGCTGGCCTGGCTGCGCACAGGGGGTGACGATTTTTTTGATTTTGCAGAGCTGACCATGAACCACGCCATCGACGTGTCGTGCGTCCACGCGGAGACCGAGCAGTCTGTCAAGGCCCACAGTCATGGTCGGCCTGCCATCGGTGGCTCGCGGCGGCACAATGCACAGCACTGGGGCGATTACATTTCGTCCCGTGGCGCAAATGCGTACGGCAAAGTCTTCTTTTACCTGCTCACTGGTGAGCCGCGATACCTGGATGTCATCGCTGAAGGCACGTGGTTCGAGTCAATTTATTGGAGCTACGAAAACTGGACGATGGTCGGTTCACTCTCGCTGGCCGGCGAGCTCTACAAAGGACTGAAGGAAAACGATCCGTATTTCGAGACGAAGAGGCAGGAGCGGCTCAAGCGAATCGCTCTCATGCAGGCAAGAGCAAAGAAACTCGGCTGGAGGCAGGCGATGTCCGCCTGCCGGCTCTACCTCGATGTAGAGAAGCGTATGCAGAATCCGCAGCAGCTCATCGCGCGGGCCGGCGAGCTCCTGAAGAGCAAGGTCAATGCGAAGCGTCTCGATTTCATTGCTGACGGCGTGGTGTCTGAGGGCGTGAAATATTACGAACTCGCGCACGGCCCCGGCACAGCAGATGCCAAATACGCCCGCGAATTCCTGCTGACCGCGGCCAATGAGGTGATGGAAGGCCGGGGAGACCAATCGACCTACGCTAAACTTGTCCAGGGAAGAGCGATGGTGATGGCTAACGAAATCCAGCCCGACCCAAAGTATGCGGCATGGATCAGAAAGAGGATGGACGAAATGTTCTATGTGCATCGCTACAAGGCGCCCTACACAAAGCATCTCCGCCTGCGCCGGGCTGCACCGGATGCTTATCGCCGTAACAAGCTCATGGCACTTTGGCGCGCGCTCGCCCCGTACGACTCGATCCCTGCCCAGAAGATCGGGCATATCCACGGGATGGTCCTGGGCCGGCTGCCGTATTTCTTGCATTGCCTGGCGAGGGAGAAATAGGGCGAAGCTCTTCACTCTTGATCTCTAACGTGATCTTTCTCTTCTGATGCGGTGACAGATAAAGTCACCCACCGAACCATGAGTTTTTCGACCGAGCCAGTGAAGAGGATTACGAGAAAAATTAAGAAACCAGAATGACCAGATTCCTGATCGCCCTCATCCTCCCCTCTATCGCCCTCTCCGAGCCCCACCTCACCGTCCGCACTGTCCTGGCCGGCAGGCGCGTGACGCGCACTGAAAGCATCGATGGAGCGGATCGCATGATCACGCTGTCTTCGGCGAGGAATGAATTCGAGCCGTTTCAGATCGTGGTGCGGGCCGAGGGCGGGCCGGTCACGAATATCAATGTGAACGTGAGCGATCTGCGCTCTGGGACGGGCGACGTGCTGCCGAGAGAAAACATCAGGCTCTTCCGGCAGTATTTCCTAAATGTACTGCAAGTGCATCCTTCAGGCGGAGCGTCCTGGAAGCCGCGTATCGAGTATCCGGGGCCCCTGCTCCCTTTTGATGATCCCTATGATCCGGATCACAAACCTTACGGCGCGCCTTGGGACAACGGGCGTATCGGCTCGATGGGTAAGGGGTATAAAGATTGGGCCGGATGGTCGCACCGGCAGGGCTTTGCATTTCCCGCGGGCCAGTGCTCATCGGGCGTCGCGGAGCGAAACAGAGCCAGCCTGGAACCAGCGGCGGAATTCTCCTTGGCGATGCCGCGATCATCTTGAAGTGATCCGGCTCAACTACAGATATCTCTTGGCAACTTTGGCCCCGACTGAGCCGGACTGGTAGTAGCCGATCGAGATCTTGCCGACGTGCGTCAGCAGATCGTACGCCTTCCAGCGATCCCAGTCGTACTCATCTTCCATCCAGAGAATGAGCCGGGCATAGGCTTCAGCGATGGCCCGTTCCATTGGAGAGCCGCTGGCAATCGAGATGAGCTCATCATCAGACTCAATGCGCGGGCCGGCGAGTTTCTTGTCTTTGATCAGATCCACAGTGATCGTCGTCTCTGAAGGCATCTCCAGGCCGGAAGCGGAGAGTTCGCCGTCCCCCATCGCAGCATGCGCGTCACCGAGATACAGGTAGGCGCCCGGGACAGTGACGGGGAGATACACCGTGTTGCCGGGACAGGTCTCGACCAGATCCATGTTGCCTCCATGTGGGCCGGCCGGGCCCGTAGTCGGCACGCCCCAGTCAGGTGCAGTGCCGATGCAGCCGAGCATGGGCTCGTACGGGATGGTTATCTGGTCGCTCCAGTAAATGAGCCCATCGCGGATCGGGCAGACGTGATCGTTTGAAACAACATCAACGCCCAGCCACTCGCACATCTGTTTCGGGTTGCCAGTGTATGTCGCGCACTGTGCGAGGCTTGGGTGAATGGCGTCAATGCGCACGGCAAGCGAATCACCCGGTTCGGCGCCCTCCACAGTGATTGGGCCATTAACCGGGTTGCTGAAAGGCATGGCCGCTTTGTCCCGTTTGTCATCCGGAGTGCGAATCTGACCGGAGAACGCGTCCTCCGTTTCCACCATGACCTGTTCGCCAGGCTGGATGTGCAATCGCGGCTCGTTATGCCGGCTGAATTCGTAGCAAAGTTCTCCAAGTGGCATTGTGTGCATGATTAAATTTGTGTTTGGCAGTGAACCGTAGTCTCGTCGTGCAAAGTACACGAGAGAAGCCCCGTCTCGCAAACTCGTGTTCAGGCATGTCAGACCAGATGGTGGCGGTCTAATGTTGATCTGACAGGGGGAACAACTCGGACACGGTCCTTCCTCCCGTTGACCCCAGTGTTGGCATGCCTACAATACGAACCGCTTTTCACCATGGAAATTTCTCACTCCGGAGACTTGGCAAATGCCTATTATAATTGGGTCAGTCATTGGCGGTCTCATCTTACTGTTTTTGTTCGTTGTTCTTTCTAGCTATGTGCTCCTCTGGTTTCAGGCGCTCGTATCAGGCGCACCAGTCGGCTTCGTCAATATTGTTTTAATGAGATTCAGGAAGGTGAATCCCAGCGTGATCGTTCAATCCAGAATCGCTGGAAAGAAAGCCGGACTGGAAATGGACCCCAGCCTGCTCGAAGCCCACTTCATGGCCGGCGGTAATGTAATCCGTGTGGTCCAATCCTTGATTGCGGCGGACAAGGCGGACATCCCTCTGAATTTCCAAAAGGCATGCAGTATCGACCTCGCCGGACGTGACGTGCTGGACGCGGTGAAGACGAGCGTCAATCCCAAAGTGATCGATGTGCCGAATCCAAATCTCGGTAAACAGACCATCGACGCCGTGGCCAAAGACGGCATTCAACTTCTGGTGCGCGCTCGAGTGACCGTGCGTTCCAAGATCGAACGCATCATCGGTGGCGCGACCGAAGAGACCATTATTGCCCGCGTCGGAGAAGGTATTGTCACGACAATCGGCTCAGCAAAGAATCACAAGGAAGTGCTCGAAAACCCGGACATGATTTCTCGCGTGGTGTTGGAGAAGGGTCTCGACTCCGGCACGGCGTACGAAATTCTTTCCATTGACATTGCGGACATCGACATCGGCAAAAATATCGGCGCCGAATTGCAGGCCACGCAGGCGGAAGCCGACAAGAAGGTTGCCCAGGCCAAGGCAGAAGAACGCCGCGCGTTCGCCATTTCCAGGGAACAGGAAATGAAGGCATCAGTGGTCGAAAACCAGGCCCGCGTGGTCCTTGCCGAAGCGGATGTCCCCAAGGCAATGGCCCAGGCCCTCAGAGAAGGAAACCTCGGTGTCATGGAAATGTATCGCCTTAAAAACATCGAATCTGACACTCAGATGCGCAATGCCATCGCCGGTGAAGACGATGATGAAATAACCCCCGTCAGCAACTGATTTCTGAAAAAAGGCATCCATGAAAGGTCTGATCTTTTTCATCATTTTTGTGGTGTTTATCATTCGCAAGATTGCTGAGGCATCGCGGAATCAGCGCCAGGCGCGAAGCGGGCAGCGCCAGCGAAAAGAGGAAGTCGAGCTCTCGGAAGATGCGCTGCAGGCCTTCCTCCAGCAGCGCAAGCCTCAGGGACAGGGCCAGCCAGCACTGCCGCCGCCTCCGCCTCAGCGACCACAGTTTGCGCCCGGTGAGCGGCCCGAAAGAGACGATGAAGAAGTCCTGACCATGTTCCGGTCCGAAGAAGCGCCCCCAACCACTCAGGCCAGGGCCGCCCCTTCTCCCCCACCCACCCCCGGCCCCGCCGCCGCAGACGCAATTGCCGGCTTTTCTCCAGGAGATTGTTACACCGATGGCCGAGGCGCAACAGCCCAGGCCACCGCAACTTCCTGCCGAGCGCAGAAAACAGGAACGGAGGGAAAGGAAAAAGAAGAAAGAACACGCTGAGCAGGCGCCGACTCCACAGGCGCGCTCTGCCCGGGAGATGGCAGGCAAGTCACCTTTTTCCCGCCTGGCACGAATGCCTTTGTTGAGGCAGGCCATCATCTACAAAGAGGTATTTGGCAGACCGGGCGGCAGATCATTCGAAGATATTTAAATCACCTTCCTCGACTGAAAAAACCATGGCTTTGAACGAACAGACAATCGTTAGTCTCCAGAGCTTCCATACCCGTTCTTCCGCAATGAACGAGCTACGCGCTCTTGGCTCAGGAGCTTTGACCGATTTGCATGACTTACTCGATCACCACGTGGAAGGTGTCCGCTGGTCAGCCGCCCGTCTGCTGACCGAATTGGCTGATGAAACGTCATTGCCCACTTTGGCAAAGTATCGAGAGGATTTGCACATTGGCAGCCAGGTCGAAGACGCCATATTCGCCATCGAAGAGAAGGTCGGAGGCAAGGCCGAGGAGCAGGAGAATGTGGACACTCGCGAGATGGGCAATGAGCAAATCATGCGTCTTGCGGTGGATGGCACGAACTGGCAACTCTCCGAAGATTCCCCCCTGCAGTTCACCGTCACCGTGGCACTGCCTGAAAATCGGCGGCAGAACGTTCACTGCATTTTTCAGGAAGAGTCAGATGAGCAGTCCACTCCACTGACCCTTGTTTACACTGAATGTGGGCCCGCAAACGAGAACGCCTATGAATGGGCCCTCCGTCTCAACACGAAGCTCCCTTTTGGCGCGGTCGGCCTCCGAGAAGTGGACGGCAAACTTCTATTCGTGATGGTCAATTCATTCATGCGCGAAACGGTGCGTCCTATCGAGCTCCAGAAATCCATCGCCCGGCTGGCAAAGGAGGCGGACGCATTGGAGAAGAAGCTGACCGGTGGCGAGGATCAGTATTAGGATTGACGCGCATCACTCGTCGTGACCGCCAGCCATGCCTTCTGTGGCGGCCCTCGCATCGCATATCACAGCCGCCCGCCTGTACAATAAGAACGGGACACAGCTCTCTGTGCCCCGTCTCATTGCTTTCGTTTTTTGAAGCAGATTATTTCTCCTTCTTCTTATCTTCCTTTTTGGCTGGCCTCTGTGCTTTCTTTCTGCCTTTGCCTCTTCTCTGGCTGCGCAGTTCCTCGTACTCCTTGTTGGTCGCTTCCTGGTCGGCCAACAGGGCTTTGCCGTTTTCGTCCTGAGCCACAAGTTCACCGGCCTTGGCGTAGAGGGCTTTCTGGGCTTCACCATACTTTGCCTTGAGAGCTTTCAGCGAGTCCGTATTCCACGCGGCCTGTCCGGCGGTACGCGCATCGGAGTAATTCTTTCTGGCTGCGACCAGATCGGCATCCTCACTCTTCTCGATGGTACGGCGAATTCCGCGCAGTTTGTCCTCCCGTCCTTTCCAGCCGGAGGACATTTCTTTGATCTCCGCTTCGGCATCTTCAATCTCTTTGTGCAGCACTTTGCCTTCGGGGATAGCAGCAATCTTCTGCTTGCGGAGCGCGTAATAGGCAGACTGGGCCTTGTTTCGTTCGGCACGATCTTTAGTCTTATATGCGTCACTTCTGGCTTTGGTCACCTCAGGATCTTTATCCACCTGCAGGCTGATCGGCGAATACCTGCTGGTGAGTTTGAACTTGGCAAGATCGATCTTGTATCTCAATTCCAGATTGCGGGCGGCATTCTTCTCTTGCACTTCCCTTACTTCCTTCGCCTCTGCGTTCTCGTCGAATTTTTTCTGGAGCAGCGTGTTCAACTCCTCCTGTGCCTGTGCAGTCACTTTATTTGCGGCTATGACGCCGGCGTCTGCGTTGCCCGCGTCTTTGTATGCCTTTGAGGCGGCCCCCAAAGCCTCCTGCTCGGCCTTCGCTGCATCAGAGCGCATGAGCGAATAACGCAACTTGCCGATCTGGCGGCCAAGGTCCGATCGCTTCTTGTAGAGTTCCTGATAACGGGTTTTTACCGGGTCTTGTTCGGCCGCGGGTTCCTTGGCTTCTTCGGCCCAGCTTGTGAGAAGGCTCAGCGCAAAGCTGGTGAGAACGGGTAGGGTGATGGCTCTGTTCATGGCGATACCTGTGAAGAAAGGAGTTCGGATGGTTGTCCCAATCCGCGAATGGGGAAGGCGGCTCTGCTGCCTGGCGTTGGGTTGGTGGCGTCCGTGTCGCAGTTACCGGGCAATTCGTCCCGCGCCCGGCTGTGCTGGGAATGTCTCAGATTTCTACTGGTTGGCAAATTGATGGGCAGACGTCGCCTGCATCCAAGCGTGAATTTGAAATCTACAATTGCCATTTGGCTCGATCTGATCTATAGGAATGTCTATGCCCCGGATGGATCTTTACTTCAGAAGATAGGAAGACATGAGAGCCATAGAGAAGTTCGAGACTTGCCTGGCAACCGTTATTGCCATCCTCGTTATGCAAATGGTCCACGCCGAAGAATTCAAAGTCAATGCAGAGAAAGCCAAGCGCCGGCCCAAGGTGTTCTACAGTGTTTTCAACAACGGGTATGCGGGAGACAACCTGCCGAAGGACATTTCCCAGTTTGACAAAATGACTAAGACCCTCTCAGAGCAGGGGAACTTCAATGCAATCATGGGAATGTACACGGCAGAGAGACTGGAGATTTGCAGGAAATACGGCATGAAGATGATGGTTGACCTGCTAGTCGCCGATCATCATGTATACAAGAACACGAAAGGCTACCAGGCACTCCTGAAAAAGCTGCAAGGCAACGAGACTGTGTTTGCGTACCACGTGTGGGCTGACAAATTTGGCAAGATGGGGGCCGGGCGTGCGAGAGATATAAACAACGTCCATCAGTGGGACCCGACACATGCGACCTATATCGGAACATACCGTAACGGAGGTATTCGGCACCTGGCAGGTTCCGATTACATCAGCTACTACGACTTTCATTGGAAGCGTGGACCGGACGGAAACTTCCCGCACCTGCTTTCCGCACTCCGCACTGCTCAGAGCGATGACGGACGGGTCGGACGCTACTTCGCGACCGATCCATCTTTCGGCCGGACAGGCGAAGGCAACTACAGACGCTCTCTCTACTCCCTGAACACTTCGATTGCGTGCGGTCTGAAGGCGTGCATGTGGTTCATCGGCTCGCGTATCATGAACATGAACACCCAGGAGCTGAATGGCCTGGGAAAGGATCTGGGGCGGGTAAACGCCTGGGTCATGCCCATGAAGCATGAGATCCCAAAGCTTGGCAATCCTGTAGCTGTCTATTCCACACCGATCACGAAGTCTCTGAAGAATCGCGCTCTGCCCGGGGAGAAAACGGAAATGATGCCGCCCGGTTTAAGCAACAACGCCATTCCAAAAGACTTCTGGGTTCAGGCCGATAGCGGCGAATTTGCTATGGGCGTCTTCAAGGACGATGAGGGCCGCGACGCCATTTACCTCGCCAACCACAACACCTACGCGGGGCAGGGTGAAACTGAAGATCAGCAATGGCAAGAAACCGAGCTTCTTTAATCGCGAGACAGCCAAGTGGGAAGCGATGCAAGTCACTGAGAATTCAGTCAGCTTCAAGCTCGAAGATGCGGGGGGCGCATTAATCCATTTCGAGTAACAGACATCATCAAATCCGGGAGGTCTGAGGAGTTGCCGCTGCCTTTCCGTCCTGTGTTAATCTGTACACGCCCGTACCGAAAAAGGAACTCATCATGTTAAAAATCGCATTTCTCTCTGCAGCGCATACGCATACAAAAGGTTTCCTTAACGCCGCTCGCGATCACGAGAAATGTGAAACAGCTGTGATCTGGGACGACGTGTCCGATCGCGGCCAGCGATTCGCCGATGAATATGGAACAGATTACTCGGGTAACCTGGATGCTGTGATCGCCCGTGACGACATTGACGGCTTTATTATCTGTGCCGAGAACACGCGCCACCTGCCGCTGCTCGAGGCTGCCGTACCGGCAGGCAAACCCATTTTCTGTGAAAAGCCGTTTACCACGACGACGGCGGATGCTGAGAAGGCCGTCGCTCTTATCAAAGAGCATGGAACGATCGTGCACATGGGGTACTTCACCCCTTTCACCGCCGAATCGCAGGGGGTGATCGAATTCCTTGATACCGGCACCCTCGGAAATGTAACCCATGCTCGAATGCGAAATGCCCATCATGCTGCTTACGGTCACTGGTTCGATTCGAGTGACCTGGCATGGTTTTATAATCCGGAACTGAGCGGGGGAGGCGCGTTCATGGACATGGGCACGCACGCAGTTCATTTCGTCCGAACTCTTTTCGGGCCTGCGAAAAGGGTCTTCTCACACATCAACAACGTCTCTGGTATCTACACGGAAGTGGATGACAACGGCATCGCGCTGGTCGAATTTGAAAGCGGATGCCTCTGCACTGTCGAAGCGGCCTGGACCCAGACGGGCGGCCTGGGCGGGCTCGAGGTCACCGGCAGCGAGGCCACTCTCTTCAATCAGCCCGGCAAGGGATACGTTTACGCTTCGCCGGGCAAAGAGCAGGCGAGCGTCGCCTCCGGCGCAGAAAAACCAACGCGAGTGGATCGCCTTGTGGCGGCCATCGAGGGCACGCTGAGCAGAGATGAGCTCGATGCGGATCTCGAATGCGCGGTGGACGCGGTCAGGATCATGGAAGCCTGCTATAAATCGAATGAAGCCGGTACATGGGTGGATGTGTAGGCAGTTCAAAGTGCCGAAATATCAGTAGACAGTCAAGACGGACATCGTGTTAAGGGAAAACATTTATCCCCTCTTGGCTTTTCACCGGGATCAATGGAATGGCGTCACCTCCTGCGTATGATTCGATCTGGTCCAAACGAGTTGGGCTCTAATCTGTTTCACGCATCAGATCATTAGATGGCGTACATCTTTATTGAGAAAGGGTCCGATAGGGGCAAGGCCATCCCTGTTCCGGATAGAGAGGTTCTGTTATTTGGACGCAGCCCTCACTGTCAGGTCAGCTTTGAAGATAGTCTTGCTTCCCGGGTCCACTTCGTCGTCGAGCATCAGAGAGAGGGCCGGCTGCTGATCGATCAGCAAAGCCGTAATGGCACCTTCCTCAACGGCGAGAAGGTAGCCTGTGCTAAGCTCAATCATGGCGATCAGATCGATGCAGGTAATACCACCTTCACCTATTCGGAAGATGAAGAAGTCAGGACGGATACGGGGCCGGTCGGGAGAGAAATCGGCGGATTTAAAATAGAGAAGCGTATCGGCCGGGGTGGCATGAGCACTGTTTACCGTGGCGTTCAGGTGGCTCTTGATCGGACGGTGGCTGTCAAGGTGCTATCGCCCGCCAGGACAGAGCAGCCGGAGTCGGTAGTAGCTTTTTATGGGGAAGCGAAGGCCTCCGTACAGTTGATACACCCGCGCATCGTGGAGGTTTTTTCGTTTGGGGAAGAGGAGGGTCTTCATTATATCGCACTCGAATTCATGCGATTCGGCAGCCTGCAGGATCACCTGGGACGACTCAACAAGCTGCCCTTGAAGGATGCCCTTCCAGTAATGATTGATGTCGGCGATGCTCTCGAATTCATCGAGCAGGAAGGGATCGTCCATCGCGATATCAAGCCGGACAATATCCTCCTGACCGACCACGGCCGCGCAAAACTGGGAGATCTGGGTGCTGCGATGCACATAGACTCCCCTGATGAGACGTCGCGGCTGGTAGGCACACCGCATTTCATGTCACCCGAACAGGCGGAGCTCAAGCCTGTTGATTGCCGGTCGGATATTTACGGCCTTGGCTGCACGATTTACCGTACGGTCGGTGGAGCCAATCCATTCACAGGGGCAACCACTGAAGAAATCATTCAAGATCAACTGATTGGTGATGCACGGCCTCTCGGGGAACTCAATGCCGAGATACCTGAAAGACTGCTCTCTCTGGTGTCGCGGATGATGTCGCGCTCACCAGAGGGTCGCCCCGAAAATGCAGCGGAAGTAAGAGAGGAATTGGAGGCATGTCTACGGGAGGAGGCCGGGGCAAAGCCTGTTCGTACCACCGAGAAATTCGAGTCACCCAAAACTGGGGAGATATTGATCAAAGAGATCAACGAGCCCGCGCCTTTGCCTCCAGGTTTGCGGGTGCTTGTAGTTGACGATCAGCGCGTTTCTGTTCTCGCTGCCGAACGCGCCTGCAAGGTCCTGGGATGCGTCACTGAATCCGCCAGTTCAGGCCCTGAGGCATTGGACCTGCTGGACAGCGAACAGTTCGATTTCCTGCTTACGGATCGCATCATGCCTGAGATGTCCGGCGACGTGCTGGCGATAAATGTCAAGGCCCGTTTTCCTGACATGCCGGTGGTGATGCTTACCTCTCTGGGGGCAGAGATGCTTGAAGCGGGAGAGCAGCCGGAATGCGTGGACCTCGTGCTCTCAAAACCGGTGACAAAGCAGCGGCTGAGCAGCGCGTTCAGACTGGTGCGGGCCGGTCTGATTGAATCCTGAATCGTTCGATTCAGATGAAACCTAATGCTGGTAGATCGGCAGGTAGCGATAGGGCACGCCCAGAATCAGGCATGCCATGGCTGTACCGTAGATGTTGCCCGCGCCGCCTTTCCAACTGCCGTCCGATTCCTGTCTGGAAATGAGGTCTTCACGGATTTTTGGATACCACTCTTCCCAGAACTCTTCACCCTCCTGATACATGGCCTGAACCGCGTAATAATGCGCATAAAAGTAATGGTGATCTTTGGCCTCGCGGTTCTTGATGAGATACTCGAGCCCCGCCTTCACTTCCTCGGCTTTGTATTCCCCGGATAATTGCAGTGACATGCATCCTGCGGCTGTCCGTGCGAATCCTGAGCCGCCGCCAGGCCGGTATCCGAAGCCTCCATCCTTCTTGTTATAACAGGCGCGCACATACTTAATCGCATTATCAATTGTAGCCTTCGGTACGTCGATACCAGCATTCCGGGCGGCTCTCAGCGCGACAACCTGAACCACCGTGACGCTGATATCGTCATCCGAGGGAATCGGCTGGTATCGCCATCCGCCGCGGCTGTTCTGCGTGCGAACGATGAGGTCCACACCTTTCTTGAGTTTGTCGCGCACGCGCTGGTTCTGGGTCATGCCATAGACCTCGGCAAGGAATAGCGTGGCAAAGCCGTGGCCATACATCGGGCCATGAGAAGTGTGTTTCGCGATGAGCCCGCTGGGAGCGCTGGCGCTCAGGACGAAGGCCATCCCTTTGGCCACCGTTTTCCCATACGTACCGCGCCCCGGAATATTGCCTTTGACCATGAGGGAGAGAAGCGCGAGCGAACAGATACCCACGTTTTTGCCCACTCTGGCATTCCAGGAGCCGTCGGCATTCTGCCGGTTCGCGATGAAGCGAAGTCCCTTGCGGATCGCTTCGTCCGCATCAGGAGTGAGCTCCACGAAGTTGGGGCCCTTGGCGTGCGCGGGGAGGGACAGGCAGCACAGAGCTAGAGCAAATAACAGTTTCTTGGTGAACATTGATGAATTATGTTGATATCAGGCTGGCTGAGCCTACTTCCGCTTCTTCCCTGCCAGTGATTTGTAATAAGCCTGGATCAGCTTCTCGTATCCCCTGGGATAACGCTCGCTGCGCGACTGGCTTGCCTCATCGCGGAAACGCTCGGGCAGGTTGCCCCAGTCGCCGAACTCTTTCTTTGAGTCGTCGAGCTTTCCGTTTTCAACGGCGCCTGGATCCTGTTTGCCCTGGTTCGGCTGCTCTGATTCCTGTTGTTGCTCTTGCTGCTGCTGTTGGTCCTGTTGTTGTTGATCCTGCTGCTGCTGTTGCTCCTGCTGTTCCTGCTGGGCCATTTGCATGGGCATCTGCTGGGTGAGCATTTCTTTGGCCAGTTCCTGCAGCTTGGAGAGTGAGACTTCCTGGGCCTGGGCTAACTGGTCGAGGGCATGCTCCTGCTGTTCGGTCGCGTCCTGGTGCTTCTCCTTGTCCAGGTCTGTTTTGGCCTGCTCCATCTGGCCGGCGGCCGCCTGCATTTTTTCCGCGATATCCTGCCATTGCTGGGAAAGTCTCTCGCTCAGTTCGCGAGCCCTTTCAGCGTGTTCTGCCTGTTGTTCACTGAGCCCTTCATCGGGCTGTCCTTCCTGCTCCTCGAATTCAGAGGCGGCGTCCTCTGATTTCTCTGCCTCTTCGCGGGTCTGCCCCAGGGTCTCCTTTTGCTCCTTCGCCAGCTTCTGGATGTCTACGAGATTGCGGGCCATCTGGAACAGTTCATCAAAATTCTCTGGCTCGCCCCCAGATGGTGCATGTGGACTGCTTTCATGCGGGCCCTGCTGTTCGGCCTGCTCCATGCGGCCCTCGAGTCCTTTGAGGGCTTCTGCGATGTCTTTGATTTTTTCGCTGAGATTTTCGCGTGCCTCGCCCAGCTTCTCTTCGGCCTTTCCCTGATCTGCTTCGGTCTCTTCGCTGTTCCCTGCCTGAAGATTCTCTTCGGCTTTCTTCATCGCTTCCCCAGCCTCGGCGAGGAGTTCTTTGGTCTCGCTGTCAATTTCGGACAGTTCCTCTTCGACGGCACCCGCCTGCTCAGCCAGATCGCCCTGGCGTTCGGCCAGTTCTTCAGCCTGCTCGTTTGCCGCCTGTTGTTCTTCACCGGATTCGGCCTCTTGTTTCTGATCCTGGCCGGATTCCTCGGCCGTCTGCTCCTCGTCGCCCTGCTGCTCTCCGGCCTCCTGTGCCTTCTGCTCTTGCCCGTTTTCCTGTGCCGTCTTCTGTTCTTCGCCGGATTCCTGGGCCTTCTGTTCCTGGCCTTTCTGCTCCTCTGCTTCCGCCTGCTGTTCTTCTCCGGAATCCTGGTTCTTGTTTTTAGATTCCTCCGCTTTCGCGGTTTCTTTGGAGAGCTCCTTTTGTTCCTGTTTCAGCTCCTCTATTTCCTGAAGGGCCTTGGCGGCTTTGGCCAGGTAATCGAGCTGCTGTTCCTGCTCTTCAAGTTGCTCTGAGAGTTGCTCGGCGTCGGCCTGGGCCCGCTCTTCTTCGGAGAGGGCCTGGGCCTTCTGTTCTGCAAGCTCCTCCAATTCGTGTTTGGCTGCCTCGAGCTGGGTGTGAGCCTGCTGCTGCTTCTGCTCCGCCTGGCTCTGTTCTGATTGCTGCTCCTGCTGGCTCTGCTCCGATTGCTCCTGCTGCTGCGCTTGAGCCTGCTGGTCCTGTTCGGACTTTTCCTGATCCAACTGAACTTGAGGGTTTTGCTCGCTCTGCTGCTGTTCTTCAGATTGCTCCTGCTCCTGCTGATCTTGTTCGGATTGCTGGCTTTGCTCCTGCTCTGACTGCTGCTGTTGCTGGCTTTGCTCCGATTGCTGCTGATTCTGCTCTGACTGGCTCTGCTCCGATTGCTGCTGTTGTTGGCTCTCCTCGGACTGCTGCTGCTCGGAAGCCTGTTCCAGTTGCTCTTGTGCCTGCTGCTGGTTCTGTTCGGCCTGTGCCAGTTGTTCCTGCGCCTCCTGGCTCTGTGCTTCATCCTGTTTGGCGATTTCTTCCTGGAGCGCTTTCGTCTGCTCCGAGAGATCCTGTTGCTCTTGGGCCAGGTCCTCGTTGCTCTCCTCTTTGTTTTTGGTTTTCTCGTTAAGCTGTTCCTGATCTTCGGCAAGCTGTGCTGCCTTCTGAGCCTGCTCTTTTGCCTTCTTATATTCCTCTATCGCATCTTCCTTCAACTGCTCGGCCAGTTGTTGGGCCTCCTCGGATTCGGTCTTCTCGGCGAGCTGCTCGATGGCCTCGCGGATGGCCTGCTTGGCTTCCTGGATGTTCTCCTGGGCTTCGGCCTGTTCCTTCTGGGCCTGCTGGTTCTTCTGCTGGGCGATCTGCTCCTCGGCCTGCTCCATGTTTTCGCTTGCCTCCTGGAGCTTCTCTGAAGCCTTGGGCGCGTTCTGCTCGGTCTGCTTTGACAGATCCTGTGCCTGGCGAGAGAGCTCATCCTGTTTCTGCTGAAGCTGCCGCTGCTCCTGCTGTGATGCCTGATTCTCCTGCGCCTGTTGGGTCTCCTGCTGAAGCTCCGCCTGCTTCTGTTCCAGCTCATCGAGTTTTTCGAGAACGTCGGCGAGATCCTGCAACGGATTGTGAGTCTGGTTACTGAGCTCCTTTTGAATGTCTTCGAGCTTCTCCAGCAGCTCCTGCTGCTGTTCGAAAGCGGAGGCAAGCTGGTTCTTTTCAAGCTGCTCGGCGGCCTCCTCGATCTGCCGGTCGAGTTCCGCGTCTTCAAGCTTCTCCAGGGCCTTTTCCGCCTGCTCTGCCGCTTCGGCTTTCTGTTGTTTCTGCTTCGTCATCTTCTGCAGGGCCTCACCAAGCTGCTCGAGCTGTTCCTGCTGAGTCTGCTGCTTCTGCGCGAGTTTGTTTGCCTTTTGCTGATCCTCTTCGGGAAGCTCTTCCTTGCCGAGATTCTCTTGGGCGAGATCGCGGGTTTCATGGTTGAGCTCCTTTTGCTTTTCAATCATCTCGCGGATGATTGCCGCGGCCTCGACGGCCTCAGCCCGCTGACGAAGCAGTTCGAGCAGAGCTTTCAGACGCTCGACGATTTCGTCCTGCTTGACTGTCGCTTTGGCGAGATTCTCCTCCGGTGGCAATTCGAGCGCCTTGAGCCGGGCCGATCGCAGCAGCGAGACGACGAGTGCCATTTCATCTTCTTCCAGATCGCCCAGCTCTGTCGAGGTGCCATCAAGCTTACCAAGCTGGTCCGGATTCCCGAGGCGATTGAACTTGAGCAGTTCGATGAGCGTCCCGAACTCATCGGAGGTGTCGCCTGTCAGCCGGCCGATCCGTTTCTGTTGCAGTTCCTCAGAAAGAATTTTGCTGTTGCGTTCGAGTTCAGTCTTCTGAGGCTGTTCCTGTCCGAAAACGGGGAGCCAGACAACGACTGCGAGCAGAATGAAATGCTTCATGTTGATTTGGTGGGTGGGAGGAGCCTGGAAGGATTTTTTATTCTCTATTTATCCGGTGGATTCGCTTCCTCAGAATCGAGATCTTTTTCGCCCCCTCTGAGAAGCTTGTCCACACCGGTTTTGTTTTCGGTTTCCATATTCATAAGGCGCTCGATGCGATCCATGGCCTCGTCCTGGCGCAGCAAGATCTTTCTCAGCATGGCCTGAGGAGACAGCAGACGAACTTCAACCGACCTGGATTCCGTCAGGTTGGTTTCAGGCGTTTTCTGGTCGTGGGCTATGAGGACGAAACGAATCACATCCCCGACCGCGAATTTCAACGGAAGAAGGTCCCAATGCCGGTCTGTGACGTCGATGGCCCTCTGGCCTTCGGCATCGTACCAATCGATTTCCACTGGGTTGATTTCTTCCTGGTCGATTACCTTGGCATAGCGAAGAGCAATCCTGCCCACACCAAAATCATCGGACGCTTTGAATTCCAGGGGGATGATGCTGCGCGGCGTGGCTTCCATCTGAAACTCAGGTCGGGTAATACTGATTCCAGGGGGCGCGTCTTCGAGCGGGGTAATGGTGTGAAGAACGGGCTCCGGGTTTGTCAGCCGGCGGCCCTCGATAGAGTGGGCGTCCACGAGTTTGAAAAAATACTTTTCCTGAGCCTTTACCGTGCGTTCAAGAGTGAAACTGTCGCCCTCATCAATGCCGACAGGAACATCTTCTCCGCCCTCGATGCTCAGAGTCACCGCATCGACCGGTTTGTTCGTCTTTACATCAAACCGCAGCTTCGTTCCGACAAGGGCCCGAACGTCACCGAGCTCCGTAGTCCTTGGGGCCTGGTGCGTGTATGGGGGAAAGCGCATCGCGATCTTTATTTCTGACACCCGCGGCAATTCTGTCACGCCCAGTTTATGAACCGGGCTCACGGCATCGCCGATCCGAAAAAAGTATTGCCAGTCCCTAGTGACCGGGTCGAGTTTGAACGCGAAACGATTGCCTTCGCCTCGTTCCACCTCATAGACATGACGCTGCTGGGTCTCCGGCTCGATGAGCACGATGTGGCCAAAGCCGGGAATGCGCCCAGCCGCGGTCGCAGCGAACTCAATCATTTCACCCCGTGCGACAGTCAAGTCACCGGGCAGCACCTCTGGAATACGCGTGAGGGTGGGATACTTGACCTCGCCAAGAAGCAGGCGCTTGAAGAATGCGTCCACGTAGTCCGGGAACTTGTAGGACGAAAGCCCGAATGCCAACCCGACACCCACCGCAATCAGCGCGGCTTTCTTCATCCGCGCAACCGGCAGGATATCTCCGAACGACATCGTGCGAGTGGACTGGGTCGTCTGCTCTTCGACGACATCCATCATTCCTCTCGATTGCTGGTAGATCGGGTTCTCTCGCATCCGATGAAACTGGACGGTTGAAATGAGCCTTGCCCCAAGTTCCGGATGTTTGCGCTCCAACTGCAGCGCAATCTCGTCATCGGATGCGCGGTGCAGGAAGCGACGGATGTGCTTGAACGCTACCACCGCCAGCACGACGGCCGGCGTCATGATCATCAGAATCCGATACTGTTTCGGCAGATTGAACTGCCAGTCAATCACAAACGAGACCGTCCCAAGCGCGACCGTCCAGACCGCCAATGAGCAGACAGCGATCAGAAAGGCCAGGAGGTTCTGCCGCATTCGAACCTGCTGAATCCGATGTTCAAGATCTTGGTAGGGCATGAATCTGGTAAGGAGAAATGAAGTTGCTTATTCTATCCGTGATGAACACGTTCAGGCTAACTGGTTTGGGATGCATATCGGTCCTCTGGCCGGTCAGGTCATGGACATGGGATTCTTCGCTCTTGTTACCCAGTACCACAACGCCCTTTACAGCTTCAATCAATAAGATAAAACTTCTAACGCACTCTCGAATCGACCGTCCGCTTAACAAGAGTAATTGCGCGCCGCGCAAAAACTCAGAAGAAACCATTACTCATTACGCATGCATGTCGGACTCATAGGCGCCAGCAGCTTTGGCCAGAATCACCTCCGGGCTTACCAGGAAAGCTCTCACATCTCCGCGATTTCTCTGGCTGGCCGGAACTTGGAAAAGCTCAGAACACTTCAAGCGGAACATTCAAAGGTTCGAAGCATCACGAACAACTTCGAGGATTTCTTTGCTGACAGCGAAATCGGAATCATCGATATTGTCCTGCCTCACGATATGCACCTGCCGGTCGCGGTGGCAGCCATGGAAAACGGCAAGCACGTCATTTGCGAGAAGCCTCCGGCCCGCACCATGGACGAGGCACTGACCATGCTGGAGGCGAGCCGTGAGCATCAGGTTCGCTACTTCGTCATCATGAACCAGCTCTACAACCCGGTGCATCGAAAAATTCGTGAGGTCATTGACAAGGGAGCGATTGGCCAGCCTTTCCTGGCCTTCGAGTATGGCTTGCACCACGTTGGAGTCATGACCGATCAGAACAACTGGCGGGCCACGAAGGAGCAATGTGGAGGTGGTCCGATGATCGATGGCGGGTTCCATCAGATCTATCGGCATCTCTTTTTCCTTGAGAGCTACGGCCGACCGGCCTGGGTGACGGGGGTCGCGGATCAGATCGCCATCGATATTCCTGAAAAAGGTGAGGATTTCGTCACCATGACGATTGGGTTTGACAGCGGCATCAAAGTGCAGGTAACTCGAGCTTTTGCAGTTCCCTTCTCACCCCCGCATGGCCCTTGCGCGATCTGTGGCACCGAAGGCACTATTGTTCTTGATGGCAAGGAAGACACCCCGTTCCGGATTATGGATAAAGAGGGCGACCATTGGATTCCAGTAGGTGAAGGCCCCCGTTCATACAATGAGACGATTCCGCCGTGTATTCACGACTATCTGGAATGCCTCATGGAAGGAGAAGAACCGGAACCTGGGCTGCCGATGGCGTATCGTACTCTTGAAATAATTGAGGCATCGATTACAAGCAGTCGTCTGGGAGAGCGGATCCATCTGAGATCAGATCCGCTGGCAAGAGAAGGAGGCAATTGATGACACAGGGCCGATTTCCGTAACCTCGTCTTCAGCATCCCATGGCCAGCGAACTCGACACAGCATTCCTCAAGGAAATCCTCAAACGGGGACTGGTAACTGAATATCAGGTAGACCAGGCCCGAAAGACTTTCCAGACCTTGGAAAAGCAGGGCACTGCCGGATCCGTGCCTCAGGTTTTCATTCAATTGAGATTCCTGAAACCGGACCAAGTTCACTCCATCCTGGGTGAACTGAAGTCATCATCTGAGCCTTCGTTATCTGTACCCTCGCTATCCGAACCGTCCCTGTCCGTACCTTCTCTGTCGGAGCCTTCGTTATCGGAACCTTCTCTGTCGGAGCCTTCGCTGTCTGAGCCCTCGTTATCTGAGCCTGCCCTATCGGAACCGTCCCTGTCCGAACCTTCTTTAACAGAGCCTGCGTTGGCCGAGCCATCGTTATCCGATCCTTCCCTAGCCGATCCTGCACCGCAGCCGGTCGCAGTTCCGCCTTCGGTTCCGCCCGTCCCCACGCCCCCCCCGGAATCTGACGCTCAGCCTGTTTCCCCGCTGGCAGATCTATCTCTGCAACTGGAGGGGGCATTACCGATAAAAGAAGGGGCATCACCGGTAGAGACTGAACGATTCAGTGCGGCACAGTCTCCCGCCCAAGTCTTGAGAAGAACGACAGAAACGAATGTGGTACCGATCAAATTCTCCAGAAAGAAGATCATTGCAGTCAAAATAGTCAAGGCAGCCGTCCCATTCGTGGTCCTTGCCGTGCTCTCGTATGGCATTTATTTTATCGTTGTTGCCGGAAACGCGGAACCAAAGATCACCCCTCCCCAAAGGAAGTCTCAGGCCAGTACCTCTGTTCCCACAGTGCCGACACCTGAGCCTGAAAAAAAAGAGAAACCTGAGCCAGCTGCACCCAAAGAGCTCAGCTATTTTGAATTTGAAAACCGCTTTCTGACTCACATGGATAAATCAGACTTTATGGGTGCATTGAAGTATCTGAATGAGGCACCCGATTCCGTCACCAATTCTGCGGAACCAGGAAAACTGGAATCCCTTCGACAGAGAGTCATCAGCAAAGCCAGAGAAAGATTCAAGAACAAGCAATCTCAAATCAGGGAGTATGTGGCAGCAGATGAGTACGCGAAGGCTCTAGAAATAATTAAACCACTTCAAAAGCTCGATATTCCCGAGATCAATACTCTCGTAGGCGCACAGATTGAAGAGCTTGAAGCAGGCAACAACCGCGCGATGGCGCTGAATAGAGCCCTGGCTTTTCAAGACATATGGATACGCATCAAACAGGACTGGATGGAGCACGAATACAATCTGGTCATAAACACTATTTCAGGGCAATTGAACCAGCCGAAAGTGAAACCCATCGCCGGGCTCCTGACCGATTCCATTGATGAGATTAAACGCGGTGAAAAATTCATGGGGTCCATTGTGACGAAACTGGCCGAGACTTCCGGCAGGTCGATCAGGGCCTTCGGCCGCGTGGTTAAAGTCGTGAGCGTGACACGGCAAACCGTGAGCTTAAAAGTTGGTTTGAAATCCGGCTCACGGCCATTAGGCAAACTTGAGCCG
>Ga0187827_10000260_pt1 | contig 84366 bp, 117 predicted proteins | sample ETNtaG_39_FD_167969 | JGI IMG/M metagenome (GOLD analysis project Ga0187827, IMG submission 167969) | Marine microbial and viral communities from oxygen minimum zone, Eastern Pacific Ocean - ETNP2014_SV_150_PacBio MetaG (Illumina Assembly) | ecosystem: Environmental > Aquatic > Marine >... | reverse complement strand
CGATCTCTTGCAACGCGCTTTCATGCTTAGCAAAAAAAGGGTGAAGTATGAGCTTGGAGGCGCCAGCATCTTGGAGGACGTGCCTCCATTCTGCTAGCGGGTGCGAGACTGCCAAGGGAAGGGCGATCCCTCCTGCGAGCCAGATGGCCCACTGCGCAACAACATAGTCTGCGCCAGGCGGACAAAGATATGCCACCGGTTCAAGAAGTTCTTTCTTACCCCCTAACAGCTTGGTTGCGAGGGATTTGGCACGTTCCAGCAACATAGCGTAGGTGTGCTCTTTTCCATCTTGCACCGCCACCGCCTCTCCGTGTCGCTCAATTCGCTCAAACAACTCCACCATGATCTCGCGTGCTGAGGATGGCTTAAAAACTTGGACTACTGATAGAAATGTCCCCTCTATTTATCTGCTTAAAAGCCACTGGACACTGGACATGGGCCCGTGACGCATATAAGGATTGCAACCCTTAATGTGTTGAGGTGACGTATGATGGAAAAAAACGCAGGACCAATACAGAAATTCAAGGCAGGAGGTATCTCTGCCAAAGTTTGGAAAAACCAGAACGACAAAGGTGACTATTTTACCGTGTCCTTAGAAAGAGTGTATAAAGATCAAAAAGGCGACTGGAAAACAACCAGCACCATGAGAGTGAATGATCTGCCTCGCGCTAGCGTAGTGCTAGAAGAAGCATTCAAATTTGCCGTCATGGCTCCGGAGGCAAAAGCATGAGTAAGGAATATATAGAGCAGGACACTAAAACAGATATGGAACCAAAGATCGAGGTAACAATCACCCCAGACAAAGTACAAGGGGTGGGCGACCTTCCTGGCATAGGACCTGCCACCATCAAAAAGTTGGAAGATGCAGGATTTAACGATTTAATGAGCATTTCTGTCGCAACACCTGGGGAGATAGTGGGTGCGTGTGAGACGACAGAAGCCACTGCCAAGAAAGTGATCGCTATCGCACGTGAAAATGTGGAGATGAATTTTGAGAGCGGCGAAGACCTCATGAAAAGAAGAGCGCAAGCCATCCGCATCAACACAGGATCAGAAGAGTTAAACAAACTGTTTGGAGGCGGTATTGAGACCGCAGCCATCACCGAAGTGTATGGACAGTATGGGTCTGGCAAAAGTCAGATGGCTCATAGCCTTGCAGTAATGTGTCAGCTACCTAAAAGCAAAGGCGGAGCAGACGGTGGAGCCGTGTTCATCGACACAGAAGGAACATTCAGACCTGAACGAATAACCCAGATGGCAAAGAGTGCAGGATTAGATCCTGCAAAAGTTCTGAAAAACATCAAGGTGGCTCGAGCATTCAATTCCGACCATCAGATGTTGCTTGCCGAAAAAGTAGAAGACCTGATCAAGAAGCAAGGCTTCAACGTTAAGGTTGTTGTTGTTGACAGCCTGACTGCACAGTTCCGTGCTGAGTTTATTGGTCGCGGCACCCTAGCAGAAAGGCAACAAAAGATCAACAAGCACATGAGGGCGCTAGCAAATGTAGGCGACAAGTATAACGTGGCCATTTTTGTGACCAACCAAGTGATGTCCAAGCCGGACGTGTTCTTTGGTGACCCCACCCAAGCGATAGGCGGGCACATTGTAGCCCACAACTCTACCTATCGTGTGTACCTGCGCAGAGGCAAAAAGGGAACTCGTGTCGGAAAAATGGTGGACAGCCCTAACCTGCCTGAGGCAGAAGCCGTCTTTGTCATCACCGAGGAAGGTATCCAGGACGCATAGCTTTTTATTCTTCCTTATTTTTTTATCTTTATTACGGTAGAATACGGACAAGAATTCTACATAAGGAGGAATAAATGGAACAGAAACCACCAGTAAGCGTTGGAGAAGAAATCGACGTGACTATAGAAGCAGTTGGAGAGAAGGGAGACGGCATCGCGAAGAAAGAAGGCTTTGTGTTGTTTGTGCCCGGAGTTAAAGAAGGTGATCAGGTCAGAATCAAAATCACCAAGGTTCTCAACAAGGTAGGCTTTGCAGAGGTTGTTGACGGCGAAGGCGGCGGAGACGCAGGCCAAGACGAGGGATCAGACGATTCTGATCAAGCGGCCGACGAGCAACCTGAGGCTTCTGCTGAAGACAGCGAAGACTTCGGCGAAGAATAAATTTCTTTTTTTTCTTTTTTTCAAACTAGAAAAAATTATATAGTCCCCTCCTTCTTCTAGGATTATGCGTCGCATAAATGAATGGTTTCACAGCAGAAAAACCAACCTAGTGGCAAAAGGACTTGCATTGATGCTTGCCACCCTCCAACCTCAGATGCTACAAGCACACGAGGCCAAACTTCCCCAAAAAAAATAGACGAGTACAAAGCAGCATACTCGCTGCTCATGGAAACAGTAAAGGAGCTCAAAACCAGTAAAACAGGAATCACTGCAGAAAAAGTTAAAGAATTACTGGGCTTCCTTAAAGAATACGAAAAAAAATACGCGGAAGTAATAAGATTGGGGAAAAACTCAGGCGCCGTGCTTCAGGCTTGGGTAGACACCCTAGAATCTATCCAGAAGGCAAAAGAATTGTTACAACTGCTCTATAACTTCGAGGTTGATGAAGAATATTTGAGGGAAAACATCAGCAAGCCGAACGTGTTTATCAACGCTAAGAGTTACGCAAAACAACTTGATGATCTATTGGCAGGAGTTAACACCTGGGTTGGCTCAGTCGAAGTAGGAATGAGAGAGATATGGGACGGTTTGAGGAAGGAAATAGCGGCAGATGCTAAAAAAATCGGCGACACAGTTCAAGCGCACGGAACAGACGCACAAAAAAGACAATGGGCCGAGTTTATACAATTCAAACCAAACCTAAAGTAACCGCCCCTCGGTATTTCTCCATCATAATAAGCTTTAAATACATCATTACACCCCGCGAAGTACAATGGCTTCTAATAAGGTGGGCGGTGTAGTTTATGAATACCGCGCAGACGTTGCAGGACTAGAAGAAGAGAACAAGTTCTTGCGAGAAAACGTGGCAGGACTCGAGAGGGAATTAGCAAAATTCCGTCAACACCCACTCATCGCGTGCGAGATCAAAGACGTCTTTGACCAGCAAGCGCTTATCCGTTTGCCTAACGGCAACGAGTTCATGGTGGATGTAGCACATAATTGCGACGTTATCATCCCTGGAGATGGAGTGTTGGCCGAACAGAAAAACCTCACCATCGTCAGTCGGATTGCTCCTAGTAAAAAGTTTGACGTAGAAAAATTTGTGATTATTGAACGACCAGACATCTCCTGGAAGCAAGTGGGCGGCCTAGGCCCACAAGAGAAAGAAATCAAAGAAGTTATTGAGCTACCACTAACCAAACCAGAACTGTTTGTTAAAATAGGAATCGAGCCACCTAAAGGATTATTGTTACACGGGCCACCCGGCACAGGCAAGACCTTGCTAGCAAAAGCAGTTGCTGCCTCCACGAAGAGCACATTTATCGAAGTGGTAGGTTCTGAGCTAGTACAAAAATTCATAGGAGAAGGGGCCAAACTCGTAAAAGAAATATTCCAGCTAGCACGAGAGAAGGCACCAAGCATCGTTTTCATCGACGAGCTGGACGCCATCGCTGCCACCAGAGTAGATATTGGCACAAGCGGAGAACGCGAAGTCCAGAGAACATTCATGCAGTTGCTTGCAGAAATTGACGGATTTAAGAACCTAGACAACGTAAAGATTATCGGGTGTACAAACAGAAAAGACATTCTTGATCCCGCAATACTCCGTCCTGGTAGACTAGACCGACTCATCCAGGTAGACCTACCTACAAAAGCAGAGAGAAAAGACATTCTTTCCATTTATCTTGACAAGATGCCCGTTTCGGGAGTTGAACCCGAGGTAATCCTCAAGAAAACAGAAGGTTTCTCGGGAGCAGACATCAAAAGTTTGTGCACAGAGGCAGGATACTATGCCATACGAAGGAACAGAAGATCTGTCCAGCAACTAGACTTCTTAGACGCAGTAGAGAAGATAGTGAGCAAAGAGCATTTCTCCACGGATCACTTAAGCATGTTTGGATAGAATATCATAGCACATTCTGAATCTTCTTGGAGACACTTGAGCGGTTTTTTGCGCGACCTTCACCACGCCACCCAATCTTGTTGCAAGCTGCTCCCCTCTTTTCTTAATGTTTTCCTCATCCACAAATGCATAGACATGGATGGTGCCACCACGTTTGCATAACTTTCTTGCAGCCTCAAGATAGCGATAGGCGCCTGCAGGATGCATCATCACAACACGATCAAACTTTCCCTTAGCAGCGCGAGCGTTACCCTTTACTGCTGTGACCGTAACCTTGTTCAACAAAATATTTTCCTCAGCAAGTTTGTGAGCAGCAGGGTTCCATTCAATACTTACGACTTTTCCCGGATGAGCGTGCTTTGCGATAACCAAAGCATACGGTGCCACACCACCAAACAACACGACCACAGACTCCCCTTTCTTGACTAGTTTGGCTATGCGCAACCGTTCTGTGCCTAATCTTGGAGAGAAGTAAGCTTTAGCCACGTCCACAACAATCCGCACGCCACTCTCGTTATGCTGTGTGAGGGTTTGTCTTTCACCAGCAACATGGACAAGCTTCTGTAAGCGATATCGACCTTCGTGGCCTTCCCTTTTTTGCATGACCGTGTGAATGTTCTTTTGCTTAAGGAGAACTTTAGCCTCTTTCTTGTTCACCTTAGGATCTAGCAAGGCTATGCTTCCGATGATGTCGTACATCACCAATCACCCAGCCTTTTTTGTTGGGTGTCTGGCAAGCTCTCTAGTGTTTTCTTGACTCTATCCGGACTGAAACCACGGTTCATAAGGAAGTCGTACACCTTGTCCTTGTTATATTCTTTGCCCTCAAGATCGTAATCATCTGTTGTGGGCATTTTCGTAAACGTTTCGTAGACTTCTTGCCAAGGAACATTGTTGTGCTCGTCCCATTTGGCCTCTGCGAACACCTTCTCAGTTTTGTGCTTTAGGATCAAAGCAAGAGCTTTCTTAGGCCCTATGCCCTTGACACCGCCGCTATAGTCGGTTCCTACCAGCATGGCGAGCATTATGAGTTGCTGTTGGGTAAGTTCTAACTTTTCCAACGTTTGTTTGAGGTTGATAATTGCTGGCTCAACAGGAACAGAACTCAGTCCTCGCTTCCTCCGACCTGCAATGTTGAGGTTGATCACGAGCCTTGGTGCTTTGTGTAAAAGACTATCAAAGTCTTGTGAGACAACGGCCCATCCGTCGCCCTTGGCAACCATGTGGGCTGCTTGTGCCTCTCCCTCTGCAGGAGCTTGCACGCAAGGGATTCCCATGGCTACCAATAGCGTTTTTGCGTCCTTGATCATGGAAAGGGTGAGTCTGCTTGTTCTTGCTGCGTACTTCTTCATGTCCGCCACATCTCCCTTCTCTTTAGCCTCTTCATACAAAGAACCTGCCTCAGATTTGATATCCTTTCTGCGGTCTAGCTCTGCTTTTTTTAGTGCAGGCACCTTACCATCAAAAACAAAAACAGGATGTAGTTTGTGCTTGCTAAAGTTTGTACAGCGATTGAACAACCCCATCAAATGTGAGGTTACGTTTCCATTCTCATCGGTGAACAAGCCTCCATCCATGCTGCGTATGGTGGTGATGAACTGATACAAGGTGTTGTACGCGTCCACCATGAGTGTTTTGCCTGCCAATTCTTGTAGAGTGATTGGCTTTTGGACGACAAGATCTCGTAGTTTAACTCCCAAGTTTGGCCACCTTCACACCTTTGAGCGTCCTAAGCAGCATCTCTGCCTTTTTTGTGAGCTCGCCATGAGTGATGAGCAGTGCTGGCAGTTTGTGCATTTGTGCTTGGACGTAGGCATTTGAGATGTCCGCGTCACTTATCCTTTTTTTAGGTTTCGGATGACAGTAATATGTAAGCTTGCCCACAGGACTGTCTACCTCTACTGTGTAGCCTTCCTTGTGCTTTTCTAGCACGCTTATCTTGTTTTTTTGGAAATACTCATGCAAGCCCTTTTCAAAGTCTATAGCCGTTTGTTTTCGGGTAGAGACCTTCTTTGGCTTTGCATGCTTGAGCGGCTTAGGTAATGGTGGAGAGATGCTTGGTTGCGGTCTTCTTGGTGGAGGCTTGCTCGTAGATTTTGGCTTTGGTGGCGTAGGTAGAGGTTTTTGAAACATGGAAGGTGGCGCGCTAAGTTTTGGTTCAACAACTCCTTTGATGAGCGATTCTGCTTCTACGTCCTCCACCATGAACCATTTCCAGAAGAGTTCTTTCCCGGAGTTATTGGATACTTCCAGAGGAACGGCAAAATCACGAACGTTCCGTAAGCTAACCCTGGTTAGCGGCTCTACCTGGCTGTCCCGAAGTATTTTCTTTTCTTTCAACAAATTAACAGTCTTTTGATCCTTCTTATTCAGATATGTTAAATAATTTAACAATTGATTTTTCTTGTTAGGAAGCAAATACAGAGGACTAGATCCAACCTTGAGAGCGCTCACCACCAATTTTCCCTTGCTCACAAGCGAAGAAAGGAATGCGCTGGCCACCAGAGAATCTTTTCCAATGATTTTGGCGACTTGCATGGGCAGCACGGGTTTGGTGTCTGCCATGGCTAGAATTTGTTCCTCCTCGTTCATGGCCCAATCTGCCAAACACGCTATAAAAAGTTTAGGTGCTCTCACTCTCAAAAACAGGAAAAACCCCTAAACCCAACATGTTAAATAATTTAACAATTAGGAAAGAAAAAGTTGGGAACAGATAAAAGTAAAGATTAAGAAAAGTGTTGGTCAATAACTTCGGAAAAAGTCGCGAACAGCGTACTCTCCCCTTTATGAGTACTCCGAACACAAACAGTTACAGGCCCCTCACCATCTTTGCCAACATCTAAGGAAAAAGTGGTGTATGTTTTTTCCGCACCTCTCGATGCGTAAAGGTGTAGAGGCTGCAATGAGGGATAAGAATACAGGGAGCTCACCTCTGCACCTATGGCTAGAGCGTTGCTAAGAAAAGCACTCAAAACTATGTAGCGTTGCTGTAAAGGTCGGGGGAACACAGTATCGACTTCAGTATCTGCATCCGTATCTGCATCATTATCCACATCAGTAGGAACGCGAAATTCCCTCTGGTGATTATACATAGTACTACACTTAGGTATTTTGTACATCTGTCGCTCTTCTATTGCTGCATCACTAGGACCGCCCATAAAGTAGTCGGTGAAGGGGCACTCTTAAACCTTAGGGTTTGAGCCAGCGAGCTTCCCAATAGCACACATCCAACTCGTCGTCCACAACACCAATGAGTAACTTCTTTTTTGTGCTGTGCGCTACCCTGTTCTTGGCTGCCCAATCATGCCAGGTGAGCTTGTCTTGCTCATGAACTGGAAACACAACCCATTTGGCGTGTGCTTGGCCAGGTTTCTTGCCGCGATCATACACTCTGAATGCGGCGCCAAACTTGAGCGCAGTTTTCACAACATACCCTCGACCCCGTAAATCCTTAAAAACCGCGTAATGGGTCCAGAAACTCTTTCCAGGACGTTGTGAGCGAACCAACTGCTCAGCAGAGTATGCCTTACCTCTCGCATTCACAACCTCTAACTTCTCGGTCTCCACCAAAAACATAGCCTCAAACAAACTCAGATGGAGTCTTCCATCGGCAAGCGACGTTCCATACTGTAACGTAGCTAGTGCTCGTACGGCATCACTCGCTTCGGTGATGATGCGTCCTCTGTCTAGGAAGGCCTTGGTCACAGACAAAGCTTTTAAAAGATCGTTTAAAAACCTATGGTCATGGAATTGACCTTTTTGGGAACACAAGCGATGATGCCCACAAAGCATCGCAACGCAAGCGCTGCCTACTTGGAGTTCAAAGGAGAGGGATTGTTGTTTGATTGTGCTGAAGGAACCCAACGTCAACTAAAACAAGTAGGGGTTGCCCTGTCAAAGATCCGACACATTTTCATCTCACACTGGCACGGAGACCACGTGTTGGGTCTGCCAGGAATGATCCAGAGCCTTGGTGCTGCAGACTTTACAAAAACGTTGATGATCTATGGTCCACCTGGCACAAAAAAACTATACGAGCATATGATGCAAGGAACGGTGTTTGCAAATAGTGTGGCTACGGAATTCAAAGAAGTTCGTTCTGAAAAAGTTGTAGAAGGGAAAAACTTTTCTGTAGAATGCACACCACTCAACCACGTCGTTCCGTGCGTGGGATACTCGTTTAAGGAAGAAGATCGGAGGAGAATCGATCTTAAAAAAGTGAAGAAGCTCGGCATACCTCCCGGTCCTGAATTAGGAAAACTTCAGCAAGGAAAAAGCATCATGTGGAAGGGTAAGAAAGTAACCTCTGATAGCACCACGTATGTTGTTGTGGGCAAAAAAGTTGTATACGTCGTGGACACGGCACCTGCAAAAGAGATTGTTAAGCTTGCGAAGGATGCTGATGCGTTTATCTGCGAAGGAACGTTTGGAGAGGAACTCCAAGATCGCGCTCACGAATACAAACACCTAACAGTTGTGGATGCCGCAACCTTTGCCAAGAAAGCAAAGGTCAAACATCTCTACCTTACACACTTCAGCCCACGGTATCCTTCCACTAAAGAACTAGAAAAACAAGCAAAGAAAATATTTGCTAACACCACCTGCGCGAAAGATTTGCTACAGGTGAAGCTATGAGCAAGATTCGTGGAACGGCAGTGGAGCGAGAGCTCGTCCACATGTTTTGGGATAGGGGTTGGGCAGCTTGCAGAGTGGCAGGCAGCGGAAGCATGCGCTACCCAAGCCCAGACATTCTCGCTAGTAACGGCATTAGCTTGTTTGCGGTAGAATGTAAGAGTTCAAGAAAGGACAACATCTACATCCCCCTACAAGAAATGAAGGAGTTAGAAGACTTTTCTCGGCTGTTTAAGGCACTGCCATTGATTGGTACGAGATTTGCCAAGCAAGAATGGCGTTTCGTGAAGCCAGACATGGCCTCCACCACAGAAAAGTTTGCAGTGTTCAAGCCAGGACAAGGGGCTACGTTTGACCAGCTCACAAAGTAAGGTTTATAAAGAAGCCAAGACCATGTCAATCAGTGAAATCCCTAAATTTACTTGACGAGGTGGTCACAGAAATTGCCGGTGCTGAAGTGGTTAGACTGGCAAGAATTCTCAAGAAAAACAAGAACGTTTCCGAGTTCAGACTCACGAGCTACATCAAACAAGAGATTAATGTTACAAGAAACATGCTGTACCGCTTGTATGAGGTCAACTTAGTATCCTTCACAAGGAAGAAGGATAAGAAGAAAGGTTGGTACATCTATTACTGGACGCTTAATGACAAACAACTGCCCTACTTGTATCGGGATATCGTTGCTAAGAAGATTGATCGTTTGAATGAAAGATTAGAGCGAGAAAAGGTCTCGCAGTTCTTTTTGTGTGATGATGAGTGTGTACGTCTTGACTTTGACCAGGCCACAGAATTTGACTTTAAATGTCCTGAATGCAACGAGCTTCTATCTTTAGAAGACAATTCTGCAAAGATTGCAGACCTTGAGGGACAACTACCTGCGCTAGAAAAGATTCTCAAAACACCGCTTAAAGTGGTTAAGATACCTGAACCTAAGGTTAAGAAAAAGAAGGCCAAAAAGGCAAAGAAAGTCAAGAAGGCCAAGAAAAATGTCAAAAAGAAAGTCAAGAAAACAAAGAAAAAGAAACGTTAGCGCTTCTTCTTTTTACTCTTTTTAGCTTTACGCGTGACTCTACTCACAATCTTCTCGATTTTGAGCTCTTCCTTCAAGATACGAGTCGCTAATCGGTCAATGTGGAGTTCGATTCGTGCCACTCTGCGCTCCATTAAGACTAGAACGCGTAGGCAGAACACCATAGCGAAGAGAATGCCAACAACTACAGACAGAACAATGCGTAATACGGTGTCTTCTACCATGGTACCTCTTTTCAATCCTACAGTAAGAGGGGGTATAAATATGTATGGATTTTGTGGTTATGCCGTAGCCTTTTTCCAACTCTCTTCGAAGAGTCTTTCAAAGCCTTGTGCGAATTTAGCTTCGTTTACCACAATACCAAAATCATAATGCTCATGAATGTTCTCGTCAGGTACCATTATCATCACACGGTTACCGTCAACAACGACGTATCTTGTGTCAATCTTGCCTTGACGAGCATCCACGCCGTGGAAGTCCATTTCCTTAGGTGAGATAACTTGTACTTTGACGTTTTTTGAGATAGCACGGTTAAACGCGTGTCTAAGACTTGATGTTTTTCTTGAAGCACCAGTAGCAGTGGTACAAATTCGGACGCTTTTCTTTGCTTCCTTGACCATGCTGTTCAATCGTGCGTAAATGTTCTCTCTTCCCTTCAAAATTCCAGTAAGATCAACAGGGTCTACTTGCTCGATGCCGTTTTTGTGTAGGCTTACTAACTCTTTTAGCACGGTAGATTTTGAAAGCTTGTCGAGCATCTGGTTCTGTCCATCTGCCTCTTCTTCAACCTTTCTTTTTACTCGTTCGATTACTTCGCTAGGTGGAATTGCAAGATACTTGATGGGCTTGCCCAACTTCATGATGACAAATCCTTTCTTTTCCAAGGTTTCTAGAACATCATATGTTCTACTTCTTGGAACGTTAGCAATGTCAGAGAGGTCTCCAGCTGTTGCGGTTCCCTTTGATAGTAAGGCGACCCATAGTTTGATCTCATAGCTGTTCAAGCCGAAATCTTTGAGTTTGTTCATGAATTCTTTGCTTACTAACATTGTTCACCTGTTGTTACTAAGAGGTAGTCTTTCCTCGTTTATAAAGGTTAGCCAGTTTTTGACTACCAACCCCCCTATTGCAGGTGGAAACACGATGTGCGAACCACTCAAAACCACCCAAAAAAATGCGCGGACGACAACATTCTATTTCTTTTCTATATAGAAAACAATTACTACTACTACTACCACCCATTTCCACAAGAAACAAGGGGGTGGGGGATATCTTTTAGAAAACATATAACTATTTAAACCTCCATTTCTGATGGAACTTTTGATGGATAAAGGGTTGGGACAGTTTTTCGAAGACTATCTGGAAGCAGAAAGTTTGTTCTCGCATAAAGAGTACTTACAGCCTAACTTTGTTCCTGAAACAATTACCCATAGAGCCGAACAACTACAAGCAGTGGCAAGCATACTAGCCCCTTGCCTTCGAGGCCAGAAGCCTTCCAACCTGTTTGTGTACGGAAAAACAGGTACTGGCAAGACATTGACCGTAACGTACACTACCCAACAACTAGAAAAGGTGGCAAAAAAGAAAAACTTGCCACTCAAAGTGATCTATCTGAACTGCAAACTAAAAAAAGTGGCAGACACTGAATATCGCCTTATCGCACAACTAGCCAGAGAGTTTGGCAAGGCAATACCTCCTACCGGATTGCCTACCGATGAAGTGTACAGCATTTTTTTCAAGGAATTAGACAAAGAGAAACGAATCATACTAATAGTTCTAGACGAAATAGACGTGTTGGTGGGAAAAATTGGTGATGAAATGTTATACAACCTTACTAGAGTCAATGCTGAGCTCAAAAACGCACAGCTAAGCATAGTAGGCATATCCAACGACGTTATTTTCACAGAAAGACTAGATCCTCGCGTCAAAAGTAGTCTTTCTGAAGAAGAACTCATCTATCCTCCCTACAACGCCATGCACCTACAAGAAATACTTGATCAAAGAGTCAAGATGAGCATGAACGAAAACGCAGTAGGAGAAGGGGTCATAGCCAAATGTGCGGCTATAGCTGCAAGAGAGCATGGAGACGCAAGACGCGCAATAGAATTACTACGCGTCTCAGGAGAACTCGCAGAAAGAGATGGCGCAACCCAGGTCAACATGTCACATATAGACAAAGCAGAAGATACCATAGAACGAGACAAAGTAATAGAGCTTGTCAAAGGACAGCCCAAACACTACCAAGCAACATTGTACGCCATATTTGATCTTGGCAACCAACGAAATGATGCCCTCTTTACAGGGGAGGTGTACGAACACTACAAACATGTTTGTCAGCAAGTCGCACTTAGACCACTAACCCAAAGAAGGGTCAGCGACATCATAGGAGAGTTTGATGTTTTAGGAGTTATTAATGCTAAAGTCATCAGCAAAGGAAGATTTGGGAGAACCCGAGAAATCTTTCCTTCCACCAGCCAAACCCTAGTAGAGAACGCCCAGTCAACATTAACTGAAGAATTAGGACTATGAATGAAACCCTGAAAAAGAAGAAAATAATAGAATCCTTGATGGACAAGAACACTCTTGTTACTAAGCAAATACTAGATGACGTGGAGAAAAACATCGACAAATACTATGAAGAGATAACTCCCGCCTCTGCACCAAGCCAAAAACACAACGTCGAGGTTGTTTTTTCCTACCAAGACTTCAACAAGAAACGAGTGGTCCAAGATTTTGTAGGGCACATGACCGTACGCTTCAAACAGATGGAAGCACTTCTACGCTCAAGACAAGAACTCCAACAACTCACCAGCATATCTAGAGTGACACCTGGAAGTTCAGTATCCATAATAGGATTGATCATGGACAAGTACATCACCAAGAACGAACATATTTCATTAGTGATGGAAGATCGAAGCGGGAAGTCTATCAAGGTCATCATCACCAAAAACAGCGCAAATTACACACTCGCTAAGGATCTGTCGCTAGACCAAGTGATTGGTATAGTAGGCAGAGCAGGAGATAACGTCATCTTTGCAAGCGCCGTCCTCCTCCCAGACATACCTATGCAACAACAAGTCAAACAAAGTCCTGACGAAACCTACGCCGTAGTCCTTTCAGACACAGAGATGGGCGCAAAGGAATTCATGCACGATGAGTTCCAAAGATTCCTTGCTTGGATCCAAGGAAAGTGGGGAAGCGAAGAGCAACGACGCATAGCATCTAAGGTTGGCTACGTTTTTCTTGTAGGAGATGTTGTGGCAGGAATAGGTATCTATCCTGGCCAAGAAAGCGAGGTGGCTTACTCAAGTGTCAAACAAATGTACGATGAGGCAGCGCTCGCACTCGCTTCCATACCCTCCCACATTCCCATCATCATATGTGCTGGCAACCACGACTCAGTACGCCTATCCGAGCCACAGCCCTGTCTTGACAAAGAACACGCCGCAGCGTTATACAATCTCCCAAACGTCATCATGGTAAGCAATCCTTCCTGGCTGAACATACACGCAAGTGAAGAATTCTCCGGCTTTAGCATATTGCTCTATCACGGAATGAGCTATCCCTACTATGCTGACACGGTCAACAGTATCCGTCAGTCAGGAAGGCAGGCCTCTGACAAAACAGAACTAGTCATGGAGTATTTACTCAAGTGCAGACACCTCGCACCCGCACACACCAGCGCAATGTACATTCCCGATCCTCAACGAGACGAACTCGTGATAGAAAGAATTCCTGATTATTTCTTGTCAGGGCACATACACAAATCAAGAGTAAAAACGTACAGAGGGGTGAACATGGTTGTAGGAAGTTGCTGGCAGCCCAGCACACAATTCCAGCAAAAAATGGGGCACGTCCCTGACCCGTGCGTGGTCCCAGTTCTAGGACTACATGACCGAAAGGTAACATTATTCGATTTCAAACATGACCAGCAGTAAAAAAATAACGGAATACTTCGACCGCCTCCACAAACAGGTAGCCGCGGCTAACGAACAAGCAAACAAGGCGCGAGCCTCGGGAATAGATCCTAACAAAGAGGTAGAAATTCGTCTAGCCGCCAACATGGCAGAGCGTGTAGAAGGCTTGATCAGTGTTGCAGCTCCACAGATTCTCGATGCCGGCGTCAAAGAGCGCATCATGGAACTTGAAAAAGAATTTGATGTCCTCGATTGGCGTGTGGCGCTCAAAATAGCTGAAGAGGTAGCACAAGAAAAGTTCTGCAAATTCAAAGACAAAAAAGAAGCCATAGAAATAGGAATCAGAACCGGCTTCGCGTATGTTACTGTTGGCGTTGTGTCCAGCCCACTAGACGGCATTGTGGGTATTGACATCAAGAAGCGTCTTGACGGCAAAGAATATTTTTGCGTGAACTTTGCAGGCCCCATAAGAAACGCAGGAGGCACCGCTGCTGCGGTATGCGTCATCATCACGGACTACGTTCGTAAGGTTATGGGCTACGAAAGGTATGACGCACAACCTGACGAAATCAAGCGCGCCCACACAGAAGTTTCAGACTACCACGAGCGCATCAGTCCGAGACAGTACTTTCCTACAGAGGGTGAGCTGCACTTTCTTGTCCAAAATCTTCCTGTAGAGATAGGTGCAGACCCTTCCGAGACGAGAGAGGTGAGCAACTACAAGGATTTGCCACGAGTGCCTACCAACTTCATCCGAAGCGGGTTCTGCCTGATGATGACCGACTGCATTCCCCTAAAGGCTCCAAAATTGTGGAAACAATTATCCAAGTGGGGAAAAGACTTCGGTCTAGACAGCTGGAATTTTCTTGAAGAGTATCTCAAACTACAGAAAAAGGCAAAGGCAAAAGACGAAGAACAATTGGGCATCAGCCCAGACTACACATATTTGAAAGATCTTGTGGCCGGTAGACCTGTGCTAGGCCTGCCCTTATCAAGCGGAGCATTTCGTGTACGATATGGACGTTGCAGAACCACGGGCTTGAGTGCACAAGCACTCCATCCCGCAAGCATGTATGTGTTAAACGAGTTTATAGCATCCGGAACGCAGCTCAAGCTAGAGAGACCGGGCAAGGCCGCAACGATTGGCAGTTGCAGCACTATTGAGGGGCCCATTGTCAAACTTCGCGATGGTTCGGTCATGTATTTGCAATCTTTAGAGATGGCACAGAGCCTATCTCCCGAAGTCCAGGAAATACTGTACTTAGGAGACATCCTGTGCAATTACGGAGACTACGTAAACCGGGCACATCCGTTGGTACCTGCAGGGTATTGCGAAGAGTGGTGGGCACTCGAGCAAGAAAAAGCAGGAGCGCCCCCGCTCGTAGAGAATGTGACTCAGGCCCTAGAGGTTTCTCACAAGTACGGAACACCACTCCATCCTAAGTATTGCTATCATTGGAACGCGCTCACCTTAGACCAGTTCAAACAATTAGTTGAGTGGCTTCCTACTGCCTCGTTTGTGGAGGAGCAAGCAATACTCTCATTACCTCACCCTGCAAAGAGAGCCCTAGAACTTATAGGTATACCTCACCGAGTTATCAAAGACAAGGTTATTCTGGAAGAGGAGCACACCAAGAGTTTGCTGTCCACGTTAGATGTCAAGGAAAAACATGCCGAAATCATGGATGCTATTGAAAAATCAAAAACTCCGGATGTGTTTACGCTGGTCAAACTGATCAGCGGTCTTAACCTTCGTGACAAGTCAGGCACTTTTGTAGGGTCACGCATGGGCAGACCCGAAAAGGCAAAGATGCGAAAGATGACGGGCTCTCCCCACGTGCTCTTTCCTGTAGGAGAACAAGGAGGAAGGATGCGAAGTTTTCAGAGTGCACTCACCGCGGGAAACATCGTCGCAGACTTTCCTTACTACTATTGTGAAAAATGCCAGGACAGAAACTTCCTACCGGTGTGCTTAGAGTGTGGGGACATCACGGTAAAACAATACCACTGCCAAGAGTGTGGATACATTACAGAACCATGTGACCATACTCCCTCCCAATCCACCAAGCAAACCTTTCCACTCAACGATCTCTTTCCCAAAATACTCAAGTCCTTGTCCTTGGTACACTACCCTGACCTCATCAAGGGAGTTAGAGGAACTATGAACGACACGCACACCTTTGAGCACATAGCTAAAGGGGTGCTTCGAGCCAAGCACGACATTTTCGTGAACAAAGACGGCACGACAAGATACGATGCCACCCAACTTCCACTCACCCACTTCACACCCCAAGAGATCGGAACCAGTGTAGAAATTCTTGCCACGCTAGGATACACCGAAGATATTGAAGGCAAGCCACTCACCAGCCAAGAGCAGGTAGTTGAGATCTTTCCACAAGACATCATCCTTCCTGATTGTGCAGAGAGCCCTGATGTAGGGAGCAAAGAGGTCTTAACTCGTGTGGCCAATTTTGTTGATGATGAATTGCTACACTTGTACAAGCAAAAAAGATTTTACAATCTCAAATCTGAAGATGGCTTGGTAGGCGAACTGGTAATCTTCCTAGCGCCGCACACGAGTGCAGGCATTCTGGGCAGAATAATTGGGTTCTCCAACACCCAAAGCATCATGGCACACCCGTACATGCACTCTGCCACAAGGAGAGACTGTGATGGGGATGAGAATTGTGTGATCTTGCTTATGGATGCGTTCTTGAACTTCAGCAAAGGTTATTTGTCTAGCCGAAGAGGTGCTACGATGGACACGCCTCTCGTGTTAACCACTCTGCTCATTCCTTCTGAGGTGGATGACATGGTGTTTGACATGGACATTTCTTGGAAGTATCCCTTAGAATTTTATGAAGCAACGATGGAGCTGAAAATGCCCTGGGAGGTGGAGATACCCCAAATAAAGTCCGTTCTCTTCAAGGAAGAGCAGTATGAAGGGCATGGCTTTACGCACCATACTGATAACATCAATCATACTGTCAGGTGCAGCGCGTACAAGCTGCTACCCACAATGAAAGACAAGTTGCAAGGACAGATGGATCTTGCAGACAAGATTAGGGCGGTCAACGCAACGCAAGTGGCCACCTTAGTCATTGACAAACATTTCATGCGTGATGCAAAAGGAAACTTGCGACAGTTTTCCACCCAAGAATTCAGGTGTGTTAGTTGTAACAAGAAATTTAGGCGACCGCCACTCAAAGGCGCATGCACCTCTTGCGGAGGCAAACTCCTGTTTACTGTAGCACAAGGCAGCGTGGTGAAGTACGTAGAACCTATGACGAGCCTAGCCACAAAGTACGAAGTGAATGAGTACTTACAAGAAACCATCCGATTGCTTCACAGAAGAATAGAAGGAGTGTTTGGTAAAGATGCAGAAAAGCAAACAAGCCTAGGTGCCTGGTTTGGCTAACTCTTTAGGAACTTCAAAGCGTCCGATTGCTTCAGGAATTGAGTCTTCAAGAACACTAGATCCTTGTATCGCAGACCCCTCGTCATACACACCACATCTCCTCGACTCTACTGTTTCTTGGTGATCCAAACGAACACTCCACGAGTAACCGTCTTTGTCTAGCCTGCTCACTATCGCTCGCACCAGGCAGCTACCTTTATTTCTTTGCAACCTCTGGAACGCAGTGTTTTCCTCCGAGCCACGTGCGCTCCTATCCCATCCGTATTTCTGGAGCGTATCTCCATAGGCCTCGGCAATTTTCTCTACTGTCTCTGGCTCAACGCTAGGAACTTCATACCGTTCACGTTGTGCATTTTTGAGATCCTGGAGTACTTCATCCACCGCGGTTCGTTTGCCGTCTGAGGTCTCTGCCTGGAAAATGACGGCAGGGGAATCTGAGATGGTCTCTGTTACTTTAATAGAAAAGCCCTCCGGCATCCACATGCCTTCGTATTCAAGATCAATTGTAACAATCCCGAATCCGGACTTCCGCATTGTCTGGGAGAATATTCCTTCGTCAAAAGTGGTTCCCAGATCCATAAATTTGCGTGACTGGAACCAATCCCGAAATGGTAGGATGAAATTTTCCCAAGCTACGCCCGTCATACTATTGAGAGGGATGGACGACTTTTAAACTTATTCTCTTATTATCACTGATTGCGCAAAAGGAATGTTTTGACAGTGTAAGATGTTTTCTTCGGAAATCATGCCTTCTCGTAAGGCAAGTTGTGTGATAACTTTTCCTACGAGGTTGCACGCTCCTGCTTTTTTGAGAATACTCTTAGTTTCATCTTCGTCCATCTCCTTACCTTGGTAGAATGGACTGGAGAGATCAAGCACGACGCCGTTTTCTTCAAATTTTTTACCAAGAAGTTCTGTGTCGCACACCGCAACTATGATGTTGCCTCCTTTATGATGTTCTTTGACAATCATATTTTTGATTTAACGTTGTTTCTATTACCGCAAGCTGAACATTTCAAAACCGTGTACTCTCCTTCTTTGAGGAGGTCTGTGTCGGGCTTGCCACATTGTGGGCAGAGCACGAAGTCCATGGCATACTGTCTTATCTTTTCGTTAACGCGCGACGCAGGAATCTTTGCTCCGATAGCAACGTTTGGTCCCTTTATCTCGCCAGGACTGGCTAGTTCGCGAAGAACGAACTTAAGCATGTGCTCAGGTTCTCTTCGTAGATCTTTTGCTATCTGGACAAAGTTGCTCAGAATGGTTTTGCTTCCCTGCATGTGCCCTCTTACTTTTGGGATTTCAAAGCGGTCACGCTCAAACACTTGTTTGGGCATTTTCTCTCGCGCTCTGCTCAATAGGTCAGCATAGTTCATACTCTTACAAACCCTTACCTCTTTATAAAGCTAGCCGTCGCTTCCATACCTTTAAATAACGGCGTGGCTGCTTACCTATCATGGTTCTAGAAGCGTTACTCACTCCTATGCGTGGAGAGCGCCGGCCGGTAGAGCTATTCGCCCTAGGCTTTCTGTACGCCATTGTAGGTTTGGGTGTTGCGAGATGGGTCTTTAGCGAGCAAACAAGCATGGCGATGGTTTTTTTCACGGTCATAGCTGCCCTACCCTTATTTTATCACACCATGCGTTTTGAAGAATATCGCGAGGGTTTTTCACATGGGCACTCGCTCAAAGAGCACAGGCGTGTCATGATTTTCTTTGTATTCTTTTTCATGGGCATGCTGGCAGCCTTCACTACTGCTTATGTAGTGATGCCCTCTCCGCATGCTGCCTTTGCCGTACAAGATGACACCATCGTGGCGGCGAACCAACGCATGACTGGCAACGCATACTCCTTCAACGCGCTAACAAAGATTTTTGTGAACAACATCAAAGTCATGGTCTTTTCCTTATTATTCAGTTTCGTGTATGGCACGGGGGCGTTGTTTATTTTGACGTGGAACGCTTCGGTGTTGGGGGCGGCTGCAGGGAATTTCTTCCGCCAGAATCTCGCAGAGTTTGCAGCCTCAACAGGTTTCGCAAAAGTTGGCGCCTATCTTTCTGTACTTTCGTTTACAATACTTCGCTATGCTGTTCACGGCCTTCCGGAAATGCTCGGCTATTTCATTGCAGGACTTGCGGGTGGCTTGTTGAGCGTGAGTGTGATGCGTGGCCATCACAAAACTGCGGCTTTTGACCAGATCTTGCGTAGTGTGCTTGACCTTGTCGTGTTAAGTACGCTTGTTCTGATGGCTAGTGCGCTAATCGAGGTCTACGTTACGCCCTTATTCTTTATCTAATGCGTGGAGCCCTTGATCTTCAAACACAAGCTCCAATCTTATCAACCGGTCCAAGGTTGTGCGGTCTCCCACGCGAGCGAGTACCTCTTCATAGCTCAGATGATCCTCTTCTAAGGTCTTAATCAGTGCGAGCATGCGGTGGTCTACCTTCGGCATCCAACGCTCTTCACAAGGCTTAATGATGCTCGCAACGATACAAGGAGGGCCAAACATGCGTATGTTGCCCAGAACACGAACAACCTCTCCTTCGTTAATGCTTGTTGGGTTGTTTAATCGTTGTACTGCTATCGTTGAGGTCCCGTCATCTAGTAAGAAACGCTCTGTGTCCACCTTTTTTGTCTTACCAACAACGTTAACCTCGCTTACGGGGTTGCCACTCCGCAGTGTAAGCACGTCTGTTCCCGTCGCGTGTAGAAGCGCGCGCACGGCTATTTGCTGTGCAACCATGTTTTCTGTCCCCGGACAACCTTTAAATACTTGACTGCTCGATCCTCCTGTTATGGATGCAAGGGTAAAGGATTATGTACAGTCACTGCTCGCTCAGGGCTGGACAGAGGAGCAAGTGCTCCAGTACATGGCTAACGCAGGCTATCCAAGTAAGGATGTAGAGCATGTCATCCATGGCCCTACATTTACTCTTAACAAGATGTTGCTTATTGTCGGATTTCTCGTTTTGGTGACTGCAGGCATACTTTTCGTTCCTAAAATGATGGAAGAGACCGTGCTTGACATGAGCACAAGTGTGGTGAGCACAACTCCAGAGAGAGTGGCTGCGAGCGTACGCATTGACTCCTCCTCTTCTAAGACCGTAGCTGTGAAGGTTGCCATAATACTTCTTGATGGTGCTGGCAGAACGGTCAAGAGCAAACAAGAACGTGCAGAGTTTGAGGGAAGCACAGTACTTCCAGTAAGCTTTGACGTGAAGGATCTTCCTCCAGGAAAATACGAGTTCCGCGCCAGTTTAGTGTTTGATGACAAAAGAATTTCTGATTCCGCAAACGTGAATGTTCCAGAAAAGGTTGCAAAGCAACCAAAGCAAGTAGTCCTGCAACCTACCGAAGACGTTCAAGACTGTCCTGGTGGTTGTGATGACTTGAATGCCTGCACCTCAGACTCTTGCGTGAAGGGATTGTGTGAGAATGTTCCCAAGCCTACCTGTTGCGGTAATGGTAACTGTGATGCTGATGAGAGCGCTGCAACCTGTCCAAGAGATTGTGTGGCGGCTAAACGAAAAACATACGCGGAGATCATTGATGATTCTGAAAAGTTGGCTGCGCAAAGTCCAGACCAGGCTGCAGATCAGTGTGCTTCCTTGCTTGTCGTTCCACAAGCGGACCTTTGCTTCTCACAGGTCGCTCGTGCTTCCGAGAAGAGTGAGTTCTGTAACGCCATACAAACGATTTCTAATCGCGATGATTGTTATGCTGCGTTTGCCCAGAAAGAGCCAGAAGCTTGTGACAAGATAGCGGATACGTACTTACAGTCTGCTTGCTTCAGTCTGTCTGCGTCCTAAGTGAGTTCATAAGATCGTGGTACATGTTCTTTGTTGTTTCCGTTGCAAACGGCGCCTTGATGTGTTTCTTATCTTTAGCCAGGAATGTGATCATCCTTTCGCGAGTGTACCTTAGCTCTTTTCGCACTACTTCGAATCCTTTTGGGGTAGCCATCCACAGAAAGTCCAAATCAGTGAATGCCGCCAACAAGGAGTCTTTATACACCGAATACTCATCGAGAGCCCAGTTGTCGTGCACGCCAACGTAGTACGCAATCTTTTCTACTTTTGCAGAAGGATAAGAAAGCTTTTCTAGCAGTTCCTTTGCAATGTTCGCGCCTATTTTCATGTGCTCCTTTCTTCGATCCAGAGCAAAACTGTTTCCTTTGCCAACCTCGGCATAGCCTATGTCGTGGAGTATGATGAGTGGCAGAAAGAGCGTGTCATCGATCTTTTCGTGTTTGCACACTTCTATGCCTGCTTCTAGCATCCATTCGACGTGTGCGACATCGTTAGGCCTGCCACGCATGTAGTAAGGTTTTGCTAGCTTCCATAATTTGTCGTACGTCATACTCTGCTAATCACGCCGCGTTTGGGTTCAAAGATGTCGCCGCTGCGTTTGAGCTTTTCTATGATCTCATCCAGTTCTGACTGGGTGAGACCTTTTTCTTGTCCCATTTTGTAGATGTCTTCCACGCTAAGCTCCTTCTTTCCAGTGGTTCTCTCTAGCTCAATTACTATCTCCTTTACCAGCACTATCTTGTTGCGTTGGCTTGCAGGAATCTCAGTAGCAATTCTATCGATGTCGATGGTGCCTGATTTTTCGTCAAAGGCTACCTGTCTGAGGCAGAAGTCTAGCAATTCGATTGCTTTTCTAGCATCCTTGATGGTTACTTGGCTATCCAGTCTTAATTTTGCGCTGGATTCTGCCATTCTTACTAACCCTTCCAACTGTCTTGCGCTGATAGAGATGGCTCGGCTCCCTCCTGCTTGGCTTCTCATCTTGATAAAGTAATCTTGAAGTTCTGTTACCGCATCATCAGAAAGCACAGGGTTACAGTTTTGCCTAGCATACGCAATATACTTTCGAAGAAGGGCGCTTTCAATACTGGGAGTTACCATGCGATTCTTGTGGAGTTCTAGGATGAATTTTGCCATGCGTTCGTCATTCTTGGCATCAGGAACGTCTTTGATGGGGAAGATGAGGTCAAAACGGTTGATGAGTGTTGTGGGAAGATTGATTTGGTTGCCTATGGTGTCGTACGGGTCAAACCTTCCCCATTTTGGGTTTGCTGCCGCAAGCACGCTGGTCTCACAGCTTAGCGTTGCTTGGATGTTTGCTTTGCTGATGCTTACTGTCTGTTGTTCTAGTGCCTCGTGCATTGCCCAGGTGTCTTCCTTGCTCATCTTGTCAAGTTCGTCGATCATGCAATGCCCCTTATTTGCTAGCACGAGCGCTCCTGCTTCTAGCGACCATCCTTGGAGGAATTCATCCTTCACAACCGTAGCGGACATTCCTGCGCCGCTGGTTGTTTTTCCTGTAACATATCTAGCTTTGGGTGCAACGACTGCCATGCGCTTTAACATCTGACTTTTGGCAGCTCCTGGATCGCCCACTAGCAGTACATGCATGTCTCCTCTTGTCACGACCCCGTCGTCTCTTTTTTTTCGTATGCCTCCAAACAATTGTAGGATTAGTGCTTCTTTGATTTTTTCGTGTCCGTAAATTCCTGGAGCTACTGAATCTACTAGCTTTTCTGCTAGTTTGGGGTCTTGACTGAGGTCTTTGATCTGTTTTTCTTCTTCTTCCGAGATGACTATTTCGGTGAAGTCTTCAACAACTGTTTGTACGGAGTTGGCGTCTAACATGATGTCAAAGGTGGTTGACTGTCCGCCTGCTCGTAATGTTACCGGAACCTCTTTCATGATGCCGTGCACGATGATTCGGTTGCCAGGATTTGTTTTCTTTTCTAACATGGAACTGACTAAGTCGTTTTTTAGGAGACAGCGTATTCTTTTGGGTTGTTCTCCGCCATCTAATTGCTCTGGTGCTTCTTCTAACGTGAGCGCTTGTGCGTCTACTAGCTCTTTGCTTAACAATCTGAATCTGTCCTTTCTTCCGCACGTGCACTTTGTAGGTTCTTTGAATTTGGTATCTAATTGTAACACTCTTAGTTCGTGGCCGCAACTGGGACACTCAAACACTGCGCTGGTCACTTGTGGCCGCACGTCTGATTTTTGTCTCACAACCCCTTCTACTAGGAGGAAGCGTTCGAGATGGCTGCTTCGTAGGTTGCGGATCATGACGCGTGAGCTGTCGGGGAGCTTGATGAAGCGTGCAACAAAATCTTTGGCCTCAAAGCCTTCTAAGGCAAGTTCTGCGCCCTTGATGGCTTCTTCTGGTTGCTCCAAGAGATATTCTGCTAGGTCTGGATCGTTGATGGCTAGCTTGGGAAACTCTACTAAGAGAACTTTCTTTCCCTTCCGTATTTGTTCTAAGATCTGCGCATAGTATTCTTTTTGGAAGAAATCTTCAAACCTTCTCACAACATCTTGGGTCTCTAGAACCTGATCCATGCTGTTTTGCAGCATTTCTAGCTATTTAAGTATTATGAGGGAGAAAACGGTAGGCCCCCTACGTTTCATGTGCAACATGTGGAGTTATTCAGGGTGCATATCCCAGCCAGGACCTTCTGTCTGGTTGAGGATGATTTCCTGTCCTACTTGGTAGTCGAGCGATGCGCTAACCTGTATTCGCTCCGTCACCTTAACAACATAGCTTTCTGCACCTTCGACTGAAGTGTCTTCAAGAATGTGCACTCCGTAACAGCCATTTCCCGTATGGAGTCGATGGGTCCTAGACTCATCGGGGAGCTGTTTCATCGTACCTTTTTGAGGTTTTCGATGAGGATGTCCAATACTTTGTGGACCGCTTCTTCGCTTTTAGTACCTGTACAGACGATCTTACCGTTACTGAACAATAAGAAGGTTGCTCGGTGCTCTGGAAGCTTGTACACGAGACCAGGGAATTGTTCTGGTTCGTATTCTGTGTTCTCAAGCTTCATTGCTAGAACGTTCAAGTTCAAGTCCATGCCCACTGCTCCAGAAGCTACAATGTTCTGGATGTGAATTTCTGGCTCTTCCTTGATCTTAATGTTGATCTTTTCCAAGCTCTTCATGATCTTTCGAATGCTTTCGTGCACTTTATCGATGGTTCTAGCACCTGTGCAGACGATCTTTCCTGAAGAGAAAATCAGAGCGCTAGTCTTAGGCTCTTTGATACGGATAACGAGTCCTGGGAACTGTTCTGGGTTGTACTCGGTGTTGGGTAACGTAGCAGCCATCTTTTCTAAGGGTATTTCCTTGCCTAGAGCTGCGCTGACTACGATGTTGACTATCTCTATAGACTTCTTACCTGTCTGTTTGACTTTCTTTACTGACTTTTTCTTGGTTTTTTTTACCAAACTAAACACCTCCAGTTTATAAAAGAAATTTGCGCGTGCTATTTAAACCCTTCCCTTTATCCTCGTCGATAAGAGGTATTTTGTTCTTCCTGGACTGTGATAGCAGGTTATATTTAAAGGGGGTTTAGTCTTGGAGCAAGATTTATATTCTACGCGTACTGGGAAGGGTTAATGTCCGTTTCCAAATGGCGTATGGCAAGGCAAGAACCGGATATTCTGCTGGAAAACCCTTCAGTGCGAGAAGCTGCGTTCTCACTTGTGCGTAAGGTGATTATCCCCCAACTTGTGGAGGGTTATCTTAATCTGTCAAACGCGCGCCAGGAGGTGTGTAATCGTGTAGCTGCTCCTTTTGTGGGGACGTTTACCGCTGCCTTCCCGTATACTCCTGATACCGATGGAGTGTTGTCAACTCCTGCAGAGGGTTTGCAACATTATTGGAACATTGCCTTGTTAAGCGAACCAACTCTAGGCGCTTTGGACATGGCTTTGCTTAATCGGGCCCGCATCTTCCTATTGAATTTTTGAGTGATCTCATAGCTTCGGCTAGAGCGAAAGATGAACACCACATAGCTGTGCATGCCGTTCTAGCATACAAAAATAGTACGTATCAAAGAAGGGCAAAGAATTTCGGAGAAGTCATGGGGAGATGGCAGACCTATGTTTTCGGTGATGCGGATCTTGGAGAGCGCATGGGAAGCGCTGTGAACGAGACTGTTGGTGCAGTCGCAAATAAAGCTATTGCGAATAACGGTGTTCTAGACATCACCAATCTGCTAGTGCGAACGGTCTTTCCTTTTTGGAAGGAAGCGCCGTTTTATTCTCGTTCGGTTGAGATAGACACGATAAACGAGGTGCCAGAACTAAGGGCATTCTGGGATCAGACGAGAGACAAGTTGGGCATACGCGAATTTGATCCTTTTGAGCGCGACATATTATACGGGAGTGACGAGCATGCGAAAGGTTTACTTAACAAAATGATGAATAACGCTTACAGAGCTATGTTAAGACCCATTGATGAGGCTATTGTCCAGGGCGACTGTGGTGACGCAAAGATCGGTGAGCTTTTGCTTTCTACAGAAACAACTGAGACTGTGGGTGTTTAGTACACTTTCAACAGCTTTCTTAGCGCCGTGCTAAACACTATAGAGAAGATGATGTAGGTGCCTAGCCATCCTAGCTTCCATCCAAACAGGTTCATGGCTATGGCCTTCTGGTGGACTACTGTGACAGTTTTGAAAGGCCCTTTATACTTGGAAACAGGAGTTTCGTACTTCCTTTCTTGGGTGATACGTACTTCCTTTTGGACGCTTTGCTTGTCTGATGTTAACGTTACAGGGTATAATCCTTCTTTTGAGGGTACCATGCTGAACGTGACCTCCTCACCCTCCTTTTTTGCTGCGCTGGTGAGCGTTAGTTGTGGTGGCACGTCAATGTTGACCTCTCCTGATTCTTCTAGCTTTGCGAGAACGTCAAATTCTTCCCCTACCACTAAGGGATCGAAGGCAAGACTGGCTTGCATCCATCCAAAGATAAGCAAGATGGGCAACATCGTGTAGAATAGTGGCTTCATGCTCTGCATGAAGTACTTGCTGTTCACAGCCATGAGCTTTTGATTCAACTTCATGGCTTCATCAGGATCGCTTTTTGCTTCTTTCATCAATCCTTGCAAGCTTTTGATTTCGTCCTTCAAACTTTTCATCAACGATTGGTTGGTGGTCCATTTGTAGATGAGCGTGGTGAGTAGGGTGATAAGAAAGCTAAGGATGACTACGACAAGGAAGAGAGGCAGTCCTAGTAATGGGTCAAATACTACGCCTACCATTCCGGTGATGCTCATTTGGTCATAAACTTCCGCAGCATAGGATTCATGTCCATCATGTGCTGTCTTGCAATGTCTTCATACAAGCGGTATATAATCATAACGGTTAACAACAGTGCTGTTCCATTGGTAAGACTGCCACCCAGGTCAGCCAGACCTGCCAGCAGTCCTATAGAGATGCCTCCCATGATGGTGATGGGTCCGATGTATCGTTCTAGTATACGTTCAAGCACTCTTTCGTCTCGTCTAAATCCTGGAATTTGTAATCCTGAGTTCATGATTTGCTGGGCTTGGCTCTTGGCGTCCATGCCTGCGGTTTGTACCCATAGGTAGGAGAACACGACACAACCCACCACGAGAGCTAGCAAGTAAACGCCACTCTGTATGAGGTCGGTGCCTAGCACGCTTCCAGTGAGTAGTTTTTCTATGAGATTGATAGGGGAGATCCATCGTACGAGCCCGCTGCTTGGCACGCCGTTCACTAATGTTCCTAGTAGCGGCCAGCCTTTTTGTTGTAGGAGTTGTGCCCATAAGTTGACGTTGGCAAACAATGCACTCACAAGGATGACGGGGATGTTGCTGGTGTAGTTGAAGCTTAGCGGCCAGCGAATTCCTTGTCCTCTAACACGACCAAAGCTTAGTGGAATCTCAATCTTCATGGCTTGCATGTACACAGCAATAACGAAGACAGCCACGGTTGCGAGCACGCTGGCCAGCAACAGTATTGCTCCTGTTGGGTCTCCTGCTTGTAAACTTTGGAAGAATGCGGGTATGGCTCCTGTGCTGATGCCGGGGTTGTTTGGGCTTGGTAGCGGGCTTAATGCTCTGATAAAGACGCTCTGACTGACGCCGGCTGCGATGAACAAGCTAATTCCAGAGCCAAAGCCCCATTTGCTCACCACTTCGTCCATAAACATGATGAGGATTCCTCCAACGACGAGTTGGACGATGAGTGCGGCCTCTAGAACGCCAAATGCGCTCGTACCTGCTAGTGCTGCAGGGGGTGCTAGGCCTCCCATGAGTACGTAGATGATGGCTTCGAAGATGACAAAGAACAACGCGAACACTTTTTGGAGTCCTTGGAAGGTTTGCCTGTCGTCTTTGTTTTGTAGATCAAATTTGAGTATTCCTGATCCGTTCAGCAACTGCAGCACGATGCTGGCTGTGACGAGTGGTCCGATGCCTAGGGAGATGATGCTGCCAAAACTGGCTCCGAGAATGATGCTTAGTAGCTCAAATCGTTGCAGGGCGTTCTGTCCTAATCCAAATAAGGGTACGAGACCCAAAACGAAGAATAATACGAGGACGATTCCTGTCCATTTGAGTTTTTCTTTAAACGATAGGTGTTTCTGGGATGGTGAGGCTACTTCTGGCAAGTTTAGCAAGATATCTCGCAGACTCATGCAATAGTGCCACCTGCCTTCTCAATTTTTTCTTTAGCTCTTGCGCTTGCCTTTCCAGTAAGTTTGATTTTTTGGGTGGTGTTTCCGTGGCCGAGTACTTTTCCGCGTTTGATCAGTGCTAGGTTCACTTCATACGTGCCTGCGGTGTTCTTGACTTTTCCTTTCTTTGTTAGGATTTCTAATTGTGCGTCCAATTGGCCGAGGTTGATGCCTGGTAGTTGTTCTATTCTGCTTACAAAGCCGTGGCCGCCGAACTTTCTTCCCCAGTGGCTGGGCTTTTTGGCTTGGGCTCGCTTTCCAGAGGCACTATTACCTGCGCCGCCTTTCTGGCCAGCTCCTCTGTGTTCCTTGCCCCAACCCGTTTTTCTGTGTCCGCGTTGACGTGTGATTTTTTTACGCTTTCTTACTACCATTGCTCATCCTCTTGAGGAGTTCTCCTATTTTGTCTCCTCGGTCTCCTAGTGCGCCTCCGTGTTTGAAGGCGGTTTTGATGCCACCATACCCTCCTCGTGGAGGTTGGTTGGCTTTGATCTTTTCTGTGACTTTACCCCATGTTGCGTAGTTCAGTAGTTTGACAACTGCGCCGATCTTCTTATCATCCAGGTAGAGCACGTTGTTTTTCTTGAGTTTCAAGTGCTGCACTGTCCGTTGTATTTCTGGGTTGGCGTGATTGGTCCCTCGTACGAGTACTAGTGCGATCATTCTTCAGCTCCCAGGATTTCTAACTCCTTCTGTCTCATTTTTGTTCGTCTTAGCGTTTTTAGAGCTTTTGTGAGCGCGGTGATGAGGTTTTGTTTGATTTTTGTTTGGCCGCTTGTCTTGCTCCAGACGTCTTTGATGCCTGCTAGTTTCAACACTTTTTGGCATTCTCTTTCCACGACCAATCCTGTTCCTTTGGGTGCTGGGATGAGTCGTATTTCGACGCTTCCGCTCTTACCTTCTATGGCAAAGGGGATGCTGTGCGGCTCTTTGCAGCCACATTGCCAGCTTCCACAGCCGCGTTTGATCTTGAAAATGTTTAGTTTGGCTTTTCTTACTGCTTTTTCTCGTGATGGCACGGTGTCCTTGCTCTTTCCTGTGCCTGCTCCAACAAATCCGTTTTGGTTGCCAACAACAGCGTAACAGCCAAAGCTTGGCTTGTTACCTTCTGGAGTTTTCTTTTGTGTCTGTCGGAAGATTCTTCGTGCGCCTCCGCCAAACTTACCTTTGCTTTGCCCAATCATGAGTAGTTCTGATTCTATGTTGGGTAGGAGTGTGTCTACTATCTCTGTCTCTAGTATCTTTGTGCCAGATGACAGGATTTCTGTGAGGTCGGTTATCTTCTTGTCCTTTACCTTTAGTCCTAGCGATGTTTGTGGCTTCCAGTTTTCAAGATCTGGACCGGGGTCTGGTCTTCTCTCTCTTCGTTGGCCTTTGCTGAAGGACTGCCTTCTTGGTGCTTCTGCGGGTTTTACTTCTTCCATTGTGCTTCCTCTATTTTCTTTTTGACGCTTTCAACAATTGTTGCGTCGACTTTAGTGTGCTTGCCGGCCACTCTTTCTTTGGTGGGCTGCATTTTTTCTCCTAAACTGATCTTGATGCCTGCGGTCTTGCTGCCGTGTAGGGCTGCGTACAGACGACCGCCTTTGATGCTGGTCTGTCGTCCGATGTCGGCGATGACTTCTACAGGGCCTGCTTTCTTGCCCAAGAGTAGGCCTACGAGGTAGGCTGCGGATATGTTGCTTGTGGCTCCTTTCCAGCCATACTTTTCAAGTTCTCTTGTGCTTGCTGCGACCTGTATCTTGTCGCCTTTAGGATCGTACTTTACTATTTGGAGTGTGAGGTGCTTGTTGGACTTACGAACGACGAGTCGTGCCTTTGCGCTTGTCAACAGCTTACGTCGATTGCCGTAGTCTGTCTTTCCCTCTCTTTTTCTTCGGTAGCGTATGGTCTTCATTTCTGTGTCTCCTCAAAATAGGTGAGTAGGTGGCGCTTGCTTCTGAAGAAGCCTCCTCTGATCTTTAGGTAGAGTGTTCTGTATGCTGAGGTGGGTAGTTTCTTGGACTTGCGTAATTCTTGAAGTGTCTCTCTTTGTAGCCGTACTGCGTTCATGTGGGTGAGTTTTTTGCCCACTCTTGCTTTGGCAGTGCCTCTTCGGTTACCGTGTCCTCTTTGTCTTCCTTTCTTTCGTTGGAGTGCGGCTTTTCGTGCGCGTACCCTGCTACTTCCTACGATTGGGAGGGCTACGATCTTGCCCTGACTGATGAGATTGCGAACGTCTGCTTTTCTGATTGCGTTTTTGACTTCTTCCAGAGTAGCCTTCACTCTAATGCGTTTGGTGCTGCACTTGAGTATTTCTGCGGCTAGTCTTTTTTGTATCATCTTGCTTTGGTGACCAGTTGTTCAGCTTTTTTCTGGTCATCCTCCTTTTGTTCTTCTACGGTCTTCTTGTCTTCCTTCTTTTCCTCTTTCTTTTTCTCGGTTGCTGCCTTGACTTTCTTTTCTTTAGCTTTCTTTTGTGCCTCAAACCTTTCCGAGATGGCCTTGAGGGCTTTTTCGATGTCGTGATTGATGATGAGGATGTTTCTTTTTTTGGCTTCTTCCAGGATCTCTTTTCTTTTTTTAGCTCCTACTTTTGCGATGATGCATGCTTTCTTGTCGTGCAGTTCTTGGATGTTGTGTACCAAGACGACTTCTTTTCCTTGGATTTTGTGGCGTTGATCTTTTGGACTGCCATATCCTGCGGTGGGCATGGGTCCTTTGTTTCGCTCTCTCGTTTGTTTATTGTGTGTTCCTCTTGGACGGCGCCAGCTACTTCCGACTTCCTTTCTGTTTTTTGTGCTAGCTCTTCTGAAGTTCATGCTTTCTCCGTTATGTAGATGCCGTCTTGGAAGATGCGCCTGTCCTTTCCGGTGAGGCGGGTGAGCAGTTCAATTCTTCCTGCTACTCTTCCAGCAAGTTCTTTGCTTGGGCTTTCTACGGTTATGTCTGTATCTTTGATCTCAATCTTGACGCCTTCTGGGACGTTCATCTCTCGTGGGTGTTTTTCTCCTACGAAGTTCTTGACTTGGAGCGTTTGTCCTTGTAGGGCTACCTGCATAGGGAAGTGGGATGCGCATATTTTGAGTTTGTACACGAAAGGTTCTTGGACGCCTTTTACCATGTTCCTTGCGTGACTCACGCATGTGTTGAGCACTTTCTTTTGCTTTCGCTTGTCTCCTTTGATTTTCATAGTAAGGGTGCTGTTTTCTAGTTTTATCTCTAGTTGGGGGAAGTTTCGCTTGACCTCTCCCTTTTCGCCTTTGATGGCTAGTTCTGGGAGGTCATACGCGCCGGTGACGCCTTCTGGGAGGGTTATTGCGTATTCCATCAGTAGCAATAGGCGATGAGCCTTCCTCCTATCTTTTTCTCTTTAGCAGCTTCATGTGTCATGATGCCTTGTGAGGTGGATATGATAAGGACGCCCATGCCCTTTGCGGGTAGGTATCTTTTTTCGAACTTTTCAAAGTCGCTAATCTTTACTGCGAATCTTGGCTTGATGACGCCTATCTTGTTGATAGTTCCAAGGAGGTGTACTTTGAGTTGTCCTCCGCGTGCTGCGTAGGCTTCCTCTGCTTGGCCTATGTAGCCTTCTTCGTTCAGCACTTCCAGTACGCGCTTGGTGGTCTTGCTAGCGGGCTGCACATTGCAGTCTCGCTTACCTTGCTTGTCGTTCTGTTGAACGATGCTGAGTCCGTTTGCTAGGGTGTCGTTTAACATTTTAGCTGTATTTTTTGAATCCTATTTGTGTAGCTGTCTCTCTGAAGCAGGCTCTGCATAATTGCAGTCCGTACTTGCTGACGTGTGCCCCATATCTTCCACAGCGTCTGCAGCTCTTTGTTGTGCGACCGGTTGTCCTGTCGCGGGGTTTGTTGTGCTTGAGATACTTCTTCATGATGGTTGGCTTACTTTCCAACTGCTTGAATGCTTTTTTCCAGTTACTTGTGGTCATGCTTCTTCCTCCACGGATATTTTGAATGATTCGGTCATGTATTTTTGTGCCTCTTCCTTGGAGATCACGTGTTTCTTTCCTATTTTTGTCTGTCTGAGCCTTCTTCTTTTGATTCTGAAGCCGGGTCTTTCGAGTGTGATGCATACTTGTAGGCCTAGTACACCGATCTTTGGATCATATTTGGTGTCGGGGATGTCGATGTATTCGGGAATACCGAAGCTTATGTTGCCGTTCTTGTCAAAGTAGCTTGGCTTGAGCTTGTTTTCTTTGGCTACTAGTAGTCTTTTGAGGAGTGCTAGGGCTTCTTTTTTTCTGAGGGTGAGTTTTGCTCCGATTGGGAGGCCAGGTCGTACGCCCCAGGTGGGTATTCTTTTTTCGGTGATGCATCTTTGTGGGGCCTTTCCGGTGATGGCCTTGATGATGGCTTCGCCTTTTTCTAGTCGGGACTGTTCTTTTCCTGCCCCAAAGTTGAGGGTGACCTTTTCCAAGCGTAAGTCTTTCATCATGCTAGTGCGTAAGCGTACTTCTTCAGTGTGGTTTCCGCTTTTCCTCCTGCTTCATAGGTGATAGTGTTTCCTTTGATCTCTTTCATGACGCCTTCTGTTCCTGCTTGCTTGCCACCCACTAGGATGATCTTGACTCCGGGTGCTAGTTTGATGTGTTTGACGATTTTTTGGTCCGGAACGCTCATTACGAGACTGTCGCCAACTTTGTACTCGTCCTTTTCTACCAAAATGTTTCTGCCGTCGCTCATGTTGAGCTGTGTTTTTCCTTTTACTTTGGTTTTTCCGGTGATGCTGACGGTTTTTTCTTTTGCAGTTGACTTCTCAGCCTCTAGCTTGCCTTGTTTGAACGTGATTTGGTAGATGTCTTTGCCTATGGCAAGGATGTCTTGGAATCCTACAGGGAATCGCGCGTGTGTTACCTTTCTTCCGTCCACGGTTACTTCGCTGAGTACTTTTTTTACCTCTCTGGCTGTTGAGGCTGCTCCTAGGTTGCGCATCCAGAGGGATAGTGGCATGGCGTTCTCTCTACTGTGCGGTCCTGGGTTCATTGATGTGACAAAGCTTGTCTCTTTGCGATTGAGTGTCCAGGTTACGGGTGCTGCGTGTCTTTTTGTGTGGCTCATTTTGCTGCCTCCACGAATAGGTTGCTTGTGTGGATAGGGATGGGTGCTTTTTGTCCGTCTGTTCTTGTTACTTCTATTCCTTCTAGGTAGACTGTGCTTTTCTTGGTGTTTACTTCTGCTACTTTGGCTTGCTTTCCTTTGTGTTGGCCGCGAGCTACCTTAACGGTCATGCCTTTCTTGATGCGGATGCTTCGTTTCTTGCCTTTTGTGTGTCCGTTCATATGACCATCCTCGCTATTTTTGCCAACATTGGCCAGCGGTCTGCTGCTTCCTTGGCTATGGGTCCTTTGATGACTGTTCCTTTTGGATTGCCTAACTCGTCTTTGAGTATGGCTGCTGCGTTGTCTTCAAACATCACTCGGCTGCCGTCTGCTCGTCTGTAGGATTTTCGTTGTCTGACGATGATGGCTGCTACGACTTGCTTTCGCATTTCGGGTTTGCCCTCTCGTACTGAGGCCATGATGTAGTCTCCTACTCCGCCTCTTGGCTTTCTGTCTTTTCGGGTCTTTGCTCCCTTGAATGATATGATGCGTAGCTTTCTGGCTCCGCTGTTGTCGCATGCGAGGACGATGCTGCCGTGATTCAAGCCTTTGACCACTCTTGCTGCTACGCCTTTCATGCTTTCTCCTCCGTAGGTGCTTCTGGCTCTTTCTTTGCTTCCACCTTAGGTTGTTCCTTGTACTTGCCCTCGTCCCTTAGCTCTTGTTTTGTCTCAAAGAGCTTTGCTTTGCCGAGTTTTTCGACGATTATGAAGTGTTTGGTCTTGCTGATGGGTTTGGTTTCCATGATTCTTACGATGTCTCCTTTCTTGGCATCGATTTCTTTTGGATTATGAGCTTTCACACGGGTTCTTCGCTTTTCGTATCGTTCGTACTTGGCGACGTAGCGTACTCTATCCCATTCTACGGTGACCGTGTTGGTCATTTTCGCACTGAGTACGGTTCCGGTGAATACTCTTCCGTGTGTTTTCATTTGATTATGATGGTCTCTGCGGCAAAGCCCAGATTGACCAGTTCCCCCTTTATGTTCTTGCTGTGATTGCCTTGAAGTTCGATCTGTCGGTTCTTGACGGTTCCGCCACAGGCGAACTTGTTTTTGAGTTTCTTTGCGAGTTGGTCCATGTCGATTTCCTTGTCGTCGATGCCAGATATGATTGTGTATTCCCTTCGGAACTTCTTGCGTTCAACCGTAACCACTATTTTCTGGGTTTCTTTGGCTATGCTTTCGCATACGCACAGTTCTTGGGGAAGGCCACACCTTTCACATACGTTCATTCGTTGACAGGCACCTCCTTCTTATGTAACAGGGTAAGTATGGTTGCGATTGATCTTTTTGCATGTCGTATCTTTCCTGGGTTCTTCGGCAACGTGCCTATAGCGATCTGGGCGTTCTCCTGCATGAGTTCCTTTCGGAGCTCAATCAGCATTTTTTTCAGTTCGTTCGGCTGTTGGTTCCTTAGTTCCTTCTTTTTCATCTTTTACTTCCTGCTCTTCCACGATGGTGAGCGAGTCTGGTAGTTTGAGTTCTGGTGGTGTGATGCGTACGGTGATGCCTACTGCTCCACTCTTGAGGTAGGCGGTGCTGTATGCTGCGCCCATCTTTTCGATGGCCATGTTGCCACACTTTTCGATGTGTCCCGTGTGGAATCTCCATGTTCGGGCTCGTGAGCTGGGCACTTTTCCAGATATGGTTATCTCTACTCCTTGTGCGCCTGCTTCGTTCACATCTGACATGGTTCTGTGTGCGATGGCTTTGAATCGTTGTATGCCGAACCGTTCCAAGCTTGAGGAGATGCGTTCTGCAACAATGGTTGGGTTGGTGTTTGGATTTTCTATTTCGGAAATTTCTAGTTGTGGATTTTCTAGGCCAAACTTTTTCTTGAGCGTGGTGGTGAGTTTTTTGATGTTCTCTCCTTTCTTTCCTACGACAAGCCCTGGCCTGCTGGTGTAGATCACTATCTTTTCACCTAGAGGTGTACGGAAGAGTCTCGTGTAGGCATGTCCTACGTTGGTGAGTGTTTCGTCTATGTACTCTTGTATCTCGAACTCCTTTACTTTTTCCTGGATGAATTTTCTTTCGATCATTGTTGTTTTACTCGTACTTCTATACGCGCTCTCTTACCGTCGTATCCGTGGCGTGTTGCTCGGTTTCCCCCTAGTTTGCTAGTGGTGACGGTGCTAATAAAGAGGTTGGTCATTCCCTTGTTTTCGGCGTTTGCTGCTGCGCTGTTGACTACGACGAGCATTGCTTTGCATGCTTTCGGAACGAATCGTCCGGGTCCCATGCCTGGTTTGTGTCCTAATCCCCTACAGTATTTGGTGAATGCTAGGGGTGTTTTTTCGTCAATGGCTGCCTGTAGTATTTTTTGTGCTTCTTCTACCTTTTTTCCTCGGATGCTGGTCGCTATCTCTGTGCTTTGTTTGAAGCTCACGTTAGGTGTGGAGACGGCGTGTGCCTCTTCTCCTGATACTTCCTTGCTCTCTTCCTTTGGAGCTTCTTTTGCAGGTATCTTAGGCTGCTCTACCTTTGGGGCCTTTGGTTCTGCTTTCTTTTCTTCTGCCATTATCTTACACTCAATGCTGCGCTGCTTCTTGTTGCTCCGACTCCTGGGGCTGAGTGCGCAATCTTTTGTCTTGTCTGGGCAAACTCGCCTAGTCTGTGACCGAGCATGTCTGCTTCGATGAGTATGGGTTGGAATGTCTTTCCTGTGTGGACGCTGATGGTCTTACCCACCATGACGGGGATGATGACCATGTCTCTTGCTTGTGTCTTGAGGTTCTTCTTTTGTTTTTGGATTGAGTCTAGCAATTTCTTGTGTTCGTGGCTACTTCCTCTAGTGATGCTTCGTCTTTCTCTTGCGGGCAGTAGCTTGATGAAGCTTTCCATGTCTAGCTGCTTGAGCTCTTCCAATGTTTTTCCTCGGAACTTGAATTCTTTCGTTGCCATGTTACTTTCTCTTTCCCGTTCTCTTTGGTGAGATCTTGCCTACCTTTGCTCCAGGTGGTGCGAACCTGTTGACTGGCTTTTGCTTGGCCTTTCTTGCGGTTCGCTTGTTACCTAGTGGGTGGTCTACTGCGTTCTGTGCGCTTGCTCGTACGTGTGGGTACTTTTTGTTGCGTGCTCTTCGAGCGTGGTGGGCGCTTCCTGCTTTGAGGATGGGCTTTTCAGTCCTTCCGCCACCGGCTACGATACCGATGCATGCGCGACAGTTGAGTGGGAACTTTCTTTCTTTTTTGCTTGGTAGGAGGACGCTTGCGTAGTTGGCTGTTTTTCCTGTGATTCTGGCGCTTAGTCCGCTTGTTCTGCAGAACTTACCTCCGTCTCCTGGTTGTGATTCGATGTTGTAGATGCTTGTTCCTTCTGGGATGTCGTTTAATGTGAGAATACTTCCTGTGTTGGTGTCCTTACCGCCAATGTCTACTTTTTCTCCGATGCGTATGCCTTTGGGTGCTTGTAGTAGGCAGGTTACGCCATTATCATACTCTACTTCCATTAAGGGTGCTGAGTGTCCTGGGCAGTTGACCAAGTTCATGACGGTTCCTTTCCCTTCGAATTCTGAGGGCATCTTTGGCTTGCCGACGTTTCTGAAAGAGCGAGCTCTAAAGGAAGGGCCGCCTTTTCCTCTTGCTTGTATGACTAGTCTTTTCCCCATCTTACATGATTCCTGTGGCAGTTGCCACGTCTATTGCTGGTGTTTCTTTGTTGAACGTTATGTATGCTCTTTTTTGTCCGCCGGTGATTAGTGTTCTTACCTTGTCTACTTTGCACTTGAATTCTTTTTCTATGGCGGCCTTGATGTGTTCCTTTTTAGCGCCATCCTCGACGACAAAGATGAGTTTGTTCTGTTCTTCCATGAGTCGGATGCTCTTTTCTGTTGCTAGGGGGTACTTAATCATAGGAACAACCCCTTCTTTTCCATCACGGCTAGTGCTGGTTTTGTGTAGATGGTGAGTCTGCCTGGGTGGGTGCCGGGTGCTAGGATTTCTGTGTTTAATCTTGTCACGGTGCGTACGTCCACTCCGGGTATGGTGCGTGCTGCTTTGCTTAGAGGACAGTCTTGGCTTACCACGAGTAGTGGTCCTTTAGCTACCTTTGTGGTGCGTCCTCGTGTTCGTGCTCTGCCGCTTCTTGGTTTGGGCTTGCAACGTGCTAGCTCTTCTTGTAATCCTAACTCTTCGAACTTTTTCATGACGTCTTTTGCTTTTGCTATTTTTTCAAAGGAGTCTTCCATAACAAAGGGGTACTTTTCTGGTGCCTTGTGACCTCGTTCTTTTACTATGTCTTTGTTTATGGTTGCACCTAGTGCGCTTCTGATTGCTTTCTTCCTTTCTTTATCGTTAATTTTTTGTTCCCATTGCTTTGCTGCTTTTGGTGGGTGTGCGCGCATCCCCCCTCTTGCATGTGGTGCTTTGGCTCCTACCCAGTGCATGCTGCTTCCTCTCGCCGTCATGGTCTTTCTGGGTATTCTGCTGATTCCTTTGCCGTACGCTCCTCTGTAGGCGCGTCGTCTTCGGGATAGTGTTGAACTGTCTCCAAGGCCTGCTCGCGTCATCGTTCCGTATGCGTTTCGCTTGCTTCTTAGGGCTAGCACTGCTCGGATGATGAGGTCTGCTCTGAGTGGTTCCTCGAATTGTTGTGGAAATTTCATTGCTTAATGTAGGTTAGCGCTGGCGCTTCCTCCTTTCCTTTGGTGAGTGTGAACTTGATTAATCGTTTGTCTGGTCCAGGAAGACTGCCTCTGAAGAGTGCGTATGGGTTTTTCACGACGCCATACCCTTGGAAACCACCTTTTGGGTTGATTTTTTCTGGTTCATTGCCTACTTGTATGACTAGTTTGTTTCTTTCTGTTCGTGTGTGGTAGCCCATCTGTCCTGCCATAGGCACTTTAGTCATCTTTCCGCCTCTCCAGGGTCCAATAGCTCCAGGACCTCTCTTGGTTTTTTCGCTCTTGTGTGATCTTATTGCTACGCCAAACCTTTTTACAGGTCCTTGGAAGCCTTTTCCCGTGGTGACTGCGTGTGCGTCAACCAACATGCCTTCTTGTAAGACATCGGGTAGGCTTATGTCTTTGCCGAACTTTTCTTTGGCAAAGGCGAACTGTTCTTCTGGTGTTCCGCCAATGGTCATCTCGAAAACGTCAGGTTTCTTTCTTCCTATTCCTGTAAGATTAGGTTGTGTTTGTACGATTAAGCGTATAGAATCGATGCCTTCGAGTTTGATTCCTTCCAGGCTTCCTTTAGTTTTTGTGTGTTGGATTCGTTGATAGAATTTGTCGCCGTCCACGATGTGGCCAGCTTTTTGTTTTCCGTACGCGTCTTTTTTGTATAGGGCAATTCCTGCCACGCGTAAGGGCGGGAATTCCACGACAGTCACTGGCCAAACCACCTGTTGGCCCTTGCTCATGCCTTTTGCGGGTGTGAAGGCAACATGGGTCATGCCGACCTTGAAACCCGCCATCAGCGCTGGTGTGGCGTCCTTTGAGGTGTGTGTTCTTAGTCGTGCATGGCTCTTGCTACTTCGTTTGCGTGGCCAATACTGCATACTACCTCTTCTTGGACTTCTTCTTGTTGGCATTTTTACCTCTTGCGCAACCTCGCAACCAGAATGTTGTCGTTGGAATCAGACAATGTTGCCCATTCGGTGTTCCAACACCTGTTGCAAGGATGCTTATCAGGTAGACTAGAAATCCGGGTTTGCTTTATAAAGGTGGTGGTTAGGCTGCTGCAAAGCTGTCCTGTAGGTATTCTCGGTATAGATCGTCGTAGATGAAGTTTGCTAGGTCATCCTTTGTGGGTTGGTTGGAGATCCATCGCTTGGCTCGTGCGGTTGTACCGTCCCAATCGGCGTACATCCACCATCCTTCTGCTCCGGCAACACCAAAAATTCGCTTTCCTTTGGCAACATGGACCACGATTTCGGCTTTGTGATGTGTGGTGTTGTGGACAACGGTAAGGGTTATACCGAGATTTTCTACTTCTCCTGTTTCGGCCTCTGCTTTTGATGCGGTAACACTAAACGCTTTTCCCAGTCTTTCCTGGAGTTCCTTTTTTACTTTGTTCAGCGCGCTCAGGAGGATGTCGTTTGCCATCTTTCTTTGCTTTATTGCTGTCCTTTTTATTATTTTCCTGTGAGAATCGCTTTTTAAGGATGGAGTAGTTGGCAGGATTCTTCATTCTTCTACAAAAATTGTCTGGTTTGCACACGCCAATGCTCTTCATGTAGGCCATGTTGTTGCAATTTGGGGGCAACTTCTTGTCTCGGCTTGTGTGGTAGCGTACTTGGCCTACGATCACTTGCTCTCGTAAGGGTTCAGGATTTTTTTTGTTCCATTCGTTAAGGTACGTAAGTATTTCGTCCTTATCCCATCCGCATGTTCTGAGAAAGTTGACTAGGATGAATGTGGCTCGCTTTTTCCCATCTTTGAGTCCTTGATTGATGAGTTGGATGCAAGGTGGGAAGTATTGTTCTGGGACTTTTTCTACGTTTTCCCATTGGCGCTGTTCTTTTACTTCTATTTTTGGTGAGGTGTCTGCTTGATGGTCTAGTGCGGTGATCAAGAGTTCGGTGGCGTCTCCTTTGCTGGTGAGGAAGCTTTTGTCGACGATAACATTGTCTGCTTTTGCTGTTTCCTTGTCAAAGTCTAAGATTTTTGTGGGGTCAACAGGTATGCTGACTAATCCGCTCTTTTCGTTGAAGGAGTATGGCATCCTGTACAAGTGTCTGGAGGAGATGAGCACGGTGTCGATGTCTAGTATTTGGAAGGGGTCGAGAGTTCCGTCTATGACTGCCTCTTTCATGGTCTTTTTTGCTTTGATCGCGATTGTTTCTATGGGGTCTTGCTGCATGAGCTTGTCTCTCAAGGGAGTCCTTATGAGTTCTTGGAGGTAGCCGGCTATTTTTTTGGGGCCGTCTGGGAATAAGTCTTTGACAGGTACGCCTCGTACGGTGTCTGGGAAGTTGTTGAACGGAACGGCAATGTGGAAGCCGTGGTTGCCAGAAAACTTTACAGTGCAGTCAAGATCATGATGTTGCAGTGCCTTTACGACGAGGTCTGCAGCTATCTGGCTGTAGGAAAGTTCTGCGCAATCAATGTCTAGTAAAAGATCCCATCCTTGTCGTAGCTCGTCCAATTCTTTCTTTTTGAGCATAGGGCTGAGTTGTAAAGGATTAGTCCAGTGTTCTTCTGAGACGTGGAAGCTTAAGGCGCCTTTCTTTGCAAACTCTAAGATGTCGTTTTCGTGTAAGAGAACATCAGGTCGTGTGCCAAACGAGTTTTTGTATCTGACCGCCACTTCTTTGTCTTGGGCAACCGCGAGTATTGCCTCTTGGACGTCTTTTCTCTTGTAGTGTCGTAAGGTATCCCCGAGGCTGAGCATGGAAGTTTTCAAGGATTGACGACTTAAATACTTTCACCATGTTTAAAAGGGTGTTGTGGCTTACTTTTGGATGAGTTATTACGATAGGTTGGTGTGCGCGTTCACGAGTCGCGGGCATCTCGAAGAGAGTAACGTCGCAATGGTGTCCGTATCCGGCGGAAGCCTTATGGCTACCAAGACCGATACTCTGATGTCCGTTATCGTGGAATCACGACCAATGGTGCTGCAACCTGAAGGGTTATTTCTACAGAATGTTACTGTTATCGCCTCATCCGATGGAGAGATGGGTGGACATTACACGACCCGGGATATTCCTCCTGCACCTTATGATCCGTTAAACGTCCCAACCTCTATGGTGGCATTAACGAAGAACGACGAAACGGTTTGCGATGAAGCAATCTCTTTCATCGAACAGTTGTTAGATACGCCGACCTTTCAAGGATTGCAATTTTTGTAGTTATTGATAGTCTTTGTCAGTGACGTCTTTTATTTGCTCTGAGATTTTCTTTCCAATCCCTTCTAATTTTTGTAGGTCTTCTTTGCTGGCGTTGATCACGTTTTTGGCGGAGCCAAACTCTTTGAGGAGATCTTTTGCAGTGGTTAGGCCTACATTCGGGAGGCTGCTCACAAGATATTCTTGTAATCCTTTCAGAGAATGAGAGGGTTTTTCAGAGTGAGGAGAGTAGTCTTTGTTTTCAGTGGTTTGTTCGCGTTTTGCGATGGCTAGTATCAATTTTGCAGTCTCTTTCGCGTGCTTTGTTTGTAATACTGGAATGCCGAAGCTTATGGCGATGGTGGCAAGCATGCCATTGATAGCATTAGGATGGATGCCTCGATGACTGTAGTAATCTTCTCCTTCAATGATCACTAAGGGTTTGTCAAAATGTCTTAATTCCTTAAGTTGTTGTAGTAATCTTCCGTCGATGATGCTGTTAACAAAATCTTGGTCGGTCTTGTACTCTATTCCTACTTTGTTGCTAATAACAAAGTCTCCTTTGTTTAAGGTTTCTAATCGTACGCTAACACCCAGTTCGATCAGTCCCTTGATGACTGGGCTTCCTTTCTCTCTATGGTCTGCGTGTACTAAGACGTCCTGTTTTTCGTAATCTTTGAGCGTGGGTTGTTTGGGTTTGATCGTTTTCATCCCATCTAATGTTTTCTTCATGCGCTTTTCTTTACTTACCGCGCTCCAATGGTATCCTTCATCTCTTGTACCTTTGGTAATGAGCAGCGTTACCTTTCCTTTGTCTAGTCTGCCGGTTCTTCCTCTTCGTTGGATGGTACGAATCGCACTAGGCACGGGTTCGTAGAAGATGACTTCGTCCACCTTGGGAATGTCAAGTCCTTCTTCTGCTACAGAGGTAGCGATTAACACGTTAAAGCATCCGTCTTTGAACTGGTCGAGCATGGCTACTTGTTCTTTTTGTGACATGCCTGTCCCTCGTTTTTTGGCTTGCCCTACAAAGAGTTCTGGCAGCACTCCCTTTACGTCTCTGATGACTTTTTTGAGCTTGCTAGCCGTATCTCGGTATTGTGTGAAGAGTATCACTTTAGCAAACTTGTTTGCCGCAAAGGTATTTTCTAATTCTTCTCGTAGCGCAGGTATTTTGGGATGTTCTAAGTTTTTATCAGCCAAACCTTGAATTTTTAGATAGGCTGTCTTGAAGTTGGCGTCTTCGCACAATCTTTTTGTTGCTTTAACTTTAGTGGTGGAGTACTCATCATACATTCTTTGGAAATATACTAATGCCGGACTCACCCCTTGGGTTTCTATAAGCTCCAAGGCGTGTTGTGCTTTGATAATTTCTGCTAGCACGCTCATGCACTTCAAGAGGAGGAAGTTGTTGCCATGAGCGAGCTGAGCATGGATTCTGCGTTGTAATGCTAGCAACTCTTTCTTACTGTAGTAGGGTATTTTACCACCATATTTTTGTAAAGTTTCTAATTTTGTTTTGATGCACTTGTCTACAGAATTTCTTGCTTCTAAAAGTGCAGGAGGCAGGTCTACTTTGATCATATTCAATTCTACCGGTTGGATGTACGGCGCCACATCAGGATCTTCGTCTGTGCGTACTTCTACCGCTTCGATGTGAAGATTGGTGCAGATCTCTTCTATCTTTTGAGTATCTCCGCCAGGGCTTGCGGTTAATCCTAACACTCGGGCGTTGGTGGCTTGTTGTAGGTATTGTTTTGCTAGGAATGGGTAGGCATAGTCTCCCACTCCGCGATGTGCTTCGTCAAACACGATCAAGGAAACATCTTTGAGTGATATCTTTTCGTTGATGATGTCATTCTCTACACTTTGGGGTGTTGAGAAAATTATTTTCGCTTGCTTCCACAAGTTTTTTCTTTCTTCTGGCCGGATCTCTCCGGTAAAGACGACTAAATCATCAACATTACATTGTTCTTCAAAACTTTTCTTGTGCTGCTCCACTAAAGGTTTTGTTGGTGCAAGGAAGAGTACTTTGCTTTTGGGATAAATGTTTAAACGGTGGGCGGCCATCATGAGTGCGATGGCTGTTTTGCCCATACCGGTGGGAAGCACGACTAAGGTGTTTTTTGTTGTTGCTGTGCTAAAAATGGTTTCTTGGTAGAGTCGAGGTTTGAAATTCTCTAGCATGACTCGCCAGGAATCGTCTTTGACTTTTAAATCTAGCATGGGAACCACCTCTGGAGCACTTTTTTCTTGCTTTTTTTGTAGATTTCGCTCCAACTGATCTTGACTATCCTCATAGAGTAAAGGTAGTATTGTCCCTTATATGCGCTACGCGCCCATGTCCAGTGTCCAGTGGCTAATGCCCTGCACAGATTCTTTCATGGTTGTACGGTACGAGCTTGCCAAGACTAGGACCCATGGCCTCTGCATCAGAAGTGGGTAAGTCAACTCTGCCAGTACCGTTCTCGAATAAGGTGTCGCCAGTGAAGAGTATTTTGCGTTCTTCCCACCATAGGCACACGCTGCCTTTGGTGTGACCGGGTGTGTGGATGACTTCTAAGCCCGCTATCTTCTTAGGTAGTGGCTTGATCTCTCGTACTTCTAGTTTTTTCCAAAGATCTTCGCTCATCGTGGCCCCTTTAGGATCGTCTTTGAAGGCTTTTATTTCTTCTTTATGCATGAATATCTCTGCATTGGGAAAGAAGTCAAAATTGCCTGCATGATCGTAATGTGCATGCGTTAGTATAACTTTTTTGATGCTTTCTGGAGGAATGGCGCTTTTCATGAACTTTTCTAAAAGATGTCTCTCACTTCTAGAACCCGTATCGATGGCTATTCTTTCATCAGCATCAACAATATAGAAATGGGCGTCTGCAGTTACTTGCAACACGCCCTCTTCAATAGTCGAGAGTACTGAGGTAGCCATGCGTTTTTATCCCTGCGTAGAGTCCTACCAGTAAGGGAAGTATGGGCCACATGTTGAGGTTGCCTAGAACCACGCCCAGACCGAAGCCTATGGGTGATAACAAGGCGGGAACACGTGTTTTGCCAGTGCGTAACAAGAACTTGGCAAAGGCCGCTCCGAAAAGGAGGGCTATGGTCCAGATCATCCATCCTGTGTAGAACATGCCGAGCACTATGCCAACTAAGAAAAACGGCAATCCTAACAGTTCCCCCCAGTCGTATGAATAGTGGTTAAACATAGCTACCCCTGTGTACCTCGCGATATAAACCTTTACTCAACTTATAAAGATGTGCTTTTATTGTCACTTTTGAGAGACAATTAACTAGGGTGAGGGAGGTACCATTTTATAAGGTAAAAGTGGTTATTTTGGGGTATGACTGTGAGTGGAGGTATATATTCTGGCCGTTCTAGCATAAATGAGCGTGGCGGAGTGACAAGAGTCGTGCTGGAACGGGAGCATCTTGATGATCGCGACACTGCTGCAGGGCCCTGGTGGCAGTATGCCCGTGGAGGGGCGTTGGTGAGTATCGCCGGCATCGCCTTGACACCTACCTTTCCTTCTCTTGGCATGTACATTGCTGCGGTGGGTGTGAGCACGGGTCTTATCTGTTTGCTGCCAGTACTTCCTCGTGTAGAATTGGTCAAGATACAGTTGGAAAGACTAAGGAAGAAACGTGAGACACAAGATGTTGAGGACAGGCACACCACACCTTTCATGGCTTCTTCTGATGATGTAGGATACCTTTCTGGCCTTGAGGAAGAGGTCAACGACTTCGCTGCTTAAGAATCTCTGTATTCCTTCTCAAACGCAAAGTAGAAACTCAACCAGCACACGCCTCCTATGAGCAATGCCACGATGTAGGAATAGTAGTCAAAGAAGCCTGCTAATACTACATACCCTAGGAGCGTGCCGGCCACGAACGCGTACAACAATCTGCTTTCAAAAAAGATCTTACTGCCATCCAAGGGCGGGATGGGGAACATGTTGTACACGGCAAAAAGCATGTTAAACAAGAAGATATCTTGGAGAAAGTTGTTGCCAGGAAGGATCAATACTTCTACTGTTTTTGCGATTCCTCCGAGAAGCACGTTAAACACAGGACCTGCGAGCAGCAACATGCTCAGTTGGCTAAACATGGGGTGGTAGCGATAGAATCCTAGTCTGTGAGACTTTAAGGAAATCATGACCGTGCCGGTCATCGCAAAGAATTTCACACTTCCTCTGGTTAGGATGAGCAGCATCAGGCCAATGAGTAACCCGTACCACCATAGTTCTTGCTTTACTTTCACGCCTGACCGAAATCCCCACAAGCGTTGGCCTGCGTGGTGTGCGTACAATGCAGAGGCCGTGATGATCAAGCTTACGATAAGATTCCATACTGCGCCTGCTGCGTTACCGAAGCTTACCGTGCTGGCGAGGATGACTGCCATGGCCACCGCTGCAATCCAGAATGATTTTTTTTCTTCGTACGTAAAGGGAAAGTACTTTTCGAACTTGTCCTTGTAATTGTGCATACGCTTACGGGGCGTCGATCTTGTTTAAATAGCTTTGCGCTTCTTTCCTGACTTCTTTCTCGTGGCCAGCACCCATAACTGCGAGAATGTGCTTGTCAGGATACTTCTTCATCAGTATTGCTAGTCGTCTGGCCATGTACATGTTTCGTTCTTCCACTAACACTCTGTACAAGCTAGGATAGCGTACTTTCATTTCGTTGATGAGTTTTTTTACTAACTCCTTGTCTGGAACCTTGCTCAAGTCCATCTTGACTGATTTTCCAAACAAGCCCTTGACAATGTCTACCAAGAAATTCCATCGTTCCCTCCACGAAATGGACTTGCTTAACTTTTTGAGTGTTATCGTGATGTCTTGGTCTACCAACGCTACCTTAATGTTGAGTTCTCTTGCTGTCTTGTACGCTTGGAGCATGTCGCTCCCCGGACTCACGCCCACCTTGCTGCCTAGCTTCCTTTCTACCCAACCACCAAGGTTGCCGAACATCCATCCCTTCAAGCCTACCTGTCGTATCTGGCTGAGACTCATGCCTTTATTCCCTCCAGTAAGGAGTCCGTGCATGCGTTTGCGGTCCAACTCTACCGCAACAATGTCTGGTTTTTTGCTTCGGATGGCTGCATCTACTTCTTGGACGCTTTCTTTCGCGATATGGGATGTTCCGATTATGGTCAGCATAAGTGGTGTAAGCCTCTGGTTGTTTATATACTTGGACGGGCAACATCCAAAACATTTAAATACAACCATGACTCCTGGTGAATAACGACAAGGGGTTATAATGTTACAAATGCGAAAAGTTTCGGAAACATTTGGTATGAAAGTGTTCACCGATGAGGGTCATTACTTTGGAGATATTGAAGAAGCAGTTATTACCCAAACAAAAATCCACGGCTGGAGAGTTGCAGCCGTTAGAGGTTCTTATTTATCTAAAATCTTAGGCAATGCCAAGGGCGTTGTCGTTCCACATCAGTTGGTGAAAGCTATGGGTGATATTGTTATTATTAGCAGAAACGCAGTGCCTGCGCACCCTGATGAAGAAGTAGAAGTTACTGCAGAAGCGCCTCAACCTGAGGCTGCTTGAAGTCTTGCAATTCTTTGTTGTATTTCTACCTCAAGATATTCTTTTCCTGTACTATATCTCATGAGTGCATCGAACGCTTCAGGAGTGTTTGGGTTAGCAATGAGTTCTTGTAATAGGTCCATTTTGTGTATTGCCCAGTCCCTCTCTTGTGCTGCTTCATGGTTGCTCTGATCGAACGTGTTAGCAAGATCCTTCAGCGCGATATAGCTCTTACGTAACAAGCCTACCTTGTGCAGGACATTCCCGCTCTCAAGCTGCTGATGTTGTTCCGGTGTGAGCTGTGGTTTTGCCAACGCGCTCTCAATCTCTGACAGCAACAAAACGGTATCTGGCAGTCTGACCTCTTCTATCTGGGTGAGGGCGTTCTTTGTGCTCTCTAGGTCAAGGGGCGTACCTGCCAAGTACAATCGCAAGCTTTCCTCTGAATTCTTCAATAGTTCTATTTTTTCTTCTACCTTTGTGAGCAATTCTGGCAGGCCTGATAGTTGGTCTTTGGCTGTTTCGAGTTTTGCTATTGCTTCTTGCACGCGTGGAAGCAATTCTTCTGCCCATTCCTCTACTGGATTAGTGGAGGGTGGTTCGGGTGCTGATTTGATAGGTTCAGTGTTCGGTGGATGTGTAGGAGTGGTGTGCGGGATGGTTGGTGATGTGAAGGGTGTTGCCGTTTGACCGGCCTCGGCGTTGTACGCTCGAGCGAGCGATTCCCATTGGAGGAGCAACTTTTGAAGTCCTTCCTTTACTTGTCGTGGCTCTGTATGGTCGCTGAGTTGTTGTGCAAGAGCCATCTCCCATGCGCGTAACCCATCTAGGTCGGCACTGTGGGGTTCTGTGTCTTCTGCGATAGAGATCATGCCTTGAATTCCTTCTACTGCTGAAGAGAAAGCCTCTTGATTGAACCCTTGTGTTTCGGTGATATGTATTGCCTGGACAAGTAATTCATGAATGTTTTGTAGTTCACTCTGTCTCTCTTCCACCATCTCCACCTGTGGCTTGAACTCGTCATGTATCAACCGCTCCACGTCGTCAAGCTGGGTCTGGATGGCCTCCTCTTCTGCCTCTTCAACGCCTCTTTCCAGTTCCGCCTCGAGATCATCTACGTGTTCGGCTGCACCCTTAACGTCTGCCTTGAGCTTATCGATCTGGATCATATTCCAAGTGACCGCCTTAGGTTGTTGAGTGCTAGTTGGATCTGCCTAGCCTGAGCGGCGAGCTGAGCCCGATTAGTGTTTCGTCGTCGGTTCTGATTCTGGTTTTGTTGTTGATTCTGGTTCTGATTCTGGTTTTGTTGTTGGTTTTGGTTGTTCTGCTGTTGGTTGCCGGTAAACACCTGCGTTGTTATCAAGTACCACGCTCCGTACACGAGCATGATGAGGACCGTCCACATGAATGCTTGTACTAGCATGTCCTCTGCTACAGGACTATATGTTACTAACGTGTCTACGATCATGGTCATCAACATCAGACCGAACAATACTGGCAAACCTATTGCTAGGAAATGATTATACCCTCCGCTGCCATCTGCCGTGAACTCGCGCATGAACTGCCAGAAGGCAATAGCGATGATGATGACAAGGAAGAAGATGAGAAAGCCGATATAGTCAAGTAAGGTTTGCGGTGGAGGATTTCCTGTTCGTAAGAGTTGTACTTCTATCAAGAAACCTGTAGCCAGACCGATCACAACTGCGATGCGTCTTGCCATTGGGTGGGTGTTTTCTGCTCCCTGATCGCCTGGTGCCTCTCCGCGCGTTCGGAACACAAGACCTGCTGCGTAATGGAAGGCAGCCATGAGAAACGCACAAAGTATGATGAGATCGATGATCCACGGAGCGCTGCTGTACAACTCCAGGGGTGTAGTTAGCGTAACGAGCCACCAGTTCAGTGTCATAGCGCCTTCCCACCTGTTGGCATATATAAATGTTGTAGCTTATACCTTACTCACGACGTACAGTTTTTGGTGAATTTCTAAGAGTGCGGCTTGTTTTTCTCCCTCTAAATCTGCCTCTACTTGCTTGCGAACACGCCAGTATTCTTCTGGTTTCACTCTAAGGCGTAGAAGTACCTTTCCAAAACCGTGTTTTTTGAGTAAGACTACAGCTTCCTCAACATTTTCTGCCTCCCCTAGCACTTTGTAGGTGTTGACCACGAAAGGGTTTTGGAGTTTGTTGGTGACATACCATGCCTTTCCATCACTCACCCCTTCTCCAAACTGGCCCACCAATCCTGCTTTGACCACTGCGGGGCTGAGTTCTGAGAGCCACTCTCCTACGTGGCCTTCCTTACCTTCCCCTTTGTTCCCTTCGATGCGATACCTGCTAGGCAACGCTACAACGCTTGCAGAACTTCTTGCTAACCTTCCTGTGTAGGCAGTCAACCGGTTTAACTTGCCTCCCACATCAAGATATTCTAGTTCTGCAGGAAAGGAAACTTGCTGTATTTGTGGGGGAAGTTCTATGGCCAACGCTGCACCCTTCTCTTCACACATCTCCAAAAGCTTGGTAGGGTCTGGCTGGAGGCTGCTTAATTTTCTTTGACCTTCGCTTGCTGGCCGTTCAGGATCACAAAAAACAACATCTGCTTCTGTGGATTCTAACACTTTTAAGCCATCTCCCACATGGAAGTCGACATTACTAGCCTTACAATTCTTTCTAGCAAAGATAACTTTTCGTTTGTCAGTATCAACCGCAATAACTTTTTTGCACGTTTCCGCAAAACTCCTTGTTTGCATGCCCACCCCACATCCTATCTCCAAAAGCGTGTCGCACGCTAACCGTTGTGCTCGATAGTCTGCCACTATCTCAGTGGTGGCAAATCGCTTGTCTTCTTTTGTGGCTAATACGTCAGCAGGAAGTTCTTTCACATACTGCCTAAGACAACGCTTAAATAAGTGTTTCGCTCTCCTACGCGGATGTTTGTCTTACTTCCTGGATTGGCCGCGTGGCTTGCCAGCCAACTGTTCAAGTTGGCTAACGGACACAAGTTTTGGGACAGCGGAGGCTTTCCCAGCTCCCACACTGCGTTCCTGGCAGGCCTTTGTTCTGCCGTCTACATCACTGAAGGGATGACGTCCGTATTCTGGGTGAGCGTGGCCGTTCTCTTGGTGGTTGTGCATGATATCAAGGCGTTTCACGGCCGACATTCGTGGAAAGATATCGTCGTGGGACTCTTTCTTGGCGTGCTCGCTAGCGTTTTACTGCTCTAGGCTGCATCACAGAAATACTTATATACTTGGAGACTAAATTCTCCATTGTCGGGTAAGAACAATGAGCGATGCGACCAATCAGCAATACGAACAAGATGTTTCTAACTTTAAGAAAATTATGCCTAGTTTGCTAGACAAAGGACTAGACAACATCAACCTGAGCATGTTCAATGAGGAGACCAAAAAAACCGTACTCACGCTCTTAGGGGATGAGTATGCTCGACGAGGAAAGCTCTCCGAGGCCATGAAAGCATTTGTTCTATCTGGCAATCGAGACAAGCTCATCAAGATTGGCGAAGACTATGAAGTCGTGGGCATGTTTGCCAACGCCATAGACGCCTACCGACTCGCAAACAGTACAGAAAAGCTCACCGAGGCAGGAAACAAGTGCTTGGAGGATGGAAAACTGCAAGATGCCATCAAAGCGTTTAGAGCTTTGAACAATACTGAAGAGTTAGTGCGTGTAGGAGAACAGTGCGTAACTAAGAGCAAATGGGATTACGCCATAGAGGTGTTTTCTAGCATTAACAATCGCGAAAAACTTATCGAAGTAGGCAAGCACTGTTTGGAAGACGGACAGCTAGGCTACGCTGCAAAGGCCTTTGAGCTAGCAAATGATAAAGAGATGCTCTCCACGTTAGGAGACACGTGCATGAAACAAGGACTCTTCACCACCGCGCTCAAAGCGTACCAGCTTGCAGGAAACGAGATGATGGTACAATTTATCAAAGAAAACTTTAGCGGAACCGTTCATTGATAGGTAGGTTTTTATGTGACAAGGTCTCGAGAAAATGATGGATATTGAGAAAGCAAAAAAAGTGAACAATCTTGCTAAAGAACTACAGCAAGGATTCGACCTCACCAATGATGAGGCCTTCAAACAAGCAAGAGCGGTGTTTAATGAACCGCCAATGCTTCATCCACAACAGCCACACGTTCCTGTAGCAACAGACGAAGATGCTGCGGCCAACCCTGCAGTGCAAGGAGCGCTAGACGACAATCGTTATTTTAGTGAAATCAACACGTTGAGGAATGACGTGGCAAACCTCTCAGCAGAAGTAGTGAATATGCGAGGAGAGATAGAACGATTGAAAATCCAAACTCCTACGCAATCTGTACCCACACCTGATCCAGAACCCCTTCCAGATCCCGAGCCTGCTCCCGAGCCGGACGCACCAGAGCCTGCTCCTGACACACCAGAACCCGTACCCGAACCTATGCCTGAGCCAGCGCAGCCTGAAACTCCTGAACCTACAGAAAAGGAGGAAAAAGACCACCCTCGTTCAGGCGGCTATCGTCCAGAGGACGTAGCCATAGAAAAGATGTTCTACTTTGGTAACAAGTAAATGCGCGTAGCAATTATCGGTGGAGGATTCTGTGGGTTGCACTGTGCCAAAAAACTTGAGAGCAAGCATACCGTAACGCTCTTTGACACTAAGGACTATTTTGAGTACACCCCCAGCATACACAAACTGCTCACCAACGCAGACTACGCCCAAAAAATCCAACGACCCTGGGCTGAGTTACTCAAAAAAACAACAGTGATCACAGAACCTGTTCAGTCCTTGACCAACAGTAGAGCAACAAGCCAAAATCATAATGTCGTGTTTGACTATGCCATCGTATGTACTGGCATCAGCTATCCTATTTTTCTCAAAGACACCACAGATGTCTACACCGTCACCAATGGACACCAAATACAACAACTCGCTCCAGTACTCGCACAGGCCAAAAAAGTTCTTGTGATTGGCGGAGGATTGATCGGGGTCGAGGTGGCTGCAGAGATAGCCGAGAGCACGCAGGCAAAACTCACCATCGTACATCCCCGAGACAAGCTCATGGAGCGAAACCCTTCCAAAGCAGGCAACTACGCCAAAGACTTCCTAGAAAAACATCACGCCCGGATTATTTTTGGAGAGAAAGTGGTGGACCGCGAAAAAAACACCTTTATCACAGACAAAGGTACAAAGATTGAATCCGACCTAACCTTTTGGTGCGCAGGCATCAAAGCAGACGTTCCTTTCTTTTCTGGAGATAAAGATAAGAAAGGATACATCGTTGTGAATGAGTTCCTACAAAGCTCGTTACCCAACGTGTTTGTTGGAGGAGACATCGCAGGCGTGCAAGAAGAAAAAACTGCACAAAATGCGCACCTCCACGCAGACGTTATTGCCCATAATCTTTTGGCGTTGGCAGAACAAAAGCAAATGAAATCCTACACGAGTAAACCACGCATCATGGCCATTAGTTTGGGGGATTGGCGAGGTATCTGTGCTAAAGGAGGACGGGTGTTGAATGGCATTCTTCCTGCGCTTCTCAAGAAATTCGTTGAGTTCAAAGAAAAATAAACAAAGCATTATAAGCGGATTCTCCGGCGTAACAGTATGGATCGAAAGCAGGTCATCCGCATTGGCGTCCTGGTTCTTGCCTATGTTCTCTTAGGCAACGCGCGTTCTATCCAGCCCAATCCGTTCATTCCTGGAGCAAACATCGCAGTAAACATGTTCGTTCCGGTACTCGCAGGCGTGCTGTTTGGAATGCGAGCAGGCATCCTTGTTGGGGTGCTAGGCACGTTCCTCACCGCACTCACCCCTGCTGGTTCTGTGTTTGAGTGGCTAGCCATCATCCCTCACGGCATCATGGGAGGGATTGCAGGCCATCTTCGAGGAAAACTACCCTCCCCTATCGTCGCCTGCTCCTTAATCGTGGGTCATGTTCTCAACCTCGTTATGTTTATCTCTTTTAATGCCATGCAAACAAGCATGCTCACCGGTGCTTTACTGTACGGATTGTTGTACGAAACGTTCATGGGTGTTGTGGCCTTAATGCTTGTTGCAGGTATCTACCGTCTCGCAGGAGGCACTGACTGATGGCGCTATCTCCCCATCCTAAAGTTTGGCAAATCCTAAGTGGCATCTTCGTTGTGCTCACCATATTGTTTGCGCTGTGCTATTACTTCAGCACACTCTTTGTCACGTTCATGATCGGCGTTGCGTTGATCATTCTGGTCCAAAAATTGAAAAATGATTACAGCAAACGCATGTCAAAGTACCAGCTCTCCAAAGCAAGAAGGCGATTGTATGGCGGATTGTTAGCTGCATTCTGGATAATCGTGTTTATCGTGCTCTTCAGCAACAGCGTAGCCCAGATGCGCATAGCAATTACTAGCCTAAGCGTGGATCAAAGTGTAGCTCTTGCATACTTCCAACAGCTAAGAGCACAAGTGCCTACTGTGTTCGTGGACTGGGTACCTTGGGAGAATTTAGTTAAAACCGCAGAGACTCGCTTCCTGGCAATGATACGCACCGTGCTTAGTAGCATGTCTAGCATTGTTTTCAACGGCATCCTCATCATCCCGCTCATGTTCTTTACCTACTTTAAGAAGCGAAAAGCGATCATGCACGAAGTGGTGAATAGTGTTCCCAAAAAGTTCCACGCAAGCATGCACAAAGCGATGCACGCTATGACCTCCGAGCTTCACGACTTCCTTCGCGCAAAAATCACGGAAAGCGTAATCGTGGGAAGCCTATGCTGCTTTGGTTTTTTTGTTGCAGGCGTGAAAGGATGGTTGTTGTTAGGCATTCTTGCTGGATTCTTTAACTTGATACCTTACCTAGGACCTATCCTTGGCGCTATTCCTGCATTGTTGTTTGCCATCCTTGACGGGCCAACCGTGGCGTTGTACGTGCTCATAACGTTAGTAGCAGCCCAGATAGTGGACAATTTCTACTTACTACCCTTTATGATCTCAAGCAAGGTACGGATGAATGCTCTACTCAGTATCGTTCTCATCCTGGTGGGAGCAAAAGTCTTAGGTATAGCAGGGATGATCTTCGCCATACCTGTCTTTATCGTGTACAAGATAGTGTTAAGAGATACTCATAACGCTTTGGCTAAGATTTATCGTTAATCGTTGTCCACTCTTGGTGCGAGAATAAAGCTTAATTGTAACTTGTCTTGTACTGTGTAGTCCACCTTTAAGGGATAGTCCTGGTTGAATTGTAAGGTAACATTGTCTGCTAGTTTGCCTGCTTGCACCATTTTTTTGAGATATTCTAAGGAGTACTTGCTTTTGATGTTGGCCTCGCTGTTTGTTTCTACGATTACCTCTTCGCTTTTCTTTACCTCAACGTGTGCCTTGCTCAGGTCTCCTTCCGAGCTGATGAAGAACGTGTCAGGTTCAATACCTAAGGTGACGCTCTCTCCCACCACGCCTGCATCATCCACAGCATCTGCCAGCACTGAGGAAGGCATGCTTGCTTTGATAGGGAACGTCAGGCTAGGGATTTTTTGCTCTTTATCGTCCAAGTCCAATAAGGGCGTGGAGAAGGTTCTTGTGGTCTGTCCTTTGAGCTTCAAAGAGAGTTTTCCTTCTTCCACTTCTAACGTGAGCATGTCAGAAGGGGTGGCTCGTTTGAGCACTTGTTTGAGGTTGGCAAGGTTTACCGCGATCTTTTGTTCTTCAGGGATGTCGCTCTCCACAAATGTGGAGCCTAAAAGTTTGAAAACGACCATGGCAACGTTGGCAGGGTCCATGGCTGCCAATTCTATGCCTTCCTTGCTGATCTTGATAGTTGCTTCTGTGACTAGATCGCTGATTAGAGAGATACTGTCTCGGAGAGGTGTGGCATCTGCAAGGACTACTTTCATGTTTGTATGCAGGGTAAGATCTTTATAAAATTTGCTATTCTCCAGTACTCACGATTCGAGCTTGAGGGTTTGACCGTTTTTGAGCGTTATACACGTCTCACCGTTGATGTATCCCAAACCTTGTGCCATCTGACAGAACATTTTGGTCACTTCTGGTTCTGAGTGGATTGGCAGCACATATTGTGGCTTGATCATTCTTAGGAAGCGATGCATGTCTGCCAAGCTAGAGTGTCCAGAGACGTGCACGCCAGGGAACAATCTCACTCCTCTTCCGATGAGCTTGGCTTCTAGCTCTGCTCTTTGGTCTTGGTTGATCTTTGCAGGGATGATGTTGCTTGAAAAGACAACATGATCTCCTTGTTTGAGTTGGAATCCGTACGTGTTTGAGGCTATCTTGCTCAGCACGCTCTTTGGCTCCCCTTGGTGGCCGGTGCACACGATCAAGAACTTTTCCATACCTTTCTTTTGTAATTGTTTGAGTTTGCTGCCTACTTTTCCACCATACTTGACGATGTCTACATCCCTAAAGTCTGCGATATGGCTTGCTCGTGCCGCATCAACGTACTTGGAAAGACTTCTTCCAAGGAAGACCACTCTTCGGTGCATCTTCCTTGCCAGGTCTGTGATTGTTTTTAGTCTGGCCATATGGCTGGAGAACGTGGTCACGATAACTGCCTTCCCTTCTGAGGGCGTGTCTACTAATATTTCGCTGAGCATTTTCTTGGCGTCTTGCTCACTTTGGGTGTGGCCCTGGAAGTTAGCGTTCAAACTATCACAGATGCTTACTAAGACACCTTCATGGCCTGCTTTTTCTAAAGCCGCGTAGTTGGGTGGCTTGCCTAGTAGTGGTCCGTCATCTAACTTGTAGTCTGGTCCGTAAAGAATCCTTCCGTATTTGGTGTGGATGCACACCACGGCAGTGTGTGGGATGGAGTGCGTGATGTGGATGAACTCCACATCCAAACTTCCCACCTTGACAATGCCGTTGGGTAGCACACCTATCAGCTTGTTTGGTAGGTGGATGCGCTCCCCCTTTAGTGTTCCTTTGATGAATTCTATCGTGAATTTCGTGCTAATCACCGGAGCTTTTGGATAATGCGGTGCAAGGTATGGTACTGCACCTACATGGTCTAAGTGTCCGTGTGAGATCACGATGCCTGTAACCTTGTCTTTCCAGTCTTTGAGGATTCCATCATCCGCACAAGCTCCCACGCGGATAAGGTCTTTATCTCGTATCTTGATCAACTCTCCTAATGCTTCTTCTGTGTACGTTATGTAGTTAGGTAGGTGTAATCCCATGTCGCAGATGATCACTTCATCGTCCACCTTGATGGCGACCATGTTCTTGCCTACCTCGCCAAAGCCTCCTAGTGCTCGTATTTCTACACTCATTATTTAGAACTCAACAATCTTCGTTTATATGTTTATGGGTCTTTATGCGCCGGGCAGGATTCGAACCTGCGAAGGCACTAAGCCAATGGTGCTTGAAACCATCACATTTGACCGCTTTGCTACCGGCGCGCACATGGTAAGGGTGGTGGGTGTCTTATAAAGATTGTTCCTGGACCAAGGTGGATTGTGAGGGCCGTATTTATATGCTTTACGTAACTTACGAACGTATGAATCAAGAAAGCCGCCTTTACCGGTTTGGTGGGAACCATCCCACCTTGACCAAGATTATGATGGGGTGTGGCGCGCTTGCTACACTGGGCGTTCTGAGTTATGGAGTCTGGACACTCCACAGAACTCAGCAATACATCCAAAAAACACATGCCAAAATAGCACGGGTAGACTCCAAAAACGAAAGGATACAATCCGATATCGCGCGTCGGAAAGCAGAACTCTTGGATGCTGCATCGAAGGAGGGCGCGAAAATCGCACCTGTCTCAAGAGACGGTCCACCCTTCAACATCCCGGAGCACGAGTCTGGGGCTTATTTGTGCAAACACGGCCACTGGACGGTGTTTGATCTCTACATGTTTGAACGCAAAGGCTCGGTTCCCGAAGATTGGGAAAGGGCGCATGATTTAGATTTCAACAAGGATGGAAGGGCCGATCCTACGAGGGTGATTGATGGCCGGGTCCAGGTTGAGGACAGGGTGCACGCTAGGTGGTACACGATTGGCAAGCTTGACCATGCTGACGGTGCTACCTACAAAATTCGCTTCTTAGGAAACATTAACGATCGTTTTGGGACAGATGCGCCTCAGGTGATCGTGCAAGCAGATCATGATGGTGTGAAGTCTTACGATGTGTTCGAGCCAGTGCTCAACTAAGGGCACAACCACCAGAACTCCTGCACATTTCTGATTAAGCAAGACTTTTCAGTCTTTTTTCGATGTCTATCATCTCTTTCTCTAAAGCAGAGATACCTTTCGTGTTTGCCTTCACTTTGGGTGCTGCTTTTGCTTTGGGCAAAGAACTTTTTGGCATTTTTGCCATCAACTTCTTGGTGGCAACGCCTAGCTTATCTAGAATAGTTTTGAATTGTAGTATCTTGTCTAATTTCTCGCTTCTTGTGGTTCGGTATTTTTCGTAAGATTTTAGCGTTCCCAATAGTTTCTTGCTCGCAAGCAATACTTGCTTTTGTTTTTCCGCGGGATGGTCTATGGGGACGTAAAAGCTCATTGTTCTTTCAGCGCTCGATCGATGTCTTCAACGTTGGCGCTGATTTCGTTCAGATTGTCAGTCCAGGCTGCTAGCTCTGCATCTTCTTTTTGTTTCAACTCAGCAATCTGTTCTAACAATTGGATGGCTTGCTTTAGTCTATCTTTAGCTAGCTCCATGATATCTTTAATGTCCTCATAGTTTTCGATTTTGACAAATACTTGACTCATAGTTTTTCTCCTTCTGCCACGAGGGTGTCCACGTAGCTCAGTTTTTTCTCTAAATTCTCTAGTAGCGTTCTCCACTTGTCAAAGCTTTTTTCTTCTTCGGTTCGTAAGTCTGCTAGTTCTTTGACTAATCTTTCACTATCTTTCAAGCGATCTTTGATGCCGTTCGCTTGGGTTGCTAACTCTTGATACTCGTCCATGCTTAAGAAACTGTGACTGGGTCCTTTGGGTAATTGTTCTGCCGGTTCTGGAGGTGTAAAGTGTACTGGCTCGGGTGTTGCATGTACTGGTTCTGGATGTTCTATGGCTGCAACTGGCTCATGCATGGGTGGTTCTGGCATGGTAGGAAACTCTGGTAGGTGTTCTTCTGGGTGGGAAGCACCTTGTTCATGCATTTCTGGCGGTGCAGGCATCTCTGGATGGTCAATCACTGTAGGTTTTAGGTGTACTGGTACGTGATGTTCTGGTTCATGTCTCTTCTGTGGGACTGGAGGAGGCTCTGGCAAGGAATGCTTCTCTACCTTTGGCTCTTCGTGAATATTTGGTGGGGCAGGCATTGGAGAAGGATCATGCGCAGGTCTAATAGCTGGCATGTCTCCAGCTATCTTAGGTGGCGGCGGTGGCTCTGGCAAGCTACCTTTTTTCTTCTTGAACAACCCCCCGAACATACCCCAAGACTGCTTGCCACCATTAAAAAGCTTTTAGGACCATTCAGGAATGGTTACACGCAAATGTTTATAAGTGCGTACGTGTTTCGGTTTCTCATGCATGGATGTGTTGAGAGCATAGACGCGTTAGCAGCGTTCGCACAAGAAATCGATCTTTACGGCATTCTAGTCCGCACTGCCGATGCTGGCACTCGCAGTCTAATGACTGTGTCTCGCCCAGACACGGGATTGCATATTTTTGGGAGTGAGACATATGTGGACCACAGAGTTGTCGTCTCGAAACAGCGAGGCCTGTTCAAGGTATGGGCGATGCCTGATGAAGAACTCGTGCTACACATGGAACGCGCAGTGGATGTGCCTGATACGTATGATGAAGCGTATCATCCTGGTTTGTTCTGCGATCCTCCGGTAGGCACGGAAAATCTTGTGGGCTGGGAACCTCATGCAGACCTCTTCCTCAAACCTACTTTCTACGCATTCCCCGTTTTCAAATCTGGTCCTTGGACTGACCATCTCCTGAACCTGGACATGGTCGGTTGTGGTGCTCGGGTGGACGCGAATAAAGACGTGTTAGCCTACGTCCAAAGCCTCTCTGATTATGTCGAGCCAGACGCTGGCGACGCAAAAGGCATGGTTGTGGCAGAGGCCACAAGTCCTGCTGCATAACCTTTTAAACAACGTCTTGTTTTTGTGATCATGGAAAAAGTTCCTGTAACGGCAAGAGTGGTGCTTGAAATAGTGGGTGCACCAAAGGAACACGTGGAAAAATCGTTGAAAGAATACGTTGCAGACATCAAAAAATCCAACGAAATCCTCACCGAAGTGTTCCATCCTGCAGAAGAAAAAGAACGCTTATGGACAAGCTTCTTCGAGTTAGAGATAAAATTCAAAAGTGCGATGCACTTGCTAGACTTCTGCTTTGAAAGCATGCCCTCAAGCGTGGAGATCATGGAACCCAACGAGATCGGCTTCAAGACCAACGATCTTACTGATTTTTTGAATGACCTACAAAGTAGAATTCATTACGCAGACATGCAAGTCAAGTCATTAAAGGCAGAAAAAACCCTCTTAGACCAAAATGCTGTGATGATCTTCCAAAACTTCATCATGCGACTGCTAGAACAAGAGCCAAAAACAGCAGAAAAACTCGCAGAAGGCGTTGGCGTGAAGAAAGAAGAGTTGCTTCCCTTCATAGAAAGGCTCGAAAAGAGCGGAAAAGTTAAGAAGCAGAACGACATCTACTCCTTAGATGCTAAAAAAGAAGCTTGAAGCAGTCCTATTTGCCAGCAACAAACCCTTAGGGTTGGAAGAGTTAGGCAAACTATGCAAAGAATCAGATCTTGAGCTAGTAAAAAAGTCTGTGAACGAGTTGAAGGAAGATCACGAATCACGAGGCTCTTCTTTAGTCATCATGAACAACCACGGCTACTATCATGTTGTAGTCCATGAAAACTTTATTCCTTATGTGAAAAAGTTAGTCACCAAAACAGAGCTATCCAAAACAATTATTGAAACCCTAGCCATCGTGGCACACAAAGCACCGGCCATACAAAGCGATGTGGTAAAAATAAGAACCAACAAAGCATACGATCACCTACGAGAGCTAGAAGAATTAGGATACATTACTCGAGAAAGGAAAGGGAGAAGCAAACTCATCAAACTCACACCACAATTCTTTGAATACTTCTCCATAGATCCCACCAACCTCAAAGAACGCTTTGACAAAGTGCCAGACATGCCCTCTTTGGAACCTATCGAAGCAGAAGGGATGGAAGTGTATGACAAACATGGCCCGCAAGAAGTATCCGCAGACGCGTTGGGGGATGAACTAGAATCCTACGGTCACAAACGAGGAAAGAAACCAAAAACAGAAGAGGCAGAAGCCAAGCCAGGGAAGGGTGAAGAGACCGAAGAGCAAAAAGCAGCCAGAGCAGAGATCGAAGCAGAAAAAGCCCAAGAAAAAACTCTCAAAGACGAGGTAGAGGAAGCAAGATCCAAGGCAAGAAAGCGAAGATTATCAGGAAAAGGCATGTACGAAGGTAAAGTGCCTGAAAAAATCAAGGATAAGGTAGATTCGAAAGTGGACGATATCATGGGTATTGTCAAGGAAGAAACCGACGAAGAAGAGGAAGAAACCTCTAAAGAGGAATAAACACCGCCAGTTTTATAAACTCATTTTATCTTAGTTTTCTCGTCGAGAAGCGACGCTATCATGGCTGAAAAAGTAATCCCGAGACTCATCGAAGAGGAGATGAAACAGTACTACCTAGACTATTCTCTTTCTGTCATCGTAGGCAGAGCACTACCCGACGCCAGAGACGGACTAAAGCCGGTACATCGAAGAATACTCTACGCCATGAGAGACATGGGCATGCTCGCCAGCAAGCCCTTCAAGAAAAGCGCAAGAGTGGTAGGAGAAGTACTAGGAAAACTCCACCCACATGGTGATCAAGCAGTCTATGACGCGTTAGTGCGCATGGCACAAGACTTTTCCTTACGTTATCCCTTAATCAACGGCCAAGGAAACTTTGGCAGCATAGATGGGGATCGCGCAGCAGCCATGCGATACACCGAAACAAGATTGCGCAAGCTCGCAGAAGAACTATTACAAGATTTGGACAAGCAAACAGTCAGCTTCAGCCCCAACTTTGATGGCTCACTAGAAGAACCTGATGTTTTACCAAGCAAAGCACCCAATTTGCTAGTAAACGGAAGCACGGGCATCGCGGTAGGCATGGCCACCAACATTCCCCCACACAACATGGCAGAAGTTTGTTCAGCAGCCATACGCCTGGTAGAAAATCCAGAACTCACAGTACAAGATCTCATGGAAAACGTCAAAGGACCTGACTTCCCTACTGGCGGAATAGTCCACCAAGACAATAACTTGGCGAACGCGTACGCATCTGGAAGAGGAAGGATCGTTGTACGATCTCGCATGGAAGTAGAAGAGGGTAAGAAAGCAAAATTAATCGTTACAGAAATCCCCTACATGGTCAACAAGAGCATGTTGATTGAGCAGATAGCCGACTTAGTCCGATCCAAAAAGATTCCAGGTATTGGAGACCTACGAGACGAGTCAGGAAGAGAAGGCATGCGCATCGTCATGGAGCTCAAACAAGGCGCAAACCCAGAAGTCGTGAAGAACCAGCTCTTTGCCCACTCCAGACTACAAGAAACATTCTCCATCATCATGCTTGCACTAGTAGACAACGCCCCTAAGGTGTTGAGCCTGAAAGGATTATTGCACGAATTCCTCAAACACCGAGAAGAGGTCGTCAAAAAACGAACCATGTTCGACCTCATGCAAGCAGAAGAAAAAGCACACATCCTAGAAGGACTCATTATCGCCTTGGAGAACATCGATGCAGTTGTCGACCTCATCCGTGCTAGCAAAAACCAAGAAGAGGCTCGAGCAGGACTCATCAAAACGTACGAATTAACCGACAAACAAGCAAGAGCCATACTAGAATTGCGTATTGGAAGGTTAGTTTCTTTAGAACAAGAGAGTATCCGCACAGAACACGCAGAATTGGTCGAACTCATCGCCAAACTCAAAGATATTCTAGCAAACAGAGACAAAATAGTCGCGATAATCAAAGACGAGCTTACCAAAATCAAGGAAAATTTCGGAGACGAGCGAAGAACAGAGCTTGTAGAAGGCAGCTTCCACATTGATGCAGAAGAATTGATCAAACCAGAAGAAGTTGTGGTCACGTTAAGCAATGCGGGCTACGCAAAAAGACTCACCCTGGACACCTACAAAGCACAAGGAAGAGGCGGAAAAGGTGTTATTGGTGCAGAAGCACGCGAAGGAGACTTCCTAGAACACATCTTCACTGCCAACACCCTCGATAACCTACTCTTTTTCACAGACAAAGGAAAAGTGCACTGGTTGAAGGTGCACAACATTCCAGAAGCAGGAAGATACGCAAAAGGAGTAGCCCTAGCCAATTTGCTAGAGTTACGAGAGGCAAGAGTGACTGCCTTTGTATCTGTAAAAGACTTCACCAAGCCATTCAACGTGTTCATGACGACAAGAAAAGGCACCGTCAAGAAAACACCCCTCAAAGACTTTGCCAACCCAAGAAAAGGAGGCATTATTGCTATCACGTTAGATGAAGTGGATGAATTAATCAGCGCAATCACCACAGATGGCAGCCAAGCCATGCTTGTCTCCACTGCTAATGGCTTTACCGCACGCTTCAAAGAAGAAGACGTACGTTCTACTGGCAGAAGCAGCAAAGGTGTTATCGGCATCAACCTACGAGATGGAGATATTGTGGTGGGAGCAGCAAGAGAGGCCCACAAACAACTCTTAACAATAAGCGAGCAAGGATACGGAAAAAGAACCGACGTTGGCGAGTACCGATTCACCAAACGAGGCAGCAGCGGTGTCACAAACCTCAAGGTAACACCAAAAACAGGCAAGGTTATCGCTGCAAAAACCGTAGAAGGCGATGAAGAACTAATCCTCATGAGTCAAAGCGGTCAAGTGATCCGAACAAAACTACAAAACATCAGCGTTATTGGCAGAGCAACCCAAGGCGTCAGAGTGATGCGTGTTGCAGACGGTGATAAGCTAGTAAGCGCCACGGTGTTAAGAAACGGCAAGGAAGAACAACCTGACCACCAAGTGCCAGAAGAAGCCGTCCCTGAGATTCCTCCTGAGCCTGATAACCCGCCTTCAGACCCAGACGTTCCCGGACCCTCAGAACGCGATCATCCTGAATAAATTTTTTCAATGGTGGCTTCATTCTGGGTATAGGTAAGTTGCACCCGGTGATCCCTAAGTAGAAGGAATCTCTTGGTGTTTTCTTGGATAAGGGGGCGTCCTTCTTCTCCACCTGCCACCCCATAGGTAATAACATGGTCTGCTATCCTGTCGTGTTTTTTGCTAGAAAATAGTGCAAACATCTCCGGTTCAACCACTATACACTCATACTCTTCACCGCACTTCTCCTCGATCTTCTCAAAAATACGGTGCAGTCTAAGTTCTGTTTCCATGCAAATCATGCTGAACTTTCCATCTTCCTGGGACCGGATGACGCGCACCATTTCTTCAAGATCTCGCTCTGCAATACCTGCCACATAGTCACAACCTGTGCGATACCTTTGTTTCCCACTCACGATCGTGGTTCGTACCAGGCCCTTGTCGTCCAATTCCATAAAGCCTTCTCCAGAATGAGGAGAAAACTGTATTCCATACATCCTTCCATCCATGTCCACGCCAAATGTGCGTGGGAGGCGATTACCAAACTTTACAAAATACGCTCCTGCCATCCCTATCAATGCGAGCTGAAGCATCTCTGCCCTACCAAACTCTGACACCGACATACACACACCACAATCCCTCCACTTTAATACCTTTCCCACTCATTCTCATTCTTAGCTTTTTGTGGTCGCTGTTCATTCCCATTCCTAGTCCCACATCTTTAAATGTTGCTTGTTTCTTTATAGGGGATGACTTACAAGTTTTTGCAGAAGGTACCGTATAGTATGCCGTCGGTTCTGGAAGCCCAGCACGCTCGTGCAAGCATACTCTGGGCAGGATTAAACCCGGAAAATTTGTGCATGCATGTTAGAGTGGGGGAAACCGTGCGGTGTGTTTGGTTTCCTTCTTCAACCGTATCTGGCGATAAGAATGATTTTGCAACGCTCACTCCTGTCCAGTTAGCTGCCTTTGCATGTAACTATACTCTCGATCTTGACGAACTCTGCGAACTGCAAGAAGCATTCCAAGCAACCCTTTAAATACTCTCTACGCCTTATCTTCCTTACTGGGAGGGTACGTGGTTCACGGTGAGGCAACTCACTGAGGAAAGTCTACCCACCGCGAAAGGCCACCTACAGGGTTCAGTAATGGACGGCTCTGCAACAGAAACGGCACGGCTGTTGGGGCAGGAAGATGAGGCAGTGTCCTTGGCAACAAGGAAGATTCCTCGGACGTTCCCAACCGCGCGTTGAAACGGGCAACCTGGCCGGTGCAAGTCTTCGGGACGCTAAGTCGAATACCACGGCAGCGAGTACGAAAGTCACGGCGAAGCAACGTCGCTGGAAACGCTGACAGAAGGTAGCTTATTCCCTCCCAGTACTTTTTTATATCTGAGTGGTTTCTTAGGTGTATGGGTCTATTATCCGCTAACACCAAACTTTCGGTATGTGTGATTGTTGCCTCAGGATACCACGGAGCGTGTGACTCACTCGCTTTTCCAGTAAATCCCGCGCTAGAAAACATGCTGTTCTACGGTCCTACAGGAGTACGTACCCTGGTGGGTGCAGGCGTGGGAGGAGCTAAAGGCACGTTTTTTGGAGGCATGAGTGGTGCGGTTACCGGCGCAGTAGTCAGTGATCGTCCTGCAGACATCGGAAAAGGAATTATTACTGGAGGAGCCATGGGCGGCACAGGAGGGGCGGTGTTAGGTGGCGCGAAAGGGTTTGCAAGAGGGGCGCTAGAATCACTTGCCGGATACTGGGGAATGTATGGACTCGCTCACGTTGCAGAGAGAGCATACGACTTTTTCACGTAATCCCTTACTTTATCTAGAGGTCTAATTCGTTACGAGGAGTGATTGGACTCTGTGGCTGCATGAGAGTAGGCGACCCACGAGCTACTGAAGGACTTGGCTGTCCACGCCAGTAATGCCATATCGTTACCGCAAGTATGGTCAAACCTGTTAGCATACATAGTCCTTGCCCGTCAGGTCCATTACGATAGGGGTGTTCGTTCACCCGCTGTCTTGTGGAAGTCACCGCAGCTTGTGTAAATTCGCCAGGAGTTCCTTGCGCTTGCTTGCACACAAACTCCAAGTTGTTTTTCGTAGAGACAAATCTTTGCGTGTACCCTTGAGGCGAGCTTATCATAGGGGCCGACATAGGGGCGGCATCATATTTTGCAAACGTCTCAGGAGAAGGGCTCGCTTCAATCGCGTCCAAAATCTTAGTAACTCGCTCATACGTAGCAGGGCCTTGTTTTGCCTCAGCTCGAGAAAGAGCACTTACGCCCAACACAACAGCACCCAGTCCTACTCCACATCCGTGGCCGGGATTTCCTGTCCATCGCATGCGAGTGCATACACTTTAGCCATGAGCGTGCTATTCTCGTGTAATATATAACGCTTTCCACAGTACCTTTATAAAGTTCCTAGCAATAGTAATTTCATGGCGCAAGACAAAGTGAGCATGCCTGCCAGTACTGCAGGATTAACGCGATATTTTGATGACGTTCGTAGCAAGATAGAGATCAGCCCCGGGGTTGTTATCATCCTGTGCGTGGTAGTCATCATCGCAGCAGTGTTGCTTCACATGTTTGCCGCCATCCCTACCGCATGAATCCAGCACAACTACAGAAGGCTATGAAGAAGTTTGGCATCCAACAGCAAGACATAGAAGCCATACGCGTGATTATAGAAACACCAGACAGTAATCTTGTGTTTGAGAACCCTTCAGTAGCCAGAGTGAGCATGGGTGGCCAAGATTCCTTCCAAGTGGTAGGAGAACCAGTAGAACAACCCAAAGAAACCGGTCCTGCATTCACAGATGAAGACGTACAAACAGTCAGCGAACAAGCAAATGTGGACCCGGACAAGGCAAAAGCGGCTTTAGAAAAGAGTGAGGGAGACCTGGCAGCAGCCATCTTAGAACTGAATGGAGCATGAATTCTTAGAAACCGCTCAAGACGAGCTGAAAAGAGCAGATCATCTCATGTTTGTTAGTTTGAAGTACACCCGAACGGTAGATGTCATCAAGAGTATCATAACAAGGCTTAAAGCAGCCATCGATGCAGGCTTTGAAGTCTTACTACAGGAAGCCAAGATCGCCAAACGCATAGACGAAGTACCCACCTTACACAAAATGCGCGTAGAGACCGTACGCCAACTCCACCCAGAATTCTCAGACTTCGTAGATTTCTACTTATTACTAAGAAAGATAGACAAGGCAGAGTTCGAAAGAGACTTAGAGTTTAGACGTCATGTATGCATGACTGCAGATGTTGACGGAGAACGTCTCCATATCACCATAGATATCGTTCAGGACTATTACGAGAAGACAAAAGAATTTATAGGGTTAGTCACCCGAACTCTAGAGTGACCACTGAATTAGAGGCTACCCTCATACGCAAGGGATGGGATGAAGAAGACATAGCTGGTGCCCTGCAAGGACTCAAGAGAGGGGAAGCACTCAAAAGCAAGTGGGCAAAGCGTTTTGACAAGGTCATCTACTGGGGAGGATTGCTCTTCACCATCGTGATAAGCATGGTGGTGGGTGTTGCGATCGTTCCTTTCTTGTTAATCATGGAAGGAACATGGTTGTTTGCCTTCATTTCTCTACTAGGTGTAAGCTTTGGAGGCATGCTGGGTTACTTGTTGAACAGCATCGAGAAGATCCAGCAAGAACGAGCCATCTATGCCTCCCTCTTCGTACCCTTTCTTGCCTTGATGAACATCTACATCATCACAAGACTGTCCAATTTGTTAGCCATAAGCATGGGACAGCCGCCACACAACCCTTTCTTGATCAGCGCCATGTACGTTTGGATGTTCTGCCTGCCTTATTTTGGTCATAAACTGTTCACGCGAACGCTGACCAAACAAGCAATACCTGCATAGTAGCGATGCACATACGATAACTTTATAAACCAAAGACTGGTTTCGCAAATTATGAAATACGACGACGCAGAAGGCGGCGCCCCTGAGGGCGGCGGCGACGGCGACAAAGCCCCAGAAGGCGGCGACGCACCTAGCGAATAAATAGGCGATCAACCAGTTTTCAAAAGATTGCCTTAATTTTTCGCAAACTTTTTTTTCGCGCCTATTGGCGCAATTAATATTTCATAACGAATCGCTACAGTAACATTTATAAAGCGACCACTGTTTTTTTAGACTACAGCCCGAGTCAATATAGGCGAGTGAGGGTAGACACCTTCTGGGCACATACAACCATGGCAGAACTAAACTTACTGGTGCGCATTGCGGACGCCGACCTAGACGGCAAGAAACAAACCCTCTACGCACTACGAAAAATCAAGGGCGTGAATACTATGTTAGCACATGCGGTGTGTAACAGAGCAGCCGTAGATCCTAAACAACAGATAGGTGCTCTTTCTGACGAAAAAATAAAGAAAATTACTGAATGCATCAAAGAACCACTCAAGAACGGTATTCCTGTGTGGTTGGTCAATCGAAGACGAGATCCTGAAACCGGAGAGGACGGTCACAATGTAAGTACCGAACTTATCATAGCAAACGATAACGACATCAAAACCATGAAGAAAATCAAGTCCTACAAGGGAGTGCGACACATGCACGGACAACCAACACGAGGACAAAGAACAAGAAGCAACTTCCGAAGAAACAAAGGCAAGATCAAGCTGGGCGTTAGTACCGGCGGAAAGAAGAAGGGCGGTAAGACATAATGGGCGACCCAAGACGAATGAAGTCCAAGATAGACCGTCCCTCCCACCCATGGGATAAGACACGCATTGAGGAAGAATCCGTTCTCTCCGCAGAGTACGGACTACGCAACAAGAAAGAATTGTGGAGAATGCACAACACGTTAAGAGGATTTACCACACAAGCAAAGAACTTGATCGCCTCCACATCAGATCAAGGACTTAAAGAAAAAGAGCAACTTTTGAAAAAGTTGTACCGACTAGCACTTACTGATACAGAGAAAGCAGAACTAGACGACGTACTCGCACTCACTATTACTAACTTGCTCGAGCGAAGACTCCAGACCCAAATCGTAAGAAAAGGTCTAGCAAAAAGCATGAAGCAAGCAAGACAGTTCCTTATCCACAAGCACATCGTTATTGGAGATAGAGTAGCATCTCGACCTTCCTACATGCTCACCCGAGAAGACGAAGAAGGACTCCAGTTTGTGGAGAAGAGCGTCCTCGCAGATGGAGAACACCCTGCAAGACAGGGCAAAGCAAAGGATGCGCCTGCCGAATCAACAGAGGAAGCTGCAACTCCAGAAACACCCAAAGAAGCTCCGAAAGAAGCTCCGAAAGAAGCTCCGAAAGAAGCTCCGAAAGAAGCTCCGAAAGAAGCTCCCAAAGAGGCACCTAAGGAAGCCCCAAAGGAAGCACCGGCAGAGGCCAAACCCGAGGTGGCTAAAGCATGAGATGGGGAGTATGTCACATTTACGCTAGTTACAACGACACAATCATACACATAACAGACATGACCGGTTCAGAAACCGTAGCAGTAGCAAGTGGAGGTATGGTGGTTAAGGCCGCACGCCTCGAAAGCAGCCCTACAGCAAGCATGATCGCAGCAAAGAGAGCAGGCGAGCTAGCCAAAGACAAAGGGATCAATGGCGTACACGTAAAAGTGCGTGGTCCTGGCGGTCACAACGGTCCTAACAATCCAGGACCAGGCGCACAACCTGCCATCAGAGCACTATCCCGAGTAGGATTAAAGATTGGAATCATCGAAGATGTAACCCCCATACCACATGGCGGTTGCAGAAAGAAAGGCGGAAAAAGAGGGAGGAGAGTATGAAACTAGAGTTTGTTAAGAAGGAAAAAGAAAACGATTGCATGCACTTTACGCTAAAGGAAGCCAACCCAAACATGGCTAACGCGTTACGGAGATTAATGATGAACTCTGTACCCACCATGGCTATAGAGACTGTAGAATTCGCAAACAACACATCAGCATTGTACGACGAGATCGTCGCTCACAGACTAGGGCTCATACCCCTTTCCACAGACCTGAAAGGATACACGCAAGTGGATGATTGCACCTGTGAAGGTGCAGGATGCAACAAGTGCACAGTGCAACTATCCTTACAAGCAAAAGGACCATGCATGGTCCTCGCCAAAGACATCAAGTCTAAGGATCCAAAGATTAAGCCAGTACACGGAGAAACACCTATTGTTGAACTCCTTAAAGGACAAGAAATAGCTTTCGTGGCAACAGCCATCCTTGGTACGGCATCTCGCCACGCCAAGTTCGCACCCGGCTTTGTCTGGTTCACCCAGCAGCCAAGCGTAGAAGTGGGCAACGATCCTGCTGGCTTAGAAGAACACAAAGACCGGTTTCCGCCGCAAGTGATGGAAAACGGAAAGCTCAGCAAGAAAAAGATCGAAGACCTAGACCTGTACGACGCTGTAGATGGTGTTGACGACAAGGTAGCCAAGGTAACCTACGATCCAAACACGTACTTATTCCGCGTTGAACCCTGGGGACAGTTAAGTCCCAAAGACATGTTTCTCACTGCTCTCGAGGTTCTAGACAAGAAACTCGCAGTACTCGAGAAAGAGGTGGGCAAATGAGCGGGGGTGGCAGAGTCTGGTCAAATGCGCACGATTGAGGGTCGTGTTCCTTAGTGGATGCGAGGGTTCGAATCCCTTCCTCCGCATCAAAAAAACATGCAACGAGAAATGTTAATTCAGAACCTGAAAAAGAAAGGCAACTTCTGGCGCAGCGTCGCCTCTGACCTAGAGAGGAGTACGCGAAGACAGAGAGCGGTCAACGTCTCACGCATCAACCGACACACTAAAGAGAACGATGTTATCGTTGTCTCTGGCAAAGTCTTAGGTGCAGGAGATCTAAAGCACCCCATAACTGTAGGGGCGTACAATTTCAGCACGCAAGCCAAAACAACCATCGAACAAGCCAAAGGAAAATGTGTCACACTACAAGAACTATCAGAAAAATACCCAGACGGTAAAGAAGTCAAGGTGATCGGATAATGGATATCAACATCAACGGAAAAGGAATGATTGTAGGGCGACTAGCTAGTTTCGTAGCCAAACAAGCATTGCTTGGCCACAATGTGCGTGTTTTCAACTGTGAAAGCCTCTACTTTACCGGCAAAAAAGAAGCAATCGTAGGACACTATCAACACAAGTTTTATGGTAGAACCAAGGCGTATAAGGGGCCGTACGGGAATAAAATGCCTGACCGATTCTTTAGACGCGTTGTCAAAGGCATGTTACCCCACGGCGGCAAGGAGAAAAGCCGTGGTCGAGTCGCACTTTCTAAAGTCTCCTGTTTCTTAGGAATTCCAGAAAAGTTTAAGAATGATCCACTAACACCAACAGAGGCGTGTGCGATCACCAAGTCGCAAGCGCCATCTGTATTGACTGTGGCAGAATTGATGAAGAACCTAGGAGCAAAAGCATGAAAGTTATACAAGCATCTGGAAGCAGAAAACGAGCGATCGCCAAGTGCACTCTAAGACTAGGTACGGGTATCGTGCGCGTGAACAGTCAATTGTTATACTCCATCAAGCCAGACCTTATTCGAGACCGAATTGAAGAACCCATCACCCTAGCAGGAGATGTAGCCAAACAAGTAGATCTTTTGGTACGCACCTCTGGCGGTGGTGTGAGCAGCTGCGCAGAAGCTGCTAGACTAGCCATCGCAAAAGCGCTAGCACAATACGACAAAAACTTACAACAAGAATTCCTAGACTACGACCGAAACTTGTTAGTAGCGGACGTACGATTAAAAGAAACGCACAAGCCCAACCGACACGGAAAGGCACGCGCAAAAAGGCAGAAGAGTTACAGGTGATACGATGATAATTCCCATAAGATGTTGGAGTTGCGGAAAACCCATAGCCCACTTGTGGCAGCAGTACAAAGACAAGACAGCCAAAGGCGAGAACAAGAAAGAAGTACTCGACCAGTTGTTCTTGAACCGATACTGTTGCAGAGCGATGTTCCTTGGCCACATTGACCTATTGTCAACAGCAGCCAGGTTCAAAAAAGTCTGATGGAACAAGCCGCATTTATCGTGGAGCACTTGGAAAAGGACCTGTTGTCCTGGTCTGTACTTGAGTACAAGCATATCAGATCTATGACAAAAAGTGTTCTCTTTACGAACATAACTAAGAATGCTAAGAAGATGGCAGGCTTGCCTATCGACCAAGCAAGTGTATTGGAAATCAACCCTGAGAACGCTTGCATTCTGGATCCTAATGCTACCATGCCACTTGATGCTACTGAGAACTTCCACACTTTCATCATTGGAGGCATTCTTGGAGATGGCAATCCACAACAACGCACCCGGCAAATGCTCACAGAAAAATTAGGATTGCCGTACCGCAATCTAGGAACTGCGCAGCTAACAACCGACACTGCGGTGTTAGCGGTTAAGAAAGTTCTCGCAGGCACGCCTGTGGACAAGTTAGAGTTCAAAAACGGTGTTTCCGTAGAAGTGGCTGGCGAAACAGTCATTCTGCCTAACTCTTATCTTGTAGAGAACGAAAAGCCCATCCTCACGCCAGGCATTAGCGATTTGTTGAAAAGACAGAAAGGAATGTCGTTTGCTTAGTCTTGACATCCCGAAGGTTGATCTTTTTGCTCACCATGTAGCGACGCCGTAGCTACCATCTGTTCCCCGGTTAGTGGCACCGAAGCGATAACTGTATACGCCGTGAAGTACTCATTGAGTTTACCCATGGTCGCCTGTTGCGCTCTCACCTCAAGATCTTCCCAACCTTTGCTGGATACAACCTCAAACTCGGTCAGATTCGCTACACCAACATGCGGTTGCCTTCCAATGCAACGATATGTGGCGGACTCCCAAGCAAGTGTGGGATCCGCACAATTCTCTGCAGCACATTTTTCCTGTTGCTTGTCAAGCTTTTCTTGCAACTCCAGCTGAGCGTTTACCGCTGTGCTCCCGACTCCGTATATGTTGCCTTTCCAAATGTGCTGACTCATGGAAGGAGATTCTATCTATTCTATAAAAATATTTGGGAGTGACTTACTCAAAATTCATTCGCTTGAGTTTTCAGAAATAGGTACGTCTGCGGCTATCTCAAACTCGAGCCGATAATTTTTCTGGCCTTCCAATCCGCCAACCAAACTATTCAATGTTAACAGCATATTCTTAAACCCTTCTGGTCCATCCAATTGGAAAGATCTCAATCGGTTAGGTGTGCCTTCATTAAGTCTGGCCTCGAGCGCAGTACCGTTGATAAGGTATAGATGACCTTCCATGGGTGGCGTTGCTTCGCGTCTATCCGTCTCACAAAACTTTTGATATCTTTGTTGCAACGCTTCTTCCGCCAGATCTGGTGTATCACCACTGCCTCTCAAGACTGCACTTCCGATCATAGGCCAACGAGGTAGTCGCACCATATAAACCTCACTAAACCTTTATAAACAGCATTCTAGTTTTTTTTGTCATGGACTTGCAGAAGGTAGCAAAGAAATGGCAGGCTCGCTGGGATAAAGACAACGCTTTCAAAAGCAAGGAAGTCAAGAAACAGAAATTCTACTGCCTAGAGATGTGGCCGTATCCTTCTGGCAAGATGCACATGGGTCACGTGCGGAATTATTCTATAGGGGACGCGTTCGCTCGGTACAAAAGAATGTCTGGAGGAAGCATACTCTACCCTATGGGGTGGGATGCTTTTGGCCTGCCAGCAGAGAACGCAGCCATAAAAAACAAAACTCATCCAAGGATATGGACCAAAAACTGCATCGCACAAATGAAGGAACAATTACAATCCTTCGGCTTTTCTTATGATTGGGATAGAGAGGTGTCCACTGCCGAACCTGAATACTACAAATGGAATCAGTGGCTCTTCCAGCAAATGCTCGAAAGAGGACTTGCGTACCAAAAAGAAAGTCTCGTGAATTGGTGTCCCTCGTGTACCACGGTGCTGGCAAACGAGCAAGTCGAAGCGGGAAAATGCTGGCGCTGTGAAAGCGTGGTAGAGAACAAGCAACTCAAGCAATGGTTCTTCAAAATCACCCAGTACGCTGAGGAACTATTGAGGGATTTGGACAAGCTTGGGACGTGGCCCGAACGCGTCAGGACCATGCAAGATAACTGGATAGGAAAAAGTCAAGGTATCAATTTTATCCAAAAGGTAAAGGATCTAGACCTCAAGTTTGAGGTGTACGATTCCATCCCACAAACGTTCCTGGCCCAGACCTTTTGTATAATAGCCCCCGAACACCCTATGGTTAAGGAATTGGTGAAGGGAACCAAACAAGAAAAGGAAGTCTTGGATTTTGTTGAAACAGTCAAGCAAAAAAAGTCCCAAAACAAGTTCAACATAGAGACCGATATGGAAGGTGTTTTCACAGGACGATACGTGGACAATCCTTTTGGAACCGGAGACCTCCCAATATGGGTGGCGAGCTTCGTACTCTACGAATACGGCACCGGCATCGTGAACTGTAGCGCGCATGACGAGCGAGACTTTGAGTTCGCCAAAAAATACGACATTCCGCTAAAAGTTGTTCTCTTGCCCAAAGACAAGAAGCATGCAGAACAAGTGCAAAACTTAGAAGTCTTCTACCGGAAGCCAGACGGAATACTACAAGCGCCTGAAGAAGTAAAGGGGAAGGCATGGCATGCTGCCAGAGAACAAGTCATCCAGCACATAGAAAAAAAGGGATTTGGAAAAAGAACCACCAACTACAAACTACGCGACTGGTTGATCAGTAGACAACGCTATTGGGGAACGCCCATTCCTGTGGTGTTCTGTGACAAGTGCGGAGTCGTGCCCGCAAAGCTACCCGTAAAACTTCCTGATAAGGCTGAGTTTACAGGCGAGGGTAATCCTTTGGCCGTGGACAGCTTCATTAACACGGAGTGTCCCAAGTGTAGAGGCCCCGCAAAAAGAGAGACAGATACCATGGATACTTTCGTGGACAGCAGTTGGTACTTCCTCCGCTTTACTGATCCCAAAAACAAGAAAGAAATTTTCTCCAAAGACAAGGCAGACTACTGGATGCCTGTCGACCAATACATAGGAGGCATAGAGCACGCAGTACTACACCTTTTGTACGCGCGATTCATATTCAAGGTTATTCGTGATCTTGGACTAACCAAGCATGACGAGCCCTTTTCTAGCCTGCTCTGCCAAGGCATGGTGGTGATGGAAGGAGCAAAAATGAGCAAGAGCAAAGGCAACGTCGTAGACCCGGGTGAGATGCTCCAAAAGTACGGTCCAGACACCATGCGGTTGTTCATCCTGTTTGCTTCAGCACCAGAAAAAGAACTGGATTGGAACGATGACGGTATCGAGGCCATGCACAAATTCGTTTTGCGTATGGCAGGCATAAAGGACCTTGCGAGCGGAGACGGCAGCAAGGACAAACATCTTGCCTCCAAACTTCAACAAACTCTCCAAGCCGTGAGCAACCATCTCGAGACCTTTGAGCACAATTTTGCAGTCCAAAAACTCATGGAGATAACTAATTTCTTCTATCAACACAAATCAAGAATCAGCGAAAAAGCAAGAAACAATTCTTTGGCTACCTTTTCCCAAATCATCAGTCCATTTGCACCTCACCTTGCAGAAGAATTGTGGGAAGGCTTAGGTAACAAAACGCTCGTCAGTCTTGCTCGATGGCCAAGATACAACGAAAGGCTTGTAAAGCTCGAGTTTGATGCGGAAGATGCGCTTATTGATGCTGTCGGAGCTGACGTGGCAAAGGTTGTGGAGCTCACAAAGATTCAACCAAAAAAAATAACGCTATTCGTCGCTGCTCCCTGGAAGAGAACGTTGTACGCTGAACTCAAAGAGCTCATGAAGGATACTCGAGACGTGGGCAAGATTATGCAATCTCTTATGAGTGGAAAACTCAAGCCGCACGGTCAGGCCATCGCCAAAATGGTTCCAAAACTTGTTAGCAGCCCACAACGCATCCCTGCTATCATCTTTGATGAAAAGCAGGAAAGGGAATTCTTAGAAGGACTACAACTAGAGGCCGAAGTCATGGTTGTTGCTGAAGAAAAAGCAAGCCATGACAAGGCAAAGCAAGCCTTACCCGGCAAGCCTGCTATCTTAGTAGAATAAAGTGCGGGCACGCAAGAAGGTGGATTTTGAACGCAAAATCCAGTGACTCTTGAATCTTCCTCAGTCCCGCGACCCTGAAAGCATGACCCATAAAAGTTATGGCTGCTCGGTTCCCCGCCTGACCCATTCCTGGCATAAGCATCCAACAGGACAGGACCTCAACGTCCGACTCAAGACCGGCTTTTACAAACAAAACCGCCCTCCAAGCTTCGACCTCATCTAAAGCAGATTGACGAGGCAGGAGACTGCTACCCTCCCGGTCTAGCCCGCAAGAGTGTGCAGTCATTCCCTACTTAAAAACCTATCCGCCGAACCATAACATATTTAATCTATGCAGGCATTGGGTAAACAATGTCACAAATAATCTGGCAGCATTTAAGATTCGCAGACGTGCTCGTATTAGAGGAGCATGAACGCACTGCTGCCTGCACTGTGCGCGATCTCCACGCCCGCCATCCGCGGTGGCTTATCTTTCACAAGGAAGACACGGTTGGTGCACTTATGTTGCTCGATGAGAGGGGCTCCGATTTAAGTCTAGCGGTGGTCAGCACATATGTCCCGGGGTGGGAATCTGTTGCAGAGGACCTAGCGCGCAGAGGCTTGCCATACGTGATTGATAACAAAGCAGGCATTGACGTGCCAGAAGAGCATTCTGCTTACATTGCCGCTCCCACAGACGTAGGGGCGGTTTGTGATTGGGCAGATCACGCCCTAAGCATAGCAAGAACCTCGGCTGCCGCAAGGAAATACGCTTCTGGTCTAGCAGAGAAAACCGCTAGTGCATAGCTAAACAAGAAGCACGATAGCATAGCCTGCCAAGCAACCTACAGTAAGAAATGGCATTGCTGGGTAGAACTTGTCTTTCTTTGACTGCCATAAGAGATACACCAAGGAAGCTACCACAAAGGGTAGGGCTATGAAGCTGGCGGTCATCCCTCTAGTATACAAGAGCGTTCCTAAGAAGAGTAGAGGAAAGCCAATATCGCCTCCACCCAGGATTGCAGTCCCTCCTACGGGTTTAGTATTCTTTGGGATCTTACCTGGCTTACCTTCTTTTCCATATTGTAACATGATCCCCCCAAAGGTTTTGTGTTCCATCTGGAATTTGGCCATCTTGACCATGTGCTGAGTCTTTCTCACTGCAATGACGTCATATACGCTGATCAACCCTAATAAGACAAGCATGATCCAGGGCTCTTTGAGCAGCGGAACAAAGATGGCGGCTAACCCACCATACACTAATATTTCGGTGAAATTGTGGACGATGCTGGACTTCTTGTACGTTTTCAAGAAGGCAAGTATGAGCGCAAACACCAAGCTTGGCGTGGGTTCAAGCACGCTCGCAAGTGCGATGTTAAGAAGTACTAATACACTCATAAAGTACCATAATTTCCAGAGCCATCCTGCTCCCATCCATACAATGCCTAACATGAGTACTGTGCCAACGACGATAGCGCCCACAACTATCCACAATCCTTGTTGTGGGGGTACGTCAGGTCTTTCAATCTCCATACCTGCAACTGTTGGCAAGTCTTTGATCACCACAACGCCTGCCTCTACAGGGATGTATGCTTGCGTGATGAAGAGTCCTACCACTTGGGCAAGTATAAAGAGCACAACAAGGCTGGTTGTAGGCCCGAGTGGATGTTTCATACATCTTAGCGAGGGGAAACATATAAATAGTCTTCTTTTTGGGAAAAGTGTATGGGCTCCTACCAGTACAAGATGATCCACAGTCCGGCTACTGCGATGTTTATCGCGAGTATAATTGGATTCACCATCTCGGTTACGTATGTTTGGGAGATAAACATGAGTTTTGGCTTTGCTTTCGCTGTTGCCTTTATCCTCATGTTCATCTCTAGCTTGGTGACAAGTTTTTCTTAGAATGCGAACGGATCTTTCTTATCTTCCATGATCTTGGGGGCAGAGCCGCCGTGCCATGAGCTTCTCGGACGTATCTGCATAGGGAAGATTCTTTCGTTCACGTCATCGATGGCTAAGCACGCTCCGGTAATTTGTGGCAAAACCTCTAATTGTTTGTCCAGTCCTGTTCGCAAGTAGGACTGCATCAACATTCCTAGCGCGTCAGTATCTATTTTTGCGGTTAGTCTATGAGAGAGAACGATGTCTGACTGGGTGAGTGCGTCTGTGTGGATCTTGCCGGGTTGTTGCGTCACCATTACCATGGCCAAACCTGGCTGGCGGCCCTCTCGCAACAACGTGATCAGTGCATCCGACGCTGCGGTTTTCCCTGTTCTTGGTAGGAACTCGTGTGCCTCATCTATCATGATCCAGACGAGTGGCATGTCTTTACTGTGGTCTTTCTCTTCCGGCTTCTCCAAGTAGTGGACGGCTTGTTCAATGCTGTCAAACTCTTCAAACTTTCTCACCATCATGCGCTCGATGAACAATCGCTTGCAAATTATGCCCATGGCAAGGTTCTTGACCTTCCATCCTCCTGGCATCGTTCCATAACAGCTCAGATCCAGCACGGTAATCTGGCCTCCGGTGGCAAGTTCTTTGATGCTCGTTCCTTCTTTGCTGAACAGACCCCAACTTTTCGCAACCAAAAATCTGTTGGTGGCTGCCAACTTCATGTGTGGCTCTTCTTCTTCCATCCTTATTTGTGCGATGATGTCGTCAATGTCGTAGTCTTCCTTTTCTTCTTTAATCGTGAGTATAACTTTTTCGATGAACGCGCCTAGGGGGTCGGTAGAGTTTATCTCAAAGCTGATGAACCAGTCTTCGGTTGTTAGTTCTGAGGGTTTGATGCTGAATGGCACATCAGTAGGGATGCCTTGCTTCTTGTAATCATGGTAATACCCTTCTGGCGTGTATATTTTCACGTCATTGAAACCTTTACCGTGGAGATCCCACTCGTTGAGCATGCTCTCATCTTTGTGGTTGGGGTATTTCATCGTCCAGTAGATCCCCATCGTGTCTAGGAGTATCACGCTTAACTTCTTCTTGAACTGCTCGGGCAATTCTACGATGCCTTCTGCTATGACTCCCATACAATACGATTTGCCTGATCCGCGTTTTCCGCAAACAAACACGACATGTGCGTTGTTCATGTCTAAGAACACTTTTTGGGCGAGGGCGGTGATCTGTGCCATCTTTACATACTGCTTCGCGAGGAACACACACCCTGTGGTGCCGAACTTGTCTCGATCCTTTTTCCCTCTCCCCAGTATGATCTCATAAACCATGATTGTTTTTTGGTGTCCTCCTATAAATAACTGATCCTAAACCGTGTCCTTGTTCTGGCAGCACTTGTTGGCCCGGGCACACAAGAGTTGGTCCTGCTGCGGGTTCTTCCCGCACTCTAATTCACTTATCGGTGTGCTCTTTTTGCTGGTCACCTCATTTTCTTCTTCTTCCTCTCCTGTTCTGACTGTGACACGATAGGGAGCGGGATATATTGTCCTGCCGTATTTTCTTTCCACTTGTGGAAGATCGGGTCGTTCATCACAGCATTCTGGTCGTGCGGTACGATAGTGTCGGAACCAGGTTCTGCATTGTGGCATGAGGTCTCGTATCTTTCTTTGGTCTCTGGTGCATCGAGGTACGGCGGTATCACAGTACACTCCCAAGTCCCAAGTGGAGAGTCTTTGTCGGTGGCGTACCACGGCTACCTGGCCCCACTGGTTGTCCAACAGGATCTCTCCTGGACTGCCTGTGATTTTGTATCGTTGGATGTTTCCGCTAAAACGCTGTTCGTTTCGTTGTGTCTCAAGAGCAAGTCTGTTGCGTTCTCCTCTTGCCAGGTCGAGTATCTCGTTGACCATGCATAAATATTCAGGTTCTTGGTCAAACTTTTTGAATCGTTTGTCAAACGAGAAATCTCCTGTGGCCCCTGGCTGTTGCAGTGACATCATGGCCACTATGGCTAGCAGAGCTACCACCACGAGCTTACTCTGGGTCATAGTAGTCGCTCCAGGACTTTATCATTCCTAGGTTGGGTGATTGTGGCAGCGCAGTAGGGAGTATTGGCTCTCTCTCACAGCATCTTGGCACTCGGGCTCGGTAGTGGGAGAACCATTGATAGCATTCTTGAGCCAGTATCATGGCTTCTCTTGTCCAATCGTCACCTTCACATTTTTTGGCAGCAAGCGCACAGTAGGTTGATCTATCCCAGTCTAGGCGTTCTAGCCTGAATTGCTGGATGGACACGTCTTTCCATTGTTCGGTGATGAGCACGTTGGCAGGATACCCTCGTTCTAGGTAAGAATCCACGCTGGCGTCGTATTCACCTCGAGCTATCTGCTTTTTGAGCGCTATGGGCTCTTGCTTTCGCATGATTTCTCTAAGAATGTTGTAGTACAAGCAATTAAACTCAGGAGTTTGGTCAAAGTCCTTCATGATATGCTGGTAGGCTTGAGCCATGCCTGTATTTCTTGATTGTAAACCAATCAGGCTTAGTGCTACCAACGCGACAATGACTAAAGAGAGTGTCTGCTTATTCACGGTGGGCTTTCAGAAGTTGAGCTTCTTAAGCTTTACTGATAGTTGGGGCCTGCGGCATAGGGGTCTTGGTCATAGTCTGCCGTGTTGTGCGTTAGTCTATTGCCAAAATACCTTCCTTCGTCGCCAATTCCCGTGTCTGCGTATCCTTGGTCTGCTCCACTTCCATAGACTGTGTCGCTCACGACTTGTCCTGTCGTTTCGACGTTCATCTGGATGAGTACTGCAGCAAGGGCTACAATGCCTACCAAGACTACGCTCCAAAGTTCATGATTACTCATGCTTTACAGTCAAACCTTTTTCTTTATATAGGTTTCGTTAGTATCTCGTCGATAAGTTTGAGACCCTGTATCCTGCTCTTAGGATAGCAAGCAAGCAGTATACGAATATGGAAGCAGTTCCCACCTTCTACGATCTTGTATTTCTCTTTCAAGAGTTGCGATTTTCCCAAACGCAGATAGAAGGCTAGATCTGCATCTAGTCTAGAGTGTTTTTGCTGCAGCACCATCTTCTTGTCCGTGTCGCTAAGTTGTTCTTGAAGATGGACAAGAAAGGCATTGATGTTGCTATCTTTGGTGAGTTTCACGGTAAGCACGTTGATATCTTGCTTTTCCAAACCGGTGACTTTTTTTTGATCTAACAATTTGGTTACAGAAAAAGGAAATAAAGAAGAAAGTGCCTTTTTGACAGGCATTATTGGTTCGTCTTTGACAAACACGCTCACTACGACAGAGTGCGCTAGCTTCATAACGTGGTTGCAGTTATGACGTTCACGCGCTTGCCTGAGGTTTTTGCGTCCATTGCAACAACGTGTTTGATGTTGGCGTTTTCTGCAACACGAACTAATGTTTCGTCTGCAGTGCCGTCAAACACGATGGCGTGGATGCCTTGCTTCAAGCTTTTTATCGTGGTGCTCAACTCTGATGTTGGTACCTTGCCTAAGACGTTCATCTTGTTGTCTAGGATGAAAGCGCCGCGTGTTCCCACAAGACCTTCTAACATCTTGCCGTACTTGCTCTTTTCATCATCCTTCAACACTACACGTCTTGTGCTAGGGCGTGATTCGCGACTTCTTGCTATGGGCTTGCGAATTCTGTTGGTGGTGTCGTTTGCTTGGAGTTCCAATTTTGCTTGTTCAGCAGTCAATCTGCTGCGCAACGCTTTATGGATTTCCTTCTTTGCTAACTCTTCCACTTCCTTACCATCTGGAGCTCGCGTGACAAAGTCTAGTTCAGCAACAGAGAGCAACTCTTTTATGATGAGGTTGCCGCCTCTGTCACCATCTACGAAAGCCACGGTGTCTTTTTGTCGTGACAATTCTATGATGGTCTTTGGTACGCTTGTTCCGTTCAGGGAGATAACGTTCTTGAATCCGTTTTTCAACAGGCAAAGAACATCGGCTCTGCCTTCCACGATGATTATTTCATCAGCTTCAGCAATGCCAGGTCCTGCAGGGAGTCTGTCCCTACCGTACTCGGTGATTTCCATAACACGTACTGCTTCGCCCACTTCGTCTGCTAGCTCTGAAGAGTCTGGCATGACTTCGTTTTGTAGGCTTTGCAAGAGTTCCTTTGCGCGTTCAATCACAAAGCTTCTCTTGCTCGTACGTACGTCTTCTATGTTTTTTACGCGTAATTGGGCGTTGCACGGTCCAATGCGTTGTATGATCTCTAAACTAGCTCCTACGATGGCTGTCTCAGCCTTGTCTAAGCTAGAAGGAATGACTATGGACCCTTCTGTTTTTCCGCTTCTGGTGTCTACATCCACTTCGATGCGGCCGATTCTACCAGAGCGTTGTAACTCTCTTAGTTCTAAGTCTGCGCCAAGCAAACCTTCGGTTTGCCCAAATACTGCGCCTATGACATCTGGTTTGTCTACGATGCCTTCAATCTTTATGGTCGTATGAATGATGTACTTTGATGATACTGGTGCTATTTTTCCCATGATTTTCCCCCAGAAAGAGCTGCCTGGTTACCGTCTGTGCCTTTGGTGAATGGTGAACAAGTGACTCTTCCTTTGTAGGCCAATAAATGTAGCCCAAGACACTAACCCCCAAGTTCCTTGCAGGTTATGCACCTTGCTCGATTGGGTACTCTCGTGTCGGGCCTTGGCCTGACACAAAAAGGTGTTGTTGATTTATAAAGGTTACGGTGCTCTGTTCCATGCCAAAAGCATAAAAGGCTTGAGGGTATCAAAAGACCATGAAAGAGAAGTTTAAGACACTCCAGGACGTTTTTGACCTGTATACAGAAAAAAACCTTTTTCACATGATGGGACAGGGCCATTTTGATGGGTTGGAGAGCCCAATAGGTGTGGGGAAGGAAGCCAACACCTTCTCTGCCATACGCAAAGGGAAGAGAGTGTTGGTAAAAATCTACAGATTACAAACCTGCGACTTCAATCGCATGTTCGAAAACTTACGTACTGACCCTCGCTTTGATGGTTTGAAGCGAAAACGCAGAAAAGTGGTGTTTGCTTGGGCAAAACGCGAGGCAAGCAACCTTTCCAAGCTGGGAAAGATGGGAATGCACACCCCTAAACTCATCGCGCACCGCGACAATATCGTGGTGATGCAGTTCATCGGTGATGACGGTCCAGCACCACAAGTGGTGAGCCAAAAACCCAAAAAACCTAAGGAGTTTTTGAAGAGATTAATTGTTCAAATGAAGGCGATGCACAAAGCAGGCATGGTGCATGGTGACCTGAGTCCGTTCAATCTACTGAATTGGAACGAAAAACCGTACATCATTGACGTCAGCCAGACCACGTCCTTCCAGAATCCGAACGCAGAGGACCTCTTAGAACGAGACCTTCGCGTGATGGCCGCGTTTTTCACAAAAATAGGGGTGAAACTCACTCCTCAAGAGCTTAAGGATAAGCTTTAAATTATCCTCTACCCTTTACTGATAATGGCAGAAGAGTTCAAGTATGATATCAAGATACCAAGAGAACGGGTAGCTGTGCTCATAGGAAGCAAAGGTATCATGAAACGTCAGATCGAGAAGGCCACCAAAACCAAGTTGGTGGTGGACGGCACGGATGGTTCTACTACGGTGACGGGCGAGGATGCTCTCAAGCTCTTTCAGTGCCGGGAGATCGTAAAAGCAGTAGGAAGAGGGTTTAACCCGGAGATAGCCACGCAATTGTTAAAGCAAGATGTTATGCTTGAGGTGATAAGTTTAGAGCCACATTCTAAGAAAAACAAGTTAGAACGCCTACGCGGGCGCATTATTGGGGAAGGAGGCAAGGCTCGTCACATAATGGAGGAGCTAACTGATACAAACATTAGTGTTTATGGCAAGACCGTTGCCATCATCGGAGATTATGAAGGGGTGAGCCTGGCAAGACGTGCTGTGGGAGGATTGATTAGCGGAAGCTCGCACGCGCATATCTATCGATGGTTGGAAAACCAAAAGAAAGCTCGTGTTCAGAGAGAGCTTGTCGAAAAGAATTTATAACACTACTCTAGGCGTACGTCATGACAGAGTATGTGTACAGTGAACTCGCTCCCCTCTTCGGAGAGCTTATCAGCGATGTCCTAAACCAGCCAGGTATTTTCTGGACTGTACTCCCGTTCATGGTGGCTGCACTAGCCATGCAAATATATTTTGGAAGAAACCGTACTGAAGAGTTAGGATGGAACTCTGCCTTTGGAAATTCGGTGGCATTCGCGTTCGTGTCCGCAAGTCTGTTACGCTATCTGTTTACCACATACGAAACGTGGGAAGCGTTGAACGTTGGGGATGCCATGGTCCGTCTGTGGATAACGGTGTTTGTGCTGTTAACCGGCTTGTTGATGGCTGTTGCCAACCTTGAGCATGCTCGCCCGAAGAAGTTTTTCATGTTTCTCTCCCAGTCTGCAGTCATTAATGGGTTAGGGGTGATGGCGATTATTTTGGTCCAGACCACGCAGACGTTAGACCAAAGAACCATAGCTGCTGCCGGATTGTTTTTGGTGGTCTTTACCGTCTTACAATGGTTGGTGCGAGAGGCAGTGCGTCCTAGCTCTGAGGCAGAGCACGTTCTGCGCAAGCAGCGTGAGAAGGAAGAAGAGTTGCGAAAGCTGAAGATAGCAAACAGAAGAAGACTGCAAACGTTACGCATCAAGAAGTGCAAACATTGGTGGCATAACCTGCAAAGAAAGTTAGGCTTGCGTTAGTTCCCAGTAGATTCGCTTTCTTTTACTTCCCTTGTTTTCGAACTTGAGTAACTGCAGATGCCCGACGAGTTTGGTGCTTTTCACGTGCGTTCCGCCATCTGCTTGGATGTCAAAGTCTCCGATGCTGACCATACGAAGAACATCTAGGTCTGGGTGACTCTTCCCCATAAGGCGGAAGGCCTCTCCCATCTTGATAGCTTCTTCTTTGGGTACGAACTTCCAAGAGATTGGTAAGTCTTGGTCTATGATCTTGTTTGCTTCTTCCACAAAACCTAAGAATTGCTCTTTGGTTATGGGTACAGAGAAGTCCATCCTGCTTTTTTCTACCCCTAACTCGTTTCCGCTGCACAATGCGTCGGTTGCGTTGAAGATTATTTGGGAAAGAACGTGTGCAGAGGTGTGCATTCTCATGAGTTTGTATCGTCTTTCCCAATCAATAACGCACGATACGGGTCCTAGTTGTAATCCTTCTGCATCTACGGTGTGCAGGATCTCTCCATCTTGCTTTCGTACCTCGATTACCTTGTAATCCTTGTCTGCCTTTATGATGCCGGTATCGTGAGGTTGTCCACCACTAGTAGGATAGAATGCTGTTTCGTCCAACCAAACGCTCGTTCCTTCTACTTTTGTTACGTTAGAGTCGAATTCTTTCAGATATGCATCATCAAGATAGAGCGCTTTGGTCATGTCGGTGCTGTTTACGCTTGCTTAATAAAACTGCCCTCACCTTTATAAACTGTCATTATGTTACTACTGCTATGAGACTTTAAAATGCTATTGTGCCATTGCTTATTGGCGCATTCGTTGCACCTGTGGTTTCTGGCTGTTCAAGCATCTATCGCAAGGCAAATGATGTAATCTTCACGCCTCACCACCAAACCAGCGGCATTCAGTACGAGAGAAGTGTCAAGGTGAGTGAGAAGGATGTTGGTCCTGCTCTTGATGATCCTCGTCCTGGGATTCGCACTTATGAATCCAAGTGGATAAGGTCTGTGGTCTATGAGGGCGGCAGCCACGTAATGAAGGTCAACCGCTTTGCTGAGAAAAAGGCACCTCCTGGCATCGACTGGAGACGTGTTGACAAAGACCGCAACAACAGGGTAGGCCTACAAGAGCTTCACGATTACATGCAGACTCGAGAAGGAAAGGCTCTAAAAGCTAAATCTGAGTAATTTCTACTAAAATCATAAAATAAAAATTCAAAGGATAGAATTATCCTCTGTGTAGCGTTTTTGCTCGGTTAGGAGCTGCTCTTTGCGTGTACTCGCCAGCAGGGCTTCGAGGAGTTTGGTCTATGTCGATATTCGGTAATGTCGAATAGTCAACAAAATTCCATTCTTCCTGCGTCAGGTACGGCATCTCTTGGGCTCTTACAGGAACGTTTGGTCCTGTCGGAATACCAATATAGCTGCTACCTTTTACATTAGGGGATTGTCCTTCAATGTGGTGTGCGAGTCCAGTAAACTGGCCACTCATACCTAGGACACCTAGTGCAACTACTGCGATTACTGCGAGTACGGTAAGTTCGTGGTTTGACATACTTCTCCGTCGAGTGATGAGGTATATCAATGTTACGTACGTACTTGACAAGGTTTAGAGACATGGTGAAACTAGGGATGAGAATAAGCCTGGGTATAAACCATTTA
>Ga0187827_10000259_pt1 | contig 84448 bp, 78 predicted proteins | sample ETNtaG_39_FD_167969 | JGI IMG/M metagenome (GOLD analysis project Ga0187827, IMG submission 167969) | Marine microbial and viral communities from oxygen minimum zone, Eastern Pacific Ocean - ETNP2014_SV_150_PacBio MetaG (Illumina Assembly) | ecosystem: Environmental > Aquatic > Marine > Hypoxic... | reverse complement strand
ATGAATGTCTATACCCGAACCTGCATTGCTAAGATACTTTAATAGTAAACGGAGATATTGTCCGGAACCAGTGTTAGGATTGTGAAAGAACCATCCGTTGATTAGCACTCGTGACATATATATGGTATTGTTAATGTGGCAGCTCAAACCTAGACAAAATCAGTCGATTTAGGTAGAATTTAATCAACGGAATTAAATTGTAAAATAATGTGAGGTCACAAAATTGGCAAATATTAGGTCGGCTAAGAAGCGTATAAGATCGGATGCGAGAAAAGCAGTACGAAACCGTACAAAGAAGTCTGACCTGAATACGTCTATACGTAACGCTAGAGAAGCGCTTTTGGGTAACGATTTTGAGGTAGCAAAAGAAGAAGTAATGAGTGCAGTTAGCAAGCTGGACAGAGCAGCTGAAAAGGGTGTAATACATCGAAACAATGCTGCTCGACGTAAGAGCAGGCTGATGAGGAGTTTGGCTGAAATTAGTCAGCCTGAGTGATGTAGGCACTGTTGTTCCCATGTTTGGCAATAACCCGCTAGAGTCATTACAAGCGGGTTTTTTGATTTAGCACCTAAACAACATTGTGTGTCTTGCTTAACTATCATGAGTATCGGTCAAGACCTACCTGTCAGTGCAATCAAACACCATGTTTGTTATTTGTGTTAGACACATCTAGGCGATAACCTTTGCCACGTACAGTTTTGAGTAAGCGAGGGTCCAACGGGTCTTTTTCTATTGCACGTCTTAACCAACTTATATGTACGTCTAGCGTTCGAGTGTCCCCAAGATAATCGGTTTCCCATACTTGTTTTATTAAATGTTTTCTAGACACCGTGCTGCCTGCCCGATTTGCCAAAACTTGCAACAGTTTTGTCTCTTTAGGAGTAAGACGCTTTTCTTTGTCCCAACACTGAACTCTTCGTTGCTTAATACTAAGCTTTAGAGGACCTAGTTCGCGCCAGGTGCCGGCTGGGAGTGGCGCAAGACGCTTAACTGCGTTGAGTAATTTACGCGAGGTAAATGGCTTTACAAGGGTTATATCAATATAAGGTTTGTGTGTTAGTTTGGTATTTTCTCCCACCAACAAAACAAGCTTACATTTTTTGTATGATTTATGTAAACGATGGGATAGCCGTGTGCCACTTGTGCGCATAGATGCTGCGTCTAAGACAATAATGTCAGGCGCAAATTTCCGAATCTTGTCCACTGCTTTAGATGTGCTATTCTCGACTCGAACTATATGGTTGCTCTTTAGGAGGTCAACAGAATAGGAGCGAGTGTTGACTTTTCTAGCTTCAATTAACAGGATTTTGACACCTGTCATACACAAACCTTTTGACACACAAACTTAATGTTATGGAACATTTATATCTTTAGAAATCACGCAGAATAGGAAATGGCATTATACTGACACATTGGATTGATGGCAAGTCTTAAATAATGTTGGAAAGCTTCAATACTCCATATCTACCAAGGTGTATAATCACAACAAAATATTGGCATGGACATGGCATATGATTGAGGAATCTCTAAAGACGAGCATTATCTGTACTATAGGACCAACCTCTGATTCAGAGGATACATTAGCAGCAATGATGACAGCAGGCATGAATGTAGCGCGCCTAAACTTTTCGCATGGCACTATTGAGTATCATGCTGAGGTCATAAGGCGTATACGCAAAGTTGCTGCTTCTATGGAATTGCCGGTTGCAATATTGCAGGATTTACAAGGTCCTAGAATTCGGATTGGTGATTTTGCAGATGGGACTATGGTTCAACTAGAATCTGGGAACAAGTTTGTTATTACAACAGATATTGTGGAGGGTAATTCAGAGAGAGTTAGCACAGACTATATTAAGTTACCCAAATTGGTTAATAATGGCGATTTATTATTGCTTAACGATGGAGCTTTGGAACTACAAGTGCAGTCCACAACCAATACCGAAATAGTAACCCAGGTAAACATAGGAGGATCCCTGCCAGCTAGGAAAGGGATAAATATTCCAAAACTTTCGGTTGATATGGGTGGAATCACCAGCAAAGATCTAAGCGACTTGGAGTTCGGCTTAAGTCAAAAGGTAGATTACGTAGCTGTTTCATTTGTACAGAACGATAAAGATATTATAGCTGTGAGGAAGGCAATATTGGACCTAAATCCAGAAAGATCTCACACACCTATAATATCCAAGCTCGAGCGTCCGGGTGCGATCGATAACCTAGACTCAATAGTTAGTGTGAGCGATGGAATTATGGTTGCTCGAGGAGATTTGGGAGTAGAGATTGGTGTTGAGAAGGTACCTTCCGTACAGAAAAACATTATAGAGCTAGCTAATCTGAGAGGCAAATTTGTCGTAATAGCCACTCAGATGCTTGAAAGCATGATACATTCACGTAGACCAACTAGGGCTGAAGCGTCTGATGTAGCTAATGCAATTTTTGATGGAGCAGACGCAGTGATGCTTTCAGCTGAGACAGCTGTGGGGGCTAATCCGATAGATGCTGTTACGATGATATCAGAGATAGTGCGTGAAGCTGAAAAACACGAACATGAATGGGGCCATTTTGTGGAAAATATGAGCCTCAATAGCGATAAATTGAAGGCTTTGGCCTTATCAAGGGCAGCACGAGAGTTAGCTGAAACGCTAAATGCATCGGCCGTGGCTGTATTTAGTCGTAGCGGGAGCACAGCTACATTAGTGTCGAAAACTCGGCCACCAGTTCCTGTTGTGGCTTTTACCACAGAAACGGAGACTTATAATCGGATGGCTCTTCTAAGAGGGGTGGTTCCTTTTGTAGTGCCAAGAGCAATGGACCTTGAAGAGATTACCAGATCTGCGGAGCATGTTTTACTTAAATCATCCAACATGAAAGAAGGGGATAAAATAGTTATTATTGCAGGTCTACCGATAGAGGACATGCGATCGGCTAATATTGTATTGCTATACACTATTGGCGAGAACATAAAAATTTGATCAATACTAATTGCTTGTGGAACTGGCGATTAGACTTAGTACGCTACTAGTCGTTGGGTTGCCGCTGAGCAGCTTCTATTCGAAACTTCATTAACTGAGCTTCTATCATTCCATCGATTAGGTCGTGTGGAACGTTAATGCCATGTTGGGACAAATAATCAGTAGCTAGATTTACTGCGTAGGTTTTCTTTTCTTCAGCGAGATTCAAGCCAGTTTCTAGTGCCTTGCGTTTTATGTCACTTTGCTCTGCTGCCAAAACTGATGACTGGACTGCTCGCGACAGTAAATCAGAGCGTGCTTTAGCTGATTCTGCGTTCCCACTAGAGTTGTGGAATTGTCGTAATACCTCGGACTCAATCAAACCTGCTATTGACGTAGAGTCTAGGTCAATGCCTAGTCTTCTGAAGTATGATCGTGCTAGATTCATAGCAAACTTCTTTTTTTCGGCACTACTAATCAAGGTTCCGTTGTTACCATTTTGCTCAGCAGCTCGTACAACTAGCTCAGTAACCGTTTGAACCATCTGTAACTGTTGTGTGTTCATACGCTGCGATAGCTCTTTTGATCTAGCACGCAGCCAGGACGCTATTGTGGCTACAGCAAAGGGCAATGCAGCTGTGAGGAGCCCAGCAGCTAGTAATCCAACGAAGCTCATTATGGTTTCTGAAAGATTCTGAACGTTGTCGGCGTTCAACAGTTACCTCCGATGTAAGTGTTACAAATATCAATCAGTAATAGTTACAGTACAAATATGCCCTAGAGCATATTACATTATACACAGTATATATCAGAATCATGTAGTCAATGAGTTTGTGAAACTATATATCCTTGTGTGACTGTATGAGGTTAGTATTGTGTTGGTAATCCGACCTAATCTATACAGGCAAATGCGATTTGAATGGCAATGCTGATACGGATGCACTACCTAAAAACCCATCTTTTGTCACAGACAGAGTGGTTCCTGGACCACATACAGTTGGCTTAACAAGTCCCAAGCCTATCCACCCCAAATTAGGGGAGTATGTGCTGCTGGTGACAACACCAGAGCTTCCGTCAGGTGCTTTGAGTGTTGCATCGATTGGTATCTTATCAGAAGAAAGTAAACCAACTAATGTTTTAGCGAGCTTTCTACGGGAGTCCAGCCGGGCAATTATTTCCTGTCCTGTGTAACAACCTTTTGTAAAACTTATTGCATCGCGCAGCCCTATTTCTAACGGAATATTAGACGCATCAATTTCGTGACCTGCTCCAGGTAATCCGGCCTCTATTCTTAGTAATTCATATAAAGAGGAGGGAGAATTTACTGCACCTGCAGTTTTTGCCATTTCAAGCAAATCTTGTGTTGTAGTAGGGTCAGATACGATTTCATATCCTATTCCACCTGGGGGAGGAACTCGTATAATCCACGTACTATCACTTATGGTAACTGCTTGATTGTGCGACAGTGTGGAAAAGCCAGGAGCTATTTTGTTTACTATCTCATGAGATTTAGGTCCGTACAACCCAGTTTGAACTAGATGTTCGTCTGAAACCTGTAGGGTTACATCGTCCTGAAAAAAAATGTATTTCATAATCCACTTAGACACCACGTCCGATTTCCCCGGGCTTGTTATTATTAGTGATTTATTGTCAAGATTCAATATAATGAGATAGTCTACGGTCCGACCTATAGGATTTGTGAGTACAGTAGACTTGACTTCATGTACAGACATGTCTAGCAAGTCATTTGTGGAGAGTCGGTGCATGAGATCAAGACGATCGCGACCGTGTGTCCATATATAGCCTAAAGCGTCTCGTTTAACCATAACACAGCCAGTTTGTGCATGCTGATAAGCTTCATGCAGTTCTGTATCTGGTGTTGTGATCATTATTTGGTACTGATGCGAGCTATCATTTTTATAGGTTGGACATAATCTGGCTTAGGGATTCTTCATTAGGGCGCAAAGCATCTGTGGTCAGTTGGACCAATGGTGATTCCACTAGATTCTCAGATTGGATCAGATTGGGTCGATTTGGATCATAATAAATCAGTCCAGTTAATAGACTTTCTTCGTTATTGGCACTTTGTAGTGCTTGTATGGCACCTAATTTATCCGTAGGATCATATGATTCATCGAGTTTACGAAGTAAGATTTGCGATCCGTCATGCAAGGTAACCGTGCTGGTGTCGCCAGGATCATATTGTGTTGTGACTTCTTCTTGAATTGGTATGTAGGTAATGTCATGTAACGGATCATCATGCTCTTTTACCCAGTCATAGCCTTTCGTAGAATCACTAGTGTTGTTGAATGCTACGCAAGGACTGATGATGTCTAGTAGTGCAGCGCCATCATAACTGATTGCAGCCTTTAGCAGGGGACGTACCTGTTTTGGGTCTCCTGCAAATGAACGTGCTACGAATCCGCAGTCTGCTACTATAGCTTCCAAACAAAGGTCTAGAGGAGGCAAGTCGTTTTTGCCATAATATTTGAGGTTTTGTCCTTCATCTGCTGTGACTGAGAATTGTCCTTTTGTTAATCCATATACTCCGTTGTTTTCAACAATATATATCATTGGAGTGTTTCTTCTCATGGCATGTTTAAATTGACCAAGGCCAATACTACCAGTATCACCATCCCCGCTAATACCAATGGTGACTAAATTTCTATTAGCCAACATGGCACCACTGGCCACAGATGGCATACGACCATGAACTGAATTAAAAGCAAACGACCTGTTCATAAAGTATGCTGGGCTTTTGCTAGAGCAACCAATACCGCTAATCTTTATTACTTGCTCTGGTTGTAGGCCAAGTTCAAAAGCAGCAGTTATTATTTGAGAAGATATTGAGTTGTGTCCGCAACCAGCACACAATGTCGTTGGACTGCCTTTGTAATCTTGCTTTTCAAGACCTATCAGGTTCGTATTAATCCTTGATTTTCCCATTGGGCCCTCTCTCTTGTTCAAGTATCTCGCTGACAATGTAGCTTGCTGTAAGCGGTAATCCATCACAGTGAGCTAGCGACAACACTTTAGTAGCCAACTCCGGAGACTGGATTTGAATCAACTTGTGCAATTGTCCTTCAATGTTCATTTCGACCACGTACACTCTCTCATGAGATGCGATAAAGTCTGAGACTGTCAAACTAGCAGGCAAAGCACGTATACGCAAATAGCTTGATGCTACTCCAATAACAGCTAGACGGTCGCGAGCTTCAATGATGGCTGGATCAGTAGAGCCAAATCCCACAAAACCTATGCTTGCAGTTTTGTTATGCTCGACTATAGGTGCTGGTATAGTCTCTCTTGACGAATCTATTTTACGTCGTAATCGCGACATATTGGTTGCATAGTCTAGTGGATCCTCGCTATATTTTGCTGATTCATCATGACCGCTACCACGAGTGAAGTATGATGCTCCATTTGCAACAGTACCAGGCAGAGTTCGATATGGTATACCGTCGCCATCTAGGTCAAAATAGCGCTTAAACCCATTTTCATTGACTTGATCAGCAGTGAGCACTTTACCTCGATTCATAGGTTTATCTGGATAGTTAAATGGCTTAGTCATCCAATTGTTCATTCCGAGGTCTAGATCGCTTAGTACGAATACTGGGGTTTGATACTGTTCTGCAATATCAAAGGCACGCCAGCCAAACTCAAAACACTCAGCTACATTTCCTGGAAGCAAGCATATGTGTTCTGTGTCACCGTGGCTTGACCAGTAGCATGCTGTTAGATCACCTTGTGATACACGTGTAGGCAAACCGGTACTTGGTCCAACACGTTGGACATCCCATATAACAGCTGGTATCTCTGCATAGTATCCGAATCCTGCAAACTCGGACATTAAGCTAATGCCTGGCCCGGAGGTTGCTGTCATAGCACGTGCGCCTGCCCATCCTGCACCCATTATCATGCCAGCTGCCGCAAGCTCGTCTTCAGCTTGAATTATTGAATAAGTAGCATGACCTTCGGCATCGTGACGAAGTAGCCTAGCATATTCGGTTAGAGAGTCTGCTAAGCTTGTGGAAGGTGTGATAGGGTACCACGCCATTACTGTTACCCCTCCGTAAATTGCACCGAGTGCTGCAGCGAAATTTCCATCTACCATGATAGTTCCATCTGTTGAATTGGTGCGTTCAACTTGGAACCGGTCGGTCTTGGTGAGGTTTTCCCGTGACCAATCAAAGGCCGCTTGGATTACAGGCATGTTTGTATCAACCAGCTTTTGGCGACCTTTAAAGTGCCAACTAAGAGCACTTTCAATTTCCAACAGGTCAATACTTAATACAGAAGCCAGCACTCCAACATATACCATGTTGGACACATATGGACGTAGAGCAGATGAAACCCCTGATTCTTTCGCTAGACGTTTTACTGGCATTGGGTAATATGTGATGTCTTCACGATCAAAATTGTATTTGGCGCTTTTAGGATATAAGCAAACACCACCAGATTGAATGTTGTTTATGTCTTGTAGGGCGGTTTCAGGATTCATTAGCACCATGATTTGGATGCTGTCTCGGCGTGCTACATACCCTTCTTGGCTGCAACGTATCGTATACCAAGTAGGCATTCCCTGTATGTTAGAAGGAAACAGATTTTTCCCACTACTAGGTATACCCATCTTGAATAATGATCTTAATAGGACTAAATTGGAAGTCTGGCTGCCCGAGCCGTTAGGTGTAGCTACTTGTATAGAAAAATCATTAATGATATTGATGTTCTGATCAACATCAATATCATTAATATCATTTACTTTTAGGTTATTAACCAAGATGTGCTCTCCTGTTGGTTAGTACAAAACAAGTGTTTGTATCAAGGTTCATAATACTATTAGTGATATTAAGTGTCTCTGATATTTAGGAGTTCAGTGTGTTCAACTAGAGCTTTAAGAGAAGATTCGATATCATCATTGATAATCCCATCAATGATAAGAGCATGGTACTTCCACAGCCTATGAAGATAGTTGATATCCGTATATACGTTGAGCTCTACTGCCTCATAAGCTTCCCAATACGCTTCAAGTAGTCCCTGTACAAAGGGATTGTCGAGTCGTCGAAATATTTCCAAGTGTAAATCTCGATGTTCCTGGTGAGGGATACGGATGGGTGAGCCTTCTAGTTTTTTTTGCGCGTCTACAATCAAAGATTGCAAATGGGACTTGTCGACTTCAGTCAATTCTGCTACAGCTTCTGCAAAAAAACTCACTTCAATGTAGTGGCGTAATTCACTAAATTTACTGAACAAACTACTGTCTAGAGCTAAGGCAAACAACAATGTTTGTTTTATGGCTGGGAAGAAGGCATAATCTGCGCAGTGTATACCAGAACGTGGTTTAACCTCAACAAGTCCCAGCGTGCGTGCTACTTCTAGTTGTTCACGCAGTTTGCTTATGCTCAAGCCTAGCTTTTCGGTGAGGGTGTTTAGTGGAGGTACTCTGTCTCCTGGCTGGAAGCCACTTGAGATCAAGTACCTTAGAAAATCAGAATCTATCTTTGATTCAATCATATAATTTCACTTGACATCATAACAACCCTAAGCGGGACCGTTTGTATTTATAAGACTAATCAGATTATTCATATTATATAAATGTTGTTTTAGTTTGTCAATTTCTAGTTTGTGCTCTAATACTTATTTCATGTGGGTCTCATGGTATACTCGCGTATATATTGGCTTCGGAGGTGTTTTAATGGTCAGTGACGATTTGTTGGAAATACTAAGGTGTCCTGCATGTGTACAGCATGCTGAGGGTAATTTAGAGTTGAATCAAACCAGTTGGCTTGTGTGTACAGAAGATGGTTGTGGACGCAAATATCCTATTCGAGATGATATACCTGTGATGTTGATTGATGAGGGAGATAAATGGGTGGGTGTGTCTGTGTCTGAGCTTCCGTTTCCACCCCCCAAGGGCTAGTAACCTGTGCTGTTTCTTGGCTACTGCTGAACTATCCTATATTTTCTTCACCAGACATCCATGGACGCAGCACTTCAGGAATTGTTATTGTCCCATCGGGTTGTTGATTGTTTTCTAATATTGCTATAAGAGTGCGAGGAAGACCAAGCCCAGATCCGTTGAGAGTATGCAAGTATTTGGTTTTCGCGCCTTTTGCTGGTCTAAAGCGAGTGTTAGCCCTGCGAGACTGAAAGTCACCACAATTGGATATCGAAGAGACTTCCAGCCATTCATTACATCCTGGTGCCCAGACTTCTATGTCATAGGTAATGCGTGATCCGAATCCTAAATCCCCAGTACATAACCTGCGGACTCTATAACGGAGCTCAAGCTTATTGCAAGTTTCCTCTGCATCAGCAAGCATTTTTTCTAGAGTGGTATATGATTCATCAGGGTGGGTAAGTGCATACATTTCCACTTTATCAAACTGGTGACCTCTTTTTATTCCACGCACTTCTTTGCCTGCTGTGACCTTCTCACGTCGGAAGCATGGAGTGTATGCTGTGTAGTACAAGGGTAAGGTGTCTGCATCTAGTATTTCATCTCTATGTAAATTTGTCAGTGGCACCTCTGCTGTGGTAACGAACCAGGCATCATCTTCTACGTCGTGGTATATGTTATCGGCAAATTTAGGCAGCTGGCCAGCAGTTGTAAAATTGATTTGTTTAACCATGAAAGGTAAGTAACACTCAGAGTATCCCTGGCGTGTGTGTAAATCGAGCATAAAGCTTATAAGTGCTCTCTGTAATCTAGCACCAGCTTTGTTGAGGACATAAAATCTAGATCCACTAAGCTTTACTCCTCTTTCAAAATCTATGATTCCAAGGTCTACTCCAAGGTCCCAGTGTGGTTTGGGGACGAAATCAAAATCACGCTCTTTGCCAACTTCTCTAATAGTTACATTGTCATTATCGGTTGCTCCTTCGGGTGTGTCAGAGTCTGGAATATTGGGTATTTCCAACATAAGATCATAAAGTTGCGACTCAATATCACGTACTTGTTGATCCAATTGAGATATCTGGTCACCAACTTTGCGCATCTCAGCCACCAATCTTGAACGGTCTTTATTGTTGTCCATACGGCCAATGTCTTTAGATACAGCGTTACGATTAGCCTTGAGGCTCTCTGTCTCTTGGAGAAGTGCACGACGCTGTTTGTCAATATTTAGTATTTCATCAAGATTGAACTCAATTCCGCGCATAGCAAGTGCAGCTCGCACATGTTCAGTATCTTGGCGAATTAGTTGAATGTCGAGCATAGTGTTCTCCCTACTTACTAATAATATCAACTAGTAGTATATATAATGTATGTAAATACGTCATGTATGTAAACATTTGATCTGTCACGCCACAGCAACGCAATCTTAAATCAAGGTTCAGTGTCATTTGTGCGTACAAGGATATAATGTGTGTATGGCTACTGACGATACAAGAAATAAAGCTTTACAGATTCGCAACACTTTGTTAGCTAATTATGGGCATCCAGTTTGGAGGAACCCTTTATCACCTTTAGAGGAGCTTGTGTCCACCATACTTTCTCAGAACACAAATGACGTGAATCGTGACCGTGCTTTTGATGGTCTTATCAAATCTTTTCCTAGCTGGGAATCTGTACGTGATGCGCCTCAAGATAAGGTAATAGAGGCGATACGAATTGCTGGATTGGCCAACCAGAAGGGACCGCGAATCCAGAAGGTCCTTTCCCAGATTACTAATGAGTGTGGCGATTTATCAATTGATTTTTTGCGTGATATGTCTGCAGAAGATGCTCGATCTTGGCTTATGAGATTTAAAGGTGTCGGACCCAAAACAGCGGCTATTGTACTTTTGTTTAGCTTAGATTTGTACGCATTTCCCGTGGACACACATGTGTATAGAGTGTCAGGACGATTAGGTTTGTTGCCAGATAAAATGAGTGTTGAGGCTGCACATGTGCATCTGGAACAGGTGTTTTTAGAGCAACATTATTATGATGTGCACCTTAATGTTATTAGACTAGGAAGAGAAGTGTGTCATGCTCGCAAACCAGAATGTCTAATATGCCCTATTAGACAGCATTGTAGTTACTGGAAAGATGAAAGGGGGGTTTGATGACAAACATTAACTAAAAATTGGTAAGTGTCCAAGCGCATAAATATCTTTCCATTGACTCTTGTCTCCCTCGGTAAAGATAGCTGCCTCGCCAACGACTCTAGCTTGTGCCTGTGCCATCAATAGTCGCATACTTTTAAGTGTAGAACCAGTGCTTATTACATCGTCTAACAATACTACACTGTTTTTAGACACCAATCTGAGGTCTTTTTGATCTAAATACAACATTTGCGGTTTACCAGTAGTGATTGACAATGTCTCTGCGCACAGACTTTCTCCCATATATGGCTTGTGTGTTTTGCGTAGCACTACATAAGGTTTCCTCGATGCTACTGACACGGCATGAGCCAGGGGTATACTTTTGGCTTCAGCAGTTACAAGTACAGAGTATTCAAGATCGTCAAGCATATCAGATAGTGTTTTTGAGGCAGCCTGCACCAGCTCAGTGTCACCAAGTATGTTTAATACGGCTATTCGCAAACCAGGTTTGATTTCTATAACAGGCAGAGATCGTTCTACTCCTGCGATGTTAACAGGAAATGTTTTGTCATAATTATTCATTATTGTTTGCTCCTTTACCTTGGTGGAGTTTCTTGAAGTCGTAGATACCGTCCTTTATTACACATATACGCCCACAGTTTGGACATGTTAGATAGTTGGAAGAATGCTCAAGGTTATTGGAACTACATATCGTACATTGGAACAATGTATTTGACTCTGCAGTTGGTCCGGTATCATTTGCGTTGGCACTCAACATTATACTCGGAGTTAATTGCCAAAGTGGTCCGGTAAATTGAAGTAAGCTATCTACTGTGACCAGAACATCAGTAGGTATTATGCGTTTTAGGATATGCCATCGAAAGTGAGAAACAGAGCGTTTCTGACCGACGACAAATCCGGAATTATTAAGCCATCTCGTTATTGTTTTAGGATGGAAATTATAATTAAGCTGGTTGTATTCAACTGTCTCGGTATTGAAAGGATTCCAATTTTGCAGACGAAGAAAATACCTAATTATCGCTTTCAAGTTTCTCTTGTTTGCAAACTCAAGTATAAGAGTGCCATTAGGCCGTAGCGTGTTGTGAATACTTGACAATACCGATTGAGCTTCGGTTAGGTGGTGAATTACCCGTACCATCAGAGCGGCATCAAAAACCCCAGATACAAATGGTAGATTGTACGCATCAGCTGCAACATATGTGTATCGAGCTTCTCTTCCTAATCGTGATTGGGCTTGTTGCAATTGAGTTATAGAGTAATCTAGCACTACGATGTTATCAAATGCATCAAGCTCTCTTGTTAAACGACCAGCGCCTGCACCAACTTCAAGACACCTGCTTCCGCTTTTCGGAAGCAGGTACTTTAAGGCAATTCGTTCCACACGGTCTTCGTACTCGCGATTGCCATGTTCCCAAAATTCAGTCTGGTATTGAGAATCTTCATAGTCACATATAGGTGTAGTTCCCCGTAATGTCATTGGGCGCCTCTTTTATTGGATGCTCTTTTGATAGCGTCCTGTAAAGTAGTGCGTACTATATCGGGGTTACTCTTACCATCCATAGATTGCATCACTTGACCAAACAACCAGTTAACTATCGAATCTTTACCATCAAGCAATTTGGTCAGTTGATCTGGATTGTTATCTAACACTTGTTGCACAGCTTTTGTTATTGTGGCTTGATCGTTGGTTTGCTCAAGTCCAAGCTTAGTTATAACAATCTCCGGAGCAGCACCTGTTTTGCGCACCTCGCGGAGCACTATTTTAGCACTATTGGCATTCGTTCTACCAGAATGTACAAGGTCTATCAGTTCAACTAGATGGTTCGGAGGAATATTGATTTGGTCAATTGACTTACCGACTTCGTTAATGATACTGAACAAATGAGTAGTTATCCAGTTGGATATCGGCTTAGGCAGTACATGTGGATTCTTCTCAGCACCCAATTTTACAGCAAGCTCAAAATACTCAGCTATGCTGCGTTGGGCAGCTAGAACACGAGCATCGTAATCAGTCAACCCCAGAGAAGAAAAATAACTTCTTTTTGTATGAGGTAACTCGGGCATGTTTGAGAGGATTTCTTTTTTCCACTCATCATTAACATTAATAGGAGGCAAATCCGGTTCTGGAAAATAACGGTAATCGTGGCTATGTTCTTTACTTCTTTGGAATATAGTCTTCCCGTTAGATTCGTCCCAACCCAAGGTTTCTTGTCTAATTGTTTCGTTTGCTTTATATGCACCAATTTGTTGCTCTATTTCGTATTCTATGCTGCGCTGAAGTGATTTAAAAGAGTTTAGATTTTTTATTTCCCTTCGCGCATTTAGCTGTTTGCTGCCAGTCACTCTAAGGGAAACATTGGCTTCAAATCTCAGAACACCTTTTTCCATGTCCCCACTGTTTACGTCGAGATAAGTCAACACAGAATGTAATTCTTTGGCGTAATTAACCGCTTCAAGCGGAGACCGTATGTCGGGCTCACTGACTATTTCCAATAACGGGACACCAGCACGATTTAAATCTATCAGAGAAACACCCTTTGTTTTCCCATAATCATTAGTGTGGACTAGCTTTCCAGTATCCTCCTCTAGATGAACTCTGCGGATATGGATTTTTGTTGTGTTTTGAGAATCGCCAATGTTGATATGTCCGTTAGTAGCCAGGGGTTTTTCGTACTGTGAAATTTGATATCCTTTAGGTAAATCAGGATAGAAATAATTCTTACGGGCAAAAATACTAGTCGTTTCAATATTGCAGTTTAGAGCTAAAGAAACGAGTATTCCTATTTCTACAGCACGTTTGTTTATTGAAGGAAGAGCTCCTGGCATTCCAGAGCATACTGGGCACACATGACAGTTTGGTTCAGAATTTGTTGAATCCACTACTCTACAGCTGCAGAACATCTTAGAGTTTGTGTTTAGCTCAACATGTGCCTCAAGTCCTATTATTGCCTCGTAACCCATTATCTATTTGTGCACACTTAGGAAGCGTGGGGGTTTATCTATATTTTTAATCATCGAAATTCCTTGTCTGCGTGAAAATAGTAAATGTTGACAGAAATCATAGACATAATAATGTTATTGCTGTATATACCTGAAATATCTATCCAATAAGCCAAGCAATAGTAAGACTTCATTATCGTGGTTTTGCATTTAGAAGGCAAGGAGGTGAGCTGTGGGCAGTGTGCTGGCTCATGTATACTGTGTGTATGAAAGTGCATATGCCATATTCTAATTGGGTCGAAATAGAACTGGCAGCTATTAAGAATAACGTTCGTTACTTTTGTGACAGTTCTGATGTGAATGTGATGGCTGTAGTAAAAGCAAACGCTTATGGTCACGGATCTCTGCCAGTTGTAGAGACTGCATTGAGAGCCGGTGCTAGTTGGTGTGGTGTGGCTCGGGCAGACGAGGCTCTTGAGTTACGTAGTGCCGGGGTAAAATGCCCAATCCTAGTGCTTGGATTTACGCCTGTATCTATGATAGAGCAGTTGATTGCAAGCAATGTATCAATGACGGGCTGGGATGTAGAGCATCTAAAAGATGTGGATGTAATTGCTCAGAGATTAGGTCTACGTGCGCGGATTCATTTAAAGGTGGATACTGGGATGGGTCGTGTTGGAGTTCATTATCAGGATGCATTTCATATTGCTAACTATTTGTATGGTGCTCAAGGATTGCTATTTGAGGGTCTGTCAACACACTATGCTCGTGCATATGAAGCCGATCTCACACCTACACTTGATCAGGAAGACTGTTTTCGTAATGTGGTGGAGTTACTTACAGAGGCCGGGATATGTCCTGGTTTTGTGCACTCATCAAATTCAGCTGCAATAATAAATAGACCAGATTTAAGTTGGAATATGATTAGGTTAGGTATTGCAATGTATGGGCTTGATCCGTCCGATGACTGCAAGTGCCCCGTTGATTTACGGCCAGCACTTACTTGGAAAGCGCAATTGATCCAGGTGAAGCAGGTGCCTAGTGGGACGGGCATTAGTTATGGTCACAATTATGTAACCACTGGACAAGAGATCATCGGTACTGTGCCCACAGGTTACGCTGATGGATACAGACGGCATGGCAAAAAAATAGTGCTGATCGGAGGAAAAAGAGTCCCTGTGATTGGAACTGTTTGCATGGACCAATTTATGGTTCGATTAGATGGTGTGCCCGATGCTGTGGTTGGTGACGAGGTTGTAATAATAGGTTCTCAGGGAGCGGATTATATTTCTGCAGAAGAGGTTGCTTCTAGATGGAGTACTATAAATTATGATGTAGTTTCATCTATAGGAAGTAGAGTGCCTAGAGTCTATAAATGACTATGCGATTATAGAACTTGTTTATAATCCTGGTTTTCTAAATATAAGCATCCACTCTATCTCAATTAACCCAGCGGACACATTTCGTTTTGGTGTCAGTCTGCGTGCAACTATACGGTCATAGCCTACAGTCTCGGTACTAAAACCCGTGCCCTCGGCAATTTCTTGAATAAATGAGTGGGTATTTATTTTTATTTTACGGATTACGTTGTCTCCTACCAATAGACCAAAATATGCTCCGGGTTTAAGTACTCTGTAGCATTGTTCAATACTTGCTTGCATATCTTGGAAATAACGAAGCACTATATGTGCGCGTTTCTGGTCAATTAGGTGTATCTCTTCTAGTGCTGTGTCCAATTCTTTGATTCCAAATTCAGGTGTATCTCTGCACTCTGAAATAGGCAGACTCTCAGTGCCTACAATCTCTTTGTTGAGTTGTTTTAGGTAATCACCATCTAACAAGCTAAGCCAATATAATTCCATTTTGATTGAACGAAAGTATTCTTGTGCATTAGCATATGGTGGTGAGGTTATTATTGAGTCTATTGATTGGTTGCGTATATTTCTTAGTGTTCTTGCATCTGAGTTCATAACCATTTTGCTTGTAGGTAAATACCCCCATATTTTTCCTAAATTATCAATAGTACGCATATACTTGATCTTTCGATCAAGAAAGATCCGAGTGTTATGTTTGAGCAAATGGAGAGCTCTTTGCTCTACTGAGTTTTCTTTTAGTAGAGCGCGCATTCGTTTAGATATGAAAGGCTTACTTATTTGCGGATCAGCATTGCATACTTTTCTCACGACAGAAGAAGCGCACACTAGCATAAAATCGATAACTTCATCTGGAAATTGATGCGGGTTATCTAAAAGATACCCGAATATTTGAGAAAGCTCTTTGCGAGCTTGTGGTAGAAACCATGTATCTAGGTTAGGCAAATCAGGTACATAATTAGGTGGATACTCATGTGTTTTCTCGACAATGTCTAAGCATTGTGAAGAAAACTTGTCGTGGTTGTCCACCAATCCGGTTTTGGCTTTCAATAACATTTGGGCGAGCGGGTTGATGTCAACTCCGAGTGCATTAATCCCTAATAGGTTTGCTTCAACTAGCGCAGTACCTGATCCACAAAAAGGGTCAAGTATTGTATTGCCTGGTCTTCCGTATTCTTTTAGAAACCAGCGTGGTATGTGGGGAATAAACTTTGCTGGGTAGGAGTGTATCTTGTGAGTTAAATAGGTGGTATTAGGTATTTCAGGACAGGTTTTACGAAAACTAAAGTCTTTGGCTGTGTACTGATCAGTTTTCACAAGTGTTTTATTCAAGTAGCCGACACATATTAAGTTTAACTAATTGGTTGACGATATCATAGATCAATCCATTCAAGACCTAATCTTTTTAGTGTGTCATTGGTAGGATTTCCAGAATCCGGGCTCCATCCACTCATTTCATAATACCATTCTTGTGCTTGCATAATTTCTTCAATGTCTAGTGCTATACCTGAGCTGGGTCCATCCCCCTGTAGTGTTTTGAAGAATTTTTTTGGCAACTTGTCTGCGGTGCGATCAATTCCTTCTCGAGCATTGAATGCACGAAGCATATTGAGCCGTCTTTCACCTACTAACAGCATTTCATCAATGGTAAAGTCATCCCATCCAGTTATAGTAATAACTAGGCTTACACAGTCCTCGGGGCTGAAAAGCTGCCAGGCTGATCCCCACACGAACACACATAAATTAGCACTATCGAGAAAAGAATTCATATGTTGTGTGGTGAGAGCAAACCTCACTTTATCTGGTCCTAACGATTTTGCGGGTAGCTTGGTCTTAATTCCAATGCTTTGTAGTCGATCAGAATAATGTTTGTAATCATCTTCAACAGCTGGGTCATGCTCAGATGAGTTGTGATCAGCACCGAATGGATTGACTGCGTAAATAAGACCCAAAGATCGTTTTACTTGGGGCATATGAGCCGGGGTCTCAGCTCCTTTTACCGTTATAAGGTATTCGTGCCCTCTATCCAAACGATTTGCTGCTGCACGAGACCCATCTGCTATCACATCACCAAATCCGATACGAGATGCTAGTAATTTAGTTAGTTTTACCATGACTTCTGGATCACCCATTGGAATGGGGAAACCAACATCTTTTTCTGAAAGGATACCCTCCTCAAAACATTCCATTGCCCACGCAATAGTTGCTCCAGTCCCAATAGTGTCAAGGCCGTACTCATTGCATATTTGGTTGGCCATTGCTACCGCACTTAGATCACTTACTCCACAGTAAGACCCAAATGTTGCAAGAGTTTCGTATTCAGGACCACCATATTTTTCATCAACTTGCTCGTCCCGGTATGTAGTTGTTACGCTGCGTTTGCAGCGTACTGTACAGGCATAACAGGTCTCGCGTCCGGTGAGAATAGTATCTGTCATGGTCTCTCCGCTAATCGAGTCCATAGCAGCAAATTGACCCGAATTGAAATTATAGGTGGGTAGACCCCCGTCAGCATGTTGAAGAGAGGTTACTCCAGCAGTGCCATCTTTTCGTAACCCGACCATAGATGCATTGTCGTCGAAAGCTGTGACTCCACTTCGTGCAAACTTGTTTAGTTGTTTGGATGATGCAACCGGAAGTTTTTTTGATGTCCCGCGAACCACTACAGCTTTGAGGCGCTTAGACCCCATTACAGCACCTAGACCAGTACGTCCATTAGCACGATTTGCCATGTTTATGATGGCGGCAAGGTAAGACAGTTTCTCTCCGGCAGGTCCACATTGCATTACTTCAATCTTTTTGTCATTAAGTTCGCTTATTAGAATGTCGTTTACATCTCCCGTTGATTTACCCCAAAGATGTGTTGCGTTGCGTAGCTCAGCTTCACCGTCTTTTATCCAGAGATACACTGGTTTCTCTGACTGTCCTTTTACTACAATTCCGTCATACCCTGCGAATTTAAGCTCTGCTGGAAAGAAACCACCTGATTGCGAATCTCCTATACCATCAACAAGAGGTGACTTGGCGTTTGCTGTAAGTCGACTCTGTCCTGAAATTGGTGCTCCGGTTAAAACTGATAACATAAGAGTTAAGATATTATCTGGACCTAAAGGGTCGGCACCAGGAGACATGTCGTTTAGAATGTAATACATACCCATAGCTGAACCACCTAGATATTTCCTGTAGAAAGCATCTGGAGGTCGTTCTTCGAAGATACTGCTATCCGTCAAGTTGACGTGTAATATTTTTCCGTGATATCCAAAAGACATGTAGTTTTTACAGTTTTTACCTTGGTATGTTTGATCGTTGATTTTATCATATATAAGTTAGCAGCAACAAATATTCGTGTTACAACGCTATTAACTACTTATAACTTCGTAAAGGTATAATCTGACCCTGTATGTTTGAGTTTAAATTGTTGGCTACAGAAAATCGGGCAAGAGCAGGTTTGCTGCGCACTCCTCATGGGATGATACACACGCCTGTGTTTGCTCCGGTTGGTACTCAGGCTGCAGTAAAGGCTGTGACTCCGGAGCAACTATCATCAGTTGGTACATCGCTTGTGCTTGCAAACACCTATCATCTTTACCTAAGGCCAGGTTTTGATATAGTGCGAGATCAGGGTGGATTACATAATTTCATGAATTGGTCTGGTCCTATCCTTACCGATTCAGGAGGTTTTCAGGTCTTTTCGCTTGGTAAGAAGAATGATATTGATGATGAAGGCGTTACATTTAGGTCACATATAGATGGGGCAACTCATAGATTTACTCCAGAGGTCGCAATCGATATACAGAACAATCTTGGAGCTGACATTATTATGGCATTCGATCAGTGTCCAGAGCCATACAATCGTGAAACAAACGAAAGGGCCATGGTGCGTACCCATGATTGGGCGCTTCGTTGTAAAGCTGCACATGGACGTAGTGATCAAGCTTTGTTTGGAATTGTTCAAGGGGGCATATTTCCAGATTTACGGAGTGAATCAGCAAGGTTTATTGCGGAGCTCGATTTGCTAGGCAATGCTATTGGTGGACTATCTGTCGGAGAAACTAAGAAAGAGCTTCAATCAATGACCAAATTGGTTGCAGATATACTACCTGCTGGAAAACCAAGGTATCTTATGGGTGTCGGGTCTCCGGCCGAATTAGTCTCTGCTGTTTCCAATGGAGTAGATATGTTTGACTGTGTCCTACCTACTAGACTTGCTCGTAATGCAGCTGCTATGACTCGGCGCAAGCAAATGAACATGAAGAAAGCTGCATATGCTAATGATAATAGGCCTCTAGATGTAGCATGCGGGTGTTATTGTTGTACTAACTTCAGTAGGGCGTATATTCGACATCTTTGTAAAGCTAAGGAGATTCTTGGTGCCACACTGCTGACTATCCACAATTTGTATATGCTGCATGATATGATGAATGATATGCGTAATGCAATTATTGCCGGTGAATTTGGCTCTTGGAAACGGATGTTTGAGGATAATATTGAGTTATGACTGTGTTACAAGCTATAGCCCTAGGTGTTATACAGGGAATAACGGAGTTCCTCCCTATATCAAGCTCGGCGCATCTTGTACTAGTGCCGCATTGGTTAGGATGGTCATTTGACTCCCAAATACAATTTACAGTAGATATTTTGTTACACCTAGGCACATTAGTAGCTGTAATCATTTATTTTCGGCAAGATATCAAAGCTATTATGTTGGCATTGCTTACAGGGTTGTGGAACCGGAATCCTCTTGCCAATAATAAGGCAAAACTAGGCTGGTTAATTTTGGTTGCAACTATTCCGGCCGGATTAATTGGGGTGATTTTCAAAGGGTTTTTCCTAGATATGTTAGATAACCCTAGGGGTGTTGCAGCGTTGTTGATGGTGACGGCTTTGGTGATTGTTGCAGCAGAGCTATATGCTCCGAAGGTTAGAACTAGTATTAGAGATATCCGATGGGTGGACGCTCTGATAATCGGATGTTTTCAGGCTCTAGCAATCCTACCTGGTATATCGAGGTCTGGTGTCACAATCGTGGGAGGACTTCTAAGAAAGTTTACACGTGAGTCAGCGGCTAGGCTCAGCTTTCTGATGGCGATACCAGTGATGCTGGGAGCTAGTTTGGTTGCAGGCATAGAATTGCTTACTAACCATCTACTATGGCAATATTGGCCCGCTATCTTAGCGGGATTCTTGACAGCTTTATTAGTAGGGATTGTATCCATTCATTGGTTACTTAGATATTTGCAGAATCACTCGCTACGCCCGTTTGCTTGGTACTGTGTACTAGTAGGGTTGATTGGTACATTGATTGGCTGTTCTCCTGCTCCAGATCCAATTGCTACAAAGGAGCCAGTGTATACGGTAGGTGTGACAAGTACTACCAGTGAGCTCGTTCGTAATCTCCTCATGAAATCACCCTATAGTGAAGATTTTCAAATACAGATCTATTCATCTGACAGGCAATTAATTAAAGCTGTATCTTCAGGTGGTGTTGAATCAGGTGTTGTTTTGTACTTTCCAGATAATCTAAGTCTTTTTTCAGTCCCTCTGGTGCTTACTAAGTTGCATGCTATTGTCCAGCAAGATTGTGATATTAACGAGCTATCAATAGAAGATCTCAGATCTGTATATACAGGGACAACAGTAGACTGGGCAGAATTTGGAGGGGTATCCGAACCCATTAAACTTGCGGTACGAGAGGAAGGGGATTCGGCACGGACTATTTTCGAATCAATTGTATTAGATAATACCCCACCTTCTCCTGTTGCACGCGTGTTTGCAGGAGACGACCTGATAGTAGAGTATGTGAGCAATACAAATGGAGCTATCGGTTATGGTTGGCAAAGTTCTGTTAGCTCAGACGTCAAATCACTAAAAATTTCGGAGGCGGGAAATTTCAGTATTCCTGTATACGCGATAAGCTATAAGGAGTTCTCAGGTGTTTTGCGTGAGTGGTTAGCCTGGGTGCAGCAGAGACCTAAAACTGATTTACCAGAGGGTTTCACACCAATCCGCTAATTAAGTTAAGTAAGGGTTGTATTGTTTTTCAGCCAAAATAGTAGTGTTGCTCCCATGTCCTGGGTAAACAACAGTATCATTGGGACGGGTGAGAAAATGCAACTTTATGCTGTTGATGAGTTGGTTAAAGTCACCACCATATAGATCAGTGCGTCCTATGCCTCCCTGGAAAAGTACGTCGCCTCCAAACAACAAATTACTATTAGTTTCCAAGAAGGCTACGTGGCCAGGAGAATGTCCGGGTACAAACAATACAATGAAATTGTGCATGCCAACATTCAAATTAATAGTCTGGTCAAACCATAATGTAGGCTGGTGGCTATTATCAATTGGAATACCCCAATTTGCTGCTCCTCCACCAGCTTGATACAATGGTAGATCCTTCACATGAAGTCCTAAAGGCAAATCAGGGTGAGATTTTATTATTGTACCTAGTGCCCCAAAGTGGTCAAAATGAGAGTGAGTTAGCCATATAGCTTGCAAATTCCAACCTCTCTTATTAACTAATCCAATGATTTTGTTTGCGTTCCACGCTGGATCAATTACTACGCAATCATTACATTCGGAATCAGCTATTATGAAGCAGTTGGTCTCCAGAGGCCCAAGAGATAATTTTTCCACAATCAAAGTCATAAAAAGCCCATATTTTTTTCAGATGCTATATACTTTTGAAGCGATTTTACCAGACAAACTATAGGTGTTATGTAAATATGAAATTACTTCCTGATTGGTTGAAAATTCGACATGTGTTTGCGGGGGTTTTTGTGGTATTTTGGTTTGGCATTATATCTCTTCCAGTTTTTGGTTTGATGTTAGCTATGCAAGGTGAGCTGGTCTGGAGCCCTAACGAATACCGCGAATATCGCGTGTGGTTAATAATGGAAGATGATGAGCGTGGGTTGGGTTGGACTACCAAAGGCCCATTCAGTCGAACAGCCGACCAAGTATGTTCAACTAATCGGGTTGGCTTCGTGTTTTGGCGAGGAGATACTGAGCAAGTCAACACAGATTATTGTGAGTGCTACTCTTACGATAGTGGAACACTAAACGAATATGTAGGTAAGTGTGATAGCTTAGAGAATTTTCTAGAGTAGATTGTTTATTCATTTTTCGAGTTGGATTTGGATGCATCAATGACTGACTGCGAAAGGTGTGATGGCACTTGTTCGTGCCGCAAATATTTTAGTGAAAACACACCTCGTCCCTGGGTGATGGAGCGCAAGTCAGTAACATACCGTTGGACTTCTGCCAGCGGCACCTCTGCGGTGACAATACTCTTGCCTCCGAGAGAATCCATTCCTTGTACTCTGGCACGCCTACTATTGAGGTCACTCATTACATCGCCCATGTTACTTTCTGGTACTGTAATGTCAATTAACATGATAGGTTCAAGTAGCACTGGGCTTGCATTTGCGACGGCAAGTTTGAAGGCTTCCCTAGCTGCTATTTCAAACGCAATGGGCTTTGAGTCTACAGGATGTTCCTTGCCATCTGTTATTGACACAAATATTTTTTCCATGGGAAAGCCAGCTACCGCACCATCTGTCAACACACTGCGTACACCTTTTTCAATTGCTGGCATAAAGTTAGCCGATATTGCTCCACCAAACACTTTGTTCTTGAAGCAGAAGTTTTCGTCGCCATCCGGATCCATGTTTGCACTAGTTAGAGGCTCTATGTGCATATGGACTTCGCCAAATTGACCAGCTCCACCACTCTGTTTTTTGTGTCGATATTGGCTGTCTCCAGAGCTAGTTATACTCTCTCGATACGGTACTTTTGGAGTGCTAATATCTAGTGATGTACCAAACTTTTTTTCAGCACGCTTGAGTGCAATATCAACATGTTGGTCACCCATACCCTCTAAGATCGTCTGTTTTGTAGATGGTTCATTGCGCCAACTAAGTGTTTGGTCTTCTTCACATAATCTTGTGAGAGTAGGACCCATTTTGGTCGAATCTGCTTGTGTGCGTGGACGGACTGCTACAGCATATAAACTTCCAGGATATACAGCAGTCTGAAAATGCAGAGGTTTGTTTTTGTCTCCTAAAGAATCGCCGGTGCTTGTGTCACTAAGTTTTGCTATAGTACCAAGATCTCCAGAATGTAATCGTTTTACAGGAATCTGTTCTTTCCCACGCATAACATGTAAAGTCCCAATACGTTCTTCGGTTTTCTTAGTATGGTTTTGTATTCGCGTATCTGATTCGAGGATTCCTGACATGACCCTTAAATACGTTAACTTTCCAACAAAGGGATCAGCTGTAGTTTTAAATGCAAGAACGCCGCAAGTTTCCATATCATTTTCTTGCGCACCGTCTACAGTTGGATTGGGTTGCTCGGCCGGAGAAGGTAGGTAACGTGTAATACCGAGTAATAGTGGCACTATACCAATGGACTCTGTGGCTGATGCTACTAAAACCGGAGCACAGCTACCTGATAGTACAGCTTGTTTAAATCCATGTTCTATTTCATCGGGACTTAGTGTTTCCCCATCTAAGTATCGCATTAGCAATTCATCATCGCCTTCCGCTGCAGCTTCCTCAAGTTCAGTGCGTGCAATAGCAACTGTCTCTGCATACTCTTCAGGAATGTCCTCAGTTGTTGCTCCAGACCCTGGCCTTGCCTTCTGCGCTAACATTCCAATAATGCCTTGGAAGTTTGACTTCTCTCCCCAAGGGAGTGCCACAGGTATAAGCTTTTTGTCCGATGCGAGTTGTTGTACAGAACTTAGTGCTTTACTGTAATTAGCGTTGTCACGATCCATTTTGTTGATCACTATGAATCTGGGAAGATTGTGTTCATTGCAATAGTCCCATACAAGCTCGGTGCCTACTTCTACACCTGCCACGGCATCAACTACAATTATTGCTGCGTCGGCGACTTGTAGTGCGGATTTGACTTCACCAACAAAATCGGTGAATCCAGGAGTGTCTAACAAATTTATTTTGTAATCTTCGTAGACACACGCAACCATTGCTGTGCTAATAGACATCTGACGGTTACGTTCTTCATCCTCAAAATCAGCTACGGTCGACCCATCATCAACGCTACCGAGCCGTGTGGTGGCTCCGGTTACATGCAACATTGCTTCTACAAGCGAGGTTTTTCCAGACCCTCCATGACCTACAAGAACTACATTGCGTATGGAGTTAGTTACATATTCATTCATGACTGTTTTAATCTACCTCCCTCTTGAAAGAGATACTCAGCAAATATCATGAGCAACACATTTTGTGAGTACAGATTGGCATTGTAACGGAGGGTTGGTGCATTGTCAAAGCGTGCTAGAATCTTACTAACGGTATTATTGATATACACCAACTTACTGCGAGTAACAAAAAAAGACATTTATCTTTGTGTAGTTGTTATATTAATAAATAAAACAAGTTGCGCAACACAATCTTATCAATGGGTTCGATGGCTGTTTGCATATGAGACGAATACTAATTTTATTTGTTGATGGAGTGGGACTGGGATTGGACGATCCAGATACCAATCCGTTTGTTGCTGCTAACACACCCAACCTAACCATGTTAATGTCAGGACATAAACTAGTTTCTGAACAGATCGCCTTTTCCGATAGTTATTCTTCGTTTGTGCCAACAGACGCTTGTATGGGTGTGGATGGTATACCTCAGTCTGCAACTGGTCAGGCAGCAATCATGGCCGGAATTAATGTACCATCGTATATTGGTAAACACTGGGGCCCAAAACCTAGTGGAGAAATTAGAGAATTATTGCGGAGAGATAATATCCTTAAAACGATAAGTAGGAGTAACCGTTCTGTGATGCTAGCTAATGCTTATCCCCCATCTTTTTTTAAGCATTTACAATCTGGCCGACGGTTGCCATCATCGATTCAGTTTGCATTTCAAACTACAGGAGCTAGGTTTTTCACCATAGAAGATTTGCGTGCAGGTCAGGCTTTGGCTTCAGACTTTACCGGAGAGGGATGGCGATCTTATCTTGGTTTCGAAGATATACCCATATTATCATTGCACGAGGCTGGTAAGCGTTTGGCTTTGCTAGCTCAGGAGACTGATTTGTTTTTGTTTGACTACTGGCAGACCGATATTGTTGGACATCGTGGATCTATGAATGTGGCTATCGATACGATTGAGCGTCTTGATGCAGTCATAGGGGGTATCATAGCTTCTTGGTCCGAGACAGATGGGTTGATTGTTATAGTCTCGGATCATGGCAATCTGGAAGATAAAACTACGCGTCGCCATACTTGCAATAAGGTTCCAGTACTTTTGTTTGGCGATGGCCACAGCGGTGTTGCATCAGCTATCAATGACTTGACTGATATAGCTCCGGCTTTGATAGAGTACTTGGGATAGAGAATTACTCGCTGCGAAGTTGTGCTCCTAATTCTTTTTGCAGAGCTTTCACTATCTTAGTACGTAATTTAGCAGCATCTTTGTCGGTCAAGGTTTTTACTTCAGACTGATATGTTAGTCGATAGGCTAAACTTTTTTTGTCGGTTCCGATTTGTTCTCCACGGAAAATATCAAATAACTGCACATTGGTAAGAGTGGCCCCACCAGACTTTATGATTGACTTAACCACTTCTGCGTTATTTATCTGGTTGTCTACAATCAAAGCGATATCCTCAATTATGGCAGGAAAACGTGGTATCGGGTTGATAGTGTAGTGATTTGGCATAGCATTTGTAAATGTTGTAAGATCAAAATCAGCTGCCAAGGTAGGGTGTTCACCAAAGTCATAGTTTAATGCTACATCAGGATGTAAAACACCAAAAGATCCTGCTTGTGATCCGTGTATAGCTAACGTTGCAACAGCACCAGGTTGAAAAGAAGGGTGATTACCGGACTCAACAGTATAGTCCGATATATGTGCAGCTCTTAGTAATTCGTCGATAATTCCTTTTATGTCAAAATAATCCATTGAGTCACTCTGGTTGTTAGCCCAACTTAACGAGACTCGCTTGCCGGACAGTACTACCGACAATCGTTGTGATTCAGTTGGCAAGTTTGACTGATTTTCTGATGAGGAGAGCAGTGGCAAGTATACTGGACCGACTTCGAACAGTGCTATTCGTTGTTGAAACCGTGAATTGTTTCGAGCACATTCTAGGACGCTAGATAAAAGTGACCGTCGCATAACAGAGCGTTCTGGTGTTATTGGGTTTGCTAAATGCACGTACGGACCATTCTCTGAATCATGCAAGAGCTGTTCGTTTTCAGGCGAGGCAATCCGATATGTTATCACTTCCTGTAGTCCGAGATTTACTAGAATGTCGCGTATCCTCTCTTCTTTTTCAAGTAATGTGTTGTTTTTCTGTCTTGGCATCAAATCAGATATTTGTGTCTCAGGGATGTTTTCAAACCCCCAAATGCGTGCAACTTCCTCGATTATATCTGCAGTGCCTATTTCATCTACGCCGATATCTAATCGATGGTCAGGAGCTGTGACATGTAAAACGTTTTGCTGTTTCTCGACTGAGAAATCTAATGCTAAGAGAATACTGATCACTTCATCTGCTGGTATATCAATACCTAAACTACGCTGTATTTCACTTAGACGTAGCTTGACAGTGTTTGGTACATAATGACGTGGATATTTGTCTATGGTTGCGTGGGCAATTGTTCCGTTCCCAAATAACCGGATCATTTCAGCTGCTCTGTAGTTGGATCTAGCAGCTATCTCAGGGCTTACTCCGCGACTAAATCTGTATCCTGCTTGGGATGATTGCAATTGTTGTGATATGACAGTTTGACGTATATTGATTAAATCCCAACTAGCGGCTTCGAGCAGCACATTTTTTGTGTTATCAGACACTTCTGAGTTACTGCCACCCATAATTCCTCCGATTGATAAAGCACCGGCATTATCTGCGACTAAGATAGTGAAATTGTCGAGAGTTCGATGTATTCCGTCCAAAGTCATAATTTTCTCCCCGGAGTTTGGGAGCCTTGTAGTTATCACAGGAGCTTTTGTTTTTGAGCGGGCACGAAGCACATCATAATCAAATGCATGAAGTGGTTGACCCATTTCTAACATGACGTAGTTAGTTATATCAACTACATTGTTAATTGGGCGCATTCCAGACATTCGTAGGCGAAGTTGCATCCAGTAGGGTGAAGGTTTGATCTGAATATCCTCTATTAAAGTTGCAGTAAATCGTGGGTTCAATTCAGACTCATCAATTTCTATTTTTGGCATTTCAAGCGCTGATTGCATTGACTTTGCAATTGTTATGTTTGTTTTTGGAGGATGTATTGGAGTTTTTGTAAGAGCTCCTAGCTCTCTAGCAATACCTACCACATTTAGGTTGCGGGCCATGTTGGGTGTAATTGCAATATCGAATACAGCGTCCCCAATGTAGTCAACTAGCGGTGTGCCAGCTATTGGGGCTTCAGAATCGAAAACGATAATTCCTTCATGTTCATCAGATATACCAAGCTCCTTTTCGGAGCATGCCATCGAATACGATTCTATTCCTCTAATTTTTTTTCGCTTTATTCTGATCAATTCCTGGCCAGAATTATGTCCATCATATAGATGAGCACCTTCGCGTGCGTAAGCCACTTTTAGTGGTTGGGGTAATTTACCTTGATCTTTATATTGAAAAAGATTGGGAGCTCCTGTAAGTACAGTATGTGTCTGTTCGCCGTCGTATAGTTGAGCTAACACTAACCTATCCGCGTTTGGATGGTGTTCAACCTTAGTTATGTCAGCCACGATAATGTCGTTACGATCCCACTCAAGCCCGTATATGCTTGTTTGGTTTTGACGTTGATTTGATTGTGGTAGGCCTATAAAGTTTATTGATTCGACCTCTAATCCTGCAAATGTCAGGAGGCGGGCAATCTCATGAGGGTCAAGATCTATTTCAATATAGTCTTTGAGCCAACTTAAGGGGACTTTCATGTTTTGATATCCTTACTGTATTTAGTAAGCAAAGAAATTAGTGTGTACATAGTTTTACAACCTAGTGATTTTTGTAAATGTAATCATATGAATCTAAAACTGTTCTAGAAATCGCAAATCATTTCCCCAAAAATGACGAATATCATCTATGCCGTATTTGAGCATGGCGATGCGTTCTGGTCCCATCCCAAAGGCAAACCCTGTGTATTTCTTAGGTTCGTAGCCTCCATTGGTTAGGACTGCGGGGTGTACCATTCCGCACCCCAGAATTTCTAGCCATCCAGTTTTCTTGCAAACTCTACATCCTTCTCCAGAACACAAAAAACATTCAATATCCATTTCGGCGCTTGGTTCAGTGAATGGGAAATGTGATGCTCGAAAGCGTGTGCGCGTTGATGTTCCAAACATGCGTCGCGCGAAATCAGAGAGGGTACCTTTGAGATCCGTGAAACGTATGTTTGTGCCGATTGCTAGACCCTCTACTTGGTTAAATTGGATTTCAGACCGCGCTGTTATTTGTTCGTATCGGTAACACATTCCTGGCAGTATGACTCTGATAGGATCGGGGGCGTTGGCTTGCATCGCGTGTATCTGACCGGGAGAGGTATGTGTGCGTAATATAACCCCAGGACTATTTGTGTGAAAAGTGTCCCACATGTCGCGGGCAGGATGATGGAGAGGTATATTCAAAAGCTCGAAGTTGAGTTCGTCGGTTTCTATCTCTCTGGAACGGTAGATTTGAAAACCCATATCAGCCCATATAGTGTAAATTCTACGTAATGTTTGAGTAGCTATATGCAGGCGACCGCGATTCAAAGACCTTCCTGGTAAGGTGACGTCCAATGCTATGTGTTTGTGGCCAGGCGATTCAACAGATTTGTTCAAGTAACTGGTACGGTCTTCGTATGCTTGCTCAAGAATTTTACGGATGTCATTAGCATGCTTGCCGATAGTAGGTCTATCTTTGGCTGCCACGTTACTGAGGTTTCTCAATGACTTAATTAATTGGCTGCTTTTACTTAGGTGTGTCGAATACCACAGGCGCAATGTTTTCATATCGCTTGTTTTTTGTAGTTCAGACAAAGCTATGGTTTTAATAGTATCTAATGATTCAAGCATATATACCTCCACAACATTATATAGCTATAAGGACCAAAAATAGAAAACCCGCCCCAGAAAAAGGGACGGGGCTAAATTAGTCCCGCGGTACCACCCTGTTTAGTCTTTTTTGCCAAGACTCACTTGATTTACCGATTGTCGGATTTTCTCCCCTGCTAACGCGTGGGACGCGGCACCGGATAATTGCCATGTTGCATCTTAATTACATAGTGTTCCCCAGTGCGGCTCGAGAGTGAAATTCCGCCAGAACATTTCTGTCTTATTAAGACTATGGTTTTGTCAGTCAATAGTCGTCTGGCGTACTTGGCTCCGTCTTAGCCACATATTATGTTGTATGGCGATTATCTCAAATTGATGCTAATTGTCAAGCTATCAGTGACTGCAATACTGATTTGACTATGATGATAGTGAGCTTTATACTGCACCTACATTAGGGTTGAAAGATATGAAAAATATAGCAACAAACCGTTTAGGCATAACAATAAGCTTGATTATATTGCTGGTTGGAGCAGGTTACTTCTATTTACGCAGTAGTCTTCCAAAAACAGAAGGCACCGTAGTATTGTCAGGACTTGATGGGCAAATAGAGATTGTACGAGATACTGATGGTGTCCCGCATATATTTGCTTCCACTGATGCTGATGCATATTTTGCTTTGGGATATGTGCATGCACAGGATCGCTTATGGCAGTTAGAGATGAATCGACGCATTGGATCAGGTCGTCTAAGCGAAGTTCTAGGAGAAACCACATTAGATATTGATAAGTTTTTAAGGACATTAGGCACCTATCGTGCCGCTGTGCAAACCTGGGATTTTCTCACTGTTGATACGAAGGCTGCTTTGGAATCTTATGTTTCTGGTGTAAATGTGTGGATTGATGAGGGGCATACTCTACCACCTGAGTATTTGGTGTTGGGTTTTACTCCTGAACCCTGGACGGTATACGATTCGTTGGTATGGTCAAAAATGATGATGTGGGATTTGGGTGGCAATTGGGAAGACGAACTTCTACGGGCACTATTACAGTCTGCTGTTGGTAAAGACCGTGCAAACGAACTTGTGCCTGGATACCCATCAGAAGCAACAACTATTATTTCTGGTGATTTAGCTGAAACATTATTGGGCGTTGATTCAACTATGCAGCAGCTGTTTCGAATGGGTGACAAAGATGTTGGTAGCAACAGCTGGGTAGTATCTGGTGAGCTGACCGAAAGTGGTTTGCCTTTGCTTGCAAATGATCCTCACCTGGGTGCTCAGATTCCTTCTATTTGGTATTTAGTCGAGTTGCAGGGAAACCTATTACACGTTACGGGTGCAACTTTGTTGGGAATGCCAATAGTTCCTATTGGTCATAATGAGCACATAGCATGGGGCCTTACAAATCTTGGTCCAGATGTACAAGATTTGTATATCGAGAGAATAAACCCTAGTAATCCAAACCAATATAAGGTTGACCAGGAGTGGGACGACATGACTATAGTGTTAGAGGAGATTGTCGTTAAGGATGATGAAGACGAACCTATTGCATATGCTGCTAGAAGTACTCGTCATGGCCCCCTAATTAGTGATGTGTCAGACAATGCAGGGTCTCCGCTTGCAATGCGTTGGACCGCGCTGGATCCAGGTGACACCACCGCAGACGCGTTTGTAAGAATGGCTTATGCTTCTGATTGGGATGAATTTACTGATGCTTTGCAGTATTATGTAGCTCCTAGTCAAAACATGGTCTTTGCAGATCAGAAAGGAAACATAGGTTATATTGGTCCTGGTCGTATACCTGTGAGATCAAAAGGCGATGGAACTGTTCCAGTTCCAGGGTGGAATAGTGAATACGAATGGGAAGGATGGATACCGTTCGAACAATTACCTCAGGTTTATAATCCTGAGAGTGGATATATAGTTACCGCCAATAATAAGGTCGTTTCAGATAGTTATCCGTTTTTTATTTCGAGCAACTGGGCTCCCCGATACAGAGCGGATCGTATTGAAGAGTTAATTCTCCAATTCACCGACGGAGGCAGCAAGATCTCGATTGAAGATATGATTTCTATACAGGCCGATCAGACAAGTAGGCAAGCGATAGAATTGCTTCCTTACTTGCAAGCCGTTGAACCCTCAGAGTCTAAATCAGAACTTGCGCAACCTGCTCTTGATCATGTTATTACTTGGGATGCTGAGATGGGTGCAGATAGTGTAGCTGCAACAATATATGCTACATGGTTTCATCAATTGGGTATGGTCATATTCGAGGATGAATTGCGCGGTAACATATATGAACAGTTTGCTGATCGGAAACATGCATCTTTTCTAGTGAATATTTTGGAAGATCCGGACAATCCATGGTGTGATGATGTTCTTACTGTACCTAACGAAAACTGCTTAGATGCTGCCACCATTGCCTTGGATCGTGCTACCGAATTTTTAGAGGATTTCTTTAAAGGTAACATTCCTTTGTTGTCGACGGGCAGGAATGTAGATAAATGGAAATGGGGCGAATTACATGAGACTATTTATGCTCACAATCCATTCAGTGAAGTTGCAGCGTTACGCATGTTGTTTCAACGAGAAATAGCAAATGGCGGTGGACCCTATACTGTTAATGTTGGTCCGTACAAGTTCTCAGATCCATATAAGCAAATTTACGTACCTAGTTATCGACAAATAGTAGATTTGAGTGATTGGAGCAATAGTTTGTTCATGCACACTACTGGTCAATCAGGGAATGTTCTCAGTAAACATTACGACGATCTTATTGAGAGACACCAAGCGGTGGAATACTTACCTATGAGTTTTGGGCGCGCTAATATTAGTGGAGATGTGTTAATACTGAAGCCTGAATGAGGCAGCTAACCAACTAGCGAACTTTTTGTGCTGCTGGAGATTATTCTGTTGGATAAGTTTCCCATTGTGACATGTTGTAATATTCGTCCCATAACATAGTTTCATGCTGAACACTAGTCATAAATATATCCGCCATAATTTGCTTTTGGTGTTCGGTGCTTTTAGCGGCTTGTCTGTCAAGCAAATCCAAAGCTTTATCAAGGCCTTCACGATGTCCTGGGTCACTGTGATATGCCCACCATTCTGCGTAAGGGTTGTTGTCTTCTAAGGTGTGTTCAGCAAGCAGTCTTTGTACAGCTTCGCCATAACCCCATTGACAAGCTAGTATTGCTGCTTGAGTATCTCCAAGTGACCCGTCATATGCACTGGCAAGTTGATGGCGAGTATATGAATACTTAAGTGGCCCCATTGGGTAGGACAATAGATCTTCTATAGACATACCCAATTGTTTTGCATGTTTCTCGTGATCTCTCATTTCATCTTGAACACTGTTTACGTGATACAACATGACATCTACATCTTCCGATGCGCTGGCTTTCACCATTCCTAGAGCGCACACCTTTACAAAATTGTGCAGATAAGGGTAATCGACTCTGAGCCAATATTGGAAACATTCAGTGGGTAAATCACCTGCAATTAAACCGAGTAGAAAAGGCTTTCTTACTTGGGATTTCATATAAGGCTCTGCTTTAACGATTAGGTTACGTGCAAAAGAAATAGTATTGTTCCTCCTTGAATAATTCCGTAGCTATACTCCTACATCTTCATGCCATATTTCAGGACTTTCCTTTATGAAATCGTTCATGATATCGACACATTCTTGTAAATCCAGATTAATTACTTCTACTCCTTGTTTAGCTAGCCAGTCTTCACAAAGGGTTAAGTCTTTGACTGTTCTGTTTTCACCAACTACAACTCTCGGAATTTTGTATAAGACAATAGTGCCAGCGCACATTGTGCATGGTGACAGAGAAGTATACATAGTGGATTGGGAGTATATATTCGCACGAAGGCGACCAGCATTTTGGAATGTTACCATTTCAGCATGTAGTATTGGGTTGTTTTTTTGTACACGCTGATTATGTCCTCTTCCTATAATTTTTCCTTGTGCAACTAAAACAGAACCTATTGGGATTCCACCAGCCTCGCGACTTTTCTTTGCTTCAGCTATTGCTTCTGCCATCCACTTTCTATCAGAATCCATATTGCCTTTACTCCTCCTTAAGTTTGTGCAAACTAAACATAATACGCGCAAAGTTTTACAAATATATCGGTTTACCTCTGAAACTTAATCAATATCTATCAACATGCGGATACTTTCAACAGCGGTTTTACAGAGTGGTTCGAGACCATCATGACTTCCCCCTGCAACCATAATGCCACCAGCACGTTTACCTAGTGTGCTAGCTAGAACAAATAATGCCGCTGCCTCCATCTCTGAGCATAGTACTCGAGCCTGTACCCAGGCATTCCATCGATGCTTTAGAGCATCGCTTATGGGCATCCTGTCAGGTTCTACTTCCCCATAGAATGAATCCTTAGAGTGTGACAAACCAACATGGTAAGTGACTCCTGTGGTTTCACAAGCCTGTCGAAGGCAATTCACAATATCTAGATCTGCAATTGCAGGAAAATCCATTGGCATGTAATGTAGTGCAGTACCTTCATCACGAACTGCTCCGGAGACAACTACTAAGTCACCAGGTTTTATGAAGTCTTGCATCATGCCGGAGGTACCGACTCTTATAAAAGTGTCAGCCCCGAGATTGGCTAACTCCTCGACCGCTATTGCTGTTGATGGTCCTCCTATGCCTGTAGAAGTGACTGAGACCTTTGTGCCTTCAATGCTTCCTGTATAAGTCCTGTGTTCTCGATTTTCTGCTACCAGATGTGCATTATCAAGATACGAGGCTATGAGCTTTACCCTACCGGGATCGCCGGGTAGAAGCACATATCTACCCACATCTCCACTTCTCATCTTTATATGATATTGTAGTGTTGACTCGGAATTACTCATTTTACTAATGTCCTGATGATTGTTGTAATCTTATACTTTAATGATTGCATGTAGTACCAGCAGGTGCTCTAGTTTGCTGTACCAGCTAGTATTCCTATCTCGTTTCCCTCACCAGGCCAAGGATCGGACGTTATCCATGCTGCATCGAATGTTGCAATTTGGTGTTGGGTAGCTCTTAGGAACAACCAGCGCATTTTATCTCGTTCGAATTCCGTACTAGCATTTCCATATTCGTTTATCCCATCTACGGTGGCATTTTGTAGATCCCTATAAAATGGGTCTTGCCATTGTTCTAGCCAATCTCGTTGTAATTGCGATAGGTTTTTAGGTTTTTCGTTTTCATATCTCACGCCGAATGTATTATGAAAACAATAACATGGATACACTGCACAACAAACATCACCAAATGTACCTTCATAGAATGCTCTAACAAAAAAATTCACAAATGCTTCTCTGCGTGGTCTGGCAGCCCAGCGCGTTAATGCAAACTCGTCATAATCTTCCAGCATTCTAAGCTCTACACGTGACTCAGCTGCGCGTACACCGTATTCTCTTTGCAGTTTTACCCAGGGGTTGTGTGTAGGCACCTTTGTAAATGCTACCTCTGACGCGTTCTCACCTATATAGGGTAGATCTTGGATTAACCAATAGCGAAATTTGTCTTCTTGTAATGTACCAGCAAACAGCGCTTCTATCCATGGATGATGAACATATCTTTCCCAAGCTGGGCCAGCAAATTCAATGCACTCATCTAGAAATGTCAAAATTACCTCCGCGCAATATCTTGCTCAATTAATATCTTTAATCCATCTACAGCTGTTACCAACAGATGTGTTAAATCAATGCCAGACGTCATAATACCCCCTGATCGACAGTTTAGCATTCGAGTTACCACAAAAATAGTAGAAGCCTCCATTTCTGAACAGAGTGTACCTCCTGCTATCCATGCTTTCCATCGGTCTTGAAGTTGTCTAGAAACAGGCATTCTGTCTGGTTCGTGTTGTCCATAGAAAGAATCTTTTGATTGAGTAAGTCCAACATGATGGCGTACACCACGATCACGGGCAGCCTGTCTAAGCGCTAAGGTTACTTCCAAATCAGCTACTGCTGGATACTCTGGTGGAACATATTGTTTGGAAGTGTATTCGTCACGAATTGCTCCCCATGCAATTAACAGGTCGCCAGCTTCTATGAAATCTTGCATTGGACCGGATGTGCCAACTCTAATGAAAGTATCTGCACCAGCAATTGCTAATTCTTCTACAGCAATTGCTGTAGAAGGACAACCCATCCCGGTTGATGTAACCGACACTTTTTCGCCTAGCAACGTGCCTGTATAAGTAAGATACTCACGATTGTGTGAAATTTCTTTAGCGTCATCAAGAAGACTTGCTATCATAGGCACTCGGCCTGGATCTCCAGGTAATAGCACGTAGCGTCCGACTTCACCGCGACGACATCCAATATGATATAGTTTTGACATATTAATGTTGGAATCGGAACCCATTATCTTAACCTATATAGAGCATTTGTAATGCTAAAGCTTACAGGTTGCCTTTGACAACATCAATATGTAGTTGAGAAGGGCCAAAAGCATAAGGTAACAATTGCTCAATGGACTTAATAACAATGTTGTGCTTGTTCTTGTCAGACATAATCACTTCAATGTTACATCCAGATACTTGCGCCATTTCATAAATCGCCTGGCGACAAGTACCACATGGGTCTGCGGTAATCTCATTTTTCTCGTGGTTATCAGATCGTGAGCTAATTGCTATTGCTACAATATCACGTGCTCCGGATGCATTTGCCTTGCCTATAGCCATTTGTTCAGCACATATTGTTGATCCGTAAGCAGCGTTTTCTACGTTAGATGCAGCAAAGACCGATCCGCTGCGTGTAAGGACAGCAGCGCCTACATGGTATCCCGAATATGGGTTGTATGCGGTGTCAGTCGCAGCTATGGCAGCCTCAATGAGACTGTGTTGGTCAGAGTTTAGTTTTTCTGAAGACATAAGATCTACAGATGTATATGTTTTTTTACGCAATGGCAGTAATTGTTCAATGGTAGATACAGCAATATGGCTTTTATCGATGGTCGAGCCGATAACCTCGATATCGCATCCGGATACTTGCGCCATTTCATAAATTACCTGACGACAACTACCGCAAGGGCCACAAGCAATCTCTGTTTTTTCAAATTTGTCAGATCGTGAGCTAATTGCTATTGCTACAATATCACGTGCTCCGGACGCGTTTGCTTTGCCTATAGCCATTCTCTCACCACATATTGTTGGTCCGTAAGCAACATTTTCTACGTTAGATGCAGCAAAGACCGATCCGCTGCGTGTAAGGACAGCAGCGCCAACATGGTATCCTGAATAGGGTACATATGCGGTGTCAGTCGCAGCTATGGCAGCCTCAATGAGACTGTGTTGGTCAGAGTTTAGTTTTTCTGAAGATATAGTTTTCACGTATTTTTATTCCCTATAATATGATTATACATTTTATGAACAAAAGAATCCGTAGTTTAACCCTGTTTGTGAATTGTTATTTGATTTAGTGCCTGGTCAATATCGTTGATAACATCATGTGGGTCTTCTAATCCCACTGATACGCGGACCATGCCATCCTGAATATTCATTTTTTCTCTTTCAATTTTTGGTATGTCTAGAAAGGCCATGGTAGCAGGTATTTGTGTAATTGTTCTGACGCTGCCTAAACTTGCCGCAAATGCGCACAACTCCAGACTGTCACACACTTCAATAGCTGATTGACCATCTGCAACCTCAAAAGTAAGCATAGCACCATAGTTAGGCATTTGCGTTTTTGCTATTTCGTGATTAGGATGGGAAACTAAGCCAGGGTAATGTACTTTTTGGACTGCTGGATGATTTTCAAGGTAAAGCGCTAGCTTCATGGCTGTTTTACATTGTCGTTCCAATCTTACGGGTAAGGTTTGAAGTCCACGTAGAAGCATCCACGCATTGAACGGTGAGAGAACTCCACCTAGTTTTACATGTGTGCCCCAGCGTAAATCATGTAAAAAATCATCTGGCAGGTTAGTTTTTTTAATAGCTATGATGCCTCCTAAGACATCGTTGTGTCCTCCCATGAATTTGGTTGCACTTTCTACTACAATGTCAACTCCCCAATCAAGTGGGCGCATCACATACGGACTAGCAAATGTGTTATCACATATTACAAGCAGATTATTATCGCGAGCCAATTTTACTAGAGGAGGTATTGCTGTTACCCTCATGTTTGGATTAGCTATTGTTTCGAAATATATAATTTTGGTCTTCTCTGTTATTGCTGCCTTTACTGCCTCTATGTCGTTACAGTCCACAAACGTAGTTTCAATCCCGAAGTCTGTGAGCCTATGATCAAACATTTCGTGCGTAGAGCTATAGGTGGTCCAATCAGATACGATATGGTCACCAGGACGAAGTAAAGCTAAGCAAGTTGTTGCAACGGCTGCCATTCCTGATCCCAGAGCAAGACAACCATCTGCGTTTTCAAGCATGGCTACCTGCTCTTGCAGTAGTGTTTCATTTGGATTGCCGCATCTACCGTAGATGTTTTCTGTGATCCGAGCTCCTTCAACTATGTTTTGGTATATTTCTTCGTCATACTGAAAATTGTTAGAAAGATATAGGGGAGCATTAATGGACTTTGTACTGGGGTCTGGGTTGTAATAGACTGCTTTGCTATCAAACGCCAATTTATCTCTAGTTTCAGGCTTCATATGCATTACCTCAGGTTGGCTAAAATCTATTTTGTTATGGAGCAGATACTATTTGTAACAGTTTGCTCTTAAGTGTTTGGTCTGTAATGAAAGCGGACTCGATACTCATTTGTTGAATGGCCTTGATTTTCTTTATTCCGAAGCCAAAATTGTTCTGTAATAGCGTTAATTCACTAGAAACACTAGTTCTAGACGTTATGGGATCATCGTCTCCTATTGAGATTGGAATCCCTTCATTGTAGAATTTCGATACAGGATGGTTCTTTATATTATCAACAGTGTTTGTGTGGACATTGCTTGTTGGACACAGCTCAAGTAGGATTTGACGTTGACTGAGTAAGTTTACTAAATCCCGGGATTCTATAGCTCTAATCCCATGCCCTATCCTAGTGGCTTTTAGTTTCTCAACCGCATACAGTATGTTGTCTGTTCCCCCCGCTTCTCCTGCATGTACTGTAATTCCCAAACCATTACTTCTTGCAATACTAAATGCTTCAGCGTGAGGTTGAGCTAAGTATCCTGCTTCATCTCCGGCTAAGTCGAAACCAACTACACCATCATGCTTAAACTCTATCGCGGTATGTGCTAGCTTGATATTCTCTTTTGGGTCATGATTTCTAAGAGCAGATACTATTAATCGACAGACTATATTGTATTTATCTTCTGCTTGGTGTAATCCAAGAAGAATACTTTCTATCACTTGCCCTACGGGAAAATCTGTATGGCTATGGGTGACCGGCCCTGCCCGCAATTCGAGATAAATAACCCCATCCAAGGCTGCATCTTCTGCAGCCTCATACGCAATACGTTGTACAGACTTTTTGTCTAGGAACACTTGGTAACCATAACTAATCTTGTCCAAATAATCTACTAGGCTTTCTTCGGCGCCGGTTACTTGCATGGCTCGTGAAACCACATCTAACGATGGTTTCCGTTCAATCCCATGTTCAACCGCTAGCTCCATAAAGGTACTAGGCCGCACTGACCCTTCAAGATGTGTGTGAATATTACATTTGGGCAGGTTAGCTATTGTGGGTGCTGCTGTAGGCGCGAGAAACAGTTGTTTTGTAGACATAAAACTTGCTCCTAGTTCACTGAATCATGCATAGTATTAATTGTTGTAGATTGTTACAGTATATATAATAGCAAGGGTATTATAGCCATGACATGCTCAAATGCAATTGCTATAATTGTAATGGGTTTATTATTTATTAGATGTGACACCATAAATACGCAAGTCATGGTTGTAAGTGGTCAAAAACTGGAGTGGAACTACTAGAAACACTCAATGATGTTTAGACCAAACATGATAAATATTTAGGTGGTATTAATTCAGAGGTAAAAAAACATGAGCTTACCAATTGTCTTGGCTTTAGGAGGTCTAGTGGGTTTTGGGTTGTCTAACTTTTTTTGGAAAGTGGCCGGTATTAATAAAGTCTATCCAGCGAGTTTTATGGTGGTCGAGACTTTAGTAGTGCTCATTGTAGCTATAGCCATACATTTTTTCCAGAATCAGTCGTTTGTGTTGGCTCCGAGGATGGCCGGAGTAGCATCTATGGCAGGCTTGAGTGCAGGTTTTGCAATATTTGCTACTATGAGTGCATTTAATGTTGGCGGAGAAGCGAGCATTGTGTCTCCAATTACAAGCTTAGGTTTCGTTGTAGCTGTGTTATTGGCATACATATTTTTGAAGGAGCCCATTACTTCCACTAAGCTTATTGGATCCGGCCTGGCCATAGTTGCTATACTATTTTTATCACGCTAATATTTCTGATGTTTCATAAAATGTGGCTGGGATTTATAGGTGCTGCCATGTTAAAATACAAACACTAAACAAATCATTGGAGAAAAGACAATGAATGTCGACACGTTAATAAATAATAGCAAACCTTTTTTGGAGTACGTTTTGTCATGGGAAGCAAACCTCCCGGAATTATTATTGAAGGATGTAATTCATGACCCGTCGTCTACTGCTATAGTTTCAGTCGATGTAATAAATGGATTTTGTTACGAAGGTGCGCTAGCAAGCCCTCGTGTCCAGGCTATTATTAGTCCCATTGTGGATATCTTCAAACAGGGTCAGGCTATGGGAGTAGAAAATATAATACTGGCACAAGACAACCATGAAGCTGATGATATAGAATTTGGTTCCTATCCTCCTCATTGTGTGCGTGGTACTGAAGAGGTGGAATCAGTCCCGGAGTTTCAGGAGTTGGAATTTTATAGTGATATGGTTGTTATACAAAAAAACTCAATTAGCGCTACTATCGATACCGAGTTTGGCACATGGCTTGATAGTCATCCAGATGTGACAACATTTATAGTGGTTGGCGACTGCACAGATCTTTGTACGTATCAATTAGCCATGGGCATACATTTGCGTGGTAATGCTCGAAACATCCAGCAGCGAGTAGTATTGCCAGCCAATTGTGTGGCTACCTATGACATGTCTGTAGCTGATGCACAAGAGTTTGGTGCTGTCCCACATGATGGTGATTTGCTCCACCATATTTTCCTGTATTCGATGATGCTGAATGGCGTTGAAGTTGTCAAAGCTTTGAGTTAGGCTAACAGAGCTAGTGATTTCTCTATACTACCATTTAGGAACTTAATTATTCTTGACGCATATAAATCGCAGCCTGTTTAACGGCAGCTATGATGGATTGGTATCCGGTGCATCTACATATGTTTCCTGACAACTCCTCACGAATTTCTGTATCGGTTGGATCAGGGTTGCGCGATAACAAGTCCTGTACTGTTAGCAGAAAACCTGGTGTACAAAAACCACACTGCAAACCAAAGTTCTCCCAGAAGGCTTGCTGGATTGGATGCAACTGCTCGCCAGACGACATGCTCTCCACAGTTTGAACTGAATGCGAGTCGGCTTGTACGGCTAACATAATACAAGATCGTATTGGTTGACCATCAAATATGACAGTACAAGCTCCACATACTCCATGCTCACAGCCTACATGGGTACCAGTAATACCTAGTTCGCCACGTATAAAGTCAACCAGAGTGACTCGGGGTTCAATCTTTCTCTCATATAAAACCCCATTGACTGTAAGTTTTATCAATCTACTATTGTTTGTAGTGTCCTGTACCATCATTGACCTCCTGATTCACCAGCTCTAGCGGCTGCTTCTTGTAGAGCGGACGAGACCAATACTGACGCGAGATAGCGTCGATAATCCGCAGAGGCGTGCATATCACTATCTGTATCAAGTTCTTTACTGGCTTGTTCTGACACGTCCTTCAGGAGTTCGTCGCTTATTGTTTCTCCTATGAGCATTGATTCTGCTTTGCTTGTTCTAATTGGAATTGGTCCTCCTCCAATAATTGCTATACGAGATTTAGTGCACCGTCTATTTTCTATAGTCAAATATGTAGCTACTCCAAGTATTGCGAAATCACCATGCCGGCGGCTAAATTCAATAAATGACCAACCGGATGTTTTGACCCAGTTGGGCAATTGGATTTCTACTAATATTTCATCAGGTTTTAAGTCAGTGGTTAGAGCTGAAATGTAGAAATCACTGGCATCCACTGTTCTTGTACCTGTCGTATTACGTATTAATATAGTTCCATCTAATGCAAGCATTATAGCTGGCCATTCTGCTGCGGGGTCGGCATGGGCAACACTACCACCAACTGTACCGCGGTTGCGAATAGATCGATGTCCAATGTAGGGGATTGACGCGGCTAAAATGGGTTGAGTGGTTCTGAGGTTAGTATCATCTTCTAATGTGCTTTGTCGGGTCATTGCACCCACTCTTAGGCCTGTACCATCTGATTTGTAGTACTCTAAATCTGCGACACGATTTAAATCAACTATGATTTGAGGTGTTGACAAGCGCATATTTAGTAATGGTCCCAGGCTTTGACCACCAGCTAGAATTTTGGCGTCATCTCCATATTGCTGTAGCAGGTCTAGGACTTCTTCCACACTGTCAGGATCATAATAATCAAAAGGTGCTGGTTTCATAATTATTCCTATTTTATAACACTGTCTAATTCGTTTTGTCTTGCATTGGTGTCAACCATTGCCATACTTTCTCAGGAGTGATTGGTAGTACATTGACATTGCTACCTGAATCACCAAGGGCATCAGCCACTGCGTTGGCCAAAGCTCCTCCCATACCGGCTATACCACATTCTCCTGCTCCTTTTACTTGTATCGGGTTTAGGGTGGATGGTGATCTATCTAATCTTTTTGATTCCAGAAAGGGTGTCTCAGTAGCTGTAGGGAGGAGATAGTCTACGAAAGACCCGCTTGTTAGTTGGCCACTTGGGTCATATTTGAATTCTTCTAGCAAGGCTCCACCCAATCCTTGTACTGCTCCTCCTTCGATTTGTCCCTTTACCATTTGTGGGTTTATTGCTTTACCAATGTCATAGACTATCCATACGTGCTTGGGAACAATTGCGCATGTTGTAATATCTATTTCTACCTTCACTATAGTAGCTCCATGTGCGAATGTCATTTGATTGCATCTGAAATAGTGTGTGAAATCGAGTCCTGGCTCTATATCCGGTGGGCAATTTCGCGGACTAGATTGTTGAGCCACCTGTGCTAAGGTTAACCGCTTGTCCTGATGGTCGGTCACGCAAATATCCCCATCGCTAATTATAAGTTGTTCAACCTGACAATTCAGAGTGTGAGCTGCTATCTTTAGTAATTTTTTACGGATTTTTTGAGCTGCATAGTAAACCGCACTTCCCGCCATCACGGTAGCTCGGCTAGCAAAGCTACCTACTCCATAAGGTATAAGGTCAGTGTCGCCATGTAATACTTGAATTGAGTCAGGTGATACTGTAAGTACAGATGATGCTATTTGTGCCAATGTTGTCTCAAGGCCTTGTCCAACATTGGCAGCTCCGGTGCTTACTGTTATGGCTCCAGTTTGATCAATCTCTATTCGTGCTCCTTCGAAAGGGCCAAGGCCCGTTTTTTCTACAAAGCAGGCAATTCCATACCCAACCTTCTTGTTGGACAAGTTATTATGGTTAATATGACGATTTTCTTCATATTTGGATAAGCGGACTACTTCCTGTAATGCAAAGGGATAATCACCGCTATCATAAACAATATCCTCACCCAACGATTCGGTGCCAACCTCATAAGGCATATCCTCAGGTTGTATGAGATTCATTGATCGTATTTTGACAGGGTCTATCATGAGTTCCGACGCTGCAAGATCTAATAATCGCTCTCGACTAGTGTTACATTCATAGCGTCCCGGAGCTCTATATGTTCCAGCAGGTGTCTTGTTGGTCAGTACTGAACGAACCTCACACCGATAATTAGGGATGTGATAGGGACCGGGAAATATTGCTGCGCTTAGTTCGGGTACAATTATCCCGTGTGTACGAATATAACCTCCTTGATCGTTCGACAAAAGAACTTTTATTCCCAAGATGGTGCCGTCTTTTTTGAGTGCCATTTCCATCTCGTAGATTTGTTCTCGGGAATGATTACAGGCCATCAGATTTTCTAGACGATCCTCTATCCATTTGACCGGGCGTTTAAGCATAAGAGCTGCGTATGGAATCAGATAGTCCTCAGGATAGAATTCACCGCGTACCCCGAACCCTCCTCCCACATCAGGTTCTATCATTCCAATTGTGTGCTCTTCCATGTCCAACATGTGTGCAAGTACACCACGATTAAAATGAGTTACTTTGGTAGGACCCCACACTTTTAGTTTTTCCTGGGTTGCATCATAGTTGGCTATCAAGCCACGCGTTTCGAGTGGTACGCCGCTATGTCGCCCAGAGGTAAATCGGAGTTTAGTGATATGCTCGGCCTTTCTAAACGCTGCAACCACATCTCCTTTCTGTTGTACGAAGTTGGATGCTACATTGTCTTTTGCGTCATGGTGTAAGGGACAACTCACCTTGTCTTCGGCATCTATATTGACTGGTAATGGGTCATACTGGACAACAATATTTTCTAAGACATCTTCAGCTTGGTAGCGGCTGTGAGCTATTATCAAAGCGACAGGGTCGCCTACATATCGTACTCGGTTGTTGGCTAACGGGTACTGTAGAAATGGCTCAAGTGATCCGTAAGGATTTAGTCGTATTGGTATTGGTTTTACGGAATGCAAATCTGCAAATGTCAATATGGTAACTACACCGGGTTGTTCAAGCGCGAAGTTAACGTCTATATTTGTGATTGTGGCATGAGCATAAGGACTGCGAAGCACAGCGGCATGTAGCATGTCAGGCAATTGCAAATCATCTATATAATGACCTTGGCCTTGCAGAAAACGCTTGTCTTCTAATCGCTTTATAGACTCTCCAATGCCTTTGGAATGTTCAGTTTTCATAAGGTTGTGTTGGCCTAAACAACTTACCATGCTTGTACAAAATCATGATTTTGTCTTATTTTTCAATCTAAATATGCGCTCCGGTGTTAGCGGCAACTGTATATCTTGAGCTGATACTTCTAATGCATCTAGTATAGCGTTGGTGATTGTAGCTGGTGCTCCTATAGTTCCACTTTCTCCTACTCCTTTGAAGCCTCCTACACTCCACGGAGAAGGAGTTTCCATGCTGACTATTTTTATGGCAGGTGTTTCATATATTCCTGGTACAAGATAATCCATTAGTGATCCGCTTAGCAATTGTCCTTCACTATCGTACGATAACTCCTCCAATAATGCTATTCCTATACCTTGTGTTATTCCTCCTCGTACCTGTCCCTCTACAATAGCTTGATTGACCTTGGTGCCACAATCTTCAGCTACAACATAGTCTTTGATCTTCACCTCATACGTGTTCTTGTCTATTTCTACTAATGCCATATGTACTGCGGATGAACTGACAGCGGGAGGCGGGTTGTATGATACATGCACCGAGAGTCCTGGTTCAACACTAGGTGGTAGTTCCTGAAACGGAGTATAGGCTAGATCAGCTAAGTCTTTTAGACTAAGATGTTCTGAGCTTTGATTTGGGTTAAATATTCTTCCGTCAACATACTGCAGATCATTGTTATCGACCTGCCAGTAAGCCGCTGCTATTCTAACGAGTTTGTCCTGTAACATTTCAGCGGCTTTTAACAGAGCTCCACCGCCACTTACTAGACTTCGACTGGCAAATGTTCCAGATCCGTAAGGGGTAGTAGCTGTATCGCCTAGATGAACTTTAATGTCATCAAGTGGGGCACCCAATGTGCTAGAGATCAGTTGGGCAAAGGTTGTTTTTTGACCTTGTCCCTGAGACGGCGTACTAATAAATGCTTCTAGGTGGCCATGGCGATCTACTTGCAATCTAGCTGCATCAAAAGCAGGTACATTGACCATTCCTCGTTTGCGATAGGTATCGCGCCCCATGCCAGTCATTTCGATGAAGCATGACATACCTATACCTAGCAACCTACCTTCATTACGGGCTTCAGATTGAAGATTTCGCCAAGCTGAATAGTCTGATTCTTCGAGTGCTAGATCTAGTAATGCCGGATAGTCACCGCTATCATAGATTGGTCCTGCAGGGCTTTTGAATGGAAAGTCTGTGGGTTGGGCCAAGTTTTTCTTACGCAAGAGTGCAGGGTCCATTCCTATCTTTTGAGATAACTTATCTAGTAGTCCTTCCATCACCATAGGCCCCAACACAAATCCGACTCCCCGGTATGCTCCCATTGGACACTTGTTAGTAGAAACAGCATAACCTTCGTAGGAGTAGTACTCAAAGTCATAAGGACCTGCGAGTGCGCTACCTATAGTAAATGGCTCTAGACCTGCGGTGAGAGGAAATGAGTTGTAGGCGCCCACATCACATATTGCTTTGGCTCTCATTCCAACTATAGTTCCGTCAATATTGGCAGATAATTCTGCTTCAACTAACACATCTCGAGCATGAAAACTGGCCTTGATATTTTCCATGCGGTCCTGCGTCCATTTAATAGGACGATGTAATAATCGTGCTAAATGAGATACGACTATTTCTTCCGGTAAAGCTTGCATTTTAGTCCCAAAGCCACCACCAACATCTGGTGCAACCACTCTGATTTGGTGTGCTGATATTCCAAGCGAATCACATAATGCATCACGTAGCACATGGGGAATCTGGGTTGATGACCAAACGACTAGCTCATCTGTATTCGCTCTATAGTCTGCAATTACTCCGCAGTTTTCAATTGGTATTCCTGTCACTCGTGGATGCCGGAAGTTAGCTCTGACTTTTATATCACCCTTCTTAAATGCAGTGTCGTCCTTATCGAGCCCAGACTGTGTTTCTAGTAAGATATTGCTATTGAGGTTGTCATGTACACGAGCAGAGTCTGCTAGCATACCGGTTGCTGCTGAGTCTATCACTGGTAGTGGTTCGTACTCAACAATAACATGCTCGGCAGCATCTTCTGCAATGTACCGATCTGAAGCAACAACAACTGCAACTGCTTCGCCCACGTAACGTACTTTGTCCCAGGCAATAGCATGCCAGTTGGTGGCTTGAAAACCAGAATTTTTCAGTAGTGGTCTTATCGGCTGGATGTCCGCATGTATATCCAGGCCGCTTAACACAGCCACGACCCCAGGCTGCCTTTTGGCTACTTCGGTATCTACATTGTTGATGCGTGCATGTGCATAAGGACTACGTACGAATGCAACATGGAGCATATCGGAAAACTTAATGTCATCTATGTAACGGCCTTCTCCGCGCAGCAGCGGTATTTGTTCATTACACAGGATCGAAGTTGGCATTATTAAAGTTAGTATAGCAATTTATATCAGATGGTTACATATTGCTAGGATTCGCATTTCCAATTGTGCAATGTATGCTTATAAGGCAGTCTTTATCATCCAAAATTGATTATCTTCCCTGTAATTCACCAGCAGTTGTTTTTCGATAGAAAATTCCTGAACTGCCTGAATTACTCCTAAACCACTAGGGTGTCCATAATCATCTCCGCAAAGAACGCCAAACCTTTTTAATTTGGGATAGTATGCATATAGGTCATTTATTACTGCTTCGTAGCTATGATCACCATCAATGTATATGAAGTCAAAGTATTGATCTTCAAACATCTTTGCTGCCTCTACAGAAAACTCCTTGATTATCTTGACCTTAGAGTTGTTAGAGAACTTCGCTAAAGTTGTTTCGTATCTATTTTTATGAAATAAGTATTTCTTATTATTGTCATTGTTTTTGTTGTCTATTGCTGTTTCCCATGGGTCAATCAATATTAGCTGTTGCATGTTCAGGAATTTCAATATCCTTGAAGCATTTGTGCCGCTAGCAACTCCAATTTCAGCTCCAACTAAAGGCGGTGAAGCACCGCCAGAGGTCATATGTAAGTTTTTTATAAAATAGAAAGGGCTACGTGCTACCTTTCTGTCGATTGCTTTTATAAAAACTATTAATAAAGTAAATATTATCAAATAGAATGTTATTGTCCACAAAACAAAAAAGAATATGCTTTCGGTTGTTGCCTCAACTAATAATATAAACAATACAAGCATAGGAATAGGAACTAACACCAAGGTGACAATGGCTCGAACCCATTTGTACGAGGTTTTTCCAACGAGTTGATACAATTTATTCTTGATCATAGATGACATTTTACGTTTGCGTACTATATGTTTTGTGGTCTTATGCTATTTACAATTAGGTAATATTACGTATCCATAATTGCTTTTCGTTGACCACCATCTATTTCTACCATCGTACCATTAATGAAGTGGGCTCGATCAGATGCCATGAACGTGGCTAGATCAGCAACCTCTTCAGGAGTACAGATGCGGCCCAATGGGATACTTGCTTTAGATAGGCGATCGGCCTCTTCTTTGGATATGTTACGATCGCGAGCCATCGCTTCTAGTAACCCATCCCATCTTTCTGTTTCTACTGGACCAGGATTTATTGCTACAAAAGTTATGTTGTCTTTTCCGTATTGTCCAGCTAATGATAAGGTGAAGTTCTGACCCGCCGCGTTGGCAGCGCCGGGCGTGATTTCCCAATAAGAAAATTTGACCCCATCATTTCCGATAATGTTGACTACTCTGCCACCACCTTGCTTTCGCATGTGGGGTATGATTTCTTTGCAGCAACGTACATATCCCATAAATTTGAGCTGGAGCGATTGCGCCCAATCCTCTTCGGTTAAGGTCTCTAGAATACCTCCTGGGGAACTACCAGCATTGTTGACCAGAACATCAATGCGTCCAAAATGAGAGATTACATTTTCTGTCATAAGTTTTACATCTGTAGGTTGAGTTAGATCAGCAGCTACTGGCAAAACCTCATTGCCAGTCTCGTTTTGAATAAGAGAGGCTGTTTTAATAAGAAGGTCTTCTCCTCGTGCACAAATTGCTACTTTGCACCCTTCTTTAGATAGACTTAGACTTATAGCTTTGCCAATTCCTTTGCTTCCGCCAGTGACTAGTACGACTTTATTTTGTAATTGTAGATCCATGACAGGCTCCTTATTGTTGATCGGTTGGTTGGGGGGATTCTAATAGCTCCACTATTGTGCCTCCTAGTGAAATGCCGTCCAGAAATACAATCCGTTTACCACGAGCACCTTCTGTGGGACCGAGAAGCACTCGGACCCCATTCCTGACAGCATTAGCTACTGCTGCGTCTAAATCTTCAACTTCAAATGCTATATGATGGACCCCTTCACCATTGTCTTTTAGAAAATCCGCATTTAATCCTTCCGAGGTAGTAGGCTCAAGAAACTCAATGTCCATTGAGCCAACCGGAACAAACCCAATATTTAGTATTTCCTTGTAGTTTTCCACTTCCTCTAATGGAAGTCCAATAGCGTTTTCAAATGCGGCTGCCGTCTTGTGTAAATTTTTGACAACAATTCCTATATGGTCAAGTCTTAGTTTGCTCATTAGTCAGTAATAGCCAGTACTCGAGCGGGTGCCCCATCACCTTTTTCTATTTTCAGTGGTAAAGCAATCATAGTAAATTCTGCGCTACCAATTTGATCGATATTAATCAGGTTTTCAATTAGCGGTATACCTGCGGCTAGTAATATCTGGTGACAAGGATAAGGATAGTGTCCGTCCACAGAAAAGTCCATTGCTAGCGCTACAACCCCTGTACCCACCAACCAATGAGCAGTCTCCTCAGATAGATACATGTTACCTTTATATAGGTCAGGTCCTGTCCATCTGCTTGCTGCCCAGTCAGCGTACATCAGTATTCGGTTGTTACGTAATTTATCTTCGTTAGGCAGGCCTCCGGCTTTTAGGTCGTCTATTGTAAGTGGATGTCCTGGTTTAGCAATCTGACGTAGATCGCACACATAAGTTTTTCCGTAAAATATACCTAGATCCATCTGATCAATAGTGGTTCCATCCGAGTAAAAATGCTGTGGCGAATCGATGTGAGTACTAGTATGGATACTGAAAACAATCTTGGTATTGGATCTCCCATCAGCTTTATGGGTTGTAATGGGCTCCATAGAAATGTTTGGATGTCCTTCAAGAGCTGTCACTGATGGACTAAATGGCATAGTTAAATCGATTATATTAATGAGTCACCTCCATTTTATTATTCTAATTGCAGTTTACCGTTGCTGATAATACATTTCCCATCTAGTTCAACGGTAGGATTGAGCACCATGCCGTCAAGATGGATATTGCTAGTTATATTACCGCCCAGAACATGATTATCACCAATTGCGATATGAACAGAACCCTCTAGTTTCTTGTCTTCAGCGAGATTGCCAACAAGACGGGCTTTAGGGTTAGTGCCAATTGCAAATTCGGCTATATTGTTTGCGTCTTTGTCAGACTGATCAATCAACTGTTCTAACATTTGTGCTGATTGGCCACCTTCTATTGATGCTACTCTTCCTTTGACGATTGTTAAATGAATGGGTTCGTCGAGCAAACCTATTCCATCCATAGAATGTTCGATTACCAGATTTCCCTCTGTTGTTTCCTCTGCTGGACTAATGGCTGTTTCTCCGTCTGGCATGGCAGCAAATGTGCCGGGACCTTTTACAATGCCATCCAATATGTGAGGAGTCCGATTGTCGATACTCATGACTAGATCTGTGCCAGCATCGGTGCTGATATGAGCTTGCTTGGCTTGTCCCATACATTCTGCTACTTTCTGGCAAGTGATAGCAATATCTTTGTAATTTGCGTTAATAGCTCCATAAAGCATTAGGTCTTTTGTGATTCCTCTCAGCACTAATATTCTGCTGCCAGATTGCATAGCATCTCTGGTAGCATCAGTGTGTGTCATAGCATGCGTCACTACTTGAAAAACCACATCAGATTTCATCATGGCGCCACTGATAATATTTGATACTTCGCTACCATGTTGTTGGCGAGGAGCCATTACCACCAGTATAGGGTCACTGTTATATTCAGTTGCTACATCTCTAAAAACATTTGCCAATGGCAATCGTTCAGTATCGGTAACGACACAAACACTTTCACCATTTTGGAGATGCATACTTTCCGACATTAGTCTGTTTACTACTTCATAAAGTTTTGGATCATTCATTGTGGTTATTTTACATCCTTGTTGTTGAGTTGCTCATAACAGATTGTGGAATTGACAATTTGCTTGTGCCCTAATCACGAGCATATTGCCTTAGTTGTTTTTTGCCTCTGTCAACTATTTTGTGTGCCCGTTTCTCAGCTTCATACAAGATTTGTTCTTCGTCAAGAGTCTTTAGTTCTCGATTCCGCATCAACCAATTTCCATTCACCATAACATCGCAAACATCGCTACCTTTTACACAATGAACAATGTTGGCGACAATATTGTGGACTGGTCTGAGGTGCGGAGCATTCATATCTATTAATATTAAATCAGCTGGAGCACCAACTTTTAGCATACCATGGTCTGACATACCCACTGCTTTTGCTCCAGCTTGAGTAGCCATACGTAACGCAGTATCTCCTGACACCATAGCTGGGTCAACCGTCTGATATTTGTGAATAAGGGCAGTTTGTCTAATAACAGCGAACATATCCATATCCGCATTAGATCCAGGTCCATCTGTTCCTAAAGAGATTTGCACACCAGCATCAACACACTTTTGTATAGAAGGAAAAGGCATAGCCAGTTTCATGTAGGTAATGGGACAGTGAGGAACTATAACATTCTTGTTCACAAGTATTTCAATGTCTTTATCATCCACATGTAGTGTGTGCGCTGCAATGGTAACGTCTGGTAGATCGAAAACACCGAGTTTATCCAGATGCTGGACTGGACTCAAGTTGTATCGTGCAATGGACTGATCTACTTGTTCCTTTGTTTCCGCAACATGTAGATGAATACCCTTTCCTAGCTCATGGGCAAGTTCCACGGTTTTACGAAGAAAATCATCCGGGCATAAATATGGTGAATGTGGCCCAATATATGTTTTGATTTTACCCTTTGAAGTTTCATCAAGTTCTTTTATCCAATCTATAGTTTCATCAAGTCCTGATCCCACTTCAGTATCTTCTCCCATGCCAAATACAGTCCATGTTAGAGCTGCCTTAAGACCACTTTCTTGCACCGCGTCAGCTACACGATGCATATAAAAATATTTGTCATTATAGGCAACTGTACCTGAGCGAATCATTTCAGCTGCAGCTAGAGCGGCAGCCCAATACACATCATCGGGTGTAATCCCACTTTCAGCAATCCAGATGGCTTCGAGCCACTCAACAAACGGAAGATCTTCGGCCCATCCTCTCACCATATTCATTGGGCTGTGGCAATGGGAATTTACTAGTCCGGGCATAGCTACTTTATTTGTGCAATCGACTGCAGTGCTGGCGAATTGATCGTTTGCGGAATTGCCTATTTCCGTTATGACGCCATTTTCGACTACTAATGTAACGTTTCTGTGAATAGTCCCTTTTTTATCAAGTGTTATTACATCAATATTGCTAAGAGATGTTCTATTAGTCATAAGTATGAACCTAACATCTGTATTACTGTTTAGCTGCTTCTAGCTTTTTGCAGTCAATGAGATAACTCTCTGCAATAGCAGCATACATTGCAACTGTGTTGGCGAGACTGTCGATTTCAATCCATTCATTAGCTGCATGTGCATTACCACCTGTTGGTCCAAAACCACACAAAGTGGGGATACCCGAGTTGATTAGCATATAACCTTCATTGGCAGGACCAGCTCCAACAGCCTCCCATTTTCTGTCAGTTGCTCTTTGTGCTACATCAACAGCTATAGATACTAAGGGATGATCATCTTCTAAAGCTACTGCTGGTAAACTGTTTTTTACTTTCAGTTCTACCTTGAGTCCGGGCCGTATTTTCATTTCATGATCCACCAACAAATTTATTTGCTCTAGAACAATGTTGGGATCCTGACCTGGCAACAATCTGATATCTACAATTGCTGCAGCATTGGCTGGTACCACACTCTCAAACTCACCACCTTTGAATATAGTTCCTGGAGTTACAACATTGCGCAGATTGCCAAATGCTGGATGAGGTGGTGCATCGATAGCTGTTGCTTCAAGCTTGAGCAAAATAGCTGCCAATCCAGTGACTGCATTCGTACCTTCTATGCCATCATTCCATTCTTGGCCACCCGTATGTACTGATTTACCAGTTGTTGCTATCTCCAATCTCAGTAGACCGCGGTGTCCAATACAGACTACATCGCTAGCATACGTATATATTGCTCCTTTAGCTTGAAGCAGGTTGTTGTCCAGAAGATACCGTACTCCAATATTACTTGTGGCACCAGATTCTTCATCGGCAACCGCAGCCAAAGTTATCTTAATATTCTGATTGTCAATAAGACCCAAATCTTTCATCATGGAAATAGTGTATAGGGCACAGGCTGCTCCAGCTTTGTTGTCAGCTGTACCACGACCGTAAATTCGACTGTCGCGCTTGGTAGGTTTGAAAGGAGGAGATGACCAGGCTTTCTCTGTTCCGGCAGCTACAGTGTCCATGTGAGCAACGAATAGGAATTCAAATGGCCCTTCACCATGACTTATCAAAACGTTGGGCCTGTTCTTATTTGAAGCTTCCACTTGTGATTGGAGATTAAGTTTATGTGCTTCTTCTGCTATACGAATCGCAATATCTTCCTCATTGTTTTCCCCATTGACTGACTTTATAGAAACCAGTTCGTCCAGAAAACTTACTATATTATCTTCTAGGGATTGGGCAGATGACTGCAGCTCTCTAAGCGATGTTGGCATTTTTCAAGAAAGTGCTCTTTCTACTATCTGCAGGAATTGCTCTGTAGATATCTCAGTAATCAAATTTGCGTTTGGTGTTTTGCCGCTAATGCCCATCCAATCTACCATTGATTGGCCACGAGACAGGCCAGCTGCAGTTTCAACTGTGACGTATCTCTGCTCAGATCTTGTGATAACATCTGAGTTAAGAACCACTGCTATTGCTATAGGGTCTGGAGCCCAAAATACTCTTGCTCCAGTAGAGTCTTCTACGCTATAACCTACCTCTTTGCTTACTATCAAGTTTTCTATGCGGGCCAGTGTTTTTCGGGAAATCTTTTCAAAAAATCTAGCTCGCTTTGAATCTATAGCAAACAATCTGGTGAGGTTGTTTGCGTCAATTGGGTAAGCTAGACTGATCTCCCAGTCAATAATTGTAGCCATTGGCCATCTAGACAGTACCATTCGCGCTGCTTCGGGATCACGATAGAAGTTATATTCTGCGGTGTAATTACTCGTGTTTCCTTGTGCTCTTATGGCTCCACCCATTATGGTTAAGCTACGATATTTTTCTGGTAAGCTAGGATCTAGCATTAGCGCCACAGCTATGTTTGTTAGTGGACCTAGTGCTACAAGGTCCAGTGTTCCTGTGTTTTGGTTTGCATAAGAGCATATCGCTGTAGCTGCGTGACCATTTTCAGGCTTAATCGATGCTGGTGGAATATCAGCGTCACCAATGCAGTCGCCAAGTCCATCGTTACCGTGAAAACCAGCTGCATCTTCAACTGGATTATCTAGCAGTGAATCACCACAACCTACGTATATTGGTGCATCTATATCTAATATCTCAACCAATTTACATGCATTTTCAGTAGTGTGTTCTAGACCTACGTTGCCAGCAACAGTAGTGATAGCTTTTATTTGTGTGTCAGGATGTGCGCTGGCCATCATAATTGCTAGAGCATCGTCGACACCAGGATCTGTATCAATTAGTAAGGTTTTCATTAGGTTTCTCCTGTATTAGGTGTCATGTCGATCATAGTTCTTTCTTGTGTACTAGACACGTTACCGGAATAATTTGAATATCTGGTCTGCTGCTCGGTTGTTTTTATCTTGATTGTTCATAGAAGCAAGGTATGCAAGTACTTCCTCTGTACCTGGTAATTTGGTGCCAGCACCCCATACTGTGGTGGCAAGTGCGCCAAGTATATTGGCAAGCATACCAGTTGCTTTGATATCCATTTTGGAGAGCCACCCCAAAATTATCCCAGCTGTGAATGTGTCTCCCGCCCCAGTTGTATCAATAGTTTTCACTTTATAGGGTGGTAGAGTTATGCATTCGTCTGCATTAGCCAAGACACACCCTTTGCCACTCAGTTTTACCGCTACTAGTTCTGGTCCCTGGGAGAGGATTTCCTGAGCTATAGTGTGAGGATCACTGTGGTCAACCAAATAACAGGCCTCTTCATATCCTAAAATACATATCTTGAGTTTAGGTATTACTGCACGGATATCTGAGGTGCTGTCAAACACCGGTCTAATGCTAGTGTCCATACTGATAGGAATATTATTTGATTGCGCAACCTCTATAGCATCAAGTAATGCGGATCGATTCGAGGGACGAGTTAAAGGATGTCCAGTAACCTGTAGCACATCTGTGCTAGATATTAGATGAAGCGGGAATTTATGTGGGGTGTCCCAAATATTGGCACCCCATGCATTGAAAAAAGTTCGTTCTCCTCCTTTGCTTACTGCAGCAAAATTAAATCCTGTTTTTACTCCTGGTAGTACGGATACTCCTGATATGTCCACTCCGGTTTTCCTAAAGGCTTCAGCTACTAAATTTCCCCAGTTGTCGTCTCCAATACAACCTATGAGCTTAGCATTTACGCCGAGCTTAGATAATGCGATTGCAGTGTTGCCTACAACTCCACCAGTTTCAACACTATATGAGGGAGCCCCCGCATCATCTCCCTCTTGAGGAAATGCATCTATAGGCATCGTGACGTCTACATTTATAGGTCCTATCAGACACACACTTGCGGGTACGCGAAGTTTGGGTGTCATGTACTGGTATTACCTCTTGCAGCCTCACAGAAATCGGCAATGCGGACCATATCTTTACGTACTTTGTCCCCTTCAATATTAGTAGAAGTGTTGCTGTCTACTCCCCATGGTTGTACTGTCTGTATTGCCTCGAGTACATTGTCACTAGAGAGGCCCCCAGCTAAGATCACAGGACATTTGACCCTTTCGACTATTTTCTTGCTGACATTCCAATCGTGGGTTTTTCCAGTGGCGCCTACTCCAGGTAATCCAGTAACTTTTGTATCGAGCAAGAGATAGTCGCATGTGGTGGAGAATGCTTCAGCAAGATCGATGCTATTATTACCTTCGACTGGCAGTGCCTTCATTAGCTGTGGTTGTGGGCCGAGCCTAATCCGTAAATCGCCCATGGCTTGTACATCCAAATCAAAAGGATCAGTTGATACGTGTACTATGTCGGGTTTCACGAATTGTGCCATCGCCACGATTTCTTCTATGTCAGTAGACATAGTTAATGCAACAGAAGTACTAATCCCACTTACGGCATTTACAATGCTAGCAGATGTTTCCAGACTAAGTTCACCATGCACCTTGCCGTAATCTCCAGCTACGAATCCAATCTGATCCACACCTAGATTTGCAGCGGTGATTGCATCCTTAGCGTTTGAGAAAGCATAAATTTGAATAATCATGAATAATTGTATTGTCAGTATTTACTTATGTATTATACTTGTGCTCCAGAATTTGCTTATCGATTGTTATCTGAAATTGTTCTCTTACCAACGTCAAATTTAAGTTTGTGTGTGAGTGAAAAGTTGGAGTAGAGATAATCAGCATGTTATAAGTACAACAATTGCACAAACGTTCGTTGGCGGATATCTCACCAAACCAATCGAAATGTTATCACAGTCAATAATTGTACAAAGGAGTATTTAAAGTGGGCACTAAGATTATTATGGATGTAGATACAGGTACAGATGATGCGGTAGCTATTATGACAGCAGCATTATCTCCTGACATTGATTTGTTAGGTATCACCACAGTTAATGGCAACTGTCCAGTAGAGATATGTACAGAGAATACTCTCAGGGTTGTTGACCATATAGGTGGAAAAACTCCGGTCTATCATGGTTGTAGCTTACCTTTGTCTGCTACTTTAACTCCTGGTAGAAAACCAAACATACCTGCTATAGAACCACACTCGATACATGGTCATTATCTCGACTTACCTGCTGCCAGTTCAGAAAAGCAAGGTGTTACTGCAGTTGAGTGGCTGATTAATACTTACCTGGAGTCGGATGGCGATATAAGCTTGGTGCCAGTGGGTCCACTAACAAATATTGCGATGGCGATACGACAGGCGCCTGAAATACTGGACAAGATCCCAGAGATAGTAATCATGGGTGGAGGGCATCATGTTGCAAATTGCACTTCATCTGCGGAATTTAACATCTGGGTCGATCCTGAAGCAGCCCGCGTTGTCATGAATTGTGGTCGTCCGATTAGATTGGTAACACTTGATGCAACACATGAAGCATTGTTTACTCTGGAAACATGTGACGCTTTGAAAAAAATAGGCACTCCCGCCGCAATTTGTGCTGCCGCTTTTGCTGAGGTTCGTATTTCTGCTTACGATAAGGTGCAACCGATGGCATCGGCTGGAAGTGCTCCTATCCATGATGCCTTGGCAGTCTGTGCGATTATTAAGCCCGAAGTAATATCGACCGTATATGCACATGTAGATGTAGAGACTATGGGAGAGTTAACGGATGGTCGTACAGTAGTTGATATAGATCGATCTGGCGACCGAGGTCGGCGACCTCCAAATGCACATGTTGCATTACATGCAGACGAAGAGCTGTTTGTTGAAATGATGTTAGATATTTTATCTAATGAGATCTAAATATCCACGTTTATGTTTATTGCGAATCTATATAGATTTACAAAAGTAAGTTTTGGAGGCAATGTTGTATTATGAGTAATAAAGATAAGAATAGTAGGGTGCGTGTCAGAGGTGAAAGCCAGATTAACCCCGGCATATTTACTGGCAAGAAATTGGTGTATGGGATGATACATCTGCTGCCACTTCCAGGAACTCCATTTTATGAGTCTGGCAATGTAGAAAAGTCACTTGAAAAAGCTATTGCTGATGTAAAAGCACTAATTGCCGGAGGTGCTGATGGTTGTGTTGTTCAGACTATTGACCAAATCTACCCAGTGGGTCAAGATGTGGATCCTGCTAGACTCGCTGCGTTTGCCATCATAGTGAAAGCAGTAAAAGAGCACAGTCATAAAGATTTTCACGTAGGTGTACAAATCCTATGGAACGCATTGGAGGCATCTTTAGCTGTAGCAAAAACATGTGGAGGCGTGTTTGTTCGGTCTAATGCGCTTGTAGGATCTACTATGACTGCTGCTGGTGTGGCTGAATCAGATCCGATTAGTCTCACCGAATACAGAAATAAAATTGATGCACACGATGTTTCATTGTTAGCGGAAATTGAGAGTATGCATTTTAGTTGGTTGAACGGTAAACCACTTATTGACGTGGCAGCTGAGGCCATTAGAGTTGGTACAAATGGTGTAGAGATAGCTCATCCTGAAGAGGACGTCTGTTTGTCTATGATTTCTCAGTTAAAAGATAAGTATCCAGAATTACCGGTAATTATAGGTGGTCATACCAATCACGAGAATGCTGCCAGAATCTTGTCCAAGGCTGATGGGGCACTTGTTGGATCATGTTTTGAACCCCAAGGTTGGGGTTCAAATGTAGACGAAAGCAAGGTGGCTGAATACGTTGATATAGTTCGTAATATTAGTTAATCAAATTTAGATTGGGCGGTGCTTGTACTTCAAGAATATAGTTTGTGTTCGTGCAAAAATCGCTAGTGTAAGAGGGTTGGTATGGATGTAACTATAGTTCTAGCTTTAGTAGCAATGATTGGTATGGGGATTAATGGTTTTGGTAACAAGCTAGGTGCTGCGCAAGGGGTGTATGCACCACCGTTTTTACTTATTATTAATATAATGTACTGCGTTGCTGCGTTGGTGCTTCATGCTGTACAGAAACAAACATTTACTATATCGTCGAAGATGATCGGTCTAGCTTTATTAGTGGGCTTATGCGGCTCTATCAGTTATGTGAGCATGTTTACTGCATTTAAGTTGGGCGGAGAAGGTAGCATACTGTTTCCAATCAGAGGTCTATCGGTTGTGGTTGCTGTTGTCCTATCCATACTCTTCTTTAAGGAGCCAGTGACTCTCAATCGTCTATTAGGATTAACTCTAGGTGCTAGTGCTATACTGATTTTGTCACGCTGACCAACGGTTTGTTGAGTGACGAAACTAAGCACGTAATGCTACTGAGGTAATTGAGTGAAGATACAGATATATAGTCACAAGACACGTGAGGATGTCACTACTAGTGTTGACCTAGGAGTAGATTTTATTGGTGTTGCTACTGGCGAACTTGGCCGGCTTCCTGACGAAGTGTCGCATGCTATGTGTAGAAGTATCTTTTCAGCTATACCAACGGAATCTCACGTTAGTAAGGTCGCTCTTACAGTGGCTAGTGAGCTTGATGAGATTGTGGAAACAGTTGCTATGACCAGGCCGGATGTAATACATCTTTCTGGTGATATTAGCTCTATGTCTGTACAAAACGTAGCAGAATTACGGAGTGCAGTACCAGGCACAAAGATCATGCAAGCCATTCCAGTGAGTGATGATACTTCAATTGATCTGGCTTTAGAATACCAATGTGTATCCGATTATGTTATTTTGGATACTGCAATAGAATCATATACTGGTATTGGTGCTACTGGTAGTACGCATGATTGGAATGTAAGTCGTAAGATTGTAGCTGCCGTAAATATACCTGTAATATTGGCAGGAGGACTAAGCCCAGCAAACGTAGCTGATGCTATCAACCTGGTTAGGCCTTGGTGCGTAGATTCGTTCACGCACACTAATAAAACTAACTCTAAGTTCAAAGATTCGGACAAAATTCAGCAGTTCATTACATCGGCACGAAATTGGTCACAAACATAGGGTCTGGTACGGTAGTTATACTCGGTGATGCCTGTGTAGATATGGTTGTAAAGTCCGGCAGGGATTCTAAGGGAAATGAATTCAAACTTAGACCAGAGCTCACTTGCGGAGGATCAGCTGCCAATACAGCAATGATACTGTCACAATTGGGGGTTTCTGTGGCTTTTGTTGGAGCTGTAGGAAGAGATGCTTTTGGCAATATAGTTGCTGGAAGTTTGTCAGCAGCTGGTGTTGATATCTCTAAGTTGATACAACTTGATGATGCATATACCACTGTTGTCATAGCTGTTGTATATCTGGATGGAACACACACTATGAAAGGCTGGCCACTAGATGGTGCTGCTGACCTAATGCTTGAATCAAGCCACGGTGACATCAGTGTTTTTGATAACCCGATATGGTTGCATAGTACTGGTTTATCTATTGTAAAGGGCCCTACCAGAGAAACAGTGTTAAGTGCTATGAACTATGCACGGAATCAAGGCGTACCCGTATCGTTTGATCTTAACATGCACGGAAGTTTAGGTCACATAGATGGAATGCTAAAAAAACAATACGAGCATAATCTTAGGAAAGCCATCGAATTATCAGATTGTGTTTTCGGATCAGCAAGTGACGAGATTGCCTTATTGTATCCACATGAGAACATGAGTCAGGCAGTGAGAGGTCTTGCAGGCATGACTCGTACCGCTATATCTCGCAGAGGTGAACTTGCAGCAATTTGTGCGTCCGGTTCAGAGTTAATTGAGTCCAAGCCGTTTCAAGTTGACACGGTTGATACAATTGGAGCAGGAGATGCTTTCAACGCTGGATTTATAGCGGCACAGCTGGAAGATTTGTCCATTGAGAAATCTCTACAGTGGGGACATGCCACCGCAGGTCTAAGCATTAAGACAGTGGGTTCAGCTGGTAAGTTCGATAGGATTGATGTGTTAAGATTTATAGAACAACAGCCGAAGTTAGTGTAAGGACATTAATTATGCATATATCCAATAAACAATCTATACCAGTCATTGATTTAAGCCCACTTTATCAAAGTGATTCACAAGCGATGGATACTCTAGTGCAGCAAGTGTATGATGCTTACTCTAGAATTGGATTTGCCTATATAGCTAATCATGGTGTTCCCACTAATCTAATTGATAATGTATTTAAGTCTTCTTATCAGTTTCATGCCTTGACTATTGAAGAAAAATTGCGAATTGAGATAAATCGATTTCATCGTGGATATATACCTATTAATACCTCTACCGACCGAACTAGCGAGATAGAAAAAGCTGTGAGGCCAAATCAGAGCGAATCCTTCATGATGATGCATGAACTAGCGCCTGATGACCCTGATGTGTTACAGGGAGCCCCACTTGCCGGCCCCAATCAATGGCCATCTGATTTAGAAGGATTCAAAGAAATAGTTATAAGCTATCATGATAGACTAGCAGTGTTATCACATAAACTAGTGAAAGTGTTTGAGTTGGCTCTAAATACCGATAATTTATCTAAGTATTTTGCGAGACCTACAACTTGGTTGCGTTTGTTACATTATCCTTCGTTAAACGTGGAAGATCCTGAAGATCTTTTTGGTTCGAATCCACATGTAGACTATGGGTTTATAACAATACTGGCGCAGGATGAGGTGGGTGGGCTGCAGGTTAGGAGTGTTACAGGTGACTGGATTGATGTACCTTATATGCAGGATTGTTTCGTCATGAACACAGGTGAGGTTCTACGTCACTGGAGCAACGGTAGATTGTTGGCTACACCGCATCGAGTGGTAAATAGGACAGGTAAAGAGAGGTATTCGTGCCCATTTTTCTTTGATCCAAATATTCATTCCCGCATTAGTACGTTGCCTAGCTGTGTAGACATAGGAGAGCAGAGCAAATATACAGACACTGTTTTTGGCGATATGGTGATGAATCATTTACAATCGAATCATGACCAACATGATGAAAATGAGTGAAGTATTTATCTGTGTCCAGATGTATTGCGACAAAATCTTTATGGTATGAACACTGATCGTATCACCAATACACTAGTAGAGCTTTGCGAGATTCCAAGTCCGTCTCGATGTGAACGTCCTGTTGCTGACTACATACTCTCACGTATTAATTCGCTTGGTTTAGATACGGTTGAGGATAACGCAGGAGATGATCTTAATGGTGATACCGGCAATATTATTGTTAGAGTTGATGGCAAGAGTTCATCTTCGTTGTTGTTGACTGCACACATGGATACAGTGATGCCAGTAGGTGGTTTACCAGATCGGATTAATGTAAACATCACCGATGGTGTAGTACATACTGACCAGAACTCAATCCTGGGTGCAGATGATAAAGCCGGGATTGCAATCGCGTTAGAGGTATTACATCATAGAGTTGAAACTTCAAACGATATGCACCCACTTGAAATAGTTTTCACAGTACAAGAAGAAATAGGTGCAAGGGGTGCGGCGTATCTAGACAAGGATTCCATAAGTGCTGAACAGGGCTTTGTTCTTGATGGAGATACGCCAGTTGGTACAGTGATTGTGAGTGCTCCCCATAAACTCAGATATGATTTAGTGGCGAGGGGTGTAGCAGCACATGCTGCGTTGGAGCCAGAAAAGGGTATCAATGCTATTAAAGCTATGAGTGCAGTGGTGACGGAACTACCTTGTGGCAAGATTGATAGCAACACAGTAACTAATTATGGGATAGTGAAAGGTGGGAACGCAACAAATGTAATCCCTGATATAGTAGAGTTAATCGGAGAACTTAGGGGACATGATCTAGATCATGTTCAGCATGTACAAAAACAAATCGAGGAGACTGCCCATCGTGTTCTGGAATCGAGTGGAGCATCGGCTGAGATTGTCTGGACAGAGCTTTATCCGGGTTACAGTGTGTCGTTGGATGAATTGTGTATTCGGTATTTCGTTTCAGCGTGCAATAAGTTTAATATGCAAGTGGATTACATTACGACTGACGGGGGAGGTGACGCAAACCCATTAAATGGTTCAGGTATCACTTGTGTTCCGTTTGGTTTAGGTATGAAAGCAATACATACAAATCAGGAAAACATAAGGCTTGCTGATTTACACAAGGCTTTTCACCTCCTCTTAGAATGTGTCACCTTATGATCTTGAATTTGTATAACTATCGACACATGTATGGTACAAATAATATGTTTGTGTTCATGACATAAATTGGCACCTGTCAAATTACTATTAATTTTAGTGGAAGGGTTGCGTTCTTTGTGATAGAATGTCATTGCCATCGTGTTATTGAAATTTAGTTTGCACAGATCCAATTTCATATACGCGCAATTCTTCAAGGAGGTGCTAGGAATATAAGCCAATAGGATAAAAAGGGTTAACTTAAGAAGCAAATAGCTAACTTGTTAGTTATATTAGGTTTTTATAGTATTATGTGATGGAATGTGGTAAGTTGTAAATTTGTTACTCTACGAATAACAGATTAACTAAAAAGTATTACATGAGGAGAATAGTTATGAAACTTCGTTATATAGTATCAGGATTGATAATGGCCTCCCTGCTCTTGGGAGCCTGTCAGCCTGAGGTAGTAGAAGTGATCAAGGAAGTTCCAGTGGAAAAGATCGTCGAAGTTGAGAAGATTGTTGAAGTTGATTCTTCAGCAGTATCTCTCGATGCTGATCCCGACAAGAATCCTGTCACTTTGAAGTTCCTCGCTCTTTCTGATGATGATCAGTTGAATGCATGGAGAGAGCAGTTAGGTGAGTTCCAGAAGATAGATGGTGGAAAATGGTCCTATGTTGATCTCGAGTTTGAGACCATTCCATTCCGTGAGCTTTTCCCCAAGATTGAAGCTTCTGTTGCAGCCGGCTTGCCTTGGGACTTGTATCAGGCAGATGGTCCTGACATGAAGCATTATGGCTTCAACCGCGTTATCTATGATATGAACGACCTATTCACGGCTGATGAGAAAGCACAATGGTTCCCACAGTCTATAGAAGAAGGTAGTTTCCGTGGCCGACTTTTGGGACCACCGATCCTACAATCTTGTTCCTTGCTTATGTACAACAAGGATATGACAGATGCCGCCGGTATTAACCCACCTGCAGCTTTGGCAGATTCTTGGACCATGGATGAGGCAATGGACGCATGGGTAAAAACAACTTTGGATAATGATGGTGACGGTGTACCTGATCAGTGGGGTGTACGTTGGGGTCAAGGTACCTGGACTGGTGATTATGAGCATGGTATCTTCAGACGCTCCAATGGTGTCAAAGGTAGTGATGCTTGGCTAGGTATGGGCGACGATGGTGTAACTTTCAGGGGTTATGTAGATGCTCCAGAATCTGTCGAAGCACATCAGTTCTATCAGGACATGCATCAGAAACAGAAAGTTACTCCAGTGGAGTCAATTCCTGAGATCTTTGAGAGTCGCATTTCGGCCTTCATGGTAACACCTGACAACCGAATTGGTGCTCTTAACAGAATTCACGGTGAAGGTAACTTCAACTGGGGTGTGACTGGTATTCCATATTTCAAGACCCAGGTTTGTCACACTGGTAGTTGGCACTATGGAATTTCCCCGAACACTCAAAATCTTGCAGAGGCTGTAGCCTTCGTCAAATATGCTGCATCTGATGACGGAGCCCGAATCTTCTACAAGTACGTGAGACAGTTGCCTGCTAACATAGGCCTGTTCAACGAACTTCCAGAGTACGCTGAAGGTGGAAGCCAGAGACTATGGTTAGATGCAATGAATGACTTTGGTATACCTCGTATTGGTACTCCGGGATACACAGAGTATCACCAGATGTATGCAGAAGCCCTTGGTAATATTCAAACGGGTGGCGATCCAGCAGAATTGTTGGGCGCAGCTGCCGGCAGGATAGAAGGATTGACTGCTAAATACACTGGTTGGAACAACTAGTAGAGGGGTAGCAGCTAACACATAATTGCTACTTGTTGTGAAAGAAGGCACGGACGAATAATCCGTGCCTTCTTTCACACTCTCGATCTGTGTTTTACGGTTATTAATCAATAGTTTCAAGTACATATAGTTGGAACGCTGTTTTAAAGAGAGGCGAAGCAGTTAGTAAAACTGTTTCAATATGTTTTACAAGGTTGAAAGAACTTATTCAAAATAATTAGACAATGACTACAGTTCCTATATCATCTACAGACCAACCCTCGTCATTCCTCGCTAGATTGTGGACGCCGAGAAACCGTTATTATTTCATAGCATTCTTATTCATTCTGCCAGCTATTATAAACTTTTCTATTTTCAGGTATCTGCCAATCTTTGCGGCTGCTAGAGCCAGCTTGTGGCAATACAGTTTGCTGGGTGGGTATAGGGATTTTGTTGGTTTGCAGCACTACCAATTCATGATGGAGGATATTTATTTTTGGAAATCCATGAAGGTGACAGCTATGTTTGTCCTCATGAAGGTGCCAGTTCAGGTGTTGCTTTCGCTCATGCTTGCAGTATTGCTGCAAAAAGAGACTCGGTCTAGTGCAATAGTCAGATCGGCGATATTTACCCCAGTGGTCACATCAGTTGTAGTTGTATCGATCATCTGGGCGATGATGTATCATTCTCAACTTGGATTGATTAATAGTATATTGTCAGCATTTGGTATACCTAGGCAGGTATTTTTGTCAGATGCTGATAGAGCTTTACCAGCTATGAGTGCTATGATGGTATGGAAAGATCTAGGTTTTAGCATGATTATTATCATGGCTGGTCTGAAAGGTATACCAGTCGTATATCGGGAAGCAGCTATCGTGGATGGTGCTAAGCCTTGGCAAATCATGCGTCACATCACATTGCCTTTGTTAAAGCGTGTGTTGATGTTTGTAGTGGTTACACAAACTATCTTTTCGTTTCAGAACTTTGTCCCTGTCTATGTCATGACGAAGGGTGGTCCCATGGATTCAACCAAGGTGATAGTGTTTTATATTTATCAATATGGTTTTCTTTTCCAGGATATGGGCTATGCTAGCGCAATGTCGGTAGTGACTTTGCTAGTTTTATTAGTGGTTAGCATGATTCAGATGCGGTTGTTTAGGACTGATGTTGAGTATTAATCCGATTAAATTTTATTAATAGTGAAGTGATAATATGGAAACTGTGAATACAAATACTGGTGTTGATGTACGTAAACGATCTCCAAATCAGATCCTAAAAAAGTTAGGTTTAGTATTAGGTGAGAATTTCCTGTATCTAATTCTTGTAGTGGTATTTGTTGCTCCTTTAGCTTGGATGGTGCTGGGTAGTTTAAGAGAAGAGAAAGAAATATTCGCTAATCTTTATCCGTTTACTATTCATACTTTTTGGCCAATTACTTGGACCCTGGATACATACCTGGATATGTTTGGGATTAGTGAAATAGGAATTATGTATGGACTGCATTTTCACCGATTCATGGCCAATAGTCTGATTGTTTCAGTGGCGGTGGTTTCTTGCTCACTTGTGTTCAATACAATGGGCGCCTATTTCTTTGCGCGACTAGATTTTCCTTTCAAGAATTTTCTGCTGATATTTGTTGTAGCAACTATGTTAATACCGTTTCAGGCCACAATAGTACCTTTGTACATAGTTGTGTCAAAGTTAGGTATGCGCGATTCGTTCTGGGGATTGATAGTACCTTGGTTTGCTAGTCCGTTTGTTATCTTCGCTTTGGCTCAATTCATCAAGGAAATTCCTAAAGAACTGGATGAAGCAGCGACTATAGATGGAGCTTCGCTTTGGGGTATTCTCTGGCATGTAATTCTTCCTAACGCTATACCTGGTATTATTACTATGGCCTTGCTAGAATTCCAATTTATCTGGAACCTTTTCTATTGGCCTTTGATAGTGATAAATAGTTCTGATTTGCAAATGATACAAGTTGCTATAGCAAATCAAACCACACAAACTCAAATATTCTGGGGCCGTACATTTGCAGGTAGTACTTTAGCCTCACTCCCTGTAATTATAATCTTTTTAGCACTCCAAAAGTGGTATATACAAGGTGTGGCCACGACAGGATTGAAGGGATAAGCACAGGCGCGCAATAGTTGTTTGTTTTGGGTATCGCAATAAGCAAGAATTTAGGTGCAGATATCTGAAGTCTCAATAATTATAGGACCTGAAAATACTATAGGTTATGGAATCTCATAAACTTATCCTCGACACTGATCCAGGTGTTGATGATTCAATGGCGATTGCTCTAATAGCAAATTCTCCTGAAATTACATTGCATTCAGTCACAACTATTTTTGGTAATGGGCCTGTATCTTTGTCTACTGAAAATGCGTTAAGAGTCTTAGATATAGTTGGCCTTAGCAATGTGGAGGTGTTTGAAGGTGCTAATAAACCCCTACTTCGAGAGTTTGGTGGTGAAGGTGCTAGAGTGCATGGTAGTGATGGTTTGGGAGAGACTCGTATGCCTCCTTCACCGCGAAGTGCTGGGTCTGACTTTGCCGCAATTCACATCGTAAATTCAATTATGGCTCAGCCGGGTGAGCTTACGCTTGCAGCTATTGGTCCGTTAACAAATTTGGGTCTGGCATTGTCGATTGAGCCTAGAATAGCCGAGAATGTAAAAGAAGTGGTTATCATGGGTGGTGCAGTAGATGTGCCCGGTAATGCATCACCACTGGCAGAAGCTAATATTCATAATGATCCCGAGGCAGCTAGTCTGGTGTTTGGCGCGGATTGGCATCTTACAGTTGTTGGTCTTGACGTTACTACACAAGTGTTGATGGATACTAAGTATCTAGCTTCTCTTGCTAAAAGCCAAACGCCCACTACTGATATGATTGCGGCGATTACTCCTCATTATTTGGATTTCCACAAGAAATATAGGGGTGAGACCTCTATGCCAGTACATGATTCATCAGCTATTGCCTATTTGATCAAACCAGATTTGTTTTCAACGAGGAAATTATATGTTGATGTTATTAAAGGAGAACATCCTTGTAGTGGTCAGACAGTTGCTGATTGGAAAAATCATTGGGGTAGAGAAGCCAAAACAAATGTTTGTCTAGGTGTTAATGCAGACGAAATGTTAGCTATGTATATAAAAAGAGTGGGAGGAAGCAATAAATGACTCAGTCGATCGATGAGAAGCGCTTGTATAACCATGTTCTTGGTGGACTTGCTGGAGCGGGCATGGGAGATGCGCTTGGAGCTGCTACGGAACAGTGGCACCACACTGAAATATTTGCAAAGTTTGGAGGACCACTCAGATCATTTCAGCAGCCTCCTCCAGATACCTGGTCTGGGGCAGAGAGTAACAAGCTTGGTCAGGTAACTGATGATGCCAGTCAGATGTTCTATTTGGCAAATAAGCTTATAGAATGTGATGGATCACTCACCCATGACGATTGGGTTGCGTGTCTATTGCAGTGGGCAGATGAGTCTCCTCATGTAGGTAACATGGGTCCTACTACTCGATTGGTAGTACAAGCTCTCAAGGACGGCGAAGATCCTAACCTTGTAGGTGTTATTGGCACATCAGACCGACAGCCGGCATCGCATGGAGCCACAAATGGTGCAGCGATGAGAGTGGCGCCGGCAGGATTGATTCATCCCGGGGATCTTGATTCAGCTTGTGATACAGCACTTGTTACCTGTATACCATCGCACTCTACTCAGATCGCTATTTCTTCTGCATGTGCAATAGCTGCTGGTGTGGCCCATGCGCTTGAAGAAGGCGCAGATGTTTTTTCTGTAGTAAAGGCTTGTCTATATGGTGCACGTCGGGGTGAAGATCTTGCAAAGGAACATGGACGTATCGTGCCAGGCCCGAGTATTTTAGTCAGGAGTGAGCTCGCCGTTAATTTAGCACTTAAGGCTGAATCTTTACCTGAAGCAATCAAATTGATTGAAGACAGTATAGGTAATTCTGTAGATGCTTGTCAGTCGATACCAGCTGCTATTGGACTTTTTGTGTTTGCAGAGGGAGACCCGTTGGAGTCGATAGTAGGAGGTACTAATATCGGCAATGACACTGATACGATAGCAGCAATTGCTGGATCGCTTGCCGGCGCCCTTCGTGGTGTTGATGCTATGCCAAAAGATATGTTTGAAACTTTCTGGCAAGCCAATGCTGATGATGAATTTGATATCAATGAACTGGCTGAGGGACTTACAAAAATCGCACTTAACAATCAAGGAGGATCTTCATGACATCTGTAATTATTGATTGTGATCCTGGTCATGATGATGCGTTAGCTATTCTTTTGGCTGCTAAGCATTTGGACGTACTGGGGATTACTACCGTGTCTGGCAATGAATCTATTGACAATGTTACTTCTAATGCTCTAAAGATAGTGGAATTTGGTAATTTGACAGATATACCGGTAATACGAGGAGCGGAAGGACCATTGTTTCGTGATGCAGTTTACGCATCTCATGTTCATGGTAAATCTGGTATGGATGGCGCCGAAATTCCAGAACCCACTACCAAACTTCAAGAAGGTCATGCCGTTGACTTTATTATCGATACTGCTATGAGTACATCTGACTTAGTACTTTTGCCTATGGGCCCATTAACGAATATAGCATTGGCTTTAAGAAAGGAACCAAAATTACGTGACCGTATAAAGCTTATGAGTATTATGGGTGGCAGCAGTACTAGTGGTAACTATACTGCTGCTGCAGAGTTTAATATATATGTAGATGCCGAAGCTGCTGATATAGTATTTCGATCTGAGATTCCGATATTAATGTCGGGACTCAATTTGACCAGACAGGTTTTGGCTAAACAAGAGCACATAGATGAGATACGGGAGATTAATAATTCAACTGCACAAGTTGTAGCTGATCTCCTAACGTTCTATTTGGGTACTAGTACAAGGCATAGTCATGATGGTGCTGCTATGCATGATCCCTGTGCTGTTGCGGCTATGATAGATCCTACTATGATTGAATTTGAACCAATGCATGTGGTTGTAGAAACAACAGGAACTCATACTTATGGTATGACGCTCTGTGATGTCAGGCCTGGATCAGTTAAATCTAAACCAGCTAATATGGAAGTTGCGGTGACAATTGATAGCGACCGTTTCTTCAAGCTGCTAATTGATACACTCAGGATGTACTAGGGCTCATTTGAGACGTGCGTAATCTATAGTGTCTGGCCGTAATATCTTCCTTGATGTTGATACAGGAGTAGATGATGCGTTAGCATTGCTTCTAGCTGCTAGGTCACCTCAGCTTAATGTAAAAGGTGTGACCTGCGTAGCTGGTAATGTACCCATAGATAGGGTTGTGAGAAACACTTTGGATATCTTAAATGTTGCTGACGCGTCTCATATTCCAGTTGCTAGGGGTATGGAGTTTCCTCTATTGGAAAATATGTTTAATGCTACTGAAATACATGGAGAAAATGGGTTGGGAGGTATAGATCTGCCTGCTAGCGGCTCTACAGTTATTGATAAGCATGCAGTGGAATTTCTGGCTGGGGAAATCGATAACACTTCGGAGAAGGTGACTATTGTAGCGCTTGGACCGCTGACTAACATAGCTACTTTGTTCCGTATTTACCCAAATGTTGTTTCGAGTATTGAGCAGCTCGTTATCATGGGCGGCGCAATAGGATCTGGTAATATAACATCTACTGCTGAATTTAATATTCGTCAGGATCCTGAAGCAGCTGATGTGGTGTTCAATTCGGATGTACCTACTTTGCTGTACGTATGGGATGTTTTTACTAGAGTGCGTTTTGACAAGCAAGAAGTTGATGAAATGATTGCTAGTGACAACAATTGTAAGTCTATTGCGGGTAAATTACTGTTGTCTTATTTGACTACTAAGAAAGAAGATACTGCGGGTATCGGAGATGCTGGTGCGGTAGCATGTTTGTTGATTCCAGAAGCGATAACTACAGCTGTTATGCCAATATCTGTGGAACTTATCGGGGAACACACACGAGGACAGACTGTATTTGACCAACGAAAACGGAAACTAAGTAGGCTGCAACCTAAAATACAAAAATCCATAAGTGGAACGACAGAAGTAGTTATGGATTTAGATGTGGAAAGTTTCCGGAATGTTTTTGTAGATAATATTGTGAAATAGATTATATAGTTATGATCCCCAGAAATATTTTTCTAGATGTTGATACTGGAGTAGATGACGCTCTGGCATTGCTATTGGCTGCAAGGTCTCCAAACTTGAATATTAAAGGTGTTACATGTGTGTCTGGAAATGTTCCGGTTGATCTTGTAGTCAGAAACACTCTGGATGTTTTAGAGGCTGCTGGTGCATCTCATGTGCCTGTCGCTAGAGGTATGGATGTGCCTTTACTGGAGACTATGGTAAATGCTGCAGAAATTCATGGCAAGAATGGCTTGGGTGGAATTGAGCTTGCCAAGAGCGCATCTGAGCCATTGAATGTACATGCTGTAGAGTTCTTAAGAAGAGAACTAACAGATGTGTCAGATTCGATGACAATTGTTGCCCTTGGTCCACTTACAAACATCGCCACATTAATTCGCGCATATCCTGAGGTGGTGTCGAAGATAGATGAAATTGTCGTTATGGGTGGCGCAATAGGACCCGGTAATGTCACTCCTACGGCAGAGTTTAATATCCGTCAGGATCCTGAAGCAGCTGATATAGTATTTGGTTCTGGCATACCTATATTACTGTATATTTGGGATGTGTTTATAAAGGTAGCATTTGTCCGTTCTGAGATAGAATCGTTCTCTAATAGCAGCAACAACAGTGTTGCTCTGGCAGGAAATTTACTCATGTCAATGTTAGATAGATTTGGCAGACCGGAAACTAGTATTGGTGATGCAGGAGCAGTTGCGTGTATATTAAACGCTAACGCAATAACTGCGAAGCAATTACCTGTTGCGGTGGAATTGTCTGGCAAATATACTCGTGGTCAAACTGTTGTTGACCAACGTCCCCCGGATTTGGCGGATCTTGAAGAAGGTGATTTGCAAGTTGTGATGCCAAATACTATACGGGTCGTAGTTGATGTGGACGTGAATGGTCTTCGAGATACGTTTGTCGAACATCTTGGAAAATAGACTAAGTATAAAAGGAATATTGTGTCTGAAATACTTGACATGCCTAAACTCATAAGAGAAGCCTCTGAGAAAGAGGGTGACGTGTGGATGCCTATTGCGGACTCGTGGCGCGAGATTTGCACAACGTCCTCGGTTATGGATAGAGAGTTTGAAAATCAGCAAAGTGTACTTGAAAATATTGCGTTAGATTTGCAGAAAAGAGGCGTTAAACATATCCTAATATTAGGGTCGGGCGATTCATGGTTTGCCGGCATGGCCGTCTGTTATGCGTTTGAACATTATGCTGGCATTACTGCCATACCTTTACAGGCGTATGAATATGCCATGTATGGTAGTTTGATAGCGGATGAGAGTAGCGCAGTAGTTGTCATAAGTTCAAGCGGTAGACCTACTACTACCTGGGATGCACTGGATCGCGCATTGCAGACCGAGTCATATGTTGTGGGGATTAGCGACACGGATTATGAAGGAAATCCGTTTCTGGAAAAACCACATGCAAGTATCAATCCGAGTGCTAAAAAATTGGGAATGCCAGCACAGACTACGACAGTCACAATTGGTTTACTGATCAATTTAGCTCTTATTATGGGTAGGGAATCCTCTTTCTTGGCTAAGGATACATATGATGATTTAATTGCACAGTTGAGAAATACTCCCAATCAAATACTTGGGTTGTTGTCGTCTGTAGATGAGGTTTTGGCAGATGCAGCTAAGCATGGTGCGCTGCATAGGATACATACCATTATAGGCAGTGGACCCAACTATGGTGTTGCTCATGCTGCTTCTGCTCTTTTAGCAGAAGGTCCTCAATTCACTGGGCACCCAATGCCGGCAGAGGAATATCATCATGCTTTACGTGGTCGTACCATACAAAAAGGTGATCCGGTTTTGCTTGTTGCTCCATCAGGACAAGGATACCCACGCGTGGTAGAAGCTAGCAGTGACTTAAAGGAACTAGGTGCCTACGTCATGGCTGTTGTTGATGAAGGAGAACAATCAATAACCGCAATAGCAGATAACAGTGTCCATGTACCGTCTGTTGATGAACCAATGTCACCATTAGTTACTCTTCCTCCCGTGCAAATGTACAGTTTGTATCTGGCATCTGAAAGAATAGCTGCTGGTTATCAACGCCCATTAGTCAATTGAGTGAAAGCTACCTCGCTCTGGGAGGTATTATTATCGATGACCTTGTGTATGAAGATGGAACTACATCGATGGGCGTGCTTGGTGGAGGTGGGTTGTACGCAGCACTAGGGTCTCGAATTTGGTCAGAGGACGTTTGTATGGTGGCTAGAGTTGGGCGTGATTTTAATGTTACATCTATATCTGAAAAAGGATTACGTACAGAATATATTGAGTTGACTTCTTTACCTACACCACGTGCATGGCAGTTGCTTGACAGCAATGATGAGCGGACGCAAATCCCCCGGGTGTCAGCTGAGGATTGGTACTCACAGTTAGTAGTTGAGCAACATGATATACCAGATATCAGTAACCTCACCGGATTGCATATCTTGGGGAGAGGTTCAGAAGCTGAGTATGACATAATGAGTCTATACTCTAAGAAAGGAACGACAATAAGTTATGAGCCTGTTGTCGATCACAATACTGACACTAAGCGCATTGCGGCTATCATACGGTGTTTGCGAATGGTGAACATATTCTCACCAGACCTACTGGCATGCGAAGTATTAGCCGATGTGCAAGATCCTACTGCTTCAGGAAGATGGTTTGCTGAAAGAGGACCTCAAGTTGTGGTATTACGCATGGGCAAACAAGGTGCTATATTATATGAGTCTGGTCAGAATGAAATGTGGAAGATACCCTCTTGTGCAGTCGATATAATCAATACTGTCGGCGCTGGCAATGCATTTTGTGGCGGTTTCTTAGCAGGATGGTGTCCGGATCATGACTTATGTGATGCAGGTGCTAGCGCTGCTATTAGTGCTTCAATTACAATGGAGAATTTGGGTCCTCCAACAGTTACAACAGATTTGTCTAGGCGAGCTTTGGAATTACACAGACAGTTTATACCAAGGATTTCTAAGCAATGACTAAATTAGCAAGCGGGTCTGTATCATCAGTAGATGTGGTTTCAGTAGGCGGACTATGTATTGACATAGTGCTTAGGGTAGACCGATTTCCAGGTCATGACGAAAAAGTTGCGAGTGAATTGATTGGAAATCTTCCAGGGGGCCCGCAACCTAATTTTGCCTGTGCTGCTAGTAAACTAGGGCTTTCTGTCAGATCGTTATCACATATCGGTACGGATGAATACGGAGAGATTGTGAAGGCTGATATGGAGAAATATGACGTTGATACGCAGTGTGTTGAGACTGTACCAGGAGCAACTATTGCTACTATTATTTTGTTAGACTCAACTGGAGAAAAGGCAATTATAGTGATGCCTAGTGAAAAAACAGGCTATCAGCCTGCGCTGGTAGAGGTTGCGCTTAGCAATGTGAACTACATGTATATTTGGCCAGAACCTAGAGAATCCTTCATCGAATTGTCAACAATAGCACAATCAAAAAGCATTCAGGTAATGATCGATGTTGAAGATACTGCATGTGAGGGATCTGATTTTCTCGAACAAGTACTTCCACATACTGCTATAGCAAGTTTTAATTTTGATGGTTATAGAGCTGCAACAGGATTCGACAGTGTTGATTTTGGAGAAATGAAGAGTTTATTAGAGTATGGTCCTCATACTATAGTTGTTACTCATGGGCGTGACGGTGCCTATGCAGTCACTGCCGATGACGCTGTTAGTCACAATGGATATAATGTTCCAGTGGTAGACAGTACTGGTGCAGGAGATACTTTTAACGCAGCTTTCTTGACTAGCACTATTGCAGACTGTTCTCTAGAAAAAAGAATCGAGTTTGCATGTGCAGCTGGTGCGATATCAGTGACAGGACTTGGTCCTAAAGGGCACTTACCATCATTTGATGAAACATTTGAATTTATGTCTATGAACGAAGAAAATACAAAATAACAATTAATATGAAAAGGAGTTAAATAATGTCAGAGAACACTATGATTGCACAAGTGGAACGTTTGCCAGAAATAATTAGAGAGCAAACACCTATCATTGATCAGCGTATCAGAAGATTGTTGGATCATGAGCTATGTTTATCGGTCAAGCACATAGTCACCACGGGATGTGGCGATTCTCATATGGCTGCTGTAGCAACCGAACTGGCTTTTGAGCAGTTGGCTGGTATATCAACTGAGCCTTTGAACGCTATGACAGCCGCTCGGTACAATTTAGCTGCCAACAAAAGTGCTTTTCCGGGAAACCCCTTACTTATGTGTATTTCTGCTTCTGGTGGTGTAGCTAGAACTCGTGAAGCTCTTGGGGTGGGAAAAGAAGCTGGAGCTACTACACTAGCTTTGACTGCTAATACAGAATCACCTCTTGCGTCTATTTCAGATCTGGTTCTAGACTGCTCAGTACCTGAATATGATCATGCACCGGGAGTGATATCTTATCGCGTATCGATGATAGCGTTATTCTTGATAGCCATTCGGCTTGCGGAGGTTCGGGAAAAGATGACTCAAGACCAGGCTGGTGCTTTACGTCAACAGCTTGCTTCGATAGGAGATGCGGTTGAAGCTACCATCGAGGGTTGTCGGGACAAAGTTTTGGAAGTAGTAAAAGCTACTAAAGACCAGAAGAATTTTGTTTTTGTAGGTGATGGTCCTAACTACTCAACTGCCTTGTTTGGGGCTGCAAAATTGTTAGAGGCAGCTGGAAGTCACGCTATGGGACAAGATACAGAAGAATGGGCTCATCTTCAGTATTTTGCTAATGCTGATACAGATACTCCGACTTTTGTTATTTCTCCTGCTGGTAGAGGCCATAATAGGGTAGCTGAAATTCTGGAGCCTATGAATAGGATAGGACGTTATTCTGTTGGTATAGTACCTGAAGGGGATGATGTGGTTGGACCCAATGTTGATATGGTGCTTCCAGTAGTAGGTAATGTGCCTGAGATTTTCTCACCAATGATTTATCCAGTAGCGACAGAGTTGTTTGCTGCATATTTTGCGGATGAAATTGGCGAAAAGTTTTTCCGAGGTTTTGAAGGTGTATACGATGATGATGATGCAAACACAATTAAAACAAGTACTATACTGTCCCGAAATGATATGTCGGGGTCAGCATAATCTAAGGTTTGATCAGCAGATTGTCAAAGATATATTCTGGTTATCTGTATATGGTAGATGTGACAATGGTGCTGCACTGGAATTATGAAACACAATTAGGGAGTAACTAAATGATTGGTGAAGCTCTTAAATCATACACGCAATTGTATACGCACATGGAGTCCTTAATAACACCGGAAGCTTCTTTCACAGCATTTCAGAGATTAGCAGACACATATGCCCCTACTCTAAGTGCTAGATATACTCGAGGTGAGGTAGTTAGAAGTATATTGGAAGAAAGTAAGTCTGAAGGTGCTCTAGGCGATAATGTTGACCTAGATTTGAATTACAGGAAGACTGGCAATGTTTGTATTACATTGGGTGAACAGAGCAGAAAACCGATCTGGGCATTTGCGCATTTGGACAACATCAGTTATTTAACTGGTCCTATCGAAAATGGTGTTTATCCTCTGACTGCATTTCATGAACCAAGAATTACTCCTGGTGAACGCGATGGTCTTGCTCTACTTTATGATGAAAAATCTCAGACATTAGTTTCTGCTGCAAAAGGTATTATTGTTACTGGAGAAGACAGCAACAATAGTGTGTTTAAGACTGATGCAACTGATTTGCCTCCTGCGACTAGAGTAGTGTTTCAAACTGCAGCGGAGTGGGATAAGGGCACAGGTATGTTGTATGGTTCAGTAGATGATGCGTTTGGTTGTGCAGCTCTTGTGATGTCAGCAATTGTACTTTCAGCATTTGATGTTGATGCTTTGATAGTTTTGACAGATGAGGAAGAAGGAGTGGTTGGTGTGGGTAATACTGCCTTTGCACGCGGAAGTCAGCGTTTGATATCGCGTACTGACCCTAACCAATTACCCGCAATTATGTCAGTGACTGATCTGCATGAGAGAAAACCAACAATTGATGATAATGGTGATGTTGTAGCGGTTCCCGGATGTGGTGACGGCGCATTGTTTGCAGGATTTGCGAGTGGTGCTCGAGGAGGGGTGACTCCTCCGCATGTCTTGTCAGCGATGCGCGAAGTGTCTGGATTGCTAAATGAGAAGGGAATTTCGATGCGGGAAAACGAATCATATGTTAGCCGAAGTGACTGCGTGTCTGCAATGATCGCTACTCAGAATGTTGTTCTTATGGGATTTCCCGGTGCTTATTCGCATTTTTTAAAAACACCAAGGGCACATATTGACGATTTGGTAGCATTGTCAAAGTCACTTACTGTGCTTATAGCAGCTGCTCAATCATCGGATTGGAGAAAGCATTATTTGATTGACTAGTATTAATAATAGGGAGGTTAGATGATAACGATTAATATAGATACGCAACAACGCCAAGATTTAGTCAATTTGACTGAAGATATTCGAGCGTCTGTTGCCTCTTCCGGTACCGACGAGGGTGTATGTGTTGTTTATTGTCCCCATACAACCGGTGGTGTTACTTTAAATTCACAAATGGATCCACCAACTTTGACTGATCTTATAGAAGAAATTGACCGGATCGTACCTACACGAGTGGATTTCAAACATATCTTTGATACTCCATCTGACGCTGCTGGTCACATTAAGGCTAGTATTATAGGTAATAGCGTTAGTATTCCTATAAGCTCAGGCAAACTCGCGCTCGGTTCTTCGCAGGGTATATTGTTCTGGGAGTTTGATGGTCCTCGCAATAGGAAGGTTCATTTACAAATAATTGGAAGTTAACTAATAGATAGTTATCATATCCACGAAAAGTTTACTGATTTAATAAAATTATGATTCGATTTTGGTTTAAGCTATTTTATGCTGTGGAGTTTGTGGGTGTTGGTATATTCATGCCCTATATAGCTATGTATTTTATGAGGAAGGATCTTACTAGTGCTCAAGTAGGAACCCTGCTAGCACTCACTCCGTTTGCGGGTTTTATAGTACAACCTGTGTGGGGTATGATCAGTGACAAATTAAATGTGACACGGCTTTTAGTTACTATTGGTTGCTGGTCCACATCTGTACTTGTACTTGCTTTTACAGTTACTGATAGATTCGAACATTTGGTTTGGGTTGTTGTGTTAATGTCCATGCTGCGTGCTCCGATTCATCCAAATGTAGCAGCTTTGGCGTTAGATCATTTGGAGCAGCGCGGCAAGCAAGATGAATATGGCAAATTTCGTTTGTGGGGCTCAATAGGATTTATCGTTGCTACAATTTTTGCTGGCGGATTATTGTTTGAAGATAATCTTACATTAACAATTTACATCTATGCTGGAACTATGTTTGTAATAGGTGGAATTTCTTTTAAATTACCTGATCGTCACATATCTACTGAAGTTCAGTGGAAAGATGGCTTACGCTTGATTGCAGATAACCGTGAATTACGACTATTTTTGTTGGGGATAATTTGTATCGGACTTACATTGGGTATTACCAATCAATATTTAGTGGTTTATTTGAATGAGTTGAATGCTTCAGCCTGGATGATAGGCGCAACTGTAGCTTTTTCGGCTTTACCTGAAATACCGATAATGAGTTACGCAGAGACATTTATACGTAAGTGGGGTTTGCGAATAACAATGGTTGTTGGTGTTATTGCATTGCCCATACGCTGGTTGTGTAATATGCTAATAACTGACCCTAACATAGCCTTACCGATACAAGCATTACATGGAGTAGCAATTGGTTCGCTGCTTTGTGTTGGAGTCATATATATAGATAGCATTTTGCCCAAGACTTGGCGAGCTTCAGGCCAGGCGCTTTACGTATCTAGTTTGCATGGTCTAGGTCCTTCTATAGGACTTTTCTTAGCTGGGTTACTAATGAGCTCTGGAAGCACCAGAATCTTATGGTCATTATGTCTGGGTGTAGGCATAATTGGATGTTATATTGTAAATAGTGCTATGAGCGTTAGAAATGAACCAATACCTGAGGTTAGATAATTGACTATGGGACCAGAATATGTAACCTTCTCTAACATCATCATTGATGATATCGTCCTTTATGATGGTTCAACACATATGAGCGTACTTGGTGGTTCTGGTACTCATGCATTGATTGGTATGCGTGTCTGGTCCGAATGTTTGGGCTTTGTGGCTTCAGTAGGTAAAGATATTTCTCAATCTGTATATAAAGATAGTCTTACTGCACTAGGTGGTGTAGATTTGAGGGCTATTGTGAAAAGAGACAAATATCAAACTGCTAGAGCTTGGCAGTTGTTCGAGCAGGATGGGACGCGAACTGAGATTATGCGTACGGACACAAATGAATTTCTTGAGAACACACCTACTTATGAGGAAATGCCTGTTGATTATCGTCATGCAAAGGGCTTCCATCTCATTTGGGGACGGGATCTAAATGAATTGAGTGGCCTGATTTCTAAATTGCGTAAAACTAATCCTTCAACCTGTTTGCTATGGGAGCCATCACCTGATCATATGAGATGTGAAGTCAATGAGTATAAAGAGATACTCAATCGGATTAGTGTTTTTTCTCCCGACATTGATCAAGCGCAAGAACTAACAGGTTTAGACGACGCATCTGAAATGGCATCAGTATTTATAGGCTGGGGAGCAGAAATTGTTGCTATTCGTATGGGTGCACGAGGTTCATATTTGGCTACTAGTGATGGTGGTGCTTGGCAGATTCCCGCTGTTGCAAAAAAGATAGTTGATGTCACCGGAGCAGGTAATGCCTATTGTGGAGGCATGTTGGTTGGCGTTGCTGATAGTATTGATTTGCCTGAGGCGGCACTACGCGCTTCAGTTAGTGCTAGCTTTGCTTTGGAGCAGTTTGGCGTCCCAAAATTTACCGATAATCTAGAGGATGAAGCTATGTCAAGATTGATATGGGCTAGGAAGAATGTTGTACAATGTCAAGATTGATTATAGATCAAATCCTAGTATAATTTACACTTATGATTAGTACTCGCAATCTTACTAAAACATATCCTGAAGTTGAGGCGGTAAAGTCGGTTACTTTGAATGTCCGAGAGGGCGAGGTATATGGTTTCTTAGGACCGAATGGTGCTGGCAAAAGTACTACTATGGCTATGCTACTAGGTTTAGTAAAACCAACGTCAGGCGAATTGTCGCTTTTTGGTACCTCGCTTGAAAATAATTATTTTGCTATAAAAAATGCAACAGGTGTAGTTGGTGAGAATCCATACTTCTTTGATGAGATGACTGCCTGGGAGTTTCTTTCATTCCATGCAGATATTTTCATGATTGAGTCTAAAGAAAATAGAATCAATGAACTCATGGAGAATGTTGGACTTAGACAATATGCAAATATACGACCAAGCGAATATTCGCGAGGTATGCGTCAAAAGCTTAGTTTTGTAAGAGCACTTTTACACAAACCTGATTTGCTAATGTTAGATGAGCCTGTGTCTGGGCTAGATCCACATGGTATACGACAGATACGCGGGTTAATTGAGGAACAGAAGAAGTCAGGCACTACTATTTTTATTTCTTCACACATTTTGTCAGAAATTGAACGAACTGCTGATCGTATTGCTATTATGCATAAAGGTAAGTTGTTAGTGGAGGATAATTTAGATGGACTTCGCTATTCTGTCGATCAATCTGTAAGAGTGAATGTTGAAGTAGCTAATGTGCCAGAGACTCTTTCTGGAGTACTTTCAGATATTCCACATATTGTTGATCATAATATAGATGGTCAGCACATTGAAATTCGGCTAGACGCAACCTCAGATTATCGTGCAGAGTTGTCTTCTGCAATTACTGCGTCTGGAGCTACAATAATTGGTATGGAGACTAGAAAGGCAAGCCTAGAGGAAACCTTTATGACTTTCACAGATGACAATGTGATAGGGTTGTCAAAGGGTGAAGTGCAATGAGCGATACTAGTAAGTTGTATAAGCAAATACAGACAGCTCTAACAATACACAGGCGCGATTTTCGGATCACTATTTTTGGGCCTGTTCTTTACATAGTCACTACTATATCCATAGCAATAGGTATAGTGATTATAAGAAATTACCTTAACTACATAGAGTCCAATGGTCTGTACCCGATGCCAGATTTGTTTTCTTTTCCTTTTAGATGGGTCATCATACTTACTAGTGTGTACTTGGCATTTTCGGTAGTGGTGGCTATTGCTCGTGAAAGAGAGAGTGGAGCAATGGAGTTGTTATTCTATGGGCCTGTCGACAATGTGTCCTACGTTCTTGGTAAATACTCAGCACAGCTTACTGTATATTGTTCGCTTATTATCTTATACCTAATATGTTTTTTTATACTATCTAATATAGCTGGAGTACAAATTCCAGGAAGTTTTTATATGATGATGCTTCTATCGCTAGTTACAGGCGCTTATCTAATATCGGTGGGAGTATTTGTATCAACAATGTCAAGGAATGTACGGTCTGCTACGCTTGTGTTTTTAACTTTGATTGCAAGCACTTTACTCATTCAGGCGTCGCAAGCCTGGTTGTCAAATATAGCTCCGGAGTCAGATTACTACAATCCAGTGCTCTTGTTACAGCAGCTGCTCGGTTGGATTCAGGTTGTGTTAACTTGGCTGTCTCCATTTTCATATCTCAATTATGGTGTGAGTGAAATGTTACGCGGTAATATGAGCGCATTTCTGAGAGTGGTTGGGTTATCATTTGTGTTTTGTATTACATTTGTTTTTAGCAGTATTATAGGCTTGAAGATTCGTGGGGTACGTCAGTGAGAAAGTTCATTGCTGCCATATTATTATCATGGCTTGGCTTGATGAGTATGGACATAGATGTTCGTATAGTTGCTGCTGATAATCATGATGATGATAAAAGGGATTTGCCCGGTTTGGTTGACAAGACAGAAAAGAGGGCGGAGTTTGTTTACGGTGTTAATGCTTATAATGGTACCCTATATCAAGGAGTCTTTCATCCTCCAAGTGTTGACACAATATATTTACTTGCGGATGAAATTAACATAATTTCCCCGCGTAAAACCCTAATTTATTATTGGGCTGTTACAAACGAATACAAGGCTGATTTTGACAGTATGAATGAAGATATACCGGGAACTTTGGAGATCAGACTGAAAGGCGAACTTGTATTAACGGTTGAGCCTACGGATTATGTCATTCAGTATCCTGAGGGTATTACACGAGGAGCAGCAGAGGTATATTTGGGTGGGGCTGCACAGAGAAAATATGGTGAGTGGGAAGAAGCTTTGAAAGCATACCGATTAGATGTGTCGGAATACTATGAGAACTCACGTAATTGGCGCACTGACCTAACTGACCGTGTTCAGTCTGGAGAAATCACTTCAGAAGATGATGTGCTTGTGTCCCAACCTATGAGACCTGCTGATTTTCTGTACTCTAGTACTAAAGTTTTTAGAGGAGTGCCACTGAATTTGCCTCCTGGCAGATATGATATACAAATGCGTAGTGATGCGGGAAAAATAGTAGCTGATAGCGTAAAGGAGCTGGTTGTATTTCAGTCAGATAGAGTTGGTGTAGGATATACTGTTATTCCTGAAGATAAATGGACCACTCCAGAGCAGACTTATAATCCTGACGAGATGTTATATGTTAGATCCAATAACATACTATATCTAGATCCTTTTTTTGAAAGCGAATACAACGATCAATATTTTACTCACTTGGAAGCACCACAGGCTCCGAATTTTGTGAACTCTGATTGGAAATGGGTAAAAGAAGAAAACTTTAAAATCTCAGATCCATCTAGGTGGAGAAGATCAGGAGATTCTGCTGATGTCACTTTTATTGGAGAACGTCGCCCTGGACGGCATATAAATGATGAAGGCATAGCATATGATATGCAAGTAGTAGAAAGAAGTATGATACAGGATCCAATTGAGTTTGAAGATTATATGGTTCGTCAGAATCCAGGCAAAGCACTAGGTTACGAAATTCTTGAGGCGATGGAAGGGTTGTCTCAAGGTATGCGTGACCGCGCCCCTGATTTTTCAGCATTTCAAATAATTGTTCGTAGATCTCTTCAAGATCTTGAAGTAAACTTACAGGGAGATGATGGTGCTATTCTAGGCGGTAGTGCTAGAACAGTAGATGTGGTCAGTGGAACTGGGTCTACCAATCTTTTTCTTGCTTTGATTCTACCAATTTTACTAGGAATAGTAATGGTTGGATATAGGCGATACAGTTTAAAAATTCATCGAGAGAAACTCGCGTCCCCAGCAATAGAAAACAGTTAACAATTATAAATTTAACTGTTTTTTACCACCATCAAATAGATATATTTTGTTTGGCATATAATGTGTCCGTAATGAAATGTTGAATTTACTTTTTTGGCCACAATGCTAAATATTTGTCAATGAAACTCTTAACCATCAGCGATTTGTGTGCGGATTTAGTGGTTCCCATCGGTGAGTTACCCTTGCGTCCTGGTAAACATCAGCCATCTAATCAGTGTTTGTTTGTTGCGGGAGGAACTAGTAATACTTTAATAGTTGCTGCTCGTTTAGGTTTGGATACACATGCAGTAGGTGCAGTGGGTGATGATTGGTTGGGAAAAATGGTATTACAGCAACTGTGTGATGAAGATGTGTCGACCAATTATGTACAGGTTGTTCCTGATGCTACTACTACTCTATCTATAGAATTAGTAGACAGTAGTGCACAACATGTTTTCGTTGGCGCGTTAGGTAAAGGTACAACTGTAGAGCTATCTACTGATCTAGACACTATATTGTCTGGGGTAGAAGCCGTGTTTTGTACTAGTTATGCATTGGCTAACCACTCGCTTTTTAGTTGTTCGAATAGTTTAGAAATTCTCAAATATGCTCACAAATGTGGTATACCGACATTTTTTGATGTGGGTCCTGCTGCGTTTTCGATTGATCGGGATATTGTTGAGCAGGCAATTAATGCTAGTACTGTCGTATTGACTACTATGGAGGAACTAATTGGTTGGACAGGACGTAGTGACAAGATACAGGCTACTAATGAAATCCTTGGTACAGGAGCTGAGATCGTGGTCATAAAATGTGGTAGCGAAGGTTGTATCATAATGTCTTCCGAGGAAGAAATCATGTTAGATGGTTTTAATGTTACAGTCTGTGATACTGCCGGTGCTGGAGATGCATTTGCTGGTGCGTTTATCTTTGGATATTTAAACAGATACAGTCTCGCTGAATCTGGTACTATAGCTAATGCTGCTGGAGCTATTACAGTAACTCGTGTCGGTACTGGCCCTTATGTGCCACAGCGTGTTGAGATATTTGATATGCTAGAGTCGTATGGTGTAACATTCGGTGAATGAATTGTTGCGATTCTTACAATAAAATTGTGAGGTTAAATGATATGGAAATCGCTTATAGTGTTCCCAAAAGTGAACTACATTTACATCTTGATGGGTCATTGGATACAGGATTTATCGCGGCGTGCGCGGCAGACAGAGGCATAGAACTGCCTGTTGAATCCGCAGATATTAGACAATACTTGCATGATTTGAAGAGCAAACGAGCGCATATTGATAGTAAAGTGTCTAGTTCTTCAAATTGGTCAAACTTTGATTTTTGTAATCAATTCTTACAAACGTCTGATGAACTTAGAGGGGCTACATTTTCTCTATGTGAGACGTTAATTGCTGATAATGTGGTACTAGCTGAGATCCGTTTTTGTCCGGAACTTCACACTAACGAGAATTTGACAGCAAATGATGCTGTTGATGCTGTGGTGTCTGGATTTCGTGAAGCGGAGCAAACTCTAAATATGAGAGGTGGTGTGATTGTTTGCGCGCTGCGGTCATACGCTGTAGAACACACAATCGAAATGGTGGAATTAGCATCAGCGTGGCTTGGTCAAGGAGTCATAGGGTTTGACATAGCTGGTGATGAAGGTGCTTTTGCATTAGATATTCATGAATCTGGTATAAAAGAGGCGCTGCGCAGGAATGTACCAATGACTTTGCATGCAGGTGAATGGCCGGAAGATACCATCAAAAATATAAAACTGGCTGTAGATTTAGGCGTAGATCGCATAGGTCATGGGGTTACTCTGTGTCAGGATCCTAAACTCATGAATCTAGTTGCAGATGAGGGTATTACTGTCGAATGTTGTTTGACAAGTAATGTTGGGTGGAAGGTGCCATCTTATGCAGTTCATCCTATCAGAAATATGTTTGAAGCAGGAGTA